>Ga0181600_10001064_pt1 | contig 21245 bp, 9 predicted proteins | sample 041ome_2_FD_132982 | JGI IMG/M metagenome (GOLD analysis project Ga0181600, IMG submission 132982) | Coastal salt marsh microbial communities from the Groves Creek Marsh, Skidaway Island, Georgia - 041406US metaG (megahit assembly) | ecosystem: Environmental > Aquatic > Marine > Intertidal zone... | reverse complement strand
CTCCTCTTCTTCTTCTGGTCATCAAAAAATTGTTTAATTTCACAAATTCTTCTACCATTCAATTCTTCAAAACCCCTTCAAAGTAGTCTTCTTCGTCTGAATCGTCAAGTCTCGCGTGGTGCGCGAAGAAGCTCTTCTTCTGCCACCTCATTCGCAGAGAGAGAGAGAGAACGAGAGAGAGAGAGAACGTTGTTGGAAAATTTGTTGAAGAAAAGAGATTCACACTGAACGCCGCCGCCGCCAAAACTACTAAATTGGAATTAGGGAATCTCTCTTTTTGTCTGTTGACCCATCATCATTTCATCAACATCATCTCTCTCAAACCCAAAAACGTAGGGGGAGAAGATGACGAAAGAGGATCCTCCTCCTCCACCTCCTCAGCGCGAACCGTCTCCCGCGTTAGCGCGAATGCATTCTATGGGAGTGAGCACGACGAGTGAAGGCGTCGATAATTTTGCTCGAGTGAGCGGGTCGTTCATGAGGTCTACGACGAAAAACCCGTTGTTGAACAACGACAATACCAATACCTATTTTGAAGAGAGAAAACAACAACAACCGAGTAAGGACTACCACCAAGACGAGGAACAAGAACCGTCGAGATTTTACCAACGAGAACAGAGTTTGGCGAGGAAATTGAAACATCGTGAACAGGACAACGCTTTAGGAAAATCGCTCGGTCGATTCCTCTCTTTTTCATCGGCGAAGAAAAAGAACCAGGAAGAGCGTTCGCTAGAGGAGAAAAAAGCGGTAAGGAGACAATCGAAAGTCGCTTCGGCTATTCAGCGCGTTCGAACGGTCAGGGAAGCTGCCAGTGCGGCGAAGAGGACGCGTCCAAAGAAAGGCTTTGCGAAGGGGTTTCGTCAAGTTGTCGATTTTAAAGCGCTCGGGAGCGACTTGATTACGAATTTCAACGTTAAGTTTCGACGGGTGTTTGAAATTTTGAGATGCGTGGACCCGGACGAAGATAACGAGGCTTTGAGCAGGTACACGTTGTTGCATCCGAAATCGCCTCTTTATATTCTCTGGAAACGAATGATCAACTGTTTGGTGATGATGGTGTGCTTCGTTTTACCGGCGTTGATTGCGTTTAATTATTCTGACATGCCGGCGTTGCGATTCGAGCAAGATTTGAGAGTGGTAAAGAACATAGATTTACAAAAAAAAGAGCAATTGGGAACGGCTTTGGACGGATTACTCCTTTTTGTGGATATATGTTTCTGCTTTGACGTGCTTGGAAACTTTTTCGCGCCGTTTTTTGAGGAGGAGGAGTTGGAATCGAAATTAGTGGACGATCCGTGGGTGGTTTCGTATACATATTTGACCGGATGGTTTCTCGTAGATTTTTTAGGATCGTTTCCGTTTGACACGGCGCTCTCGCCTTTAGTAGACGCGGATGGTGTGAGATTTTTAGAGTTGCTTGGATTGTTTCGGCTGTTGAGATTGTACCACGTGCGAAAGGCGTGGGGGTTTGTGGAGAGAGATCCGCACGTATCCGTCACGAGGATTTCCTTCATCAAGTACTCAGCCATTCTTCTCTTAGCCGGTCACTGGTCCGGATGCTTGCTCTGGTACTTAGCAAAAGCGGAAGAATTTGATGAGACGACGTGGGTTTATGCAGTTGATCCGGAGTTACGATTGCAAAGCATTTTTAGACAGTACAATACCGCCTTGTACTGGGCTCTGGTCACGTTGACGACGGTAGGTTACGGTGATATATCGCCGCGGAATCCGACGGAAAGATCGTTTACCATGGTAATAATGTTGATGAACATGTGCATATCCGCATACGTCATTGGCACCATGACGACGCTAATTACGAAAGGCGACCAAAAGCTCTCTCGATTTAGAGACAACATGGCCAATCTCATTCGGTTCATGAGAAGGCACGAAGTTCCATTGCACATTCAACAACACGCCATGGCTCACGTTCATTTAAGTTTTCGAAAAGCGAAAGAAGACGACTCCGACGCTCTGGAACACTGTCCAGAACATCTGATCTCTCACGTTCGATCGGCGATGTATTTAGACCGATTGAAAAATTCGAGATTGTTCATGGGATGCTCTCGCGATTTCATGCTTGGCTTGATGAAACTCTGTCAGTGGGAGTATTTCAATCCCGCGTCTTTGATTATGACGCGTAAATACAAGTCGACGCGATTGTTTTGCATCGTTGAAGGCGAAGCGATTGTTTTGAGCGACCGATTTACGGTAATGGACTATTTGAAAGAAGGCGATTGGATTGGCGTCGAATCGTTTCTGATTCAAAAAGAAGCGCAGTGGAGCGTCTCAAGCGCGAGCTTAATCAAATGCATCGCCATCGATTGCGCGAAGTTACACACCTTACTAAGCGAAAACATGACAGATTGGTCGACGGTGTTATTCAATCTGAGCAACATAATTTCTCAGAGAATCGAGGAATCTCTGCCCTCGGCGGAAGGAAACGCGAAAGAAGGAGAAGTTTACCCATTCCAGGGGAGTGATACCTCTTCCGAACACGACGGGTCTTCGGATGCTGGAAGCCATTTATCCGTGCGCGATAGAATCGGCCACTATGAACAGACTACGTACTTGAGAATAATACGCTCGGTAAATGCGGGCTTGACCATTGCGATGACCAAACTCGTTTCTGAAATCAACACGAAAATATTCTCGGCGGCGAGAGACGGAGACATCCGATCGATTAAAGTTATGATTGCAACGAAAGAGTTTGACATCAACTATCAAAATCCATCGGACGGTCGGTCGATTTTACACGTCGGTGCGTACTACGGACACCGAACGTTGTGCGAATTCCTCCTCAATGCTGGAGCAAATCACGCGCTTTTAGATAATCTTGGTTTCTCGGCGCTTGGTCTCGCTGTGATTTCCGGTCACGTGGACACTATCAAAGTGCTCGCTAGAACGTCTTCACTGATTGCAATCGGTCAGCCATTAGGAGCAAAATTGTGCGAATTGGTTCAAAATTTGAATTATAGCGTGTTGCAGAACTTCTTAAGTGCCGGAACAAATCCGAACGAACGAAATACGAGCTTTGATACGCCGCTTCACGTCGCGTGTCGCATAGGTAATATTGAAGCTGTCCAATTACTCTTGAAGTTTGGTGCGAACGCATCACTCACAAATAGACTCGATAGAACAGCTATAGATGAAGCGACAGCAAATAAGTACCCCGATATAGTAAGGAATATTGAAGACGCGCAACGATCGCGGTTGGGTTCTTCGAGCAAACGCGTCAGCGAATCCTTGGGTCAGACTGTGTTTGAACGCGAGGAGACGATTCGCGCCCATTCTCAGATTATCATCGCGAAATGGTGGAGAGGGTATCACTGTCGAGCCGCGCTTCGCGATCGTTTGCAACACGTCTTTATAGCAGGTTCGGGTGGATACGAACGCAACTAAGTTGTTTGTTGAAATACATTAATAACACACTTTGCGCAAGCTGAGTGGGAATTGTACTTATAAAATAATAATAATATCAATAATATCAATAAATCACAAAACTAAATAGCCATTAATAATGCACTTCCTGCAATTCCCATTCCTATGAACCACGCTACTCCGAAATACGCGTGTAAACTCAACAATCTATTGTTTGCATTTGGAACGCACGCTACTTTTAAATCGTTTGTGAGCATAAAAATTCTCTGCGAAATGCCCACGTAAATCGCCGTGCAAAGCATGAAGTTTAACACCGGATACTCTTCTGGCAACAATCCTAACAACATCCCGGGTTGCCCATTCGGTACCGACGACGATAACCAAATGTGAAACTGAGAAATGTACGTTTCTAAGGTGATTTTCCCACATTCACAAAAAATGTGAATAAAATAACTTCGCATCGTCAGGCTGAAGTTTCTAAAAATGATGAATATCGTAATCGGTATCCACGACGTGTACGGATGCACGACGTTGTATTCCAACTTTGGTAAAACATAATACGTTGTGTACCACCAGTATGCCGCTATTGTGTTGACGGTTAAAATTAACCCTTGGATGACTGTTTTCTCCTTTGTTGGTTTCTCGTCTACCCATCTCACAAACGCTTCGTACTTTGGGTGTACGAATGCGCACACCATGCCATAAATCCAAACGTACCTGTCTAGACCAGAGCGAAAGAACCATTCGTGCATTGGATTGACGTCTGGTTTTTTCGGGTCGGTATAAGATAGCAACCACTCGAACGGTTTGAACAAGACGGTGAATACGCCCGGCACTTCCCAAATGACGTACACCAGTACGATCAAAATTACCATTTTAGCCACTATCATGTTCGTCGATGTGTTGTGTTCCTTGAAAACCAACAGCGAAAAGTACACGAAGAGCGTGAACAGCGTGTGCATGGGACAAATATAGTATAAAACGTAATCGTTCCTCAATGCGATACACACGAACAAGACGAAGAAGTTCAAACGCCACATCATTTGCGAAAATCTCCCCACCGAAAAATCTTTGCGAACGTGATAGTAGGAGAAATTCCCAAATCCAGTCATCCAGACGTACGCAGCGATAAAGATACGAATCGCGTTATAAATCTCTGAAGCTTTGAAGTAGTGATAGAGCAAAAATAAGACTTGCATCCATCCCTTCCACTCCTCGGTTTGCTCTCTGTTTAGCGGTGCACTCGTCTTGCTTTGTCGCAACGTCTGATAACAGCCGTACGCCGCCAACGTAACAAAGATGGCGATGAAAAAGTCTCTAGAATACGACTTTGTCCTCTCGGGAAACGTATTCGTTCGATCGCACACGTAAAACACGAACAGGATAAAGAATAGTTCCGCCCAAGAGCGCAAAATCAATCTCGCCCTCTCGATGGCATCCGCGTCGCCTTGGAGTATCCGCATTGCGCCAATGTTCGTGAACTTTACGTTGCCGTTGTCCCCGGTAGATGGAGAAGCACCGACGGCATCGCTCATGTTCCCGCTCTGTGAATTTTGTCGTCCAAAGCTGTCCGTGAAATTCGCAAACGAGCGTTTCTTATCCTCGTCGCTCATATCTTGCATGGAGTTAGAAATCATCGATCCGTCTGGAGTATTTCCTCCTCCTCCTCCTCCACCTCCTTCCAATAAAACATCAAACTTCTTCGTTCCAGCCATTCGCATCTCGATCGAGTCTTCCGCTAATCCTTTATTATACCCACCGTTGTGCATTCGTTTCATTCTCACGTGGTGTAAAAACTCCGCGTATACGTATAAGGCGACGATGAATACGCCGGAGAGGAATAAACCGAGTTGAAATCGTCCGTATTCGAGAACGGATGATGGTTCAACCTCTTCATCTCCTTCAAAAGAGGAAGAAGTTAAAGAAGAAGAGAAGTCCAACAGCGTTCTTCGCTTGGCGACGTCCTGCCAACTCAAGTAACGATGATCCATCCTTCTCTCGTCGTCGTGAATGGATTTTGTAAAAAGACTATGTAGAGTGAGAAGTCTCGGACGACGAGGAAGAGTAAATGAAGTAAAAATTCTATCTGCTTTTTGTGTCATTTTCTTGTTCTCATTCGGAGGAAAAAGGTCACTTAAAAACTTTAACTGCTATTCCTACTCATAACACATCATCATCATCAATCGAACGGGATTTGATTTCCATCGTAAATGGCCGTCAGTCCCTCTTTGTACGAGGGAAAGAGGAGCGATGAAGAGGAGGATGAAGAGGATGCGAACGCGCGTTTGAGCTTTACGTTCTTGACTCGCTTTTCGCTCTTGTCGGGGAGGAGGATGTCTTTTTCACCACTCTTCTCATTGCCTTCGTTATTTATTTCGGAACTCAGAAGAGTTGCCGCGAAATCGACGGCTTCGTCTCGAGATGAAGGATAATCGTCGACGACGTTGTATATGGCGACGCGATTATCGTCGTCGATACAAACGGTATCCTCTTCTTCGTCGCTTACTTCTTTTTCGATGCACCGAACGAGCGCGTTGGCGACATCCGCCACGTGGATCCGAGACGTGTACATCTTCTTCCTCCGAGATATTTGCGTCGGCGTTAACGATCTCGTATTAGCGTTATCGCTATTTCTAATGCTATAAGTATTGCTATTATCCTCACTCTGTGCCTCTACTTCTTTCCTCCGAGTCTTCTCTTGGAATTGTCGCTCTCTTTCGCGTTTCGAGGCGATATCGAGAGCGCTTCTTCCAGGGCCGTAAATGCCACCCAATCGAAATATTCGCAACGAAGACTTTACATTATTTCTTTTGTTACCATTGACTATCCACTCTGTCCACGCCTTTTCGGCGTTTAACCTTCTTTGAGCGACTATCGAATCTGGATTCGGTTCCGTCGTTTCGTCCACCCACTCGCCGAGATGGCCTCCGTACACGCCCGTCGAACTCAAATAGATAAACATCTGTCGCTTCTTCGCGTTCTCCAAGATTTCTCTGACTGCTTTCGTTGATAATATCGGGTCTAAATCTAAATCACCATTCGGTGGCGTCGAAATTAAAATAACGTCCGCTTTCTTCAACCACCGCGCGCACTCCTCTTGTAACGGTTCCCCGTCGTCTGATTTCCACGTGAACACTTCTTCGCACCACGTGCCGTTCGAGCGAAGATTCAAAGCCTCCGCTTTCTCTCGCGATCGAGTCGTGCCCACTACAATCCACTCAAAATCTTCCTCTTTTTCTCCTAAAATCTCGTTATTATTATTACTCTTCTTCTTTGTCTTCTTGAGCAGTTGGTTGGCGACGCCGATGGCGCAATACCCGAAACCAAACGCAAAGAAAATTTTTTTTCCTTGTTCTTCTTCTTCTTCTCGGGGTTGTTCTTTACGTGAAGAAGAAGAACAAGAAGAACAAGAAGGAAAATATTTTTTGCAAAGACGGCGACGACGAGAGCGGGAGGAAAAGGAGGAAAAGGAGGAGGAAGAAACGGTGGGAAGAGTGGTGGAGGTGCGCATCTTTTCGTAATGATGTGTTTTTTGTTGTTTTTCAATTTTCAATTGGTGTTTTGTTCGTTCTTTTTTCAGTTTACAGTCTCTTCTCTCTCTTCTCTCTCTCTTTTTCCTTGATTTCCTAAAAACCTTCCTCCTCACTTTTTAATTCTTCTTATTATAGCACACAAAAAATTACTCAAAGTCACTGTCGAAATCATCCTCCTCGTCCTCGTCGTCGTCAAAATCGCTCTCCTCTTCGTCGTCGCTGGAATCGTCGACTTTGTAGGATTTACGTTGGACGTTTCTCCCCGCGCGCGCCGCCGGTTTCGCAGCGACTTCCGCGACGACATCCTCCGCGTCGTCGTCGTCGTCGTCACCAAACGAAACGTCCGAGTCCGAATCCTCGGCTTTCTTCTTCTTCTTTGCCGGAGCGGGTTTCTTCGCAGCAGCGGCTGATTTCTTTGCCGGAGCGGCTTTTTTCGTCGCAGCTGGCTTATCTGCCGACGCAGTCGCTGGTTTCTCGTTGGCGACTTCGTTGACCATCTTTGAAACGGCGTCAAAGTTAAACGAGTCTTGACGCTTGGCTTGTACGGAACCGGAGGAGGCCTTTTGTAACAATCGCTCCGCCAATGATAACTGAGGAACGTCGTCGTCGTCGGAATCCGCAGCAGGAGCAACCACCGGCGCAGGGGCGGCAGCGCGAACTGGAACTGCTTTCGGTGCGGCGGCAACGGGAGCCGCTTTCGGTTTCGCCGGCGCTCGTTTCTTCGGCTTGGTGACTTCAAAGTCGTCGTCCGAGAAATCCTCGTCGATCTCAGAATCCGAAGCGTCCGAGTCAAAGTCCATGGCTTTCTTCTTGATCGCTTTCTTTTTCTTCGCGAGCGCTTTTTGTCCAGCCTTGGTGTTGTTTCTTGCCGCCGCGCGCACTTGCTTTTGCATCTCTTCCTCAGCCGCGACGTCGTCGTCTTCGAGTTGATCCAAATTCTCCTCCAACGCGTCCAAATCCGTAAACCACAAGTCCTTATCCGTCGTTCCTCTCAAAAGCGCGACTTCGGCTTCTTTCTCTTCCTTTTCCGTGACCAAATCTTCAACCTTCTCCAAAGTTAAGTTCCACAAAGGCATGGAAAGCAAGTAATCGTAGGACGCGTTGGCGTCGTCGGATTCATCCGCCGCGATGTCGTTCTCGTCCGTTTGAACGATAGCCGCCGCCGCAGACGCAGACGTCTTCGTCTTTGGTAACTTATCGTACATCATCATCTCGAGCTCTTCGACCAACTCAGCCTTCTTCTTTCTGTTGACCACCAAGGAGCCTTCGACAACCGCCAAGATGAAACGCGTCTTGTTCGCCAAACGCTTGAGTTCCGACTCGGCAACTTTGATGAGCATTTGACGTCTCTCTTCGTACGCCTTCAATCGCAAAGGAACGAACGATTTCATGATATCCTCTGCGGACTCGTATTTGGTGATGATCGAGTGCTCGTTGAACGCGTGCATGTTGGAGCACGAAATTTTCGACGCCAACTTGAACTTCTTCACGATGCCTTCTTCTTCAGCCTTGGCCAAGTTCGCCGGAGGCATGGTGATGACAAAATGCACCGATGTATCCGTGTGATACTCCTTGTAATCGGTAATGAACGGAGCTTTCTTGTCCTTTGGCGCAATGAGTTCTTCCAAGAACTCCTTGTAGTCTTGCGTCCACGTGCGCAACGGTAACTCGGTGATTTCCAACGTGCACTCGTCTCGGATGTGATACGAGCCAGTGGCGATGAATCTTCGCTCGCCCTTGAAGATTTCCTCGGTGATTTCACCCTTGAAGTGTCTGTACCACGGCATCATTTGCGTTGGCTCTTCTTCGTTCAAAATCGCGCGAACGTTGCTGATGACGTCTCTCGCGTTGTAGTTTGGAATCGAAGTAGACCATCCCGTTCCGATACCTTCGGCGCCGTTAATCAAAACAGTTGGAATAACCGGCATGTAATACGTCGGTTCAATCTTTTGACCGTCTTCGTCGTTGTAGTTCAACAACGCGTCGTCGCATTCCGGGAATACAACTCTGGCCAACTGCGCCAAACGCGTAAAAATGTAACGCGGCGACGCGTGGTCCTTCCCGCCTTGCAAACGCGTACCAAACTGACCGCTCGGGACTAACAAGTTGATGTTGTTCGTCCCAACGAAATCTTGCGCGAGATTAACGATTGTCGACGCAAGAGACGCTTCGCCGTGGTGATAGGCGGAGTGTTCCGAGACGTAACCGCTCAATTGCGCGACTTTGATGTCCGACTTCAACTTTCTCTTGAAGCACGAAAACATAACTTTTCGTTGCGAAGGCTTGAAACCATCAATGGCGGATGGAATAGAACGCATTAAATCCGCCAAGGAGAAGAGAATCAACTCTTTGTTGATAAACTCATCGTACCGAACGGTCTCGCCGCTTTGGTCCAAGAACGTTCCTTCTTCGTACGCGGACAACCACCTTTTACGATCTTCGACTCTCTTCTTGGAGAAGGACATGTCGATCAAATCTCCGTCGCCGTCGGATTCCCAGCAAAAAGTCTTGCGGTGCAACTCAATCGCAGCGAAATACTCCTTCGCTTCTTTTGCCGTGGACGTACCGAGACCTTTGTAGTACTTGATGGCCCAGCCTTTACCGTCGTTGTTGACGAGCTTCCAGTTTTCGTATTCCGGCAACGTGTAAAATACGCGCGTTTGTTGGCCCTTCGTCGCCTTGATGATGGGCGTGATGAACTCCAACAAGAAACCCGGAATTTTCAACAAAGACGGGAAGTGCGCGTGCAGAAAGTTGATTAACAAACCTTTGATGTGCGAACCATCGTGATCTTGATCCGTCATGATCATCAACTTCCCGTATCGCAACGTCTTGATGGAATCTTCGTCGTACGTTTTGCCGTGTTGCAAGCCCAAAATCTGTTTGATGTGGGTGATTTCCACATTGTTCTTTACTTGATCAAACGAAGCGTCGCGAACGTTCAATAACTTCCCTCTCAACGGAAACACCCCGTAGTTGTCTCTTCCGACGATGGACAAACCGGAAACCGCCAACGCTTTGGCAGAATCCCCCTCGGTTAAAATCAGCGTGCAGTCTTTCGAGTTGCGTCCGCCGGCGTTGTTCGCATCGTCCAACTTCGGAATACCAGTCAATCGCAATCGCTTGACACCATCGGTCTTCTTCAAGTCCTTGGATTGTTTGAACTGAGCCCACGACATGATGTTCTCAACCAACGTCGTGGCCATCAACTGCTTGATGAGTTTGTCGGAAACGGAGAACTTGGAGCCAAAGTTCGAAGCTTTCGTGATGAGCGTCTCTTTCGTTTGCGAATCAAACGCCGGGTTCTCGATTTGCGCGTTCACGAACACCCACAAGTGGTTCTTCACTTGAAACGACTTCAAGTTCTTGCACGACTTTTCCTTCTTTTGAATCTTCTTCAACAACTCGCCCGCGATGCCGTCGGCGATGTTGGCGACGTGCGTCCCACCCTTCATGGTGCAAATACCATTCACGAACGAGCACTGCTGGAACTGCTGCGTGTTCGACACCGTCACGCACACTTGCCAACGATCGCCTTGCGCTTCGTAAACTTTCGGCGCGTTCTCCGTGTCTTGCAAATACATATCGACGTATTCCGAGAAGCTCTTGACTTTGATCTGTTCGCCGTTCAAAAAGATCTTCGTGTTCTTCCCGATGATACCTGCGGAATCGTACACTCTCTTCGACATCAACGCGATGGAATCGTCTTCCAATTCAGTCATCCCGAACTTCTCAAAGTCTGGTTTAAACGTAATTCGGGTCCAGTTGTCGGATTTCTTACACTTGGTAATTATCGGTTCCCCTTTCTCGCTCATGTTGTTCTTAAACACTTGCTTGTATTGTCTCTCGCGACTACCATCGCACGTTTCCACGATGAACTCGTGCGAGAAAATGTTCGCCAACTTTGCGCCGTAACCGTTACGACCGCCGGTGACTTTCTTTTCGTTGTCGTTATAGTTGGACGACGTCAAAAGATGTCCAAAAATAAGCTCCGGGACGTACACGCCTTCCTCTTTGTGCATCTCCACCGGGATCCCTTTCCCGCCATTCATGACCGAAATCGTCCCTTTCTCCTTGTCGATATCCACTCGCAACTCTTTCATCGTCGGATCTCTGACTTTATTATCTGTCGCGTTGACCAAAATCTCGTCGAAGATTTTATACAAACCCGGCGTAAACGCGACGGTTTTCTGCACCAACTTGTTCTCAGCGGCGTCGTACACCCACGCCGTCTCTTCCGCTTTTTCGCACGACCCGACGTACGTGTCCGGTCTCAACAAGATGTGTTCCAATTGTGTTTTCTTTTGGTAAATGTCCTCGATGGCAACTTTTTTAGTCGTCTTACCACCACCACCGGCGGTAACGTTGCCGTCCGCCAACGGCGCTTTCTTCGCCACAGCAGCTTTCTTCCCCTATTTTTTGTTTGTTTGAAGAGAGAGAAATTATATATGTGAGTAAAAGTACACGTGCGCGCTGACTCGTCGTCAAATGATGCATCGAAAAAGAACCGCTAAACATTGAAAGAGTGAAAAATCAAGAAAACATCACGAACGGAGAAGAGTACAACACAATGTTTCGATGATAGGAAAGGAAGTGCGCGCGTGGTGTTCAAAAGAGATGAAAAATCTTTCTGTTGTTGTATTTGGGGGGAAAGAAAGAAAGTTTCCAAAATTTCATATCTCATCAGCTTCGTCGTTAGACACACACGACGACGAAAACGTACCACCCACCAACTTTTTGGTGGTGGTGTTCAACGTTCAATACGAATAGACTGACGTACCTTTGCCACTGGCATTGGACTGTTTTCGTTCTCGGAATACTCCGAGTAGTCCATCGAAGTATCCGCCATCTTTTTCTTTTTCTGATGATGTGAAAGTTTTTTGTGTGGTGAAATCAAAAAGGTTTCGAGACAGAACAAAAAGACGAAAAATTGTGTTGTTGTTGTTTTGGTCACCCCTTTCTTCAGTACACCACAATTCACAAAGAAACTTCTTTCTTGAAAACCAACACACGACAACAACAACAACAACAACAACAACAACAACAACAACAACAACATTAAACTTGAGTAAGTACTTAGACTAAAGACAAAATGAGCAACTCAAACACAAAAGTTGGATTTATTGGATCGGGAATGATGGCAGAAGCTCTCGGTGGAGGCTTCTCCAACTCTGGAATCGTCCCGTGGGAAAATATGTATTGCACGGACCCGTGGCAACCGAGATTGGATTTATTCACCTCGTTCGGCTGCAACGCGTGTAAAGATAACCGCGAACTGACGAGAAACTCGGACGTGATATTCATCGCGGTGAAACCGTACGCAGCGGCGACAGTTATGAAAGAAATCTCAAAGGAGCTGACGGAAGATAAAATTGTCATTTCCATCTGCGCAGGAGTAACCTTAGAAACGCTGGAAAACGCAATAAGTGATGGGAAAAGTGTGCCCGTGGTGAGAGTGATGCCGAATACGCCGTGTTTAGTCGGCGCGTGCGCGGCGGCTCTGGCGAGAGGCAAGTTCGTGACGGATGAACAAGCAGATTTGGCGCTAAAGCTCATGCAATCTGTTGGAGTGTGCGTTGTGGTGCAAGAGAAGTTGTTAGATGCGGTGACTGGAGTGAGTGGGTCGGGACCGGCGTATATCTACCAAGTCATCGAAGCTATGAGCGACGGCGGCGTGTTGTGCGGGTTGCCCAGAGACGTTTCCACGAAATTAGCCGCGCAAACCGTCATGGGTGCGGCGAAGATGGTTTTGGAGAAAGGGACGCATCCAGGCCAGTTGAAGGATAACGTGACGTCGCCAGGCGGGACGACGATTGCGGCGGTGCACGAATTAGAGAAAGGGGGCGTGCGAAATTCGTTCATCAACGCCGTGAAAGCCGCCGCGGAAAGAAGCAAAGAGTTGAGCAAAGAATAATAATAATAATAATAATAAAGTGCTTTAATAGATTTTTAGCGAATGAGAGAAAAGTTGCAACGAATACTAATAATGTCCATCTACTACCTATCATAGTTTTATTAAAACTTCGATTCCTTGAATACTTTCACCACGGCTTTAGCCCAACTGGCGTTATCGCGCGTTTTGATTTTTGCGAATTCGCCTTGGACTTTCCTACCAACCACGCCAGCTAAATTTTCACAGAAAGAACACGTTTCAGCGTTGGATTTCGCGAGAAGTGCGGTGACCGCTTTCTCTTTCGCCGATGTAACGCTCGATTCGTCCACTAAATCGAAAGTCGCCTTTATAATTTCCTCTTTTTCCTTCTTTTTCGAATTTGAAGGCGCTTCTTTTTCTTCCTCTTCCTCTTGTTTCATTTCCACGTCTTCCTCGGCGACCGCCGGGAGCGGAGACGAAGATCTCTGCCGCTTCCGGCCCGTCGTCTTTTGGTCCTCCTCGGACCTTTCTACTTCGCCCAAACGACGCTTCGCAATCGCAACGCACCGTTCAATCACTCGATTATCCAATTGTTGACACATTTCCGTGATGGTATCTTCCAACGCGTACGCTCGACTGACAAACTGGCGTCCTTTGGAATCTTCACAATCCTCTCCCCAATACTGTACGGCTGCGACGACAATCAAGTGCACATCTTTCAGAAACGACTCTATGGTTAAATAAGCGCTCGAATCAATTCTCCAAAGCAAAGTGGATAAATCCATCGGAGATTGCACAGTCTTGGAGTACCCGTCGAGCTCGGCGTCGGTAATAGGCGCCGCTAATTTGGACCACTGCTTCTTAAAGAGTAAACGTGTCACAATGTCCCGCAAGAACATGCGCTGCTTTCTTAACATCTGCTCTTCAGCTTGAATGACTTCTGGACTCACTTCCACGGCCTCGTCTTTGTTTGCGGCAGTGGTGGCGTTCGCCCCGGCGTTGACATCTTTCGCTTTTTCCAAGACTTCCAGCTTTTCTTCCACCGCGGCGGCGGCGACGTTCTTCAATCCAGTTTTTGCGGAAGCCACGGTTTTGCCGTCGTTCTTCTTCATTTGCTCGTCTCGTTTCCGCGCCGCATTCAGTGCCGCCGAAACGATAGCTTCAAAATATTCCTTTCTTTCTGCATCCTTTGGCTTCGTCAACGCGTACGAGCGCTGCTCGCCCGCAAAAGCTTCGGCCAACTCTTCATCCAACTCATTTCTCTCGCAATCCGCTGTCGCTAAGAGCATGACGGGTAAATTTGGAGGGATATCGTCTAATAAAGTCAATAACGTCGCGCGCAACGTCGCGTTGGCACTTTCCCACCATAAGCGAATGTGTGGAAGGTACAAAATTGAAGGCGCCGCTCTTCGCGCCTCGGTCACCGCGGCGACTAAAGCTTCTTCCGGTAATCTACCGCCATCCGATAAGAGCGCGGGCAAGGATATTGCGTGCACCGCAAACTGCTCGAGCGCGTGTAAGAGCGCTGGAGCAATGTGCGCCTGTCCAGAACCAGGCTCACCGCAGACGAGCAATCGTGGATTTTGTGAAGGCGGCGAGCGAATAAATTCAGAAGCTGCGATTTTCAACGTATTTTTCTTCGTTTTACCTCTGATCTCGTCGTCGTCGTAGTCGTCCTTATCACCCGCGGTAGATGCTTCGGCGAGAAGGAGGTTGTTGCCCTCATCGTCGGAGTCGTCGTAGTACGCGATTTCTAACTGGTCAGTCGTCGATTTCATGATATCGTTGTTCGCCTCTTCATCGTTCAAAGACGCATCACTAGCAATGTACGCCGCTGGTGGGTACACGTCTCCAACGATTTCTAGAATTTCCTTCAGCGTGTTACCCAGAAGCGGACGGATTAGTGCAGACAGCGGAGCAGAATACGTCTTTGCGCTTCGATGCGCGGCAGGAACAATTTGCTTCAACGCTGTTTCAAAATCTACTCTTCCCGGAACGACTTGCGAAGGATCGAGATTTAATCGATCGTCCGTGGCGTAAATTTGCGGGTATCGTCTTCGCAAAGCTGCAATAGCGGACTCCGTACAGAGCGCTTTCAAATCGGCGCCGCAGTAACCGACGCATTTTTGTGCCAAATGATTGATTAAAGTCGTCGACGGAGGCTTTTTCCAACCTCGAGTATGAATTTTCAAAATTTCAGCGCGCGCCGATAAGCCTGGTAACGGAAACGCGAGCTCTCTGTCAAATCTCCCCGGTCTTCTGAGCGCACCATCGATGGAGTCTACTCTATTTGTCGCTCCTAAAACAACAACGCGACCGCGATTATCCAAACCGTCCATGAGCGCTAAAAGCGTCGCGACGAGCGAATTGTGAATCTGGTCTGACTTAGAACTTCTCACTGGAGCTAAACCGTCGATTTCGTCGAAGAAAATAATCGACGGTTGGCGTTTGGAAGCTTCTTCGAACAACAATCGCAACTGTCTCTCGGATTCACCGACCCATTTTGAAAGCACATCGGCTCCTTTTCTCATGAAGAACGAAACTTCGCTCCCAGCGCGAGAACACGATGCGGCTAAAGCTCTCGCGATTAACGTCTTACCAGTTCCTGGAGCGCCGTATAAGAGCACTCCGCGCGGCGGCGTCATTTTAAACCGTTCGAAGATTTCCGGATAGAGCAACGGGAGGAACACCATCTCTTTCAGAGCATCAACGTATTTATCCAGGCCTCCTACGGCGTTGAACGTCAACGAAGGATCCACTGTCAGTGGAGTAATTTCTGCATCCTTGGCTTCGCCAATCTTCTTCGGTCCGCCCCCGTCGGCGGTATATCCTGGAGCGCCTAACAAAGCGTCGAATCGAGAGATGTCGATGTTATTCGTATTCCCAATACCTCTTTGAGGAGCGGCACTCGGGTGCAACGCGTCGAAACCGTCCGCGTCAGAATCGTCGGTATCATCGAGCCATCGACCTGACTGTCTTCTGCCATTCTTCGGCGCCGACGGTGGCGTTCCCGCGCTAAAGAACGCGCCTTTCTTCTTCCCATTGTCACCGCCGTCGCCGTCTTTTCGCGGACGACCCCTGTTGTCCTTCTTTTTCTTCTTTTCCTCGTCGTCGACGATGAAATCATCGAAATCATCGTCGTTAGCGTCTTCGTTGTAGTTTATTCCGTTATTACCACCATTCGCGCCATTCGCATCTTCCCCGCGTCGTCTTCGTTTCATCGCTTCGACTCTCCCTGGACTCAACCGTTGTACTTTTTGTCTGTCTCTGGTGCTCCTTCGAATATTCGCGAACTCGCCGTCGTCTGACTCCAACTCTTCTTCTTCGGAGGAGATGAAATCGTCGTCGTCGTCTTCCTCCTCTTCGTCTTCGTTGACGACGAATTCGTCGTCGTCTTTATCTTCTTCTTTGTACGAGACTTTTTTCTTCTCCCTACTTGTTGTTCGTCGTTTTCCTCCCTTCTTTTCTTCATCCATCATGTCGTCGTCGTCTGAATCTGAATCTTCTTCGCCTAATCGAATTCTTCTCCCTCTCGTGCTTCGTTGCGGACGAGTGGGTCCTCCTCCTCGCGTGAGCTCTTCCTCCTCGTCTTCTTCTTCTCTAAGGTCGTCGGGGTCGTTTGATGATCGTCGTTTTGATCGACCAAAACCCATTTTTATTCTCTCTCGCGTTTACGACGAGCAAAAGATGTTTTTCAAAAGCAACACAACAATGAAGAGAAGAAGACGAACGAGAAGAGTTTTTGAATTTTACGTACTCGTAAATTTGACACTCTTTTTGTTTAGGGTATTTTTTCTAAACCCTAATACGTAAGAGAGAGAGAGAGAAGAGAAAAATTTTCCCACAGGAGGACTTTAAAAAGTGATTTCGAAACGTTTTTTGTTTTTGGTGGTGTTTTGGTGGTGTTTGTGGTCTTCCTTTCGTTCTTTTTGGTTAGGTGGAGCAACGGGAACCACAGAAGACAGGAAGAAGGTCGTTATTATATTTCGAGCTCTGTCTCTTTCTTGCGCGCGCGAGAAAAAACGCCAACTCTATCGACGACGCGAGGATTAATTCACCTCGAAACGACAGTCACGTGTTGAAATATATATTCATTCGGACGAAAGCATGGAGGAAGAGAAGAACGTCAAGTCAGCGTGGACCATCGAGGTGCGTTTAAGAGCTCATTCTTTTTGTTGTTAGCTCTCTCTACAACCGTCGGTCTTTCTGTGTGTGGAAGGATTGGACGAATTTTTGCAACATCATTCGCGCGCTCGTTAGGCGTCGCGCGAAGTGAGTTTCGCCGAACGAGTTTCATTTTCGCGCGGATGAAAGATTCAGGCAGGATATTTTCGAGCGCGATGTAGATTTTGTCGCTCGCAAAAGACCTGTATCGCGCGCGTGAAATTCGCACGCGGGGGAGCGTAACTGTTTCAAAATTTTCCTTCTCTTCGGCCTTATCGTTTTTGTTATCTTCTCTCGAGTTTCTTTCTTCGAGAAAAAAGAGAGAAAAAAAATTATGACTAACACAAAAAATGAATTGTTTTACTATCCTCTTTATCAACAACACAGGAGGACACGTTACTGCGCGAACAAATCCAACGATTAGGAGGACCTGGAAACTGGACGGCAATTGCCGAACGATTACCAGGAAGAAGCTCGAAATCGTGTCGTTTGCGATGGTGTAACCAGTTGAATCCAACCGTGAAGCGAGGACCGTTCACTCCCGAGGAAGACGCGCAGATATTGGCAGCGCACGCCGTTCATGGAAATAAATGGGCGGTGATTTCGCGCTCGATGCCTGGAAGAACCGATAATCAAGTGAAAAATCGATTTAACTCAACGTTACGAAGAACCTTAGCTCAAAATGGGAAAGCGCCGCCGGCATCCTCACCACCAAAGAAAGCGTCGAGTCCAGTCGCCGCGGCGCAACACTTATCTTCGCCCATGGGATCGAGAAAGCAGTCGTCGAATCAGTTGGCAAAGCAAGCAAATTTGAAAAGGGTGGCGAGCCAGATTTTAGAAACTATGAGCTGCGACGAATCCATGGAGTCTTCGCAAGATAACAAGGACAAGAGAAATAATAATAATAACAACAACATGAATAACAACACCGGAAAAGAAACGACGAGCAAAAATGCGATGAAACGACCGAGAAAGTCTCCGACGAAAACGAAACTTGGCAAAAGCGTGCGCGGACCGAGTCGTGGACCAAGTCAAGATCGAGAAGATTCGGGAGGTTCCGAATCAGTTGGTTTGGAAACGCTCATTCAAGCGAGTTTAATGGAATTACAAAGAATCAAGAGCGGTAAGAGCGCGAGCGGTTTCGAGAAGGAATACTACACGATGAACAACGACCAAACGAGCGCGCATGGCGGATTCGGCACTAGCACTAACAACAACAACAACAATAACAACAATAATAATAATATCAATAATAATAATCCGACGCAGAACAACGCCACCATGAGCAACATGAGTGACCGCACTATGAACGACTCCAGAGGAATGGTGTCGTCCATGAGCATGGAAAATTTGAACAGAGCAGCGAGAGGTGGATTTTCCATGCCCGGGATCCCAAACGATTCTTACGATTGGCGTGCGAACTCTCCCGTAATTGGCCTTCCTGCGTTCCATAGTTTGAATAATCAACTCGTTCGTCGTCCGTCGATGCTGAATATTGCGAGCCAAAGCGTTATGGTGAACAACGCGAATCCTGGTGGAGGAGGAGAACAACAACAGAATGCAAACGAGATGAACGACCCCCGCGCGGGTACGAGCGCGCTCTCGACTCCAGTCACCATCACGCCGAACCTCGCTTCTTCCTGGTACGGGAGAATGCTTGAGAATTTGGGATGGCGAAACCACTTTCCGCTGGACGTTCTTCCCATGCAAGAGCAAGAAGACATACACCAAAAAGACGCCAAAGAAGCACACGAAAAATTTCAACCGATTGAAAACGGCGAAGACGAAGAATGCGCTCCGAAAGAAGCTGCCACCGCCGCCACCACGAAAACCACCGCTGCTACCGACGCCGCTTTGATTGTAAAAACAGAAGAAGACAATGTCAAAACGCAAGACGAATTGCCGTCGCCGCTTTCTGACAACACGATGAAGAACGATATGAACGGGACGACTGGTACCGCTGTCAACGAAGCGGTGGCGTGTTGATCTCTCTGTACATTAATATTAATCAATCAATACTATTATCGAATTGCAATTATTCTCGTTATACCAACGTTAGTTATACCCTTCTCTACTTCTCGTTGCATCATCATCGTATATATGATGATCTGTTCCTACTTCTCTTTCTTTATGTGGCAGTGTTAGATTTGTCTCATCAGCAAAATCGTCAGAAATGAAGGGAACAGACGACGCTCTCGACGACGACGACGACGACGAAAAGATTATGTCCTCTTCACGAGGAAGACGACATACGCGAAAATGTCTCCAACTCCTTCTCGTCTGTGCGTTCGCTCTCGCATATTTGATGAAAACATCGTCGTCATCATCGAACAATCATTTTGATGACAGAGGAGAGAAGAGCGCTCCTTTGTTGGCGGCATCGGCGTCGTCGTCGTTTTCAACCGCATCATCATCAGCATCAGCATCAGCATCAGCATCAGCATCATCTTCAAAAGACTACTCGAACCGAGTTTGGATATTCACCTCCGTGGCTGCCGATTACGACGGCGCCGTCTTGTTGAAACAATTCGTCCACCATTACACCGATTTAGGAATTAAACCGGAGAACTTCTTAGTCGTGATTAACTCTAAATCTGGATTTCGAACCGCAGAGTTTGACGAGTGCGCGAAGATTTTAGACAATCTGGGTATCCCATACCACGAGTGGTTGACGCAATACTCGAGCGAAGTGATGTATAAGCATCGGATGCAGTTGTTAGAAAAAGTCCCACCGACAGATTGGATTGTCCACGCGGATAACGACGAGTTTCACTCGTACGGCGGGAAATCAGTCATCGACTTCTTGAAAGAGATGGACAAGAAAGGGTACAACGAAGTGAGAGGGACGTACGTCGATCGAGTCTCCAAGAGCGGCGAGTTGAGCAAGTTGAAAGAAGAACCCGGAATGTTTCAGCAATTTCCTTTGCGGTGTTCGGTGATTAAAACTGTCGCTGGTGGTAGAGATTTTAAGACTATGGCGTATAAAGGGTACTGGAGAACGGACAGAGGGAACCATCAGGTGTTGCGCGCGGCGAGAGCGAAGGCGTATTTAAGCGGGCCGGGGAGAGGCGACGGCGATTTAGAAGACGTCTATCATTTGACGCCGTACGCAAAGTATCCGGGAAAATACAAGTACCAGTGCGCTGCGCACGATAACTTATCTTTTCTCCCAGCCGGGTCGCAGTGTTCCACACCGAACGATAGTCACGAAAGTACCACCAAGTTATGGTCTCAATCGCGCTTTAGCGATGCGAAGGTTGCCGTGCACCACTTCAAGTGGCATGCGGGCGTGATTAACAACATTAAAGACCGATTGGCGTTTTACAAGGGCGACGTTGGCGCGGATGGGAAACCCAGGTTTGCATGGTATACAGATAGCGAAAAATTGATGAACGGGATAGTCACGACTGGGAAAATAGACACGAAGAAGACCAAGTGTAAAGTAGCCTAAAATTGTTTAGTAGCGTGTTGTGTATGTAGTAGTACTCGTTTAGTATCTCTGAAAAAAAATCGTACGCGCATTTAAACTTTTGGGTATTGTGGTTGTGGTTGCTGCTGTTGCTGTGGTTGCTGAGGCGGCGCCGCACCATACATTCCCGGTTGTGTTTCGTATGCCGCCATTCGTTGGACTTGCGGAGCTTGGAACACTTGTTGCTGCGGCGTCATGCTCTCGTTCCTAAAGTCAATTTGCGCCTCTTGTTGCGTTTGCATGCACGCGCACACAGAGCAATACGTCATATCGGAGATGCAATCCAATATGTCCGCAGCTTGCTCGATGGAATCGTCGTTGGACACCATTGCTGCCACTCTGAAGATGCACGCGAGTTGGTTCATCAATAACATGAATCCGATGATGCCGTTATCGCACTGCGTGTTCATCACTCGCTGTTCGTCCTGGATTAAGAATCTGGTCGTCGCAACGCTACTCGGAAAACACCAGAACACTTCGCACGCTAAACACAACTCCGGATTGTTCTGCTCGCCACACCGACCGGAAATGCAGCTTCCTCCGTTACAGCACGTGTACCCTTGCAACGACCCGTACATCTGTTTCTTCCTCTGTTGCCAGGCAACGCACGGCGAACACAGCGAAGCGTAGAGACAAAATCCAGGTCTCGCACACGGTGCTTTCATCAACTCTACCGCCCAGGAATTCGCGTAGAGCTTGCGCATTTCCGCCTCGCGAATGCGCTTCTTGTCCTGAGGGTTTTGCCCGCCGCCTCCTCCATAGCCTTGATTCATTTTAAAAGCGTCGTGGTCTTTCTTTGTCGTTTTGAATTGGTTTTGTTGACTTTTTG
>Ga0181600_10001051_pt1 | contig 21368 bp, 18 predicted proteins | sample 041ome_2_FD_132982 | JGI IMG/M metagenome (GOLD analysis project Ga0181600, IMG submission 132982) | Coastal salt marsh microbial communities from the Groves Creek Marsh, Skidaway Island, Georgia - 041406US metaG (megahit assembly) | ecosystem: Environmental > Aquatic > Marine > Intertidal zone... | reverse complement strand
TGGGCATTTATAAGTATTGAATCCAATTTTGGAGTACCTCTGAATAAAGTGAACAATTTGAGCGTTCAACTTCCAGATGATAAAAGCTTTGCCTTATACAGTTGGGCAGTGCCCAAAAAACAAACAGGTGAATACTCCTTTCACGGATATTTATGGAAACCAGACTGGAACGGGCCTAAACGCATAGTTCTAGAAGATTATAATGCTGAAGGTGAGGTTTACCGTTGGTTAAAAGGAGGACAATGGGTAGGCGGTATTTGCTATGACATCATTACAAAGAAAAGTAAAGGGCAAAAATCATACACCCTTCTAACCTTTAGGCCTGGAAGAACCTATCATACGAAATACATTGATGCTATTGAACCTGGCAAATCTAGAAAGCAACTGCACTTTGGTTCAAAAATTTTCAACATCCAAAGCAATGGAGATGAGCACTATTTAAGAAGGCCCTATAGAATCCAGTTCCGATACAACAGCAGTGTATCTGTAGCCGTACGTTGGGATGGAAAACACACTGGTATCATTTGTGACCACTTGGCCCCTTCAAAAGAAAATCTCAAAGAGAAGTGGTTCGCCTATGGTCCCGATTTTTCTTACGATAGAATTTACTGGGAAAGAGGCAAATGGTACATAGAAGAAGGGTATCCGCTTGTACAAAACATAGATATAGCACCTACCAACGGTAGAATACCTACTACATTAGATCCAAAAAAATAGCAGTAAATCTTAATGGTTTAACATTACCGGCATTACGAGCATCAGTAAGTCCTCACCTTCATCTACACCGTCTGCTGGAATCAAAATACCTGCACGATTCGGAGCGCTTAACTCCATGCGAACATTATCTGCTCCCAGATTACCCAACATCTCTAACAAGAAGCGACTGTTGAAACCGATTTCTATATCGTCACCTTGATAATCGCACGCTAATCTTTCATTTGCCTTGTTGCTAAAATCAGGGTCTTCTGCACTTATTCCCATCTCTGCCCCAGCAATGCGCAAACGAATTTGATGCGTTGTTTTATTGGAGAAAATAGCTACCCTTTTCACAGAAGAAGAAAATGCGCCGCGATCTACCAACATGACGTTAGGATTTGATTGAGGAATGACGGCTTCGTAGTTTGGATACTTTCCATCAATTAACCTACATACCATCACTACATTATCAAAAGAAAACTGTGCATTGGTGTTGTTGTATATGACCTGAACCTCTGTAGAATCATAACTCATAGAACCTCTGAGCATGTTCAATGGCTTCTTGGGCATGATGAATTCTGCGGTACTCTCCGCACCTAAATCGGTTCTTCGATATCTCACTAATTTATGGGCATCTGTTGCCACAAAGGTGAGACTATTGGAATCAAACTGAAAAAATACGCCACTCATTACTGGACGAAGTTCATCGTTACCGGTGGCAAACAACGTTTTGCCTATGGCTGTAACTAGTACTTCTGCAGGCAGCACCGCAGAAGTTGCATCTTCTAATTCCGGGAACTTTGGAAACTCATCACCATCTATGAATGCAAGAGAATACTTGCCATAGTCTGAGGATAATTCAATGGTATGAGACCCCTCATCAAAGGTAAATGTGAGTGGTTGCTCTGGGAAAGTCTTTAAGGTGTCCATCAACACCTTTGCAGGAACGGCAGCCGAACCAGTATCTTGAGTTTCCACCTCTAGATTCACACTCATTGTAGTTTCAAGATCTGATGCACTCACGGTAAGTTCACCCTGTTTGAGTTCAAACAAAAAATTATCTAGAATAGGAAGTGTGTTGTTGCTTTGAATAATTCCTCCTATAAGCTGGAGCTGTTTCAAAAGCTTAGAACTAGATACGATGAATTTCATAATAGGTCTTCTTATCAATTGATTGTAAACAAAGATAAACGGCGCAATACGTTTTAGCCCTGTTGGATTCTTTTTTTATCACACCCTTTTGTTAATAACCGCTAGTTAAACTCCCAAGGAGTCAACATGAGGTTACGCCAGCCGTAGCGTTGGATAAGCGCCATTCGTCCATCCGGGAGCTCCGCATAAAATCTGTCAGGATCCCATTCGTGGGCTTGACCATCCTCTCCAATGAGAATACCTTCCGTTTTTTTATAAAACGCACGAGTTTCCAACCTATCACCGCCTACGGTATTCACAAAAAATGAAAACGCTGGTGTAGCGCTAAAAATGCTGTCCTTTTTCATCCAGATATTATCCGATGCTACCACTACACCTTCGTACTTCAGTGTGCGAACGGCACCAATGGCAGTCATCAATATTTGAGGGTTATTGTTTGGTAAAGGTTCTAATGCTTCGTCTACAAGCGACCAACTAGAAGCCTCTTTAGCCGGTGTATTCAATATTCCCTGGACATTACGAGTAATCTTCCATAAAAACCCCTCCGGTCCATTTACCTTCATTTCTATACTTTCGATCTCATCTGGAGCTAGGCCATAGATGGTTCGATCTCTCCACATTGAAGGCTCCGTGAAGAATCGAGTCGTTAGATAGCCGTTAAACCCTTGGATATATACGGAAAAGGGTAATTGGGAATCCGCCATACGGTAATAAGTTCCGAGCATATCAGGAGTTTCCGTTCCCACTATGTAATTCTTGACCAATTGGTCACCGCTATAGACCTCAACCCACTTTCCGTAGACATCCATGCGTTGATTGACTGCTGGAACTGCGCTTTTAGCAACAAAATTTTTCAATGTAACATTGCCAAGCGTCTCTAATAAAACTTCAATAGCATCCTTTCTTACGGGAAACACACCGTTAACCAACCAACCTTGAGAAGAGCGCTCGAGTGTTACCTCTGATGGCTTTTTGTCCCTGATCACAACCCTAGTTATAGCGGCTGTATCCTTTATTGCAAAATCATATTGGGCTTTTAATTCCTCCAAACCATCGCTCTGCTTTGAGTTGTTGCAGGATATAAGCAAGACTGCTATTGGCAGTAGGTATTTGAGTGAATTAACGCGCATATTTTCTTTTTCTGAACCAAGTCAATGATAATGCTACTAATAACAATAATAATTCAGGTGCTGCAACATTGGTGAATTTCCATTTTGTGCGTTCCGCAACTAATTTATCCGCATTTAATAGCCTTAATTTTAGATCTCGTGTCCTTGTTTCCATCAGGCCCTGATCGTCCAACATGTAATCCACCAGATTCAGAATTAAGTCGTCATTACCGTATTGAATGTTGGTATATTGATCAAATCCCAATGGTAAAGGTTGGCCTCTGGGAAGTTCTGGATTAATCAAATTCACTTGATTTCTTATGAAATCCCCATCACTAAAAACGGCCATGCTCGTAGGAGTGCTTTCTTTAATCTGGGGTAGCGTACTTCCCGCATTGCGCGGTGCTATTCTGTTTGCGTAGGCACTTTGAAAAGTTCCTTCCAAAAGGACACCAGCAAGGAGGTTTTCAGCAGTAAAAGTCCTAGGGTCAGGTCTATTGTACAACGACTCCAAACTCACTGTATGCGGAGTAGGTACGCTTTTAGCATTTGTAGAGCTTAGCAGCAGTGGAGTTTTAATAATTCCTTCAGCTTCAAGGGTGTCTAAAGTGCTAACAAACTCACCTTTAACGGCGTTGATATTGGCAACTGCTGGATGTTCTGTAGAACCAAGTAGCGGAAAGTATACCCAAGGATTAATACTTCTACGGTCGTTTATTCCTGCACATCGGATATCTTGGACCAGGTTGGTGTTTACCCGAATGCCATATTTAAATAGAAGATCGGTAATGTTTAAATCAAAATAGGTGGGATACGCAAGAAATTCAGGTCCAAAACTCAAGCTATCCATTTCGGCCTGAACGCCATCTATAAACCACAGTAGATGACCGCCGCCCATTAAAAATTGATCGAGCAAATATTTGTCGATTTCAGAGAAGGAGACTGTAGGCTTTGCAATTATGGCCAAATCAAAACTGTTCAACCGGCGTACCATATCTTCAATATCCGGAGCACCATTCTCCTTTGCCTTATAGGTTTCCATGGAGAATCGTTCCACCGCATAATGTTCGCTTAATACAAGGCCTATTCCCGCTGTTTTTGAGGCTGACAATTCTCCATGTCCTGTAACCATTGCGATTTTTTCTCGCTCTTTTGTCAGGAGTTTGCTCAGCGCTCGTGCTAAATTAAATTCCAATTGCTGAATACTAATGTTTACTTGCTCTGCTGGATTAAAGACCATAACATCTTCTAACAGCACCACCGTTTCTTCTTTCTCTTGGTAGCTTAAAATAGCAGCGGGAAATATATTGAGGACACTTTGACCGTCTTTGGTATTTATTTGTAATTGAACCGCATCAATACCCTTTGTGCCCAGTTGATTTTTAAATTCTAAAGGTTTCTCTGCTTGATTGGGATTTATAAACTCAAAGAAAATATTGGAATTCCGTGCCCCCCATTCTTCTAGCATATACTGGGTTTCTTGTCTAAGGCGCTCAAAACCTGCTGGAAAGTCTCCTTCCAAATACACCTTAATTAAGAGTGGTTCCTCAACCTGTTCCAATAACGATTCCGTTCCTTGGCTTAAAGAATAACGCCCCTCCTCTGTCAAGTCAAATCTAAAGCGAAGGCTTTGTGAAAGTATAAGGATGAGGACAGCACTTGAAACATAGGCTATTTTCAAAGTCAGCTTTGTCTGTAAATACCTTTTTCCAAGGACGATTAAAGTCAAACTCAAAAACAGTAATACAACGCCTATAAAGTAGCCTAAGTCGCGGCCGTCAAGGACACCTCTTGAAACTGAAGTATAGTGTTCATTGAAACCAAATTGGCGAACAGTCAACTCCCATCCACTAAACTTATAGATATCAGCCAATGCTTCGAAACCCAGATACATACCTGCGTTCAATGCCACTCCAATCACAAAGGCTACCACATTATTGGAGGTAGATGCACTTGCGAACAATGCCACTGCTGTATACGCGGCTCCTAAAGCAACTAAACCTATGAAGGATCCAAATGCTGCACCCCAGTCTAAATTTCCTACTGGTGATCCTAAGGCACTGATACTCCAAAGGTAAATACACGTTGGTAGTATACTTAAAATAACAACGATAAGGGCACCAAGGTATTTTGCGACCACAAGCTGAGCAGCGGAAATTGGACGAACTGCTAAAAGTTCCATCATTCCCGTTTTAATCTCATCGCTGAACACGCGCATACTCACTGCGGGTATAAGGAATAAAAACACCCATGGTGCCAAACCAAAATAATTATTCAGCGAAGCATAACCACCCTCAAGCAAATTAAAAGGCCCATTAAATACCCAGAGCAATAGACCGTTGATAAGCAAATAAACACCAATGATCAAATAGCCTAAAATGCCAGAGAAATAGAGTTGTAATTCCTTTCTTAATTGTGCAATCATGCTTTGTAATTATCTACAGTTTGGCATGTCCATGCCTCCGGTTTATCATAAAATAATGCCTTGGTCTTTGGCCAAACCGATTGAAACAAAGGACTTGCTCGATAATCGTTTAAGTCGGCCTCCGAATCCCAATAGCTCAGGGTAAAAAAGTGATTTTTACTTTCCAGTAAATGTACACCATGGCAACCGGGCTGCTGAGCAATAAGCGCTTTACTTTCCGAAAAAATCTTTCGAAAAACATCTCCCGTGGGTTGATTAGGGTCTATGGCTAATTTGACAATACGCTGAATCATACCATGTCAATTCTAACCCAGTCGTGGACTTTCATTCCTAGTAATTCATCACTACCTCTAATATGTTCTCCTCCACTCTTCCCAATAGCTATAGCAAGCATGCCTTCTTCATTCCAGAGTGCTGCTAATTTTCCTTGCGGCACGTCGGCAATACGGTCATAAATCTTTTTCATGCTTCTTCCTCTAGACAACTCCACTGAAAACTTACGAACTCCAACATGATTGGTAAACATGGCTTTGCTAATGTTGGTCATACAAGTACCGAACCTATCTACATAAACCACGTTTCCACTTATTGCATGCTCATTCACCCCAGGAACCTGCTCCTTGAGGCGTTTCACTGATGATAACGCCGGTCCCAATACGTCCATTTTTCCACCGTCACTGAGATGAGCAGCAGCAGCAGCAAGAATCTCTTTTTCGTCATCAGGATTAATTCCGCGTATATCCAATGAGCGCGCACCAGTAAATTTCTCTTCCCTTAAAACACTTGTGAGTAATCCGTTGTTCGTACCCAAAAAATACTGTCCATTCGATTTTAAACAAATGTATTCACAACCTTCTTGAGGCGATGTCCCGACCATTACCAAATGGATGGTTCCTTTGGGAAAGTCTCTGTAAACCCCGCGAAGAATATGGGCTGCTTCCAGTATATTATGTGGTTCTACAAGGTGACTAATATCTACGATTTCTATGTTTTCAATACGTCGTAGTACGCGAACTTTTAGTCGAGCAACGGTATTATCGCGAAGGCCATAATCTGATAATAAAGTGATTAATCCCATAGAAGCGCCGTGACCACGTGGTGTATTAATGAAAATGTAGTTACTTTGTCAAAAGTAAGGCAATTCCGCCTTCTAAAACAGTACTCAACACAGCAGTAATTGACACAAAAGGTTTTTGAACTCACAGGTGCGGATCCAGCGCAGCTCTACGGACCAAGCAATGTCTATCTCAAGCAGATTGGCGCTTATTTTCCAGCACTAAAAATTGTAGCCCGTGGCCACGAGATGAAGGTCAGCGGACCACAAGAAAGTATTGAAGAATTTGAGGATAAGCTCGAAGCAATCGTTGCATACGTTAGAAAGAACAAGCGACTCGATGAACGGGCTTTGGAAGAATTGATTCAGGCAAGGGACACTGCCCGAACGAGGCATACCATGCTTAAAGATGAAGTCATTTTGCACGGTCCACAAGGTCGTATTATCAAAGCCAAAACTACGAACCAACACAAACTGGTGGAGACAGCTATGACTAATGACTTAGTTTTTGCTGTTGGGCCAGCAGGTACCGGAAAGACATATACTGCCGTAGCTTTAGCAGTGAGCGCTCTTAAAAACCGTGAAGTCCGAAGAATCATTATGACGCGGCCAGCTGTTGAAGCAGGTGAAAACCTGGGCTTTTTACCCGGTGACTTGAAAGAAAAATTGGATCCGTATTTGCAGCCTTTATATGATGCTTTACGTGATATGATTCCCAAAGAGAAATTAGAATTTTATTTGGAGAATCGTACCATAGAAATTGCCCCACTCGCTTTTATGAGAGGGCGCACATTAGATGATGCCTATGTGATTTTAGATGAGAGTCAGAATACAACGACTGCTCAAATGAAAATGTTCTTAACTCGAATGGGTGAAAACGCACGCTTTATAATTACCGGCGATACTTCCCAGATAGACTTGCCAAAACATCAAAAAAGTGGTCTTAAAGAGGCCATTACCACTTTAAAAGGAATCCAGGGAATCGGCTTTGTTGAATTAGATGGACGAGACGTCATAAGACATCCCTTGGTTAAGAAAATAATAACTGCATACGACCGGAAAGATTGACAATGAATCAAGAGCCAACATACCAGTTTACAGGACAAACGAATTTTTATCGTGGGAAAGTTAGGGACGTATACACTATAGGTGAAGATCTGTTAGTTATGGTGGCATCCAACAGAATTTCAGCATTTGACGTAGTTCTGCCTAGACCCATACCAGGGAAAGGTCAAGTACTTAACCAAATTGCGGAGCACTTCTTAAAGGCTACAGAGGATATAGTTCCTAATTGGCGTATAGCTACTCCCGACCCGCAAGTAACTGTTGGTCACAAAGCCGAGCCGTTTAAAGTAGAAATGGTTATTCGCGGATACTTAGCCGGTCATGCTGCGCGAACCTATAACGGCGGGGGTCGCGAACTGTGTGGAGTAGCTCTTCCTGAGGGAATGAAAGAAAATGATGCTTTTGAAGAACCTATCATCACCCCTGCAACCAAAGCATCCCACGGAGATCATGATGAGGACATATCAAGAGAAGAAATCATTAATCAAGGAATTGTAAGTGAATCCGATTACACACAGCTGGAATCCTACACTCGAGAATTGTTTAAAAGAGGAACTGAAATGGCAGCAGAACGCGGCCTAATCTTAGTGGACACCAAATATGAATTTGGGAAACTTGCGAATGGGACCATTGTCCTCATTGATGAAATACATACGCCTGATAGCTCGCGTTATTTTTATAGTCAAGGTTATGCCCAAAGACAGAAAAGTGGAGCAGCTCAATTGCAACTGAGCAAAGAATTTGTTAGAGAATGGCTAATGGAAAATGGCTTTCAAGGAAAAGAGAACCAAAAGGTACCCGTTATGACAGATGAATTTGTTCAGCTCGTATCCAGTCGTTATTGCGAATTATTTGAAAAGATTACAGGAAATGTATTTCAACCCGCTTCCACTAAAAATGCGGAATTCCGCATAAAGAACAACATAGAGAAGTATCTAGTCTCGGCTCTGTGAGAATAGTATTGAATTCGTAATTTTAAACCGCTAATCGAAAGAATCATGTTAAGAGCAATGAAAGTCACAGCAATAGTTACCACCCTGCTTATTTCCACATCTGCATACGCACAATTGAAAATCATCAAGTTTGGCGTTAAAGGAGGGACTAACTATCCACAAGAGGGTTTAAGTCTAAATGATATTAATGACATCGTTAACAATCAAACTTTCAATATTGATAATATTCAAACCGTTTATAGTGACGGATTTAATGCTGGTTTGATTGCAAGGGTTAGCCTTCCATTAATCCCAGTATATGTACACGGTGAAGCGCTTTACACCCAGTTTAAAGAAACTATTCAGGCAACAGGTGGAGATGCTTTCAATGTAGAATCTACTATTGAGCGAATTGATTTCCCAATAAGTGCAGGAGCCAAATTAGGCCCAGCCTTTGCAGGTTTGGGCGCAACACCCTCTATACCGCTTTCCAATGCTAGCGACCTGTGGACCCCCACTGAAGAAGCCAACTTCACATGGGGTTGGCATATACATGCTGGTGTTAAGCTTTGGAGACTTCTTGGGGAAGTAAAATATGAAAGTGGTTTTGGGTTCATGTCTGGTAATTTTGATCAAAACATAGGCGGGAACGACTACACTTTTGATTTGGACCAGCGCCGATCTCAAGTAATTGTTAGTGTGGCGTACTTTTTTAAGTAACTAATCCGTTACAAGTTCTTCCAGGTAACCTTTCTGGTAGAAGTGATGAATGACACCTGCGGCATACGCGTCGTGCTCTAAATGTACCATCCGCTTTTTTAATTTGGGTCGATTGGCACCGTCCGTTGCTAGATAAAAATACGTGTACCCCAATATTCGACCACCTTCAATTAGAATGGCACACTTTTCATTATCCTTGCGACCAGGCCCAATTAAGGTTGCTTCAGATGGATACAAATACTGCCTCATGGTACTTAGTGACACGTGTTTGGACTTTGCTTTCCACTGAAGGTTCTTGGTATGTTTGAAGTAATGTTCCCTGTCTTTATCAAGCAAAAATTTAAATGGATCTAGCGATTCATTCATCATCAACCTTTGTAAAAAACCATAGGTTGACCCAGTTCCCTCAAAGTAGAATTCCGGTTTCTTGTGACGAATTGGATGTACTCGCACAAAATCAACGGAAACACTTTTCTTTGGTTCGGTAAATATCCCAAAACTCAGAAATTGCTTTTTCTTAGCGCTATTATACACGGGTCGCAGCCTTTCCAAGGTTCTTTTATGTTGAATCTGGGCTATTGCTTCATTCCCAATATCCTCAATTTCTAGTCGTTTTGCTTCAGCTTGAAGAGATAAGGCCAATTTATTGTCAGCAACAAAATGCCTATTAATACTATTCTGCAAGTCCTTACTATTACCAATATATATCGGCTCACCCGAATCATTATAGATGTAATAGATACCTACTTTATGGTTTAAATTCTTAACCTGATCTTTAAATGGATTTCTATTTTCACTGTCCGATTTTGAGACTTGTACCTCATCTAAAAAAGAGCTCCTATCCTTCTGTAGTAATATCTTCAATAGCTCTGTGGTCAATCTAGCGTCACCTTCCGCTCTATGGCGAGCAGAATTAACAAGACCCAATTCCTTTGCCACAGTCTTTAAACCATAATTCTCCCAAGTTGGAAACATTCTTTCGCAGTAAGGAATGGTATCTAGAGTCGCTCGATGATAATCAAACCCTAAAGCCTCAAATTCTTGCTGAAAAACACGATAATCAAAACCAATATTATGCGCTACAAAAGTGGCATCATCGGTTATTTTAACTAACCTTTTTGCTAGTTCATAGAACTTAGGAGCTGTCCGTACCATCTTATTGGTGATACCGGTTAGTTTGGTCACGTAGGGATCAATTGCTCTTTGTGGGTTCACCAGAGAAACAAATTGATCAACTATTTCGCCGTTCTCTAATATAAATACAGCAACGTCAATGATGCGTTCGTCACCCCACGACCCCCCGGTACACTCAATATCTATAACCGCAAATCTCATCTACTCTTTTCTAGCCCCAAAAATAGCAGAGCCTATTCTCACATGCGTTGACCCATTTTCAACGGCAATTTTATAATCTCCGCTCATCCCCATACTGAGCGTATGCCAGTTTCTCGCTGATCCAAGTTCATCAAAAAGATTCTTTAGATAATTAAACTCATCGTTTATTACATTGGAATCTTTGGTATTTGTGGCCATTCCCATGAGCCCAACAACGTCAACATTAGGGAACTGATCTAGTTCAGACACCAGAGCGCGCAATTCTAACTCGCTTAAACCAAACTTTGTATCCTCCCTAGCAATATGGACCTGAAGAAGGCATTGAATGGTTCTGCTGCATTTATTAGCTTGTTTATTCAGTTCTACCAGAACCTTTTTTCGATCAACCCCGTGTACCAAATGAACGAATGGCGCTATGTATTTCAATTTGTTCGTCTGTATGGTGCCAATCATATGCCACTGAATGTCTTTGGGCAATGCTTCGTACTTAGCCGTTAATTCCTGAACTTTATTTTCCCCAAAATGACGCTGACCTGCATGGTATGCCTCCATTATAACAGATTCCGGTTTGGTCTTGCTCACTGCAATCAGTTGAACCTCTCCTAATTCCAGGGAGTAATTTGATATTGATTCAGCTATACTCATTTGAATACATGAAGCATCATGCCGCTTCTTAATTTGGGTTCAATATAAGTGCTTTTAGGCGGCATAGTTCCTCCCGCTAATGCGGTTTTTTTGAGAGTTTCCACACTCACTGCCGGTAAACGAAATCCCACTTCAAGCCCCTTAGCTAACATCTCCTGACTTTGGTCAATTGCTTTTTGATGCACATAGGTTATGCGCCTATCTTTTTTAGCATCTTTTATTCCTAAAATAGGATCTAGAATACTGCTAAAAAGATATTCTGGTGGCAAATCACGATTTATGGTTTGCATTGATTTAAGAACAAACCATTTCCCCTGAAAGAACATTTCTATATCGCCTTCAACTATCTCAAGGCCGCCTACTTTTTTATTTACTTCAAAGCGATCGTAAAGTTGATCTATAGAAAAATTCATATCGGAAATGTTGATCCAGCGCTCAAAAGAATCTATACCAATCTCCTTTTCATCCATAAACATTGTAAGAATCATTTGTGCCTCTTCACAATGCTTCATACTATCTGCAACTCTTTTAGTAGAGCCAAACCTATGATGACCATCTGCCAAAAAATACTCATTGTTTTTACGAAAGTTTTCCTCAAGTGTAATTTTCAAATCACCCGTGACAGCCCATAATTTATGTCCGATTTCATTAGTAGTAAAAAAGTCAAATATGGGTACTGTGAGCTTTATCTTTTCCATCAAATCGGTTCGTTGCGAATCCGACGCGCCAAATACCAATATAGGCTCTGCTTGAAAACCTGTACTTTCTAAGTACTCTGCAAAGAGCTTTTCGCGTGACTCAAGGGTTTTCTCATGTAAATGAACCTCAGCTTTATTCACGTCTAATAATCCTATAATTCCCGAATAGGTCCTGCCTGCAGATTTTTGTTCATACAAAAAGTAACTAGGTGCTTCATCTTGCCTAAATGTGCCTTTATCAATAAACTGATTTAATCTTGAACGAATTCGCTCAAATCGCTCTTGATTGGTTAATAAAATATCTGTTTCAGGACGAATGACCTGAAGAAAGGAATATGGATTATTACGGAGTTTGTCGTACAGCTGTTCAGCTGAATATAAATCAACGGAACGACTCGGTACGAGGTGTGCCTTGTTGCTTTCTGCGCGAACCGCACGAAATGGTTTTAGCATGTAATTCTGTACTTAGGAGGGAGAAAGTTACGCCATTATAAGTGCTAAAGGAAGTCCTATGTCCTAGCAAGGGGCAATTTTAATTGACATCGCGTGAACTGCCCTACATTTTCAAGTGAAAAATCACAATTGTAATCATTTACTAAGTCAGTAACAAGGCTCAGACCCAATCCAAATCCGGTACCTTCAATGGAGTTGGTCCCTCTTTTAAACGGATGTAAAATGTCCATTCCAAATTCCGGAATATTTCCTTTGTTAAATACGCTAATTGTCAAATACCCCGGTTGCTCATCAACCACTAATATTGGGACTTCGTGCGCATCTCCATAGATTTTTGCATTGGAAATAACATGGCTTATGGTAAATTCAATCATAGGCAGGGGAATAAAGACTAAAGGCCATTGGTCCAAAAGCATCTCAATTGGACATTCGTGCTCTTCGGATAAAGTTTGAATAACACTTTGAATAGAAACCACTTCACTACCCGTTCTGAGTACTTCAGAACGAATAAAATGTATAAGCGATAATTCTCTCGCTGTTAAACTAATGTTTTCGAGCCCCTCATTAATCTGTCCAAAATGGCTTTCAAGTGTTTCAGCAAGTGATTCCGCTTTTGCTTTTTGTATTTTAAGTCTTGCTATTTCAACATTATTTATTGCTGCTGTTAAAGGAGAATTGATATAATGCGAAAAGAAATTATTGAATTCGGCGCTGTATTCTATGAATTGCTCTTCCTTTATTCTTTGTTTTTCCATGCGCTGACTCTCATAACGCAATATTGAACTTACGTATACTAGTTTAACAACGATGAAAATGTAAAATATCAACTCCACCCAGTCCAATAATTCGTGAATGCCAGGATTTATGAGAGAAAACGTTTTATTCACAAATATGATAAGAAGCGAAAGGGCCATTGCGTTTATAGGTCGTAATCTCTTAGGTTTTTCAGAATCCCCGTAACGGCTAAAAAGTAATTCTGCCACTACAATATCCACAACGACCGCAAGGGTAAAAGCATGTGAGGAAACAAACAAGCTTAAAAACAAAAAAAGTGCGAGTCCCGAATAGGCCACCAATTTACTTCCTCTTATTGACCATACTTCATACCAATTGGCAATCATAAAAATGGAAATAGAGGCTATGAAAAGTAAAGAACCAAAAACAATGCTGCTTGGTCTACCGGTAATAAGACATATAAAAAAAATGCCTATTGATACAAAAAGATTAACAATGGTTAAATTCTTGAAAAGGCTAACCGATACTTTATCTAACTTTTTCATGGGTATAAGTTACCCAAAAACAATATTTCAATAATCGATATCAAAAAAAAGTCTGTGCTAAGCACAGACTTTTTTGGTAAACTATTTATGGAACTACTAGAGTTCATCAATGTGGGCAGCCAATTCTGTTCCTATTCTGTCTTGAGCTTCTAGGGTTGCCGCGCCAATATGAGGCGTAATGCTGACTTTTCCATTCATTAAAACCTTCACTGCTGGCGTGGGCTCATTAGTATATACATCAAGCCCTGCTCCCGCCACTTTACCGCTTTCTATTGCTTCCAACAACGCCTCCTCATTGACCACACCTCCTCTAGAAGCATTCATAAGAAATACACCGTCTTTCATCTTGGAGATTTCATTTTTGCCAATCAAATCGCCACCAGGAACATGTACAGAAATAAAATCGCTTTCAGACAAAACACGCTCGAAACCTGCGTTTTCACAAGTGAATGTTGCCTTTTGACCATCAAAGAACTCCAATTCAACATCCACATGATTCTCGTGCATATCAGAAAAAATCACTTTCATTCCCGCGCCAATTGCGAGCTTAGCCAATGCTTGTCCAATGCGCCCAAATCCTACAATTCCTAGGGTGCGACCTCTTAACTCAACACCCTTTGCATACGATTTTTTCAAAGCGCCAAATTTAGAATCACCCTCCAAAGGCATTTGTCGATTTGAATCGTGTAAAAAGCGGACAAGTCCTCTCATATGCCCCATAACGAGTTCTGCTACTGAATCAGAAGACGCGGCAGGTGTATTGAATACCTTAAGCCCCTTTTCGCGGGCATAATCAACATCAATGTTATCCATACCAACTCCGCCGCGACCAATACCCTTAAGAGAAGAACATGCATCAATCAAATCTTTGCGAACTGTTGTTGCAGAACGAACCAAAACCACATCAATTTGATGCTCATTAATGAAATTTACTAATTGCTCTTGTGCAACTTTAGTAGTGAACAGTTCGTGTCCAGATGCTTGAATTGCCGTAACACCTGAAGCTGAAATACCGTCGTTTGCTAATACTTTCATGAATATTTTTTTTCTAGATTTTGCATACATGCTACCAAGGCTTGTACACTGTCCAAATCCATAGCATTGTACATAGATGCCCTGTAGCCACCAACGGAACGATGGCCGTTAATACCTGATATTTTACTATTGTTAATGAGTTGATCAAAATACTCTTTGTGAGACGCCTCATCTTTAAGGAGAAAACAAGCGTTCATCGTTGACCTATCCTCTGCTGCTGCTGTACCCACAAATAGCGAGTTACGATCTATTTCTTGATAGAGCAAGTTTGCTTTTTCATCATTTCTCTTTGAAATAGCCTCTACTCCACCATTGGACTTTAGCCAACGCAGTGTAAGCATACTCACATACACGGAAAAAACTGGAGGCGTATTGAACATACTGCCTTTTGAAATGTGCGTATTGTAGTCTAACATCGTAGGAATATAACGTCCAGAATTGCCTAATGCACTCTTACGAACGATGACCAAAGTTGCACCTGCAGGTCCCAAGTTTTTTTGAGCGCCTGCGTAAATAAGGTCAAAGGCATTCACGTCTATGGTTCTTGAAAAAATATCAGAACTCATATCACACACCACGGGTACTCGAGTATTTGGGAAATTCTTTATTTGAGTCCCATAAATGGTATTGTTGGAAGTGCAATGAAAATAGTCCGCACCTTCATCAATAACATAGTCTTTAGGAATATAATTGTAATTGCTTGATTTTGATGATGCAATTACCTCTGCTTGACCCAATCCATCTGCCTCCTTGAATGCTTTTGAAGCCCAAGCGCCAGTATCTAGATATTGAGCCTTACCATTTTTCGTCAATAAGTTATAAGCAACCATGGCAAATTGCATAGATGCGCCGCCCTGCAAGAATATGACTTCATGAGTATCTGGTACATTGAGTAATTCTTTGGTTAACGCAACAGCCTCATCCATCACCGCAACAAAACTCTTGCTACGATGAGATATTTCAATCACAGATAATCCTAGGTTGTCAAAATTTAAAAGCGACTCTGAGGCCTCTTTAAAAACTTCTTGAGGAAGAATACATGGCCCAGCAGAGAAATTATGGATTTTCATTTCATCATTTTTAAATAGGCTACAAAACTAATTTGTTCTAGAACCAATAATGCGAACCGCAAGAAAAAGTTTTGGTTAATATTCACGAACTATCCACAAAATCATAGTAAAGCACAAGCGCACCATGAACATGCGCATTGTATGCTGCTTTGTATGTAACTTTGGTCATCACTTTTGAACTTTAAATCACAGAATAGATGTCCAACGGAATTTTCAATGTACCAGTCGCTTCAAACGAGCCTATATACGATTATGCGCCCGGCACACCTGAACGCGAAGCTCTATTAGCTTCTTACAAAGAACAATACGCATCAACAGTTGACGTACCCATGTATATTGGCGGAAAAGAGGTTCGCACTGGGAACTTAGGTAAGTTAACTCCTCCGCACGAACATAATCACCTCCTTGGTCACTACCATATCGGGGATGAAAGTCATGTCAAAGCAGCAGTGAGCAGCGCACTCAAGGCAAGAGAGCTTTGGTCAAACATGCCATGGGAACATAGAGCAGCCATCTTTTTAAAGGCGGCGGAGCTTATAAGTGGAAAATACCGCTATAAAATCAATGCGGCCACAATGCTTGCTCAAGGAAAAAGTTGTTTTCAAGCCGAAATTGATGCAGTTTGTGAATTTGCTGATTTTTTGAGATTCAATGTAGAATACATGACTCAGATTTACAGTGAACAACCTGAAAGTGCTCCAGGAATATGGAATAGACTTGAATACAGACCGCTAGAAGGTTTTGTTTTTGCAGTAACTCCTTTCAACTTCACTGCAATTGCAGGAAACCTACCGGCCACTCCGGCACTCATGGGTAATACAGTGGTTTGGAAAGCGGCAGACAGCCAAATATTTTCGGCCAACGTAGTTATGGAGATTTTTATAGAAGCAGGATTACCTGCAGGAGTTATTAATCTCATTCACGTTGATGGACCAGTAGCTGGCGATTATATTTTCAAACATCGTGATTTTGCTGGACTGCATTTCACCGGGTCTACAGCTGTTTTCCAACACTTATGGAAAAAAATAGGAATGAACATTAATTCATACCGGGCCTATCCACGCATTGTTGGCGAAACTGGGGGAAAAGACTTTGTAGTAGCTCACCCTTCTGCAAAAAGTAAAGAAGTAAGTACTGCACTGAGCAGAGGAGCATTTGAATTTCAAGGACAAAAATGTTCAGCGGCCTCTAGAGCCTACGTACCAAAAAGTATGTGGCCAGCCGTGGAGCAAGAACTACTTGATGACCTGAACGACTTCAAAATGGGCAGTCCCGATGATATGGGCAACTTCATTAATGCAGTTATTGATGAACGCGCCTTTGATAAAATTGCTTCATACATTGATTTTGTTAAAGAGCAGAAAGACGCTGAGATTATTGCTGGAGGAGGATACGACAAGAGTGTAGGTTACTTCATTGAGCCCACTGTTGTAGTTACCACAAATCCCAAATTCCGTACCATGGTAGAAGAGATTTTTGGACCTGTTTTAACCATCTATGTATACGAAGATGAGCAATGGCTGGAAACATTAAAGCTCGTGGATAGTACCTCGGATTACGCTTTAACAGGAGCCATTTTCTCACGTGATCGTTATGCTGCCATTGAAGCCTCTAAAGCTCTGGAAAATGCTGCAGGGAACTTTTACATCAATGATAAGCCAACCGGTGCTGTTGTTGGCCAACAACCATTTGGAGGAAGTCGTGGTTCAGGTACTAACGATAAAGCAGGTTCTTATATGAACCTGCTACGTTGGGTAAATGCAAGAACCATCAAAGAATGCTTGGTACCGCCTACAGATTATCGCTATCCTTTCCTGGGTTAATCGAATTTTTATTTATTAAACGAGGCGCTTTTAAGCGCCTCGTTTATTTGTACCAAATCAATTTATTGAACTTGAAAATTTTGAATTTCTTTTCGAGTTACATAAACAACCTTCTTGGTCTCAAAAAATTCTTCTGCAAAAAATCGGTTCAGCGGTGTTAGCTCCGCCTTTATAGGACCTAACTCCTCTGCTAAATCACCGCCTTTTAAATAGATTAGACCATTTGGACGATTTTGGTCAAGGTTATTCTTATCTAATCGTCCCTTAATCCATGGAATAAAACGTTGCATATGGGTTACGGCTCTAGAAATTACAAAGTCGTATTGATACCTCAATTGTTCGGCACGAACATGAGTTCCCTCTACATTTTCTAAACCCAAAGCTTCTGCAACTGCCTCAACAACCTTAATCTTCTTTCCAATAGAATCGACCAAATGAAATTCAGTCTTAGGAAACAAAATGGCTAACGGTATACCCGGGAAACCACCACCAGTTCCCACATCAAGTACCACCTGACCGGGTAAAAAGTTGTGCGTTTTTGCAATGGACATGCTGTGTAAGACATGCTTCAAATAGAAGGCATCCATATCTTTTCTGCTGATTACGTTAATCTTCGCATTCCAATCCTCGTAAAGGGGCTTTAAACGCTCTATTTGCTCACGCTGTTTTTCTGTTAAATCAGGAAAATGCGAGAAAATAAGTTCAGCTGTATACATGATGCAAAGATATGCTCGTAGTTGGTACTTTTGCTCTTTATGAAGTTTCAACTCAAACACACGGATCCAAAGAGCTCTGCTCGTGCAGGAATTATTACCACAGATCATGGTCAAATACAAACGCCAATCTTCATGCCTGTTGGAACGGCAGGAACCGTTAAGGGAGTGCACACAAAAGATTTAAAAGAAGATACCAAGGCCCAAATCATCTTAGGCAACACCTATCACCTGTTCCTTCGACCAGGGATTGCAATTCTAAAAGAGGCCGGCGGTTTACATAAGTTTAACGGCTGGGACGGCCCCATACTCACGGACAGCGGTGGCTATCAGGTTTATAGTCTTGCTAATCAGCGAAAAATTGACGAGCAGGGTGCTACCTTTGCCTCCCACATTGATGGAACCAAGCATCTTTTCACTCCAGAAAGGGTGATGGACATCCAGCGAGAAATAGGCGCGGACATCATAATGGCGTTTGACGAATGTCCACCGTATCCAAGCAGTTACGAATATGCCAAGAAATCGATGCAAATGACGCATAGATGGTTGGATAGATGCATAGATCGCTTAAGAGAAACTCAGCCGCTTTATGGATACAACCAATCGCTGTTCCCTATTATTCAGGGATCAACTTTTGAAGATTTGAGAGATGAAAGCGCTGAATACATCGCGAGTAAAAATGCAGATGGCAATGCCATTGGCGGATTAAGTGTAGGCGAACCTGCGGAAGAAATGTATAAACATACAGCAGGTGCATGTACAATTTTACCTAAGGATAAACCTCGGTACTTAATGGGCGTGGGAACGCCCGCAAATATTCTTGAAAACATAAGTTTAGGAGTAGACATGTTCGATTGTGTGATGCCCACCCGTAACGGTCGTAATGGTCAATTATTCACGAGTGAAGGAATCATAAATATTCGCAATAAGAAATGGGAAAACATTCACGAGCCTATTGACCCAAATGGAACAAGCTTCGTAGATGCTGCCTACACCAAGGCCTATGTTCGTCACCTCATTCACAGTAAAGAAAGTTTGGGAGCCCAAATTGCTTCTATGCATAATATTAGATTCTACCTGTGGCTCGTGGAAGAAGCAAGAAAACAAATTATTGCAGGTGATTTTGCGAGTTGGAAAAATCACATGATCCCAAAATTAGAGCGTAGATTGTAGGGGTGAATAAATTGGATTGGTACATATTAAAGAAATTCATGGGAAGCTTTTTCTTGACCATGATTCTCATTCTCGCCATAGCGATTGTCTTTGATATCAGCGAGAAAATTGATGACTTCCAAAATGGTGCAACGATGAATGAAATCGTTTTCGACTATTATATCAATTTCATCGCATTTTATGGAAACCTTTTCAGTGCCCTGATTCTCTTCATTTCCACCATTTGGTTCACCTCTAGAATTGCTTCGAACACAGAAATCGTGGCCATCTTAACTTCAGGTACTAGCTTTAATAGATTGCTTCGACCCTATGCGATTGGAGCAACTATTATTTGTGTGCTTTCTTTAACGCTCAATCACCTATTGGTGCCACAGACTAACATCAAGAGAATACAGTTTGAAGAAAAATACATCACCGGAGTCAATCGTCCGATTAACCAGAAGGTGCATCGTCAAGTTTTACCTGGACATTATGTTTATTTTGAAACCTATTCAGGAATCCGACAAAGTGGTTATCAATTCACTTACGAGACATTTGACAACCATGTTTTAACTTCCAAATTAAGCGCAGATTTTGTACGATTAGATACGGCTACTGGAAAATGGAGGTTAGACAATTACCGAATGCGAAAATTAGACAGTTTAGGCGGTGAAACCATTGCCACAGGACGTAAGTTGGATACGGTTCTTCAGTTTACTTCGGAGCAAATCGCACCCAAACTGAACTCAATAGCTACCATGAATTCGAAAGAGCTGAGCAAATTTATTGCACAAGAAGAAATAACAGGGAATGAAAACATTGCTTCTTACCAGATGGAAATGCAGCGTAGATCTTCTTACCCGCTCAGTTCCTTTGTTTTTGTTCTTCTAGCTGTATCATTAGCTAGTCAAAAAAGACGCGGTGGATTAGGGGTGAATATTGCTATTGGTCTAGTGCTTTGTGCAATCTATGTATTTGCCATGCAAATCTCTCAAACCTTTGCTACAACTGGTGTTTTATCCTCGGACAAATGGCTTGGCAAGGCACTTACTTGGATAACTATTCAACCCGCAGAATTCGCGATATGGATTCCTAATTTACTTTTCGCAGGAATTGCGCTGTGGAGGTACAATAAAGCGCCTAAGTGATATGAATTCATTCGCCAAGGATCAACTGAACCTTCACTTTATTGTGTTTATTTGGGGATTTACTGCCATTCTTGGAAAGTTTATCAGTATTGACGCGTTGTCTCTCGTTTTCAACAGAACAGCACTAACCTCTGTGGCAATTGCATGCTATCTCATTTATCGCAAAAGAGGATTTACAGCAAACGCAAAGGACTTGGTGTTTATGTGGTTGTGCGGCTTGTTGATTGCCGTGCATTGGATTACTTTTTTTGGAGCTATTAAAATCTCAAATGTAAGTATTACACTTGCTGGAGTATCAACAGGTGCGCTTTGGTCTTCACTGCTTAATCCAATTTTATCCAAAACCAAATTTGACATCACTGAAATAATTTTAGGCCTTCTTGTAATCGTAGGAATTGGTATTGTGTTTTACGAAAAACCAAATTCAGTTGATATTAAACAACTCCACTACTATGGAATTGAAATAACCAATTTTCAATTGGGTTTGGTTATCGCCTTATTCAGTGCAATGCTCAGTGCTTCGTTTAGCATCTTAAACAAACAGCTTGTTGAAAGGTATCCTAAGCCTGTTCAGGTAACATTTTGGGAAATCACCTTTGCATTTTTATCGATTCTTTTGTTCGATGTTATTCGCGGAAATAATCCTATGCATCTTTGGGCTTCCAATCAGAACGACTATTTATTCATTGGGGTTTTGGCACTACTCTGCACTGCATATCCTTTTATCAAAAGTGTAGAGCTTTTAAAACGTCTATCACCCTTCAGTGTCATGCTTGCCATTAATCTAGAGCCCGTTTACGGCATCATTCTCGCTGCTCTTTTTTTTGGAGCATCAGAGAGTATGTCTACGCAATTTTACCTTG
>Ga0181600_10001041_pt1 | contig 21427 bp, 31 predicted proteins | sample 041ome_2_FD_132982 | JGI IMG/M metagenome (GOLD analysis project Ga0181600, IMG submission 132982) | Coastal salt marsh microbial communities from the Groves Creek Marsh, Skidaway Island, Georgia - 041406US metaG (megahit assembly) | ecosystem: Environmental > Aquatic > Marine > Intertidal zone... | reverse complement strand
GAAAAAGAAGGGTACTACAATTTATAGAAAGGCATCCGTTAAACTTCACCCAAACAAAGGTGGTACTAACGAAAATTTCAGACTTTTAAGTAATCTATTTGATGAATTTAAAACGTATGTTAATCGAAACTGATCGAGCTCCCAAACAACTCATAGACCCATTCCCCATCGACGATTTCCTCCTCGATGAGTTTTTCCTTGAGTCGCTCCAACTGGGGCATATTGTTTTTCAACGTAGCAACAGTCTCATCGTAGCAATCCCCGACGATGAGGTCAATCTCATTATCCACCATGGCCGAAGCCTCCTCAGACATACTGCGGTAGTCGAAAAAGTTTTGTCCAAATCCATAGGTCGTGACCATCTCACGAGCAATCTGGTACACGAGGGCATAGTCGGAAGAGGCACCCGTGGTGATCTTGTCCTTGCCATAGATGATCTCTTCCGCAGCACGACCCCCGAGAGCCACCTTGATTTGGGACAAGAGGTACTCCTTCGTGTACATCGCGGAGTCGGCATTCTCCTCGTTGGGTTGGAAGAATGTGATACCACCCGCGGCACCCCGAGGAATGATGGAGACTTTACGCACTGTGTCATAGTCAGGGACGAGGACACCCATGATGGCGTGTCCAGCCTCGTGGTACGCCACGAGTTCCTTCTTACGGAGAGAGAACTTCACATCACCCTTGGCACCCACGACGACACGCTGATAGACATTCTCCACGATATCATTCGTGATCACACCTTCACCATCACGGACAGCACGGATGGCACACTCATTCATGAGGTTCGCGAGGTCAGCACCCGAAAAACCCGTGGTCTGCTTCGCGATGCTCCCAAGGTCAACACCCTCTGCGAGATTCTTATCACGGGAGTGGACACCAAGGATCTTCTTACGACCCTGGACACTAGGAAGAGTAACCTGAATCTTGCGGTCGAAACGACCTGGGCGGAGGAGGGCGTCATCAAGAATGTCGATGCGGTTCGTAGCAGCGATGACCACGATACCAGTCTCATTGTCGAACCCATCCATCTCAGTGAGGAGCTGATTGATGGTCTGCTCACGCTCATCGTTGGAAGGCATATTTCCACCACCACGCTTCTTTCCGACAGCATCAATCTCATCGATGAATACGATACAAGGTTGATTCTCTCGTGCCTGTTGGAAAAGTTCGCGTACGCGCTTGGCTCCAACACCTACGAACATCTCAACGAAGTTCGCGGCAGAACATTGGATGAAGGGAACATTGGATTCACCAGCAATGGCTCGAGCGAGGAGAGTCTTCCCCGTACCAGGGGCACCGGCGAGAAGGGCACCACGAGGAATCTTGGCACCACTTCCAAAGTAGCGTTCAGGTTTCTTGAGGAAATCCACAATCTCCTCGAGTTCCTCCTTGGCGGAGTCAATACCTTCCACATCAGTGAAACGGGTCTCAACCTCCTGGTCCATCGTAAACTCGGTGGACTTTCCAAAAGGATTAGGCATTCCCATACCACCCCCACCACGAGCACCGAAGATGGCTCGGAGAACAGAGAAGAGGTAGATACCGAGGATGACCATAATTCCAGTTTCAGCGAAGGACATTGGGGGTCCCGAAGTATCTACGAGAACCTCGGCATCGCTCTCCATCAAGGTTTGCCAAAGCTGTTCCGTTTGAACGATACGAACATCACCATAATCACCATTCTCTTCTTGAAACTGGGCGACATTCTCACTTGGCTTTACGATAACAGCAGGGAGCTCTTTATTTTGGAGACCCTTGACAAACTGACTATACGTCCTCGGATGGTACTCAGGCTTACGCTCAGATGCAACCTTTACCGGGGGTGCTGTAAAATTATTTGCGATGCTGAACATCGTTTCATTACAATGACGTCACTCTTTTAAGCGATATCTAGCAAATCTCATCTTATCCATCATATAGTACATCTGGTAGGCACCAACCACACTCGGACACCTATACTCTTCGGGCATACATTCGGGAATACCTTCGTCGGAGTAGTAAGCGGTTTCACTCTTCCTCTCTTCAAAGTGTGATGGATGATTGTGATACAACCACTGGAGATGTCTCGCACACACATGCACCTTCCCATACCGCTTCGTATACTCTTCTGTCAGGGCGATCCCAATTTGACATGCATATAGGTAATTCTTCAAACTTGAACCGATCCACATAGTCATGGGGTGTTTGGGGTGAGCCGGGCGATACCCTCTTCTCGTTCCATCCTTCGTGAAAGGTGCATGTTCAGTCACATAATCTCCCTGAGCTGCATAGTGCCATGCTGTATAGAGCATCTGACATATTTCCAGTTGAATCTTGACCACATGTTGATCACAGGACATGTGGGCAATTTCAGCGGGGATCAAAGAAAGAAAGAATATGTTCATCGACGTAGTTGGATGGTTTTTTAATGTCAACGTCGTATACCCGCACGAGTGCGTCACCGAAGAATACGGTGTCGTTCTTCAGATTCCAAATCTTTTCTTGTGAAAGTCGCTTCGCCAAATGTTTTGCTTCAGGCAGTGTGTCAACGATGACACTTTTAAGGATAGAAGAACCAATCGTTGCGTTAATAATGAACATGTTGTGAATAAGGGTTCTGATCCGCGCAACTTAGGTAGAAAAATCTTCAGGGATTTTAAGGATGACTCACTCTTTATGGGATATTTTACCGACTGAAGTACAAGAAATTATTGTTGAAAACTCGTTTCAGTTATGCCGTGAAGAGTACCTTCAATACAATCGAAAACGCCACGAAAAAAACAAAAAGAAACTTGGTCGAAGTATGCTCAGTGCTGAAATTTTGAGTTACATCATGGAAAGTACTGATCCGATTGAAATATTAGAATGGGCTTTCCCAACTGAATTCTTAGAACTTCAAATGCATGTCGACCCACCCTATGATCTAAAGATAGAAGAGTGTGATTACACAGAATATTACGACATATTCTTAAGAAAGGCTTTGAGTTTTCTACGCGACGCGAGTAATAAGGACACATGGGTTCACCCAACAGAAGATCACTGGCTCTCAATGTTTACGAAGTTAAACGATTTCTACAGAAAGCATAGACACTTGGATATACTTTGTGAAGATAGTGGGAGTCCATCGTTGTACATTTGGCTACAGTACCAAAAGGATCCGGATACAAAATTATCAAGAGAAAAAAAACATTCATTACAAACTTTGGGTGTCAAATTCAATCATCGTTGATATACTCTTCTTCAACTTCTTCCACCTCATCAACCTCAACCTCTACATCCATTTCTCCATCTTCACCCGGATCATCATCTTCATCTTCTTCATCTTCAACAACATCAACCTTAATCAAGTCTTCTGGATCAACCTCGGGTTCTGGTTCAACCTTCTTCTTTTTTGACTTGGAAACACTCGGTTTGTTAAAAACTTTATCGATACATTTTTGAAATGCAATAACCCTCGCAGGAATTTTTTTGTAGGAAGCTTCGACCCTTTTCAGAAAGGCATCCGAAAACCCCAAAGACTTGTACACCTTGAGAACACTTTTCTGTGGTGGTTGCTTATTATGACGGTAATATTTTTCGTAAAGATCATACATCCCCGTGTTTATTTTTACCTTCACCTTACCAGATTTAAGAATCGTTGTCATGAGATATACACGGTCATAAAATTCAATTTCAGGTTCTTTCTGTACGAAGGGTTTAACATATTCAGTTACGGTCGGTAGTTTCAGATCTTTCATCGGTAGGCCATAATATTTATAGTTCTTTTCGAGTAGTTTAAGATATTCTTTTTGGTGATACACAGGTCTTTTCTGTTGAACCTGTACAGTATCTATAGGTGGATGTATTCTCTCATATATGGGATCCCCTGGTTTGAGACGAACCGATATCGTCTCAACCTTACGCCTCAACGGCGGTCGCTTGAACATCGACATTTACCTTGGGAGAAGATTCCCTTAACTTAGGTTCGAAAATTTCCAACTCAGACTTCAAAAGTTCTTGAGCCTGGCGAGTTCTGAGAACGTTGAAGGGTCCCCAAATTTCAATCACCTTTCGCTTATGATCGTACCACAAGTAGTCAACGCCGATCATACGAGTGAGCCAATAATGACGCTTACCACCTTTACCGACAAAGGAAAACATAAAGTCTTCATCGTAGTCGGAGACATCGAGTTCAGTGTAATGAGACACGGGAGGATTATAGGGAGCCATTCTTCAATATACTAATCATATGGTCGATTTGTTTATGTATGTTTACCCAACTGAACCTCTTAAATACCTTGTCCCTGGTATCGGTCACAAATTTCCCTTTGTAGCAATGATCAAGGGCGTCTGCTACAGAGTTGGGATCTAATATAGCACGTTCACCATTCAAATCATTATCACCTATATATGTCGTAATAACAGCAGGTTTCACGTAAATAGGCTCGTCACCCAGTGTATCACGGAAGGTTGGTATATCCGTCAACACCTGAGGCTTGTTAAAGTATGCATGCTCGACGGATGTGAGACCGAAACCTTCAGATAAACATGTATTGAGACCAACATCCGAGCCACAATACAACATATTCAGTTCTTCCTTCGTTAGCTGTAGTGGTTTTGTATTTAGGATAAAATTGCTAGTATAGTTCAAATAGTCCAAACCACGTTTCATGAATTCTACGTAGGTACATTGTTCTATATCACATCGCCTATCAGTATCGTTTACCCCACAAGATACATACAATTTGATACTCGGGTCATAGTTATGTCTTGAAAGAAATTCTACAAATCCGGCGATCGTGGTGTGCCATTCTTTCCTTAGAGAATTGCGGTTCATATTAACAACTGTAAATCCGTCGAATCCAAATCTAGCTTTAGATTCCCTGACTGATATTTGTTTCAACTCATCGAAATTGATGCCATGTTCTAAAACAGAAACTCTATCCACATCTATCTTCAGATCGTTTACGAGATGATCACGCCAACACCCCAAAAAAGTAAACCAGTGATAAACGCGTTTCTTCAACTTCTGAAATTTAAGAGTGTCCGCCCATTTCTGACATATGTCGATATAGACGACAACTTTCGTATCGGGGTTCAATCGTTCTATGTAGTGATACACGACGTTGCAACATGCATAAACAAGTACATAGTCAGGCTGTTCTTCATCAACCTTCGATCTAAACGCATCCAATCCAAAACTGTTAGGATCCTTGACAGGTAGAAGTTTGATTCGGGGATCTATGAATACATTGGGCAGTGCCTTTTCTTTCTCGTAATTAACGGTGTACATTACAACTTCAACATCCTTAGATGCCAGATAATTAGCTACTCTTTGAATGACCTTTGAGTACCCCAGTGTCATTCTTGGATCCGCTGATACGATCAAGAGCTTCATGCTCGCGTCGCTTTTCATATAACTGCTGGGAAATCCTTAAATGTTTCGAGGTATACACATCCTTCTTGTGTTTCTTGTCATTCTTCGTCACACGCTTCTTCGGTACAAAATCCATTACTCTTCGTCGGTTTCTTCATCACTTAGGCAGAGAGAATCACAACTCTCGTCATCGTCCTCATCTTCATCTGGGTCATAATCAGAATCACTTTCGGAAACCTGTTCGTAGCCGAACCGAGTCCTCACATAGAGTCCCGTCTTTTCGAGATCATCTGTATCGTAATATCCACAAATCGCATCCTTCGGAACATGTTCCTCCTCTTCATCGAAGATGTAGATCCCATCATGGTTTTTGTTCAGGATCTGCACCTTGACAGATGTACCAAGATCTTCAACGACGCGGGCCAGTGATACGACATCTTCGGATAAGACGACGTCGATTAATTGATTTTTCATCTACGGATACTATGTATTATTTTCTTAAACTAATTTAAGTATGCACATTCTAAAAGATAGAGAGATAAAGGAGAATGATGCCGTCATGTTCGACATCGATGATACATTGATATTTACGAATGGAAAGAGGAATGAACCCATCATCGAATTATTACACTATGCTAAGTCCCTGGGCTACAAGGTTATCATCATCACAGCACGACCTCATCTTCCACCTGTTGTCCAATACACAATAAACCAAATGAAAAAACATAACATCTACTATGATATTCTTGGCTTTTCACCTGCACAGAAGAAAGGTGAAATGAAGAGACAAATGGGGTACAACTTCATTCTTTCCGTCGGAGACATGCCAACGGATCTCACCGACACTGTCTACGGTCTCAAAGTTTAACACTTCCAGTTTTTGCCACAGTCGAGACAGCTCACAAAGACGGTCATGGGTTCATCTGCCGATCTCGTTTGCATCTGATAATATGTCGTCTTCATAGATTTACAACGCCCACACTTGAATAACCCATCCTGATTCTTCAATTCCCTGGAGTAATATTCTTTGCGAAGATCCCTATACACCAACTCATCCAGTGTCCTAGCATACGGTCCACCGGGTAAAAGTTCTTTTGGGTCATACTCAATGAATTGAAATGTTTTCACCTTCCCACTTTTCAAATTTTCACAGTTTGCAGGACATCTCATGAGACCCTGTTTCATCTCAACAAACTTGTGTTTGTATCGATCTCGAAAACGCCTATTTTCCCATGTTGGGGCATCATCAAACTGTTTAGAACGACGTACACTCCAGTTGAACACACATCGTTCTAGGTTTATACATATCGTATGATCTTCGGGTAACCCGAGAAGTTTAGAAAATTCACGTGTGACGTAGGATTCCATTGTACTATCAGATGTGAATTGTTTTAACTTAGGTTACGCAAGTGGCAAACCTTCGACTGGGTACACTATCCTGTTACACTCCTTCGACTCGGGGGAGCATACATTGAACGCGTCGGATACACGCCTGGAGTTCCTGGTGGGGGCATATGCACCATCCAGGGCACGGGTATATTTTTCATAGTACGTCACACGGACGATGATGAGGATAATAACGAGGAGTATGGCGAGGCGATACATCTTGTTAGTACACAACATTTTTGTCTTTGATGATATCAAGGATGACGACGAAGGTTGTGATACTTCATGAAAAGCTAGGAGATATACAAGAAATTGAACTGGATTTGGCACCTCACGTGAACGAAGCTCACCTGGTACTCATGCGACACCCAACATTTATAGGTCAGTGGCCAGAACTCGATGTTGTCGTTATGAAAAGTGAGGTGGGCACTGTACATAACGAAAATGTGTTACCGGAACCCTTCGACTACGAAGAAGTTCTCGGTCCGATTTTACTTGTGCGGATGGATGAAAATTCCGAACCACAGGATTTTACACTCGACGAATATAGGGCATTCACTTCGAAGGAATGAACGCGTCACAGTTTAGGACGGCATTCGCATATTTCATAGTAAGCTGAAAATGTATATAGGCCCAATCAGCAACATTGTTCATACTGGGTTTTCCCTTGAGTGGGTTCGAATTGACGACGGAAATGATATCTACCCGTTCATTGTTCGTCACTTTGGTCATGGCGTCTCCTACATCCTTCAACCACAGTACATGTTTTTCATCGTTACAATCGAAACTTCTCACGAAATGAGCCATTTATATTATTTACGATTCTTTTCTATAAGTAACCTCGCACTTGGATCAGTGATGGTCGTCCACCGGGGTCTCCAAATCTCCGATATGAGATGATCATTGTCCCTTCCATACATCCTCCAAAAGATGGAACGGTACAAAGCTTCTTCACTCGTCAATGGTGTGTTGTGTCCATGGGACTTGGTCACCACTTCATGAAACATCTGCGAATCTACTTCGTTTTCGGCGTATTTTTTTACACTATCGACCCAATTCGTCCCGACCGCATCACTCATACCATCCTTCTGTCTCCAAAGGATGTCGTGGGGTAGATAACCCTCGAAGGCTTCGCGTAATACATGCTTCTCCATTCGATTAATTTTATCATTCTGATTAATCGTCATGCACGCATCTATGAAGTCCTTATCGAGAAATGGTACCACGAGATCGAGACCGTGTGCACCGGCACACCGGTCCGCACGAAGTCCGTCAAACTGATGAATCAATCGGAGACGCCGCATGTTCTCACATGCAAACTCAACCACGTTGGGTGCATTATGAAAATATAGGTATCCACCCAACACCTCGTCACTCCCTTCACCCGAAAAAATATACCGACACGACGTGTGCTGCTTGATGTATTTACAGAGAAGCCACATTGGTGTACTGGCACGAACCGTCGTCGTATCATATGATTCCAGTGAATGAATGACATCATTGAGGTGGGCTATACCTTCTTCGGGTGTGAACGTTACTTCCGTATGGTCGGTATCCAGATACTCCGCAACTTTACGAGCTGCTGCCAGGTCAGGACTGTTTGGAAGACCGATTGAAAATGTCTTAATCTTTCCCACAATCTTCGTGGCGATTGATGCGATCAGGCTACTGTCTAGACCACCAGACAGCAGGAATCCAACATCTCGTTCCGTATTCTCGATTCGCTGTTTGACGGCGTATTCCAACCTCTGACGCAACATTCCTTTGGAATCAGTGTTGGCATACTTGTTGATGTTCCAATATCCCGTGTGGTAACACACAAAATCATTCACATAGGAATCATAGAAATGTCCAGGTGGAAAGATATTGATTTCGGCATTCAGAAATAAAAGAGCCTTGACCTCACTCGCGAACGCGATCGACCCTTCATGGTATCTACAGTAGAAGAGTGGACGCACACCGATAGGATCCCTGGCAGCCATGATACGCTTTCCATCCGTATACACAAACGCAAAGTCACCATTGATCATCTTAAGTGTACTCACGATACCAATATCGTTGATCAGTGGTGCGAGTACCTCACAATCACTCGACCCCTTCTCTAGACCCGTCCGTAACTCTCGATGGTTGTAGATTTCACCATTGCAGATGAGCATCGAATTGCCATGCACAAAGGGTTGCATACCATTGGGTGTAAGATCGTTGATGGCGAGACGATAAAAGTCCATGCGACACTTTCCCAGTGTTTTAGTTCCATAACTATCAGGACCACGATGGGATAGTAGGTACGAGGAAACGTCTACGTCCTCACCGAAGAGGGCAAAGATGCCACACATGAGTACACGTATCAGTTTATTTTTAAGTTGTATTCGAGGAGATCCCTATAGGAAGCTTCATCCACGATAGCATCCATCTCCTGACCAGCCATCGATATAGATTCCATATTCTTGACCATCTCCGTCTCAAAACGAAGGACACAATAAAACGATGCATTTGTTCGTGTGGCAATTCGGTCTATCGTATTGAAATCGTAGGTTTCTAAATCCAGGTAACGCAACACTTGTTCGGGTGTTCGTAATTTTACAGTTGTGTTACTTTCAAGTTTTCTCTGCCCCTTGGACATGTCGAAACATGGCCATACACCATATCTAGATCTAAATGATGCTACATAGTTTATACATTCACGAGCCTTTTCCTGTTCAGTGAAACATATGAAACGTGGCTTCGAGGCGGGATCCACAAGACTCAGGTATGTCCCGTTTACATTTAATTTTACAAAGTGGAACTCCATTTAATTAATATAAGGAAAATATCTTTAATAGATATATGAACTTTCCCAAAACCCCCGGTCAATGTAAATATGCACTCGCTCTTAGGTCGAATAAACCCATCGTGATAGGTACTGGCCCCGCTGGCTCTGGAAAAACAATGTTGGCGTGTCAGATTGCCCTCGAACACGTAGCCAAGTATCAGCGTCCCAAGATTGTTTTGACTCGACCCATCGTAGCAGCTGATGAGGATATGGGCTACCTCCCTGGTGATATGGATCAGAAGATGGAACCGTGGACAAAACCTATGTTTGATATCTTTGAACAGTACTTTTCTTATAATCAGATCGATAGATTCGTAAAGATAGAACCCCTTGGATATATGAGAGGTCGAACGTTCAACAATACACTCATCATCGCTGATGAGATGCAGAACGCCACACCCAATCAGATGAAGATGCTTTTGACTCGAGTAGGTGAAGGCACCAAACTCATCGTGACCGGTGACCTGGAACAGTCTGATCTAGGTTCGGAAAACGGACTCGAGGATCTCATCTATAGGATGCAGTGCCAGGATCTCGAGTACATCACACATGTCGAAATGGAAGATGAAGATATCGTTCGTCATCCAGCGGTTAAAGAAGTACTCAGTATTTTGAAGAGATGAAAGTCATACTTGCACTCCCGGGACGAACGTTCTCTGGAACCTTTCTCATGAACTGGTCACAGACACTCATGACCCTCACGAAGAAGGGCTACGATTTCATGGTCACGAACGAATATTCGAGCTTTGTCACGTTTTCACGAATGAAGACGCTGGGTCTCGATGTACTTCGAGGTGCTGACCAGAAACCATTTGGTGGTCAGGTTGACTATGACGTGTGGCTCACGATCGATTCTGATATCGTTTTTACGCCTGAACAGGTTGTAGAGTTACTCGAAGATACTAAAAAGTACCCAGTCGTTTCGGGTCTCTATCGAATGCAGGATATGAAACATCTCGCATGTGTGAAGGAGTGGGACGTGGACTATTTCAAGAAAAACGGATCATTCGAATTCATGAAAGCTGACGAACTTGAAAAAGAAGACAAGTACATCTCCGTGGCGTATAATGGTATGGGCTTCTTCGCGTGTCGTAAGGAAGTTCTAGAGAAGATGCAGTATCCATACTTTAGTTACCCTCTCATTGAGATTGATGGAATGAAAGATATGTGTTCTGAGGATGTCGCCTTCTGTAAAAATCTCAAGGATACAGGTTTTGAAGTAATTGTGAATACGACCCTCCGTGTCGGACATGAGAAGACTATGACCATCTGATTTAAAGTTATGAGTGTCTGAAAATGTAAATGTGGTTCTTCGAACATCTGAAATCGTTGGAAGAACCCACACCCGAACAAAAGATATGGTGTCAACACCCTGAAAAACTGACCGTCCTATTCATCGAAGGAGATCGAAAACCATTGACAAGGTTTAATCTATGGAACATTGCTCATGTCTACGGTGGTACGGACGTTGGACTTCACATCATCTGTTCTCCTCGGAACTTGAAGGATATGAAGGAGTGGACCAAGGATTGGACCAATGTTACGATCACATGGGATGCTCTCCAATCTATAGAAATGTATTCTTCATTTTTATGTTCACCATATTTTTACACACGTTTCATATCGACACATGTATTATTGATGCAATGGGACTCTTACATATTTAGACCCATCGATGATCATTTCTTTGAATATGATTATATAGGTGCACCATGGAAAAATACCATCATAAATGATCGTGGTTGTTGGTGTGTCGATAAATATGATGGTACTCGTGTAGGAAATGGTGGTTTCTCACTGCGAAAGGTTTTGTCATGTTATCAGTATTGCATAGAAAATGTTGGTAAGAGAACACATCCGGAAGATGTATTTTTTTCATTTGAGTCTACTTTAAATATTCCACCAAAAGAGATTGCGTATGTTTTTTCGGTAGACGATAAACTGATCGACATAGAACCACCCATTTCACCCATAGGTATCCATAAAATATGGAATCATCCAGGGGAATTTGGAGAAGAGGATTTTAAACGATGGTTAAAGTATACAAAAGATATGTGATCAGATGTGGTTCTTCGAACATCTGAAATCGTTGGAAGAACCCACACCCGAACAAAAGATATGGTGTCAACACCCCGAAAAACTGACTGTATTGTTCATCGAAGGTGATCGTAAACCGTTGACAAAATTTAATTTATGGAACATTGCCCATGTATACGGTGGTACCAGTGTTGGACTTCACATCATCTGTTCTCCTCGGAACTTGAAGGATATGAAGGAGTGGACCAAGGATTGGACCAATGTTACGATCACATGGGATGCTCTCCAGTCTGTCGATGAATATAACACCTTCTCATGTTCGCCGGAGCTGTACAGTCGCTTCACTTCGACTCATCTGTTGTTGATGCAATGGGATTCCTATATCTTCAAACCCATCGATGAAAGATTTTTCGAATATGACTATGTTGGAGCACCATGGAGAGAAGCTGTCATAGACAGTAACTGTTCATGGAAAAAGCCTGAAGACATCGGTGATACACCACACGCTCGCGTAGGTAACGGTGGTTTCTCGTTGCGTAAAGTGTTGCCGTGTTATCAGTACTGTATCGAGAACACTGACAAAAATAAAAAACTCGACGACGTCTTTTTTTCTTTCGACACGACATTGAACATCCCATCGAAGGAAGTCGCCTACGACTTTGCCGTCGAAACGAAGCTTCGAGATGCTGATCCACCAAAGTCACCCGTTGGTATCCATAAGATTTGGGACTATCCGGGAGAATTTGGGGAAGAAGATTTTAAACGATGGTGTCATACAATGAATTCTGACGATCCTGTTTCTTCAGGTTCTTGATGTGCCATAGACCATTAGAAACATCGGGTGCCAACCCCACAACCTTTTCTGAACCAGTTAGTTTTTCATGTACCTTGCCAGACCATCGTACATGAGGCACCCTTTTAAAAATACGCCCTTGGAAATCTGGCCAGTTAATAAACCCTATGTTATTGACTTTGAAGCCATGCTTTTTCAGCCACTCTTCAGAATATCCCGGACAGATGTTCATTCGTGGGATGTACAGAATGTCCCCCTGGTCAAAGTTCCTCGCGACGTCTATGAGTTTCACTTGAGGAATTTCGTCGGCATCCAACATGAATATGACATCACCCGTACACTGTGTGATGTGGTAATTCCTATGTTCTGAAAAATCACCATCGAGTGGGTGTTCACACACCGTGACCGTGTCAAATTGTTTTAATACCGAACGAACAGATGGTGTCACGTTTTTGGAATCGACCATAACATTCACTTCGTCACCATGATTGATGACATCTTGCTCACTGACGAGAAAATGCAAAAGGTCATCCAGCTCCTTAGCCTCGTTACATACACCTATAGCGAATGTTACCTTCACCATTAAAGAATACTACGTGCTCACCTTTAAATAAAATGTCAGGATACTACAAGATATGTCTCGATACGAAGAAATCTATAACACCGCCAAAGGTGTCATGAATGGTAGCCTTGACATTGAATTGCCAGCCATCTCTGTCTTTGTTATTTTGGTCTTGTCTCTCCTATACATGGTCACGACGTCGATCAGCATTGACGTGTATTCGAGGTGCAGTGATGTCAAGGGTAAGAAGATGTACGACACATTGTTCAAGTACATGTCCCACAGTTTGGTAGCTGCCCTCACCATACCATTGACCCTCGTACTCACTAAGATGTTCAACAATGATACTGGTGCGTTCATGATGCTCTACGGCATCCTGGGTCTCGTCGTTTCATTGGTTGCCGTCGACCTGACACGAAAGTGTAACGTAAAGGATCAACTCAAAGTGATGTGGTCTCGTTTTTCGTTGGGTCTTCACACGATCGTGTTGCTCACCGGTTTATTTTTATCGGCTAGGACTGTAGCATGAAGGAAGCCATCATGTCCCTATGGGTAATCTTGATCTACGTGATGCGTAGATCAGGAACACTATCCATGGATGAAAAACTATATATTTTGGACCTCATAGGTTATATATCTAGAAGAGTGGGACAAGGGGGTGGATCGACTCTGTTAGAAGAAGTGACGCGATACCTACCATCGCCAAGCGACCATTTACCAACTCCGTCTCAGGCTTCCAGAACCCTTGAACGTAGCCCTCATCCTTAGGATTCGCCGCTGTTCCGAGAAACGCCAGACTGGCAACAGCGACAGAAAGACCGATGTTATCATGAAACTGGGTACTGAGAGGGTTACCCGTCATCACTTCGTCAATCACCGCAGAAGTGAAGCCAATCATTGCCGCACGCCCGTTAACACGCTCAGCAACAGAAAGATAATCATTGGGACGACCGATCGCCTTCATGGGAAGCTTCTTGGAAGACTTTTTGGGGACGACGGGTGGTCTAACACTGGAAGCAGTAGTGAGGCACTGCATTATATCTTCTTAGCCATTCTTTCTTTTAAGTAGATGACGTGTAAAATGTAGAGGTTCACAATCAAACCCAGGATTGTGATCGCAGCCGTGGTGTTCATTCCCGTTCTATAGTGATAGGAGAACCATAGTAGACCAGCAATCAGACTCAATGTCGCAGTCTTTTTGCTGACCCGAACCTCTCTGGTCTCTATGATTTCTTTGAGGTTGTCCCACATTTGATAGATACCGATGAGTATCGCCACGAATGCATCGAGTTCCATCTTACCAAATATAAATATTTTTTTATCATAAATGGAAGTCTTACTCGCGAAGTTCTCAGGAAAGATCGATGTCAAGAGTGTTGAAAAGTGCTACAACGAAATCAAGGAGAAGTATCTGAAGGATGGTGTACAGAAGTCCGACCTTCCTCCTATCGTCACTCGCTTGATGCTCGAGGCTGCGAAGTTCAAGAAGCTCAAGGGTCCCGAGAAGCGTGAACTCGTCATTGGTATCATCGAGAAGATCATCGAAGACATTGAACCAGGGGACAAGGATACCGAATTCGAGATGGTTCTCAAGACGTTGGTCCCCTCTATGGTGGACAGTTTCGCGGCTCTGCTAAAGGTGAATAAGGCTTTGTGTTGTTTGAAGTAAAAGGATGAAGTTCCCCACACTTGAAACGATGGTCGAATACGGCATATATACTGTGAAGGATCTCATACTTTTTTCACAAGATAGACTCGTTCCGAGAAATACGAAGGTCTATTATGACTGCCCAGAATGTCATCTCGTATCAGTTGACGAGGCATGTCCCAGGTCACATAAAAAAATCTAAAGGTATATTAAATGTCTAACGCTATTTTGCCGTTGGCCCTACTGGGGTCGATGGGTAGCTCTGCGGCGGCCATCGCCTACGGTATCCAAACCGAATGGGAGTTCTTGGGAATCAAGAAGAAAGAGCCCGAACCCGTTTACACACCCCCTGTTGAAACGCAGGGGTTGATGGGTGGAGGAAGCATGGCGTCGGAAAGTTTCGTCATCCAAGGTAACGGTGATGATGGTGAAATCATGACTCTCATCGACACAGACAATGCTCTCTCCAACGTGACACCGTTGTACGACGCGACATTGGAAAGTAATGTCGTTTCTCTCACTGGTATGCCCATCAACTGTGGTCTCGATGACGAGGATCAGACTGCTCTGAGAGGATTTGAATTTAAAAACGACGCCGATGTGGGTGGTGACCTCTATGAATACAATTGTTCCTCCCTCGTCAATCCGGGTGACCTGAAATTCGGAAACGTTGGTAACTACGTCACGTCTCGCAGCGGTACCATCGATGATATACATGGGGCTCAGGCTCTATGTGCTTCCAACCAAGCCCTCGTGGGTTTCGTCCTTGACCAGAACAGTTCAGGTACGAAGGCCGGATACAAGTACGACTGTATCAACCTCAAGGGTCCCGCGAAGGTTCGAACCGCCCTTTCAGCGTACAAAACATACGTTAAGAGTGATCCTAAAAAAGTATTAGATGATATAGGTCCGATCGAGTGCAACGAAGGAGAACTCCTTCAAGGGTTCGCTGCCGAAAAGAGTGGGTCCAACATGCGTTACATCTACAGATGCGTCACTCCTGGCTACGAGGAGGATTAATGACCAGGCCCAACGCCGATTCTAAACTATTTTGATTACGTTGAAGTGGTTTCGAACGCTTGAGCACTAAACCATCATTCGTATTTTTTATTTCATTCATCTTTTTAGCGTTTGAAATAAATGGTACTGTATTATCCTTCATGGGTTCTGTTATAACTTTGTTGGGTATAATAGCGTCTACAACTGCATTTTCTCGAAATTCTTCGATGGTTAGGTCACCCCCAAAAACATTCAATGCGTAACGATTGGGTGCTCGCTTGATGGACTCCAATTTACCATAAAGTCTCTTCCGCATCAGTGTGATGTTTCCGCAGATGATGCTCCCCTTATTTACACCATACTTATCCAGGGCGTAGGATTTCATACAACTCCATGAACAGAAGTTACCCAGTGTTGTAAATCTTTTACGACGATCGTCGTAACTATAGGGAAGCTGTAATGGTTCTGTCTCGAACGGATGACAACACCACCAGCACCACATCTTTATAGTAAAAAAATATACCCTTTAAATAGGATGAATAATAATCAGAATAATGGGACAACCATCATTCTGTTGCTCATCGTTCTGATGATCAGTTCGTCGATGTCATCAGTTGGTGCAGTACTGGGGTTCAATCTATTCACATCTATTGGACCGAGTCGAGAAACTAAATCTTATCTGAATGAAAAAGACAGGAGAATTGAAAGTCTGGCAGCACAAGCAGGTGTCGACGAGAAAGAGTTGCGTGGTATAGTGGAACAAGAACTCGAAACGTCCTGTATCGTGTATGTCGATAAGAGTGGTAAATGCCCAGATGGAATGAAAGTCGCCGCGAATGGGTGTTGTGAGTTTAAGGATATCAATAACAAACTTGATCTCAAAACGTTAATTGGCGAAATAGCCTTTGCGGTCGTGGTCAGTATTGTCGTAGAGACGATGCTCGTGACTGGTGTTCGACTTGGAAGCACATACGTTTCTAAAACGGCTGCCCGTAAATTTGCAGCTAAGGTGTCTGCAAAGATGGCAACAAAACTGGCAACTAGTGTAGCGACTCGGTTGTTTATAAAGTTCCAAGTGGCGTCGAAATGTGGAGGGATATGTGCTGCCGCCGTTATATCATTCGAGGTGATGAGTTTACTTCTGGATCTATCAAACGCTCTCGGATACGATAATTTCATAGAGAACAAAGTTGTGCGACAAACGAGAAACATCTCAGAGGTACAGTTCGAAGAAGCCCTGAACGAAGATGGATCTGCACCACCCATGCCATTTTCACCTCTTGTAGCATTCCCCGAATACCAAGAAGAGATGAGTCAACATCTCATTGGTGAATTTTTACCGGATGCACTCAATCTCATGAGTGAAGAATCGATGGTCAAGTTTTTGGTGGCGACGATGGACGACAACACACAAGTGTCTGAGCAGGTTGAAAAGGAATTTGAACGAGCCATAGACATTGCAATGAAAAACATCGGTAAACGAGATAAGCTCATCTATGACTTCTACGTGAAAAAGGGTAAAGGACGTGAGATCGAAAAGGTACCATTCCTGTCATCAGAAAATATCATCGGTGTTGCACTCACCCAAAGTGCTGCCCAGAAATATAACGATCGCATGAAAGAAAAACACTTACTCTACGCAAATCCATTTAGACCTGCACCCAAAGAAATTCCAAAAGACTATTCACCGTTCGTCGCTTCATACACTGATACATACCGTGTATTGGATCGCAAAAACCCCGGAACGAAAGATAATCCAAATGTCATAGAAAAGAAACTTCCCAAAAAGGTTTGTCTTCTCAAACCATGGGGGGCACTCGTCGCCTTTTGCGAATACGGTATTCGTGCGGACAACGTGATGAATTCTCAGTCTGCCCAGCGTTTAAATCCTAAGGTCTACGGTGTACAGTTCAACACAGAACGCGGTGATTGTGACTTTACGAATGATTACTGTAAACGCCTCGGTCTAAAACTAAAAAACAACGAGTGCACTACACGTCCGGGACAGGAAGCAGCGGAATTTTTACTAGGCAAAACTGTCACTCGTAGCTACATGCGAGATTGGGACAATCGTATAGAAGCGTGGAATTCTGGTGATCCTGGAAGTGTTGCTTTAGCGACTGTGTCAGTACTCGGGTGGGTCGCTACACCGTGGATCAACGAGGCTGTAGGAGCTATTAAGGATACGTATGGTCGCGGTGTTGGTACACCTATGATCTGTGGACCCGACAAGGAGAGGAAGGGTGAACTCTGCTACCCGAAATGTCGTACGGGACCCAACGGTGAAGAAATTTACAAGTCGTCAGCACTTGAATGTGAGGGAACGTGCCCCGAGGGAACGAGAAACACAGGATTCACATGCTTACAACCCATCCATGCGTATATACCTGGTAACAAGTGTTCAAACCCCTTCAAGGCGTGCTTCTATCAAAGAAAAGACTGCCGAGATGGATACACATTTCGTGGAACGACGTGCAATGAAGAGTGTCTCCCGGATTTCACGTTTCGTTCGGGTGCAGCCGGTTCTGCATTCTGTGATAAACCACGGAATAGGTATTCGAGAGCCGGTAAGGCAACAGTACCCGACCAATGCCCCGAGGGTAAAAAGAAGGATGCCGGACTCTGTTACAAACCCTGTAAACCGGGATACAGGGGACAGGGGCCGACATGTAGAAAATCAGAGGAGAGTGAACGGAAAAATCCGTATTTGGTGTAATTTATTTCTCAGTACAATGTAAATGGCGTCTGCCGCTGCCAGGGTTGGTGGTGATGTTTTTAAATCGTTACCCCTGTCTCAAATTAAAGTTTTGCCAACCGATGAGATAGTTACTGGAATCAAGGGTTTGGATACTGTAGACGCAAATAGAATATTGAAAAATCTCGATGATGTTCAGTTGGCCAGTATCGGAAAGAAACTCGATACAGACTTTGTAAAAAAATTGGACCCGGATTTGGCCAAGAAACTTAAGCCCGATGGTGTATTTAAGAAGGCGGGAACTACAGTTACAAACGCAGCCCGGCGTACATTCGAGATTCTCGGTGGTTCGTTGGGTGCATTTAGAAAGTCTTTTCCCGAACTCCTGGAGGGGGCAAAGAAAGTCACGTATCGACCCCTGAAAAATGTGGATGGTACTCCAAAGTTGGGACCTAACGGTAAACCAAAAGCGGAGATAACCGTGGAGGGTACGCAAGCGGGAAAGCACGTTAAAAAGGTTTCTGAAGTCGAAATGACACCTGAACAGGTAAAGAAACTTAAGGATGTCGACGAACTCGTTGAAAATGTTCCCGCAGCTCGCGAAGGTCTCATGAAGACTGGTATGTATGTTGCTGGAGGTACAGCTTTCTTGATGTTGATGTATGACACACTCAACCCCTTTGAAGCGATTAAGAAGGCTGTCGATGATACGGGTGAAGTTGTCCAGGGTCTCAAAGAAGTTGCTGACGAGGCGGCCGAGGCTGCCAAGGATGTCACCAAGGGTGGATTCGACCTTGTATCATTCGTGGCTAACAACTCTTGGTTGTCGTCACTGTCTTCGGTCCTCTGTCTCATTCTTGTTTTCGCCGCTGTTGCGATGAGTTTCCTGGGTAAGAAGTAAACCCATTTGTAATAATAGCATCCACCTCGTATGTATACATGTATTCCAGTTCCATCTGTTCTTTATGTGTATACGTGTAGACTGTGATATTCTTCGTATGACAATGTTCAATAAATTCGTGTGACAAACACGTCCAGTGAATAAGTACAGCCGATATTCCTTGTGTAATCATGTCATATTCATCTACTTTGAATGAGGTCTCAAATGTCGAACCCTTCCTGAAAGTACTCGGCAATTCAAAAAGCAATGATCTATTAAAACTACAGAATGTCACCTTTTCTACGGATCGGTGTCGATAAAATGTTTCAAGAGCCCGTGTGATGGAATGGTCGTCACCCTTGATATCTAAAAGCAACGGAACATCTGAAATTTCGGGAATTTCGCGATAAACGTCATCAAGAGAAATTATGTCGAGGTCATCGAATGGAACATCCTTGATGAATCGATCACCCAAATACACATCATGATGCAAAACAATCTCACCTGTTTTACATAACTGAATATCAATCTCCACACCATCATACCCCCTCACCACAGCCTGACGGATCGCTTCGATGCTATTATCCTTGTACTCCAATGAATACCCTCTGTGACCGATCCACTTCATACATTTAAAGAGATACTAATCCTTTATACCAATGATCCTTAGTATCGATGTTGGTATAAAGAATCTTGCGATGTGCTTGCTCGATGAAGATCGTGAAAACCTCGTGGTCCAATGGGATGTTTCGGGTGTACCACCACAACACGCCGACGGTGTCTATGTCTCACTTCGAAAACACCTTGATGAACGTCCATGGGTACTCGATGCGAAGACAGTTCTCATAGAAAAGCAACCCGAACGTAATAAGAAGATGGTATCGGTCATGCATTTCTTACATGCCTACTTCATCATCAAGTGTCCCGAGGCTGAGACAATGCTATATGATGCTCGCCACAAAATTCCAGATGTTGCCGGCCCCGGTAAGGCACAATACAACAAGAGGAAGAAGGTTTCGATCGAAAGATGCGAAGCCTTCATACGTCAAGATGATGTGAATGCACATTGGCTCGATACCTTCATCAAATCGAAGAAGAAGGATGATCTTGCGGACACTGTCATGCAAGCACTCTCCTTCGTGAACAGAGTTGAAATCAAACCGGTCACGAAAAAGAAGAAGATTACCAAACTGGTCGCTCGTCGACCCAACGAAAACCAGAAGAGAACAAAGTATTCAAAGTCAAACCTGGCATGGATCTATCTGAATGACAAGAAACATATGACAACGAAACGTTTCGAAAAAGATCTTAATAGGTATTACAAAAACCTAAGTGAACTTGTCAAAGAGTTGAAATAGAAAAATGTCTCTCTCCATCCGCATGTCCGCCGCCACCAACAAGCCCAACATCGATAAGGTTATCAAGAACAACAAGCGTCTCAAGTCTGCGTTTCACACGAGGAAGCCTAACAGGAACACCCATCGTGTAGCTCTCGACGAACTTGATACATTCTTGGAACTCGTGGATGAAGCCATGGATGCCATGAATGACACGAGAATTGAACTCGAAAGGACCCAAGAGAAGCTTTATGAGCTCTATGATTTTTGTGGAGAAGTTCCATTTGATGAGAGTTGTGATTATTAAAGATTTGAACGGATAGATATCTATAATGCAAAAGGTTCTCGATCATGGATTCGTTCGTCTCGTGGATCACATGCCTCAAAAAGACTTGGATTCATCGATCGTCCAATCAGCTCGAGTCTCCTACGGTGACGGTACCAAAACCTCTCGTGGAGACCGTGGTCTCATCCGTTATCTCTTACGCCATTGGCACACAACCCCTTTTGAAATGGTCGACTTCAAATTTCACATCAAAATGCCCATATACATCGCCAGACAACATCTTAGACACCGCACCGCCAGTGTGAATGAGTTGTCTGCTCGGTATTCAGTGGTTCCCAAGGAATACTACGAACCCGATACGTACCGTGGTCAGTCCCAGGTGAATCATCAGGGTTCTGAGGGTGTCGTTGAACTTAAGGGTGACCTCGACAACAAAGTGGCTCAGCAGCTGAGTCAGTCTTTTGATGTCTATGAGGAACTCTTGGAGAATGGTGCCTGTCGCGAACAGGCTCGTGGTACCCTCCCTCAATCGACCTACACCGAATTTTACTGGAAAATTAACCTACACAACCTCCTCCACTACCTCCACCTCCGCATGGATGCCCATGCCCAACAGGAAATTCGAGACTATGCCACAGCCATCTTCGACCTCGT
>Ga0181600_10001019_pt1 | contig 21696 bp, 15 predicted proteins | sample 041ome_2_FD_132982 | JGI IMG/M metagenome (GOLD analysis project Ga0181600, IMG submission 132982) | Coastal salt marsh microbial communities from the Groves Creek Marsh, Skidaway Island, Georgia - 041406US metaG (megahit assembly) | ecosystem: Environmental > Aquatic > Marine > Intertidal zone... | reverse complement strand
TCTACGATGATGTGGCACTCTGTATCACCTCCACCAAACGTAAAATCAACCGCTCTATCCTTCCCCAACTGTCTAACGTCGTTTAATCGCTTCGTCTTGACGTGCATGCGAAGCTTTGCAGTAAACTTACTCGGCGCCTCCGGTTTCGCCCTCTCATACTTGGTTCTGTGTATTCTCATCCCAGACTCTATCAACACCATGATCTTTTCACTCTCTGCATCTTTTTCATCCAACGCGTCCCCGGCGTCTCTCGCCACGGCGCCCGACGGCTTGTTAAACTTGAACCCAAACGTTCGTCCTCCCGAGTCCAAGTCGTACACGTTCGCGCACCAACATCCCATCGCGCTTCGTCTGAGCGCTGCGACCGCCGCCGCGACGTCATACGCCGTGTACTTTTGTTTCGGCATGTCGACGTGCGAGCGTCAGGGCCAACCTTCACCGCGGTCTTTCGCGATCGACCGGCGACGGCAAAGAACCGATCGGGTCGGATTGGATTGAAAAAGCGTTTCCTTCCCTCTAGACGCACAACCAAACGCGACCGACGGCGACCCGACGGCTTTGGCTACCGATCCCTGCCCGACACGCGCGTCTTCTCGACGAGAACGACGCGAACGGACGCCTCCGCGAAATAATCAATCCACGGCGCGCCCCGCGACGCGGAGTGACGCGGGCCTCGACGCAGTGATGCGGTGCCGACACACGCAAGAAACGTATCGTAAACCCTAAACCCTCGTGTACTGGCATATCGCCTTAAAAACCCCACAATACGCCATAAACGAAACCATCGCGAACCCGGGTCCTTCGAAACGCGTCATAACGCCGCGCGTTTCGCGCGAACGACACCGGCGACGCGATACGATGAGGTGCGACGACGCGATGACGACGACGACGACGACGACGCGCGCGTCCCACTCTCCGGCGACTCGATCGGTTTTGACGCGCGTTGGACCGATCGATCGACGGGGACGACTACGATGGATGCGTGGATCGCGCCCTAGTACACTTTGATTTTCATGGGATTCGATCCGTGGACGACGCGATGATTCGATCCGCGGACGACGCGATGGAGCGCGTGACTGACGACGCCGATGTACGATTTCTCTCTCGCGCGCAGTGGGTTTTTCGATGCGCCGGCGGACCCGTCGCTTTTGGGGGAACTGGGCGGCGACTTGGAGGACGATCTATCGACGCTCTCGCTCGAGCGACCGCAAGAGGAGGTGCACATCATGAGCACGCGAGAAGAGGAGGCGATGATGGCGGGACGCGGTGGTGGAGGATTGCTGCGACCGTCGGATTTGTTGCCGCAGTATGGAACGGCTCCGCCGGTGGGGACGAAGACGGCGGAGGAACTGGAACGAGCAGCGTACGCGCCCGCTCCGCAAGTGCCGCGCCCGCCGTTCGGAGGCATGATGATGCCGCCGGGGATGGGACCGCCACCGGGGATGGGACGCCCGCCGCCTCAAAAGTACCGCGGTGAAGAAATTCCTGAGTGGGCGGACGGTCCGATGGCGCACGCGATTCCGATGGATGTGCCGGGCATGCCCGGTGTTCGTGCGTCGCCGCAAATGCCGTCGGCGCCGATGCCGAGCGGTCAGCCGAGAGCGCAGGGCAGAAGACCGAGAGAACAGCGTCCGCGAGGTCGTCCGCACTACAACGGCAAGTACATGGCCAATGATGAGATTGAGACGATTCTTCGTATTCAATGGAGCGCTACACACCCACAAGACAGAACGGCGTACGAACACGATTACTTTTATCAGTGTTGGTTGCGCCGTAACAATCCTTCCAAGTTGAGGGAGCCGTTCTGCCCTGAAACTTTGCGAGAGCTCGCGTCTCACGAAAAGGAGGCGCGAGGACCGGTGACGTTCGTGCCCGGCTTGGCTGGTCTCGGTAAGGTGCCTTTCGGGAACATCAGATCCCCAAAACCATTGTTGGACGTGTCGTCGGGTAACGGCTCGACTGGCGAAGACAACGAGACGGCTGAAGAGGGTACGCAGAGGCGTTTGGAGCAAGAGCCGCTCTTGGCGGCGCGCATCATGATTGAGGATTCCATGTGCTTGCTGCTGGACGTGGATGATATCGATCGCCAGCTCGAGGAGGGTAGACCGAGCGAAACGGAGGAAGACTTGAAGAAGCGCCGCACCTTTCTGTTGGATGGTTTGGTCAGCACGCTTCGATTGCCCTCCGTTCCCGTGCTCGCGGTGGGCGGGGCGGAGCACGACGGCGTCTTCCAGCGCATCGTGACTCTCGCCAAGGGTAGAACTTTGCTCGCCAAGGCTCTTCCGCGCTTCCCTCTCGGATCGGCCGCCGCCGCGACTCTCGTTTGGGCAATCTTGCGTAACGTCGGCATGTTGTTGGGTGGCAAGAACGCTTCCAACAACCCGAGCGCTGAGGCTCTCTTCCGTGCCGCCGCGGATTGCGTTCAACTGATGAACGGCGTCGCCGTTGAGGGTACGCTCGGTGCGATCGCGACTGGTATGAGCGTCGCCGAAGCCAAGCAACAGCTGGCCCCACTTACGACTGCGAGCTCTACCACCTCGGCTCTCGTCTCCGCGCTCTCTGCCGCTCTCGAGCGCGCACACTTGTTGGAGATATCGCCGACGACCCACAAGGCTTTCGGCGCGGCGTTCGGTATGGTGTTCAACATCTTCGATCGCCATGCCGCCACGGCTACGAGTCGCGGCTCGAGCGACTCCATCTTGCCGCGCGACTTGCTTCGCGCGCTCATGCATCACTGCAACGAGCAGCAAAAGGCGAGGCTGAAGAGCCACATCTCCGCCATGGGTTAGAGGAGTTTAACAAGCCGTCCTTTCGAGGGCGCCCGTACCGGTAGTATTCGGAGCGTTGCGCGGTTTTTGAAAGCGTTGCGCTCGTCCAAAAACGAATCCCGGACTTTGTCGTAGACACTTTCCTAGGATGTAAATACAAAAAACAATACGTAAACGTAATCAACGAACGTCGTGGCTGGTTTTCAAAATTAAAAATACATTCTAGCCTGCGAGCGCTAGGGCAGAGGTTCAGCCATGTTCCCTAGCCTATTGAGATGCAAGTATGCGTCCGTGCCATAGTTTTCCATGGATAGCACTTGCAAATCACCTCCAAAGTATCTCGCGTACAAGCGAGACAACGGAAGACCGTAGCCGTAACCAGCCAAAACGACTGGTCCGGCGGAGTCGGCATCCATGTCCTTCAACGGACTTCGCGCCGTACTGTACAGATACGTCCAAATCTTTGCCAAACCACTTCGACGAATGCCACCACCTTCGTCGGAAACTTTGATAGTCACGTCTTCAGCCCCTTCAGCGATGACAATCCTGATCGGTGGCGGTGGTGTATCGCTATTCATATACTTGTCACTCACGGCGCGCAGAGAGTTTTTGATGAGCTCAAACAACATTTGGTGAAGATGGCCCGGCACGTAGGCAAACGTGAAACCTTCTTCGCCAAAAAGCTCAACCTCTGGGGCGTCTCCGTATTCGCGCATGCAAATAGATCTAGCGTCTGCGATGGCGTCGCGCGCCACTTCCAAAGGGCTCAGAGAGGTGCAAATCAATCCAATGTAAGACTCCTTTGGCGGATCGTGGAGTGCTACGTGCTGACCGATGAGCATCCGCATACCGATGCGACTCATGTAGAACCCATCCAAAAACTGATGAACCTCCGGAAACTCGTTGAGCTCCGTCGTCGCGTATGTACCACCGCGCCTGAAGCCGGAGGGTTTGTTCTCCTTTGGGCGCTGCGCCTCGAGCTGCTCCTTGAGCTCGAGAACCGCGCGCGCAATCATCGGCACCACATTTTCGTGCCTTGCCATAATTCGCTTGAGCAACTGCGTAAACTTTTCTTCATCCTCCATGTTTTCAATCGGAGGAAAAGTCCGAAGTTCGGTGAAAGATTCGACGTACCAATCTCGCACGTCGAGAACCTGCGACATGTCGCTCAAACCAAACGGCAAGTTTTCCAGTTCCGCCACTCGATGCGCTAATCGCACCGGTAGCTCCTTGTGAAGAAACTGCGCGCTCACCATGAGTTGTCGATGTATCGGCTGCGAACCAAAGTCCAGCATGTACTTCAAACTCACCCCAGTCTGGCTCCGAAAACTCCCTCGGTAAATATCATCCACCACCTCCTTACCAAACCTCTCCCCGAGCTTTCTCCCCGTCGTCTTCCCGCGCGCCGTCGCCGAAGCCGCCGCCGTCGCCGCCTCACTTACAAACGCCGAAGCCGATGTCCCAGCCCCATCCGTCTTTCTCTCCGCATTCGCCGTCGCGTTCGCGGTCGCTCCGCCCGACGTTCCCTCCCCTCCTCCCGCCCCGCCCGGCGTCCTCGTCGCCGCCGCGTTCACCTCCGCCGCGAACCCTCGCCTCGTGAACGCATCCAACACTACCCGCGTCGTCCCACGCACCGTAGACGCCCGAACCATCGATCGCATCGCGCCCTCACGAACGAATCAAACGAACCGCTTTGCAATTTCGAACCAGTGTTGAACCGAACGCGCACACACACGCTTCCACCGCGTCCACGTCCACGCGCGTCGACCGACCGATCGGTCGCCGTCGCTACCGCGCGCGACGCAACACTCGCCGTCCGTGGGCGCGTCGCGGTGACCGCGCGGGTGACGACGACGATGCGCGTCGGTGTGAGGCGCCGCGTCGTGGTCGAGTCGCTGACGCGGATTTAGACCGAAGTGCTATGTGACGAGTCATTAACTCGTCAGATGGGAGGGGCTCTCGTTTTCCATGGATTGGAGGAACCCCCCTCGCGCGTCGGCGTCTTCGGCTCGCGTCGAAGACTATCCGTCGGCGCGCGTTTAAAATCGGAATTGAAACGCGTGATCGTCGCGGTCGTCGTCGCGAAATGGATCGCTTTAAATATTACACGCACGCGCAATCTATCTCGGGTTGTTGAGCTTGGATGGACGCGCGGCGACGGGCGCGGAGAGCCTGTCGACGAGACCCGTGCATCGACGGTCGACGCCGTGCGCATCGATGGCTGAGGAGAGCGCAGAGCGCGGGGCGATGATGACCAAGAGTTCCTTTGCGCGAGTGACGCCGGTGTAGAGGAGTTCTCGCCTGAGCAAAGGTTTGTGGGCGTTGGTGAGGACGAGGACGACGGCTTTGTATTCGCTGCCTTGCGCCTTGTGAATTGTCATGGCGTACGCCGGAATGAGGTCGCGGAGCTCGCTCTTGGTGTAAGAAACCTCCTTAAAGTCGGCACCAAAACTCACGGTGGCGGTGCCGTCTTTGTCTTCGATGCGGCGGATGATTCCCAAGTCGCCATTGAATACTTCCTTGTCGTAATCGTTGCGCTGTTGGAGCACTCTGTCGCCCTCGCGAAAGGTAATGTCGCCGTAAAAGCTACCTACGGTAACCTCCGCCTTGCTCTCGCAGTGTGGATTGAGAGATTTTTGGAGCCAGTTGTTCAACGAACCCGTGCTCGCGACGCCTCTGCGCATCGGTGAGAGCACTTGCAAGTCGTTCGATGTGAATCCACGCTCGGGAAGGATATCCGTCAAGACGTGCTCGAGCACCGCCTCGACGCTGGCATTCGTCTCGCTCGGCAGGCTCACCCAAAGACAATCCGGTTTGAGTTCGGGATCGCTCGGAACCTCAGTCGCGGCATCTGGCGAAGCGATGACTCGAAGTTCGTTCAGCGATGGATCGTACCGCTGCTCTCTGATGTCACTCGGGAGGAAAGCCCCCGAGTTGATGGCGTGCGCCGCTCGCACAATGCCGCTCGCCGCCGCCTGTCGGAAAATATCAGTCAAGGCAATGCTCGGCACGTTGTGCGCGTTCAGCATGTCCCGCAAGAGGCTTCCTGGCCCAACTGAAGGTAACTGATCGGCGTCGCCGACGAAGACAACCTGTGCCTTGGGTGGAACCGCGGCGAGAAGAGCCGCGGCGAGCGGCAAATCGAGCATGGAGCTCTCGTCGACGACGACGACATCTGCTTGGATGGGATTCTTCGCGTCCCGGAAGAACCGTCCCTTGTACGACAGCGCTTGCAACGGACCGTCGTCCTCCATTCCCTCTAAAGCATCCGCCGCCTTGAACTCGAGCAAACGGTGAATCGTAGAGCTCGCTATTGGGTTGGCAATGTCTCGGCCTGCCGTCGTGATTTCCATCAGGCGTTGCGCCGCTCGGCCCGTCGGCGCGCACATCACGACGCTCTTGCCCATCGCGCGCCATAGTCGCACGATGACGTGCGTCGCAAATGTCTTCCCGGTACCGGGACCACCGGTGAGAATGGTGACCGGGGACTCGAGCGCGAGACGCACAAAGTCCTTTTGCGTGTTGCTCAAAGTTCTCCATCCTTCCTTTTGCGCGGCGGCTTCGAGCCAACGCTCCACGCGCGCCGCATCAACCTTGATGTTTGCGCGCCTCATACGGTTCGTAATGTCCGACGCGATGGCGACTTCGGCGCTGTGCATCGCGCTCGTGTACACGGCGGCAGCGCTCCAATCTCCATCGAAGAGCTCAATCGTGCCAGACGTCGTCGTCGCGTTGGCGTCTGGCAAGCGCTGCACGCGAATTTCACCCTTGCGTCGCATCTCATCCGCCGCAGCTTGCATGCTGAGCTCGTCCACCCGCGTCGATTGCCCAAGAAGCGCCTTGACACCTTCGACGATTTTGCTCCACGGTAAATACGTGTGTCCGCTGCTCACGGCTGAGGCGCTCAACACTTCGATGATGGCTGCTCCGAGTCTCGCCGGATCGTCCGGCGCCTTGCCCAGGCGAGAAGCCAGCGCGTCGATGCGATGAAAAGTGGCGCCACGAACGTTTCCGAGCGTCTCGAACGGGTTGCCCCGAATCAGATCCTCCGTCATCGGACCGTATTGCGCGGCGGCGCGTTGTGCCAGGGCGACGGGCACGCCGTGCTTCTCCAGAAAAACGGCGGCGTCTCTCTTCCCGCGGCTCTCGTCCCAATTCGTCTTGAGCTTGAGCGCCGTCTTCGCGCCGATCCCATCGCACGCGACGAGCTTCTTCGCCGCATCGGGAGCATTCAGCACATCCATCAGGTTGACGCCAAAATGATCGACGAGTCGCTGCGCTGTAACCTTGCCGCATCCAGGAAGCGCTCCGCCGCTCAAGTACCGAAGCATTCCGTCCTCGCTCGAAGGTTTCAACTCCTTCGGCGCGCCCGAGATGACAAACTCGACGCCGTACTTGACGTTTTCTCTCCACGTTCCGGTGATTTCGAGCATTTGTCCCTCGCTCGCGCCCGGAAGCGTCCCGACGATGGTCACCGTGGGCGTCGGCTTGGTTCCTTTTCTTCGTCGCTTTGGCGTCGCCAACGCCCCGGGCGGCAACTCGCACGACCCATCCACCTCCATGCGCGCCACCGTGTACCCATTCTCTCTCGAGTGAAACGTCACGCGCTTAATCTCACCTCGAATTCTCCCTCCATCGACCCCGACGAGTGCCGCCGCCGCCTCGCCGTTCCCTCCGTCCTCCAACGGCGCCGCCTGCGAGGCGAAACCTCTCGTCGCGTTGGCGTTACCGCTCAACGACAACCTCGACAACCCCGCCGCGAGCCGACGGACGTCATCCGACCCACCCGGACTCGACGTCGACGCGGTTCCGCTCGACCGAGCGGCATCCCCGGTCCCTTCGTCCTCCCGCATCGCGCTCCAAACCGCTCGAAAACGCCGCCGCTCATCCGCCTCGCTCCTCCGCCCTCTCGCCGCGTTCAGCGCCCGCGCCAGCCGCCTCGGCGCCAACACCGTTCCTCTCCGACGAATCATCATCGCCGCCGTCGTCGTCGTCGTCGTCGTCGTCGTCGTCGTCGTCGTCCCGACGCCCCGCATCCACGCCAGCGCCCGCGTTCGACCGAAAGCCGCGTCGAGCGGATCGACCAGAATCAATCGGAATGAATCGGAATCAATCGGAATGAATCGGAATCAATCGAACGAGTCGACGAAACGAAACCACGGACTCGGCGCGCGCTCGCCGCGATCGGTGACGTCGACGACGCGAGCGAACGCGGCTTCGCGTCGCGCACTGCGCGAGCGACCGAGCGACGGAACCGATGGAACCGAGCGAACGCGCGTTCGCGCGGGAAATCTACCCATACCAAAGTCCGCGGTTCACGACTCGTCAATCACGACTCACATCGCGCGGGTCCGTTTTTCCCAGCCCCGACCCGCGCGCGGGTTCGATCGAAATCAAAGACGTTTTTCATCGATCGAATCGAACGATGTCTTCGGATCGATCGGGGATCTCACCCGATCGATCGATCGATCGTCGCGTCGTTGTTCGTTCGTTTTCCCGCGCGATTCCCGCGCGAGGTCGCGTCAGAATCGACTGATTCGATCGATGTTCGCGAGACGTCGCGCGGTCGCCGCCGCGACGAGGTGCGCTGCTCGTTCGTTCGTTTGATTTTTTTCGTGTTTTTCGTTTTCCATCCTCGCGTCCGTCCGTCCGTCGCTCCTCGCTCCGTCGCTCCTCGCGTTCGAGCGCGTACCGGTACAATTTAAGATGGGACGCGTCGTCGACCCGCGGTGTCGGTTTCGGTGGCTCGACGCCGCGCGTCTCGCGAAACCGCCGACGGCGCGCGCGCGATGGGACGGTGGGAACGAGGACGGTTTTTTTTCGTCTCGCTTTCGTCGACGCGTCGTCGCGGGGTGGACGGAGGATCGAAGAGAGGATCGGAGGGGAATGAGCCCGAGGATCGGTTTGAATGGAACGTTTTACTGACGAACGGATGCGCGCGCCGATGACGCACGCAGATGCTATTCCACGGGATTGAATAAGAAGACCTTGATCGATGCGGTCGCGGCTGAGACGGGTGAGACCAAGGCGAGCGTCGGGCGAGTGCTCAACGCGACGCTCGACGTTATCGGCGCCACGGTGCGCGCGGGCGACAAGGTGGCGCTCTCCAAGTTTGGGACCTTTGCTAGAAAGACGCGCGCGGCGAGAGCGGGAAGAAACCCGCAAACGGGCGCACCGTTGAAGATTCCGGCGAGCAACTACCCGTCCTTCAGCGCGAGCTCGACGTTTAAGGATATGGTCAAGGGGAAAAAGTGAGCGCGCGAGCGAGCGAAAATGTGAATAACAAACTTTTTATATACAGTACATGCGGCGTGACGCGCGTCAGAACGCGACGGTTGGACGCGCCGCGCTTTCATCGGTTCTTCTCGCGCACGGATGCGATCGCGCTCGAGAGTTTCCCGTGAAAATCCAAAACGGCGGCGAGCAAACCGAGAACGTTGACCAACCGCTCGTTTGACAATTCGACGCCTTCGACGTCCACGGCGTCCTCAAAGGACAACACCGCATCCGTCACGTCCTGAATCACCGAGAAAACCGCCTCGCGCTTCGCCCCATCGCACTCCGCGATGGTCGTTCTCAACTCCTCGACGTCATCTTCGCGCATTCCGCGCGCCGATCCACTCTCCGCTCGAAGCTCCGCCGATGCGCCGTCGAACAACGCCCGACGCGCCGCTCGCCCGCGCGCGTCCGCCTCCAACCAATCCTCTCTCGCACACAGCACCGAAAACGCGTACGAGCACACCTCAAACCTCGCGCTCCATCGCACCAACCGCTCGCGCGTCGTCTTTTCCCGCATGGCGACCCCGCTCTTACTCAACCAAACGCCTTGTTCCATAAAGTAATACGCGCCCTCGAGCGCGGCGCACGCGACGCCCGCCGTACGAGCGCTTCGCCATCGCGACACCCCGCGAGCGCTGCCCTGTCGAAGCTCGTCGCGGATTTCCGCGACGTTTCCGAGGAATTTCCCCAGGCGGTACGCCCGACGGGCGTCACCGATCGACCGTTCCAGCGCCGTCAAGCGCGTTGAAAAGTTGGTCGTTAACGAGGAGGAGGACGACGACGTTTCGCTCGCGACTAAAATGGCGGCGTATCGTATGAGTTTGAGCGTCTTATCGATCCCTTCGCGGCGTTTGAGGAGCTCGACCGCGACATCGAGCGCGTCGGGGACGCGCTTGGACGACATGACGACGACGCGTGGTAATGAATGAGGATGCGCGACTGACTGACTGATTGTTGAGGCGGTTAAAGCGAGCGAGCGAGCGTCAAACCATTCGCGTCGGTATCCTCATTTACAACGCAATCCATGGACGCGAGTGGATATTTAATTAATCACCTGGTCATGATACATAGGCGACGCGCGTTGATCCCCGACCTCGCCGTTATAAATCGTCGACGTCGCGACCGGCGATGAAATCGACAACCTTTGGCACGACGTCCTTCAAAGCGGCGGCGGCGGCGCCGAGGTTGGCCAAAAACTCCTCCTGCGTCGCCACGGGTCCATCGACGATGTCCGTGATGGTTTTCACCGCGATGAAAGGGACGCCGAACAAGTGGGCGACGTGCGCCATCGCGGCGGCTTCCATCTCCTTGACGCTCGCTTGGTATTCATCCAACAACTTTTTACACGTCTCTGTGGCGTCGAGCGAGTTCCCCGTGCACACCACCCCGCGTTTACACCCCAACGCCTCGGCGAGTTTCGGCGTCGGGTGCGCTTCGTACTCCCCGACCCCGTACGCGTCGTACCCTGGAATCGGGATCCGTCTGTCGTGGTTTTTAAACGTCGATCCGAGGTACACGTCGCCTACTTTACCGCCCCGCTTCGCGAACCCTCCCGCCGTGCCCGCGTTGACGATGACGTCCGGTTTCAGGCTCACGCACGTCTCGTACGTCGACAACGCCGCACCGACCGTTCCGACGTTACACACCGAGTGTTTCGCGCACGATCCCGCGCACACGACGTGAATAACCGTCGGCGCGTCGTCTTCACCTGTAGATGACGATGTCACGCGTCCGGTGAAACACTTCATCGGCGCGGCCCCGTTCGCGCGCGCGAACGCCGACGGGTTCTCCTCCAGCGCGAGGTGGTCCACGAGCGGGCGCGCCTCGGCGTCCATGGCGAACATCACCGCGATCGTCTTCACCTCGTTTCCCATGGTGGCGTCGGAACGGAACGAACGAGTCGAGTCGAGGTCTGACGCCGCACATCGCGACTCGCGACCGCGACGCCGAGCGCGAAGATGCGTCGACCGACGACGACGACCGGCGTCGGAGACACCGAAACGACTTGGCGCTGAGCGAAACGAAATTCTCCGAACCGTTCTCCGCGGTGAAAGCCCCGGTGAGGACCCGTCGCGAGCGCGGCAAAGCGACGACGGCGATGACGCAGCCGTTGAAACGCGACGTTTGGACTCGCCTGGCGCGGGAGAGCGTTGAACGCGCGATGACGCCGACGACGACGGCGAACGACGACGACGCGAAGATGACGAACGACGCACCGCCGAGACTTTTGGACGCGCTGGACGCGCTGGAAACGATCGCGGCGTCGTGGAGCGACGTGGGTGAGGCGGAGACGCGCGCCGCGAGAGAAGCCGTGTTGCGGGCGTGCGCGGACGCGTCGACGAGTTGGAGCGAGCGGTTGGAGGCGATGCGGAGGGCGGAGAGGGATGCGGGCGCGCGCGCGCGTCGACGAGAGGCGTCGGGTTCGGGCGTGGACGCGAACGCGCGCGACGGTGGTGGTGGTGACGGTGGGTTGTCGAGCGTCGAGCGGTTGTTGGCGCTGGACGACGACGAGTATTTGCGAGCGGCGACGACGTCGACGATTGTCGATCCGTCGGACGCGCCGCGCGACGATATCGAATCGCTCGAAAGTGAACTCATCGCGATCGCGTTTAGGGAATTCACGTCGACGAGACGGGTGTTCCACGCTTGGAGAGAGTATTTGAGACGCGCGCGCGTCGCCGCGGCGCGCGAGAAGGAGGCGGAATCGTTGCGAGCGTTTTACGAGGGGCGACGCATGCGGCGCGCGCTCGTCGCGATCGTGCGTGCGTGGCGCACACACACCGCGCGCGCGCGACGCGTGCGCGCGTTCACGCAGCGACGCCGTGATAGGGCTCGAGGTGCGATGATTCGAGCATGGAGCGACTACGCGCGAAGAGCGAATGAGAGACGCCGTTTGACGTTGCGGCGCGCGGAACCGACGCGAACCGCGCGCACGATGCGAAGACTCTTCGTTCGATGGCGCCATCACGCGCGGGCGAGCGCTTTAAACGCCCGCGCATTGATTTGGAGAAGGTTAAAGCTCCAAGCCGTGTGTCTCGCGTCTTGGATTGAACGCGCAAAGGAACTGCGAGCCGAACGGGCGGCGATGGCGAGCGTCGAAGCGTACAGAGCGACGAGAATGAAACGGCGCGTTTTCACCGAATGGCGCGATTTGATGAGGCGCATGAACACCTTCGTAGACATGGCGAGGCTTTACATTAAATTTACGACGTGGAGACGAGTCGTAGAAACGAAGAAGCGCGACGCCGCTCGATGGGACGCGGCGGTTCGTTACGACGAGACGCGAATAAAGATGGGCGCGCTCTGCAGATGGGGCGCTCGCGTGCACGATTCCCGCGTCGAGCGAGAAGAGACAGCGCGCGCGGTGGAGTACCATCGTAAAGTGCGACTACTCGGCGTCTTTTACGCGCTCAAATCGCACGTGCACCGCGCACAGGCTGAGAAATTCGCCCTCGTCGCCGCCGCGTTTGCGGATTGGATGCGCGCCGTGGAACGCGCCAGGAGATTAGAATCTCGCGCGCAATTTTACGTCGACTCTCTCGCCGTGACTTTTGCGGACAAGTACCTCGACGCGCACGCGTTTCGAACATGGCGCGCGTACGCGCTCGCGCAGCGTCGACGATACGCCGCCATGGAATTTTGCGAAGTCTCGCGTGCCAAACGAGCCTTTGCCGCGTGGCGCCGATTTCCACTTTCAGATAGAACGAACGACAGCGCCGCCGCCGCCGATGCCGGCACCATTACAACACGTAGCGATCAAATTAGCACGTAGCAGTAGTAACATTACACAAGATTATCCAACTTTTCTCTCACCCGCGTGTTCGCCCGATCACCCGAGCGTCGTCGGGTCGTTCATCCCGAGCATCGTTTCAATGGTAAACTTGAAAAAGTAATACCCACCCGTCGCCACCGCGACGACCGCCACCGCCGTCTGCGGCTTTTTCATCAACGCCACGATCGGTCTACCAAACATGAACGCGAACCCAACCATGATGGAGATCGAGAACCGCGCGTATTTAACCATGTTGGCCCAAAACGGAACCTCCCCGCCCGCCAGCTGAAACAGCTCCACCGCGCCGTCGTTATCCGTCGGCGCCATCTCTGACATCGCCGCGTACGCCATCGCACCATCGACGTGCGCGGACGCCTCCATCGCTTCGTGCACGAACCCACCGAGCGCGATCGCACCCAGCGCCATCGCACCGTGCGCGATCTTCCGTTCAACCGCGTTCCGCTGGTGACGTTGACGTTGATTCGTCTCACCCTTCTCGGACGCCGCCGAAATCGTCAGCATCTTACCGCGTCCCGCGCTCTTTTCGCTTCGTCGTCGTCGCGCTCGCGATCCATTCACCGTCGCCGTTAACCTACACGTCGTCATCGTCGTCATCGTCGTCGTCATCGTCTTCGTTTCGCGCGCGCGCGCGAGTGATGTCGCGACGGCTTTGATTTGATTTGATGTTTCCGAGAGAGTGCGAGTCCTCGGACGGACCTTACCCTGTTCGTTTGTGTCGAGTCACGAACCATCAACTTCCTATATTCGGACAGGTGGGGCCTACCTAGTCGTCTCGGAAACATCAAAGCCGTCGGACGGGTCAGTCGTGCGCGCGCGACGTGACGGACGGACGGACGGGCGGACGGACGCGGCGACGATGGGCGGTCGAACGGCGGCGCGCGGGCGCGGACGCGGACGCGGACGCGGGCGCGGGAAATCAACCTCATCGACGACGATGAAGAGGAATAGGATCTCTGCGGCGGTGTGGGACGATGAAGATGAGGGACAGCGGGACGACGGACGGAAGGCGACGACGACGGCGAGTGGTGCGCGTAAGAAGGTGAAAACCACCACGACGACGACGGGCGGTGGACGCAGCGGCGGACGCGGCGGTGGACGCGGAGGTGGACGCGGCGGTGGACGCGGCGGTGGACGCGGCGGTGGACGAGGCGGACGAGCGTCGTCCGACGCGAAGAAGGACACCAAGAAGACTGGTGGTGGTCGTGGTGGTTTGGGGCGTAAATCCGCCGTCGTGGAGGTGAAGAACGCGGATGAGTACGGGTCGTCGGTGGCGCAGACGCACGGGATGAGCAAGGCGACTAAAAAGGAAATTTCAGAGCTTCGGTCAGAGTGGAAATTTTACGCGTTGATGACGTTTGTCGGCGCGTTCAAGTCGACGTTTCGGTTTCCAGAGCGGTCGTGTAAAGACTGGGAGCGTGCGCTGTGCGACCCGCTAGCGAGCGAGAACGAATGGATCGTGGAGACGTTCATCCGGAGCTGGGCGATGCGCGAGGGCAACGGTGACGTGCTCGTCGTGCCCCACGATTGGGAAGCCGAGAGCATGAAGACGATTCGTCGTCTCTTTGGCGAGGAAGACGCGCACGGATTCTTGGACGTCGAGACGCTCAGTCGCCTCGATATCATGCACGCCGTCTTCGAAGACGCTCTTGAAAATCGCCTCGACTTGGCGAACGTCGTCGCGAATTCAGCGGAGAAGCTTGACAAGGCGAGGAGACGCGCCAAAATCCCGGCGCTTCAAGAGTGCGATAGGCAAGTGCACGGCGAGCCGGCTGGTTTCGATCTTCGCGGACGCGCCTACTACACCGTTTCCAACGACGTGCGCTTGTTTCGAGCGGACAAGACTGCGCCGACCGACAAGGACGACCCATCCTGGTCGACTCCGTACGTGTCGCACGAGGAAGTTTCTAGTTTTGCAATGGCGTTGAAACATTCGAGAGACAAGAGGGAGCTCGCTTTGCACGAGTTTTTGACCAAGGACCACCTGCCATTTCACCTGGAGAAAATCAAGGACGAAGAAGAGCGAGTCCAACGAATCGAGGCGAAGCGCCTCGCTCGCGAGAAGGAAGAAGCGAAGAAACTGGCGTGGGAGATGATGGATCGAAAACGCTCGAGTCGTTTGGAAAAGAAACAGGTTCAGGCGGAAGCGAAACGCGAGACCACCGCGACGACCATCAGCGCAGAAGAGACTGAAGAGGTGCTGTCTGCGCTCAGAACATTCATCCTCAGCCCTCTCTCGAGCAGAGGTGAGAACGCCATCCCTCCTCGTGGCATCCCAATCGAACAGTTGTATGCCTCTGGCGGCGCCCCGGCACGTCGAAAGCCAAAAGGTCGACAGTGGCGCAATCTCTGCCTCAGCGTGTTGTGGGACACGGATAATCCTGAAGATGACAACAGTTGGTACGACGCCGTGGTGATAGATTACGACGCCGCCAAGGAAATCATGCGGCTGTACTATCCGTCCACCGAGTCGACGGAAGTCACGAACCTCGACCACATTCCGTGTCGCGTCGGACCGAAAGCACCCAATGGCATGTTCTCGGCTTCTGGTCCTACGGTACATACGGCTATCGTCAACGAGCAACTTGCGGAGAGCTTTGAACGCGCCAGAAGAGGCGAAGCCGGTGTCTGGTCTGGTACCTGGCGAGACGACATCGTCGGCGCCGGCGTCCCGGGCTGGGGTGCCGAAGGGAAACTTTTACTCGACATTGAAAAACCCGTCGTTCCTCACATTGATGATGTTGATGATACACCTGTCGTCAATGTCGACGCGACTGTTGCTGAAGAAGCGAACGAGATCGCTAATGGCGCTGAGAGCGAATCGGTCGGTGAAATAGTCCAAGAAGAGAAGGTCACCAGTAGTGCGAGCGACGAAACCGAGGCGGACACAATCACGACGTTCGACATGGACGAAGCCATAGTAATCGACCCCTGATGCGCATTAGAATTTCAATTAGGGTTGCCGTTAGTAGCGAACCTTGTAGTTTACGTTTAGCTCGGATTGCATTCACACGCACTCAAACGCCGTGGCGAAACTAATAACTGTCTGCCTCCCGCAGCAGAGGCTGGATTACTCCTCACACTCCCGCGCGCTCGGGAGATTAAATGCTCGCAACCCGTGCATTTACGCACGTAGTCACACGAGTCAACCAGCGAACGCATCGATCGACGCGCACGGCGGGTAGTCGACGCTTTACTACGGTCGCCATGGCACCCTCTCACGATCCTAGGTGGGCAACTTCCTCCGAACTCGAAACCATCGAAAGCGAGGCGTCTCTGCGCGCGCTGACGTCTTCCAAGAACACGAAGATTGTAATTGTCGGTTCTAAAAGTGCTCTCGAGCGTGAGAGCGTTTCGGAGGGCGCGTTCGGCGCGGACGAAGCGACGAAAAAGACGTTCCGAGCTCTCGTGAAGACGCTCGAGGGCGGTTCCACCCGCAGCACGGTGCTCGCGACGAGCGACGACGGATTGCTCGAACTCGTCGTGTGCATGCTCTCCGACAAGGTGTCGAGACACAATTCGCCAATCTCTTCGCATTCTATCACCGAGAAGGCCAAGTCTGCCATCGGTGACAGAAAGAAGCGTTCGGCGGTTGTGCTCGCGGCGCTCGACGGTGACACCTACGCAGCCTCTGCGCTGAGCGCGCTGGCTCGTATTCTGCCTCCGTACGCGAATAAATATCGCGCAGCAGACTACGTCAAGGATGGAAGTGTTCATGTCGGTGTCCTCGTCGATGGAAAGGTTTGGAACGGTGCCGAAGTGCGTTCTTTGCCGAAACCGCTTCGACGATGCCAATCGCTCGTCGATAGTGCTCCGAACGAATTGAACCCGAACACGTTCGTCGAAGAGGCTGAACGCGTGGCAAAAGAGCTCGGTGCGAGTGTCAAGGTTGTTGAGATTAAGCGATACGCTCAACTTGTCAAGGAGGGCTACGGCTGCCTCGCGGGCGTCGGAAGCGCGTCAAGCCGCGATGGGCGCGATCCAGCGCTCGTGCACTTGCGTTTCATTCCGAAGGGATGCCAGGATCCAAATTCACCTTCGATTGCGTTCGTTGGAAAGGGTATCACTTTTGATACGGGTGGTTTGAGCCTTAAATCGAAGGATGGCATGTGCGGCATGAAGACGGACATGGGCGGAGCGGCCGGTATGCTGTGCGCCTTCGAAGCCATCGCATCTGAAGGGAATGCGGAAGGAACGTTCAAGACACCGTTAGATCTTGTTTTGTGCATTGCCGAAAACGCTATCGGATCGGGTGCCATCCGTCCGGACGACATTCTCGTCGGTAAGAGCGGTAAGACTGTTGAGATTAACAACACGGATGCGGAGGGTCGCCTCGTGCTTGCGGACGGCGTCGCGTATTGCACTGATCCCGCGAACTCCAATTTGAGGCCATCCGTCGTCGTTGACATGGCAACTTTGACAGGGGCTCAAATGATCGCTACCGGGAGAAAGCACGCGGGAATTGTCACGGATGACGAGGAAATGGAGGACCTCATTGTCAAACTTGGCAAGATGTCTGGAGACTTGACGCACGCCCTGCCGTACGCACCGGAAATGTTCAAGTCTGAGTTCGCTTCCAAGGTTGCCGACATGAAGAACTCGGTAGCGGATCGCGCCAACGCGCAAAGCTCGTGCGCGGGACAGTTTATCGCGAACCATCTCAACGAGGAATGGACAAAGCGCGCCGACACGAAATGGCTCCACATCGACATGGCTGGTCCGGGCAACACGAAGGATGGGCTCGCGACGGCATACGGCGTCACTTTGTTGCACGCCTTGTACAAACACCTCGACGCGAGAGGCCTTTAAACTTTGATCTAGTCTCGTTTAATTGAACATTTTTACAAAATCGCCTACGTCGTCTACTGCGACTTTTTCCTCGCCGCTGCCAGCACTCGACGCGCGTGATCTCGTCGAGCGGAAGCGCTGATCGTCAGCGCGGGAAATTCAAACTTGACACCGACGAGCGGAACGATTTCTGCCGCAATCGATCCGAACCAGTTGGCGAAATGAACCTCTTCGACGGAACGCACCACGAGCCTCGTTGTCACGTACCAACACGCGCTCATCAACACCAAAACGCCACCCCCACGAGCACCCAATCGCGCCGCAATAAATCCCACGCCCAGTCCGAGCGCAGAGACAATCTTACGTCCCGCGAGCGACGGCGCGACCACGGACGCCCCCGCGCAACACAACGAACACAACGCGCACAACGCCGAGGAGCCGTCAAAGCTCCCACGCGCGCGCATCGCGCCCACAAGCAACGCTTGCGTCGGCACCGTCACGTACAATAAATGCTTCATCGTCCCCGGCGCCATCTCGAGCGATCTCCCCGTCGACAGCGCAAAGTACGTCGCGCTGAATGCGTACAAGATGCTCAGCGCAACTACCGCCTTATCGAGCTTCTTTTCCGACGTCATCGTCCGCTTCAACCCGAGCGCGTCCGCGAACGTCCTCGCCGTCATGACGAGCGACATTGCCGAGCACAGAATGACGTGCGCGCCGTCCGCGGTGGGCGTCCCGGCGTGCATCCTCGCCGAGTTTTGACGACAAACTCTGTCTCGTGGTTGCGTCACAACGCCCTGCAGCGAATCACCATCATCATCATGCGTGCGACCGCCCGCGTGACGACGACGACGACGACTTTGAGCGCCCGCGACGCGTCAGCAACGACGCTGAGATGCGCGCATCGACCGTCGCGGGTTGTTCCCGCGCACCGCGTGAGCGTCGAGACGCGCGCGGCGAGCGGCGCGACCGACGTGTACGTGACCGCTGGTCGAGGACGCGCCTCTGTCGGCGCGTGCGACGCGTCGGCGACGGTGGACCCGCGAGGAAAGCGCGGAGTGATTGCGACGGGACAACCTTTTCTCGATCACATGATTGATCAGCTCACGGCGCACGCGCAGCTCGGGGTGAGCGTGCGAGTCGAGCGAAGCGGGGCGGCGTGCGAGGAGTGCGTGGACGCGGGCGACCACACGGCTGAGGTGTTTGAAGCGTCGGGAAGAGCGCTCGGAAAGGCGATGCGGGAGATGTTGGAAAGTGGGAGGGACCGGGCGGGCGCCGTCGGTGGGGCTGAGGCTCGTTTCGCGAGCCCTTTGGATGAGGCGTACGCGACGTGCGACGTTAACCTCTACAGTGGAGGCGGGTTGGAGACGTTCGCACTCGCACCGTACGGTCGCCCGGGTACGAAGGGTCGATCGCACATCGGTACGTACCCGACAGAGCTCACCGAGACGTTTTGGAAGGCTTTGGCGGAAGAGGCCGGGGTGAGTTTACGATTGGTGAAGGAGCGCGGCGACAACGCACACCACATCGTGGAATCCACGTTCAAGGCTTTCGCTCGTGGCTTTCGAGCGGCGATGGACAAAGTGGAAGGTATCGATGTGTACGACTCTAAGACGAAGAGCGATGAAGATCGCAAGAGTGGAATCAAGCGTTCGACCAAGGAAACTTCCATCGACGTGGCGCTCGATTTGGACGCCAAGGGCGCCACGTCGAAGATTAGCACTGGCATCACAGCCTTGGATGGGTTGTTCGCGTCCATTCAGCGCGAAGCAGACGTGTCGCTGGACATTGACGCGACGGGTGACCTCTGGATCGATGATCACCACACCGCAGAGGACGTGTCCATCGCCGTTGGTCAAGCGTTGAACAAGGCGCTCGGCACGAAGAAGGGCTGCAACCGCATGGGCAGCGCCGTGTCCACGGAAGGCGCGGCAAAGGTCGAGTGCGTCATGGACTTGAGTAACAGACCGTACTTGGGGTACGGCCTCGAGCTCGAGTCGGACAAGGTTGGGGATTTGAGCGTCGAGATGGTTGAACACATGTTTATGAGTCTCACTTTCAACGGGCAAATGACGGTGCACCTCGTCGAGCACGCGCGCGGCTCCGACGAAACGGAGGTCGCAGTCGCCGCCGCCAAGGCGTTCGGAAAGTGTCTTCGTCAGTGCGCCGCGATCGATCCTCGACGCGCGGGATCCGTCGCCTCGAGCAAGGGGACGCTATCCATCTAAAAATTCAATTTATTGTGAATACGCACATTCGGCTTGTTTGTTTTACACATTCGGACGATCCGCGTCGCCGCCCCTCGCCCGGTCGCCCTTACTATATGATACCAATCTCCCTCCATACTAATTTTTAATGTTTACGCCATCGCGCCACGAGCGCGGCAATTTGATTCTGAAACGTTTCCAAAATACCCCTCGCTTCGACGTCGTCAATGGTGACTTCCAACTTTGGCGCCTCGTTTGACTTTTCCGCTTCATTCGCCACGTTTTCCACCAAATTCTTCGCCGCTGCTCTCAACAGCGCCTCTTCATCCACCACCGCTCGCACCAAGCTCGCATCGATCGATCGCAGCACTTTATTAATTTCAATCAGTTCCAAGAGCGCGTCCTCGCCCCCGTCTCGCGCGAGCTCGTCGGCGTAATCCGTCAACGGCGTCGACTTGACCTTCTTCGGCATTGACCTCCATTTCCCGTTAAACTCGGCGGTAATTCGAGCGCACTCCTCCTCTGCCGTTTTCTCTATCGCGGCGCACTCTCGCTCGACTGCGCGACAGATTAAACGACGCGTAAACGTCAGTCAGTCAGTCAGGGGGAACAACGCCGCGCGCGCGACGAGTCGAGAACGTCAACAGTCACACGCCGAAATCCCCGCGACGCGTCGCCTCGAACGCGCGCGCGCACGCACCCGCGAGTTCAAAATCGCGTATTAACGCCTCCGTCTCCACCGCCGAGCGTCTCTTTCGCGCGCTCGCGCTCAGTGGCGATGCCGAGTCGTCACCGGTGACGGTTACGATGGGTTCTTCGTTCGCATCGCCACGTAAAACGTGTCGCGCGCGTTGCGTCGGTGGCTTGGATGCCGATCGGCGGTGCGGTTCCGCTTCTGTGGGGGTCGTGTTCGCGATGTCGCGGAGCGGCATCGCGCGGTATCGTCGAGGTGTGCGCGTCGCGCAGTGTCGTCGAGGCGCGCAGTGTCGCGCGCGTGGAGTAGCGCGCGCGGGATACCGACTGAAAACGCTAATTTCGATAATCTTCGTCTACACGCGCCGAACGCCCGCGTCGTTCGGCGGACCACTAGTGCTACGTCAAAATGTGTGCTAATAATTCCTCCCCGCCTCGGCCGCCGCGCTACGAATCCTCCGCCGCGGGACCGCCGAGTTTGACTCGCTCTACGAGCGCGTCGTGTTCCCCGACGAGCTTCGCGATCAACTTTTTACTCGTCTCTTGTAAATGCCCCGCGATGAACACCTCATCCAACACGTAGTGCGCCTTGTGAAAGTTGAACACCAAGTCGAGTTCGCACACGTTCCCAAAGTACTTGTCCAAAATCTCCACGTAGTGCTGAATCGCCTCCAACGCCGCGAGCTCGTTCGCGTCTCTGTCCACCGCCAAGCAAAAATACAACGACGCGTACCGCCGGTACACCAGTTTCGCATCCCTGTACTCGACCACGTTACACGCTCGCGCCGGTCTCGGGAGAATCGCGTGCATCACCTCCCGCTCGATGCGTTTCCGGTCCTTTTGCGACGTCAAGACGTAGTACTTGCTCAGGCGAATCTTTGATTGCTTACTGAAGAGCAACGCGTAGCGAATCATCGTCGAGCGAGACCCAACGCGCGCGAGAGAGCGCGAGGTCGAGGGAACGAACGAACCCTGGGTTGAACGCGCGCGCGACCGGGCGAGCGCCGACGAAGCACGCGCGCCGCCGTGTGACGGACGCGCGGACGGACGCGATGACTGCGCCGCGCGCATCAACCAGTCCCTCACGAATCGACCGTTCACGAACCGGAAACGGTTTAAAATCAAAGGCCCAAACCCCAACTCACGGGTCATGAACCGTCAAAACGCACAT
>Ga0181600_10001013_pt1 | contig 21802 bp, 21 predicted proteins | sample 041ome_2_FD_132982 | JGI IMG/M metagenome (GOLD analysis project Ga0181600, IMG submission 132982) | Coastal salt marsh microbial communities from the Groves Creek Marsh, Skidaway Island, Georgia - 041406US metaG (megahit assembly) | ecosystem: Environmental > Aquatic > Marine > Intertidal zone... | reverse complement strand
TTGGCCTGAGTATTGTGGCCACGTGGATTGCGATAGAAAATCAACAAGAACAACTGCATATGTATCTAGGCTATTTCATTATCTTCCTGCTGATTTTTCGATTTTTCTGGGGGTTTTGGGGAACCAAGCATTCTCGTTTTCGGAATTTTTTTCCTACACCAGGCAATGTAAAAAGCTATCTTTGTAACCTCATTAAAGGCAATGGAAAAGAGAGTGTAGGACACAACCCTTTGGGCAGCCTTATGGTTTTCTTGATGTATGCGCTAGTCACCTTCCAAGCGACGACCGGGCTTTTTCTGGAAGGTGAAATCTGGTCTGGGCCATATGAGCATATTGTTAGCTCAGAGACAGAAGGAACATTAAATAGCCTGCATCACACCAATTTTAGCCTCATACAGGTTCTGATCCTGGTACATGTACTAGCAGTTCTCGGTTATTTATTTGTTAAAAAACAGAACCTGATCGTTCCAATGATAACCGGCAAAAAGAAATCCGATATTGTCGCTAATGAGGGTATTACCAATTCCCGTCTTTGGATCGCACTGATTATCGTCACGATTGTTGCCGGGCTGGTCTATTGGCTGATTTTTGTGGCTCCGCCACCACCGCCACCGCCCCCATCAATGGAGTCCATGTTTTTATACTAGATATCCTTTTTTCATTAGACACAAAAAAGCCCGGTAAACCGGGCTTTTTTATTGCCTAACTGTTTGGAAGATTAGTTGTCCAAGCGGAAATCATCATGGCAACCACCGCAGTTACGGCCAACAGAACCAGCCGCATCCCTAATATCCCCGGCATCACCAGACTGCACTGCAGCAACAACTGCATCTGCGGCATTTGTCAGGTTCATTACCTTCTCGGCAAATGCATCAGGTTGTTCCCAAATGACGTGCAGGGCTTCAGTTTCCACATCAAATTCGCGGGTATCGTAAGCAAAGTAGTCAGTCATCATCAGGGAAAGCTGGGAAATTCGAGTTGCGGCTTTACCTGCCAACTCAGCATTAACTGGAATATCACCTCGCCCCATTGCCCTGAGCGGGCCAAAGTTAGATGCAACCAGTTTTAAAATTGATTGACGAAGTTCTACAGCTCGCTCTGCTTGCTCTTGTGGCGTGGGCTGTGCCAATGCGGCAGTGGTCAAAAGCATTACCGATACAACGGCAGAGAATTTGGAAAGGGTTTTCATAGTGGGTAGTCCTTATTAATAGCCTGATGAGTTGAATAGACAACTTTATTCTCCATCAGCCAATGAAATAAACAACCCCGTAAATGGTTAACTTTTCTTTACAGAACAGATTTTTAACACAAGTAGCTATGCCTTATGCTGGCCAGAAGTTCATATCAAATACCGATATGTCGAATTATTGCTGTAAAAACGAGACAGACAAAAAAAAGCAAAACAAGCATAACGGGGATACCTGTCATACAGAATCAGGTACGCCTGACTATCTGTTGTGGATATCACTGCTTATCGTCGCTGTTTTGTATCTGCAGATGGCATTCTTGCCAGAAACAACAGGGGTATTCGATTGGTACCAGACCCTTGCCGATTCTGTTTATGAGCTAATAAACACTATGTGGTGGGGTGTTTTGCTGGGTATTTTCATGTTGGCATTGCTTTCCAAAATCCCACGCGAGTTTGTTATGGCTGTGCTGGGTACCAATAGTGGGGGAGGGGGAATCTTTCGTGCTACCGCGGCCGGTGTGATGCTCGATCTCTGTAACCACGGCATATTAATGGTGGGCTCTAAGCTCTATGAGCGAGGTGCCAGTATTGGACAGGTGATGGCATTTCTTATTGCCAGTCCCTGGAATTCGCTTTCCCTGACCATCGTTATGATTGCTTTAATCGGAATAGGCTGGACTCTGGCTTTTATTGTTTTATCCATGCTGATTGCCATTGTCGCTGGCATTATTTTCGATTATCTCGTGGATAGGAAAGTACTACCTGCAAATCCATCGAGTTCAGATTTGCCCAAGGATTTCCAGTTTTGGAAAGAGCTGAAAACCGGTCTGGCAAATGCAGACTATTCCCTGAAGATGGCTGGGGAAATGGCTGTTGAGGGCATTAAGGACTCTAGAATGGTGCTTCGCTGGTTATTATTCGGTGTGATATTAGCAGGGCTCATCCGGGCTTTTATGTCGCCTGAACAATACGGCAGCTATTTTGGCCCGACGCTTGCAGGTCTGGGGCTGACGATCATTGCCGCAACCATTATCGAAGTCTGTTCTGAAGGATCAACGCCCATGGCTGCAGATCTGCTTACCCGCGCCGAGGCACCCTGTAACAGCTTTGCTTTTTTGATGACTGGCGTATCGACGGACTACACAGAGATCATGGTGATGCGTGACGCCACCAAGTCCTGGAAAATCGCCCTGTTTCTGCCGTTGCTTACCGTGCCACAGATAGTAGTGATTTCCTGGCTGATGAATACCATGGGTTAATTTTTTCCATAAAAAATAAATAAAAATGAATCCCTAAGGTTTCCTTAAGCTTGGAAATCTATTGTTGCCTTAGTCAAAAAATACTGAGACAGCAATATGACTAGTTTGGCAGTAAACATAGCTAAAGAAGTTTCCAGGGCGCCTGATTCGGCAAAGTGTCAGCTCAACCTGTTTTCTCCAAGCAGTGCGAAAAGACAAGAAGTCGCAGACTACATTGCCGAAAAATATAAGCTTGTCCATGAAGCTCAACTAAACGAATTCCTTCCTATACTGGTTCAAATGACCCGTGATGAGGCCCCATTAGCTGCGTTTGGGTTGCAGCCCGGCCATTATCGCCCGCTGTTTTTGGAACAGTATCTTGATAAGCCTATTGAGCAGCACGTGGCTCAAGTCGCAAATCACCCGATTGATCGGTGCAATCTTATAGAGATTGGAAATCTGGTCATTACCAGTAATTCCTATGGTTCTTTATTGCTCGTCATATTGGCGTCTTCTCTGGCCCGGGCAGGTTACGAATGGATGGTATTCACCGCGACAAAACAGGTTTCCAGGCTTGTTCGAGGCATGGGGTTTGATCCTTATTACTTAATTGCCGCCGATCCAGAGCGTTTGGGAGGTGCCAAAGCAAACTGGGGTACGTATTACAACAACAATCCGGGCGTCATGGTTGGGAATACGGCCAAAGCGGTTGAATTGATATCTAATAACCCACGCTTAAGTGATGTAGCAGAAAAATATGACGACATCATAGAGCGGTTCTCTCTGAGCTTGACAGATTATCGAAGACTCTCGAAGGACTAGCCTGATGAGCGCAATACTTAAACGTTTGGAATTCATAGCCGGTTTGTTGCCTGAGAACCAAATAGCAATAGAAGATGGTTCTGAGAGCCTGACGTATAAAGAGCTTTTTGAGCGTATAAACCATTGCGCTCAATGGCTTGTTAACCATGATGTTAAATGTCTTGGTCTAAATGCCGGCAATTCTATTGACTGGGTCATAGCTGACCTCGCTTGTCAGGAAGCTTCAGTTATCTGTGTGCCAATCCCGGCATTTTTTTCTAAGGATCAATTGCGCCGATGTATTACATCATCAGGTGTAGATTGTCTTTTAACTCATGCTCATCAACTGAAGACAGAGTCATTTCAGCCAAACCTGACTTTGGACGCCAAGGGTATTGCTTTGGGAACAAAGTTACAGAGCTTGAAGATCCAGTCGTCCGCCAGGGCTGTTTATCCTGATGGAACACAAAAAATAACGTACACATCTGGATCAACTGGCAATCCCAAAGGTGTATGTCTTAGTCTTGAGCACCAATGGAGCGTCGCTCAATCATTGGCTGACACTTTACCTTTAAAGCGCCCTAGACACTTATGTTTGCTTCCATTAGCAACACTTCTTGAAAATATCGCCGGAATTTATAGCCCTTTCCTTTCCGGCGGGACAGTTGTGGTTCCTGACGACAAGGCACGCGGAATATTTGGCAGTTCCAGTATTGATGTACAAGCGTTACTTAAATGCATCAGCTCTTATAAGCCCGACAGCATTATTCTCATCCCACAGCTACTTGGGGCATTGGTTCAGGCAGCTTCAGATGGATGGGTTCCGCCAGACAGCTTAAAGTTTATCGCCGTTGGCGGAGGGCGAGTCTCTTTAGAACTAATTTTCCAAGCCCGCAGTTTAGGATTGCCTGTATATCAGGGCTACGGTTTATCTGAATGTGGCTCAGTTGTCGCCCTTAATACACCTGAAGAAGACCAAATAAATTCTGTTGGGAAAATCTTGCCGCACGGCAAGGTAACTATTGCGTCTGACGGAGAAATAATCGTCACAGGGGCTGTGTTTCTCGGTTATCTGGGTGCCCCGGAAACCTGGCATCCAACAAAGGTTAAAACCGGCGACCTTGGATCACTTAAGCATAATTATTTGCAAGTCCAGGGTCGTAAAAAAAACATACTCATCACCAGCTTTGGCCGCAACATCAGTCCCGAATGGGTCGAATCCGAGATCTTGTCTAGTCCTTTTATCCAACAATGTATGGTTGTTGGTGATGGCCGCCCATACCTGACGGCACTTGTTAGCTCAGATGAAATGTTTCCCGATCAGCATATCGAACGCTGGATTCAGGAAATTAACTCACGGCTTCCTGACTACGCCCAGGTTCATCAATGGCAAAGGGTTAAAGGTAAAGACCTCCTTCCTCTTTTAACTGATAACGGACGATTGAAACGCTCACTGATCGAGGGGCATTTTGCCCATAAAATTGATGCGATGTACTCGCAAGAATCACTACAACCAGACTCCAGAATGGTAATGCCATGAAATTTTATGAACGCCTTCAAAAAGAAACTGAAACCGAACGTCATTATTTGCTTTCTGCGCCCTTGATAGGTCGTTGCATGCAGGGACTGGTATCCCTGGACGACTATGTCTCTTTTTTGTTGCAAGCCTATCACCACGTAAAGCACACCACCCCTTTGTTGATGGCATGCGGCTCACGCTTGCCAGAATCAAAAGAGTGGCTAAGGGAGGCAGTCGCCGAATACATTGAAGAAGAACTAGGTCATCAAGAGTGGATACTAAATGACATAGCCGCTTGCGGGTATGACAAGGACAAAGCACGGATTAGTAAACCCAATATGGCGACTGAGTTAATGGTCTCTTATGCCTACGACACTATTAACAGGATTAACCCTTTGGGGTTTTTTGGAATGGTCAATGTCCTTGAGGGCACCAGTATCAATCTCGCCGATAAGGCCGCAGACCAGATCAAGGAAGCACTGGGGCTGCCAGAAAATGCATTCAGCTATCTACGTTCACATGGGGCGCTGGATCAAGATCACATCAAATTTTATGAAGGTTTGATGAATCAGATTTTTGATCAGGATGACCAAGCTCAGATCATTCATTCTGCCAAGCGTTTTTACATTTTATACGGGAATATCTTTCGAGATCTTTCGGCTGAGCAAGCCTTGGCTATCGCAGCCTGATCTAAAAGGAGGGGACTAACATAGATGGACAGACAATCAAAACATGTCCTGATTACCGGAGCCACGGGCGGCATCGGCAGTGAAATAGCCAAACATCTTGCTGCCGAAGATTTTACTCTGTTAATCACGGGCAGGGATCAAACTCGCCTTAATCGTCTGCTCTGTGATCTTCCCGGTAAAGGACATAGCAGTCTGACTGCCGATTTACAGAATGAAGATGATATCTATCGGCTTGTTCAAACGGCTCAAATGAAAGGGGTAAGCGTATTGGTCAATTGTCTGGGATCAGGTCAGTTATCCCTTTTGGAAGACCTTAACGCTTCCGATGTAAATCAAATTTTGAAGACTAATCTTGAAGCCCCCATCAATGTCTGCCGAAGTCTGATTCCTTACTTTCAAACCCTGCCTTCGGCAATTATTGTCAATGTTGGATCAATATTAGGCAGTATCGGTTTCGCCGGCTCAACGCTCTACTGTGCCAGTAAATTTGGTCTCAGAGGATTTACCGAAGCGCTGCGCCGGGAACTGGCTGACAGCCAAATTTGCATAATTTATTTCGCTCCGAGGGCAACCAATACCTCGCTTAATAGTGCGGAAATGAACGAAATGAACAAACAGCTTGGAAATAAAGTGGACAGCGCCGCGGAGGTTGCCGCACAGCTAACCCGAATAATTATCAAGGGGCGTCCCATATCAAGATATCTTGGTTGGCCAGAATCCTTTTTCGTCCGCTTAAATTCATTGTTTCCACGACTGGTTGATCAGGCAGTAAGAAAACAACTGTCTGTCATCAAACGATTTGCCAAACCTGCAGCAGAGCTTAACAGCCCTATGCCAATTTCAAAGAGAGGTGACTAGAAATGAGATTTCATTATTTCTTTCTTTCAATCGTAATTATGTTTTGTTTTGAACCAGTCTACGCTGCTGAGAGCATTGATGAAGCTGTATCCATGCTGCAAACCCAGTGGGCGATCAACAACTATGAAAAAAGTGGTAAAGAGCAGGAGGAGTCGTTCCTGGCATTAATTGAAAGTGCAGATAACCTGATTGAAGACAACCCCAATCAGGCCTCGTTGTACATCTGGCGCGGAATCATAAATTCGACTTTTGCCGGTGTTAAAGGAGGGCTTGGTGCCATGAAATATGCCAAGGCATCCAAGGCAGATCTGGAAAAAGCCATGGCACTTGATCCCGATGCGCTTCAAGGCTCGGCATATACCAGTCTGGGTACGCTGATGTTCAAAGTACCAGGCTGGCCAATCGGTTTTGGTGATGATAAAAAAGCCGAAGCATTGCTTCAGCAGGCGCTTGAAATAAATCCGGACGGGATTGATCCCAATTATTTTTACGGGGATTATTTGCGCGAAGAAAAGCGCTACTCCGAGGCGCAAAGCTATATGAAACATGCTTTGGAGGCTGCTCCAAGGCCAGGTAGGGAACTTGCCGATGCAGGTCGCCGTGAGGAAATACGCACAGCCATGGCTGATATAGCGAAACATCTAGAATAGCAGGTTTATATAGGCGCATAATTACTGCCATGGGAACCTATTTGGAATATCAGGTCTAAAATCTTTTGTGTTGAGTCGCATTAACGGCGATTAAAAAAGGGGAAAGCTTGAAAGTATTGCTGGTTGAAGACGACAAAGACCTTGCAGCTGGCCTTGTAAAAGTATTGCAGACAGAAAGTTTTCTAGTCTGCCACTCCGCACGCGGCTCTGATGCTAAAAGCCAGTTTACCCAGTTCCAGCCTGATTTGGTCATTCTGGACCTGGGCTTGCCTGATATAGACGGCATTCAAGTGCTTAAATATTTTCGTAGCCAGAAAAAAGAAACGCCGGTTCTCATCTTGACCGCTCGTGATGGGCTCGCCGATAAAGTCAACGCATTGGATATTGGTGCCGATGACTATTTAGCCAAACCATTTGATCTCGCTGAATTACTTGCGCGCTTGAGGGTAATGACCAGAAGACTGGGTACTGCTTCAAGCAGCAAGATTCAGGTCGGCAATGTTGTACTAGACACTGCAGCACACGCATTAATGGTTAATGGGGAGGCAGTTCGTCTGCCTCGAAAAGAATACATGGTACTTAAAACACTTATGGAGGAGGCGGGAAGAGTTAAGACCAAGGAAATGCTGGAAAACAATCTCTATGAGTGGGGTGAAGAAATAGGCAGTAATGCCATAGAAGTCCACATAAGCAACCTAAGAAAAAAACTTCCCGAGCAATTTATAAAGACAATTCGTGGCGTGGGTTACACAGTTAGCCGGAACGACAACCAGTAAAAGGCATGAAGTCGATACGTACATATCTGGTTGTGGTTATCCTTTCAGTTATCTGTCTGGCAAACTTTACCGCAGCGATGCAAGGTTACCGGGGAAGTTTGAAAGCCGCAGACAGGCTTGTAGAAAATCGTCTCAGTGAAAAAGCCCACATTTTAAGTGCTTTTTTAGATCAGCATACAACACTGCCCCGAGGCATATTTGATCAGCAGACGCTTTATCAAATATGGGATCAGGACGAATTAATAGCCAGCTCAATAAATGCGCCAGATAACCTTTTTGCCCCAGTTGATGGAAATTTCCACCTGCAGAGCCATGCAGGTGATCGTTGGCGTGCCGTTGGCATGACGCTCGACCAGAGTCAGATCCAGGTAATAGTTGCTGAAAAATACAGTGCGTATGCCAGCCTGACAGAAGATATTTTGCTCAGGGCCATCATCCCAATTATCTGGGTGCTACCTGTATTGGGCATTCTGGTATGGCTGGTTATACATATCGGCCTGCAGCCGCTAAAAAGACTTGCCAACAGCCTGTCTAAACGTGAAGCCAATGACTTTGAAGTCATAGAAATGGATGTTTACACAGGCGAACTTACGCCAATTGTCGCCGCGCTCAATGGCCTCTTTTCCAGACTATCTGAAGCTTTCGACCGAGAGAGGCGCTTTTCATCTGATGCTGCACATGAATTAAGAACTCCCCTGGCCGCTTTCAAGGTCAACCTGCACAGTCTCGGGAAAAATGAAATTCAATCAGAAGAATTGGAGCGCTTAAAGCGTACCTCCGAAAGGATGGAGCACAGTATCGAACAACTGCTCACATTGAACAGGGTAGCCTTTGCGGGTGAAGGTGCCCCATTGGAGGCCTGTGATCTATATGGTATTACCCGAGATGTCATAGCAGATATGTACGTAATTATTGAAAATCGAAAGCAATCAATCGAGCTTGCGGGCGATCCTGTGTTGCTAAGAGTTGATCCCGGGTCATTAGCCGTTGTGATAAGAAATTTAATCGATAATGCCTCCAAGTACTCACCAAAAAATGGCTCGATTCTGGTAAGTACAGAAAGCTCGAATGGTATGGCTATTCTGCGAATAGAGGATTCTGGAAAAGGCATTCCCAAAGCAGAGCATGCACGCGTTCTTGAACGCTTTTATCGTATTGGTGGTGACCAGAACGATTCCGATATCACAGGAAGTGGTCTCGGTTTGTCCATTGTTAGCTATGTGCTAAAGCTGTTTGACGGCAAAATAAACTTTTTCGAATCCAAAACCCTTGGGGGACTAGGTGTCGAAATTTCATTTCCGTCAGCTGGGAATTCCGATGACTAGACTCTTTGGAATACTGGTTCTAACAACCGTTTTTAGTTGTATGCCGGTTTTGGCAGACACACCTGAATTTACTCTCACTATCAAGGATCACTTGTTCTACCCATCCGAACTCAAGGTCCCAGCAAATCAGAAAGTCCGCCTGCTGATTATCAATGAAGATCCCACCCCTGAAGAATTTGAAAGCTATGAGCTCAATAGGGAGAAAGTGATTCTTGGTGGGCGCAGGACGGTTATTTTTGTCGGCCCACTTAGACCCGGAGAATATTCTTTCTTCGGTGAATTCAATATGTCCACAGCTCAGGGCATATTAATCGCTGAGTAGCTAATTATGTTGTTAGATATTGTCATTATCGTACTGAGAGAGACACTTGAGGCCAGTGTCCTTATAGGCGTATTGCTTTCTGTCAGCCGACATACAGATATTAATCTTTTGTGGATTTTTCCGGCCATGATTTTAGGGACGGCTGCAGCACTTTTCTATGCCCTAAGCTTGGGAGAAATCTCGGAATGGTTTGATTATGCAGGGCAGGAGGTCATAAATGCTGGTATGCAATACATCATTTATGCCTTGCTTGGATGCATTGTCTGTTTGCTTTTTTCTATAGAGAAACTAAGGCGCAAATATGTGAAAGGATTAATGGTGGCAGCTGTGGCCATGGCTATGGTGCGCGAGGGGAGTGAGTTGTTTGTGTTTTATACCGCTTTCTTGTCGCAGCCAGGTAGTACGTTGCAAGCGGCAACCAGTGGCTTTATAGGCCTTTCCGTTGGAGTAAGTGCAGGTGTAATTGGCTACTACGCGCTGGTAACCCAAAAACCTTTTGTTGCCAAAGCTTTTCAGGCTGTTTTGCTCGTACTTATAGGGACAGGTATGGCTATGCAAGCAACCCAGTTGCTAATTCAGGTAGATTGGATCTCTGTAAATGAACCTGTATGGGATTCAAGTTGGCTGGTAGCCGAAGCATCCGCAACTGGCCAAGTCCTATACGCTGTATTTGGTTATGAAGCGACCCCATCCATGATCGAGATCATTTTATATTTTATTTCAATGGCTATGATTTTGGGCTCGGTAATGTTGCTCAACTTTTTCACCAAAAATAGCAATAACGAAGTTAAACCATGACCAAAACAACGCCATCTATAGGTCAAAATATACGCTTAACCCTTCTGTTGTCATGCCTTTGCCAGCATGCATTTGCCGATGGCTCAAACATTGGCAAAGTTTATGATCCATACGTCAATCAACTTGAAAAAGAATTTGAATATAGAACCCTCTTCGAAGATGGAATTGGGCCGCAAGAGACAAGTCGTCACAGCTATCGGTTTGGTTATGGTCAGGCTATTTCAGACAACATGGCAGCCGAGATTTATCTTTTAGGTGAGCATGAGTCTGGTAGCCCCATCAGTGTTGACGGTTATGAGGCTGAGATTAAGTGGCAAATCACCCAGCAGGGGGAGTACAGCAATGATTGGGGTGCATTATTTGAGATTGAGCGAGAAGAAGGCGGCATATGGGAGGCCAAAAGCTCATTGATCGCTTTGCATGAATGGCCCAATTGGATTGCCACTGGCAACCTTTCCCTGATCTATGAGTGGGGTGATAGCGTGAAAGACGAGTGGGAAACGGCATTCTCCGGACAACTTAGATACCGCTATAAGCAAAGCTTCGAACCGGCAATAGAGGTTTACCAGGCGCAAAATATTCAGGGAATAGGGCCTGTTCTTACCGGATTATTGCGAATAGGGCAGATAAACAAGCTTAACTGGGAAGCAGGCGCCATCGTTGGATTGAAATCCGACACTCCTGACTTAACAATAAAAATAAATATCGAATACGAATTTTATTGATAAATTACAATTAGTTAGATGGGATATTTAATTTATTAGTTAGATATTTTTTTGTGAGCCTAGACGGATCAAGCATCTGCTCCAGTTCTTCCCGACTGACATCCGTCATTTCTTCAGCAACATCAAGCACTGGCCGTTTCTCAGCATAAGCCTTTTGCGCTATTTCAGCGGCTTTTTCATAACCAATCACGGAATTTAAAGCCGTCACCAATATCGGGTTTCGGACCAGTGTTTCCCCCAGTTTGCCCTGATTAACTTCGAAGATCGCCACGGCCTTATCAGCCAACTGATTGCAGCTATTGGATAGCAAAACCAAGCTTTGCAATAAGTTATAGGCGATGACGGGCAACATGACATTCAACTGAAAATTACCACTTTGCCCTGCGACGGTAATGGTTACATCATTGCCCATGACCTGGGCGCAGGCCATGGCGGTGGATTCGGCGATTACCGGATTGACTTTGCCCGGCATAATGCTACTCCCTGCCTGCAATTTGGGCATATTGATTTCGCCCAGACCTGCAAGTGGACCACTGCCCATCCATCGAAGATCATTGCTTATTTTCATCAAGGCAACTGCCAGGGTTTTTAATTGGCCACTTAACTCTACCGCTCCATCCTGGGAAGACAAACCTTCAAAATAATTATCCTTGGGCGTGAAGTGTAGGCCGGTTAACTGAGTTAATCGCTCACAAACCCTGACCCCAAAGTCTGCGGGCGTGTTTACCCCGGTACCTACCGCTGTACCACCTATCGCCAACTGGGCGTAACTCATTCGTGTGTTATCCAGGCGCTTAAGACAATTATTAAGCTGTGCTGACCACCCACTCAATTCTTGCGCCATTGTCAGTGGCATGGCATCCATCAGGTGAGTGCGTCCGGTTTTAACAACAAATGCTAGCTCTTCAGCTCGAGAATCTATGCACTCAATGAGGTGCTTTACTGATGGAATAAGCTGTTCACTCAGCAAAAGGGTTGCCGAGAGTGAAATGCAACTGGGGATTACGTCATTCGAACTCTGGCCCATATTGACATGATCGTTGGGATGAATGCGCTCTCCACAGATATTGCTCGCCAGGCTGGCAATAACCTCATTGGCATTCATATTGGAGCTGGTTCCAGAACCCGTCTGAAAAACATCCACAGGGAATTGCCCGTAATGTTCTCCCTGCCATATTTGATCGGCAGATTCAGCAATGGCGGAAGCCTGGGATTCAGTGAGCAGGCCAAGAGCGCAGTTAACATCGGCGCAGGCTCGTTTTATTAAGCCAAGGGACCGTATGAATCGGGCAGGCATTGGTAAACCACTAACCGTAAAGTTGTCGATCGCCAACCGGGTTTGCTCACCGTATAACTGTGTATTTGGAGAATCATCTACCATTATCAAACTCCCTTAAATAGATTAGCCCAGAGTACCGCATTCACAATATTTATCAGCAAATATGCGTGTATAAATTAAAATCTACGTAAGCTTTCTAGTAGAACCTATTCAGTTCTGCTATAAGCTTTTTTTGCAGGCAGTCTTCATGCCTTCTTACATGCCCCCGGAGCCATAGTGAACCGCTTTTTCAGTCTTTTCTGTCTATTGTCAGGATTATTTTCTGTTGCCTTTCAGCCTGCAAACGCACTTGATCTTATTGACAAAAAACTGCAGTTGAATGCCATGATTTCTTTGTCCTATGACTACATGGACTCCGATGTTGGCCAAGCCGCTGCGGATGAATTTTCCGACGACAATCTGGTCGATGATGAAATTGGTTATGGCGGCAACCCAACCCGTCTAAATGCTGAAGGCATTATTTCTGTAAACGAGGGATTAGACTTCTTTTATGGAGTTAGCAAGGTTCTGGCATGGGATGGCAGCAGGGATAAGCTGTTAGGAACTCGCAGTTATGAAGCCGGGGTTCGAGGATCTTTCGGCAGCCTTTCCATCGGTAAGCAAGATACGCCTTTTCGTACTGTGGGTGCCCAGTTTGCCATTTTGAGATCCACTGTAGCCCACCGTAACGCATTGATTGGAGCGACGACTGATGAAGGTAATCGCCTTAACCGTCGTGCGGAAAAATCAATCTTATGGGTTCAGGACAAAGATTTTGCCGGAGGCAATCTGGAATGGAAGCTTATTTACTCTGCAGACTCGTTAAGAACCCGCGGCAATACAGATAACGACAAACGTGCTGTTTGGGGTTTTGGGATCAAACACAATTCAGATCTATACACATTGGATCTGGCGTACGAGCAGTGGGAGAAAATCTACGAATCCAAGATTAATGCGACTCGTGCCGCTATTAAAAGACGTATCAACGCTCTTGAGATTGGTTTGCTTTACGAGATCATAAATCAGGACATGGTGCCGGGAGCCATCTCCCCGCCAACGCTAGACCGCAACGCATTCGGTGTTAATGCCGCTTATGAAATCGGCAACATCACCTACGGCATCCAAATACTCTCAGCAGAGTCTTATGCCAACTCTAATGATACCGGAGCCACCATGTATTCCATCGGTGCTGAAAAAGTCTTTAACTCATCGCTATCGGGCAGTATTGGCTATACGCAAACCAAAAACGAAGCCAATGGTGCCTTTCAGGGTATTGATGGAATAAGGGGTGATTTGGGAACATTAAACGGCGGTGCGCCCAAGGCGTTTGGGGTAGGACTGCGTTATCGTTTTTAGTCTTTCAATCCTTTATTCCGTATAAAAATATACCGACTGCATTAATAATCCAAGTACACACATACTCATATAGGCAACTAATACTGGCAAATATGTCAGTTTTGCTGCAAATAGACTAAACCGTCATAAATACGTCATATAAACGACATAAACTAGCGCACAGTTAGCCATCTAATGTACTTATTCTGTTCATAGAGGCTGCACTTATTCTAAAAATAACGTCTGGAGAGAGTGTGTCGTTACTTAATTCTGTTCGCGAAGCTGGAGCTCGCAGAGTTTTCGTTCAATTTTGCCTAATTAATATTTGCACTTTTGTCGGGAGCGCCAATGGGGCAGAAATTGTAGGCAAGCAACTGGAAATCTATGGAACCATTCACGGCTCAATAGACTACATGGACTCCGATGTTCCTGACTCCGTCGCTGATGCCGAATCAGAAGACAAACTTCTAGTAGGTGATTTTGGAATTTCCAGCAACACATCAAAACTTGGCATTAAAGGTGTTCACGATCTAAACGATGAGATTCGACTGCTTTATCAGGCTGAACAGTTTGTTGATCTGGATAACAACAGTGACAAAACCTTCTCAACCCGAAATACCTATCTAGGCGTTGGTGGTCACTTTGGCGAAGTATTGATAGGACGATACGACACACCGTTTAAACTGGTGAGCTCTCGTTACAGTGTGCTTTCAGACACTCTGGGTGATCGCCGTGCAATTCTTGGTGCCAGCTCTACCAAGGGCAATAAGCTCAATCTGCGCGCTGAAAAAATGATCCTTTGGCGCAACAAAACGGCCTTGGCCAGCGGAACCTTCGACTGGATTATCCAATACTCAGCGAAAGCCAATAAAAATAGCAGCGCTGCTGCTAACGACGATCGCACCATGTGGGGCGCTTGGGGACAATGGTCTCGCGATAGTTTTTCGGTGGTTATGGCCCACGATTCGTGGTCCAGTATTTACGATGGAGAAATCGATGCCACCCGTATTGCTACTAAAAACACCTTTGGCAAACTCACCGCGGCGGTCATCTTTGAAACCATACAACACGATTTGGATGCTGGGGGGCAGGGCATGCTTGATCGCAATGCCTGGGGCGCCAACCTGACATACGCACATGATTCCTGGAAGTACTATACCCAGATATTATCTGCATCCAGCTATGCCAATGTTCCTGATAGCGGAGCACTTATGTTCTCTATTGCGGCAGAAAAAACCTTGGCTAAAGGCCTGACAACCTACGTAATCTATTCACAGACCGACAACGATGCCAACGCCACCTATCAGGGTGTTGATGGCGGACATGGCGACGAGCTTGCAACGCTTCCAGGCGGTACTCCGAAAGCATTTTCAGTAGGACTGAAATACGCTTTTTAAGGCATATTATCGATAAATTAATGGCTTATATTCTCCATAACCTTTTATCAGCAACCTAGATACGTTTAAATTGCCCCGGTATTTGCTTCTTCATCGATAGCAAAAGATAAAAAGCTCCCCACGGGGAGCAATAATTATTCGAATAATCTAACCGGGGAAAGCTTCTAGCTTTAATTATGAAGAATACATATCTACTTGCAGTACTTCTGGCAGCCTTCATCGCTAGCCTTGGCACCTTTGCCCAAGAATTTAATCCGGCCATGGATGTGGACGCCAGGGCGTCTAGCTGGAAACCTTCGCTGAGATATCCCGACCCGGCAATCGAAGTAATAGACCCTTCATTCCTGAAGTACCGGATCTTCAATGCCAGTGTGGAACAGCTCGCCACCGGCTTCCGCTGGGGAGAAGGGCCTGCCTGGAATGAGGAGGAGGGCTACCTGCTCTTCAGCGATTTGCCCGAAAACAGAATTATCAAATGGGACGAGGAGGCGGGTGAAACCACGGTTTTTAATGCTGACTCAAGCAATAGCAACGGCAATATCTATGACTTACAGGGGCGCTTGGTTACAGCAGAACATATTGGCAGAAGAGTCGTTAGAACAGAGCACGATGGCTCAGTAACTGTTCTGGCTGACAGCTATCAGGGCAAGAAGCTTAATTCGCCTAATGATTTGGCTGTAGAGGCCGATGGTTCTATCTGGTTTACCGACCCGCCTTTTGGGCTCGGTAGCTACTATGAAGGCGTAATAACTGAGCCCGAACTGGATTTTCACGGTGTTTACCGTATCGATGATGAAACCGGTGAGTTAAAACTAGTCCTGGATGATCTTATTGGACCTAATGGCTTGGCATTCTCACCTGATGACGAATTCCTATACGTTGTAGAATCCAGAGCCACTCCCAACAGACTTCTTTGGCGTTATAACGTTGGTGATAACGGCGAATTAACCAACAAAACCTTGTACTTTGAAGCGTTTAACAGCGGTGCTATCGATGGTTTTAAGGTTGATGTAGACGGTAACATCTGGACTGGCTGGGGCACTAACGGCGCTCTGGGAGTCGATCCGGCACCTATGGATGGCGTTATTGTGATTAATCCTGAAGGTGACATTATCGGCCATATACACTTACCTGAAAGGTGCGCCAACGTCGCTTTTGGCGGCGAACACAAAAACCGGTTATATATGACGTGTAGCCACTCGCTTTATTCGCTCTATGTGAATACACAAGGTGCTTATTAATCGAGTTTATTTGAGTAATGGACGAGAAAGTTACACAGCTTAAAGCCCTGGGCACAGCCGAGATAGAACATTTAGATGGTCCGTTTCTGGATCATCTTATTGGCACAAAAGAAATGCTCAAGTCCTGGTCAGCACCGGAAGTTCTGCAAAACGCAGGTTTGTATCACGCGGCCTACGGCACAGTGGATTTTGGCGAAAGGTTCGCTTCACTGGAGGACAGAAAAAAGATTGCCGCCATTATTGGTGAAGAATCTGAAGCAATGGTCTACCTATACTGTTCCTGTGATCGTCATCATTTCTGGGCACAAATAGGTGTGGCCAAAACTTTGGAATTCAAAAACCGATTTACCAACAAAACATACCAAATTACCGAACAGGAATTACGGGATTTCTGTGAGCTAACGGTTGCGAATGAACTGGAGATCGCAACGGATAACCCAAATTTCATAAAAAAGAATAGAGAACGCTTTCTTGATTTGTTTGAGCGAATGGAGCCTTACTTATCACCCAATGCGATTCAGGCATATAAAGCATTACTCGCTTGATGTAGTCGACATGGGAAAGCGTCAACCCTGTAACTACCAGAGGACGACCATCCATGACTTCCCAGCTTAATCGTCGCAGCCTAATGCGCAATACTCTGGCTGCTGCCCTGGGTTTACCCAATATCGCAGCGCTGGTATCTGGTGCGCAGGCTCAAGAATCTACCACTCGCCCCCAGCTCAAAGGCAATATTCATCACTCTGTAGCCCGCTGGACATTTAATTTTCTTACTTTGGAAGAACTTTGCGCGCTGGTACAACGACTGGGGTTTTCCGCCATAGACCTGATTGCCCCAAACGAGTGGCACATTCTCAAGGAGTGGGGCGTGGATTCTTCCATGTGCAACGGCGCCGAAATAAGCCTGGAAGAGGGCTGGGGCGACAGTCAATATCACACCACGCTAATCGATAGCTACCGCAAGCACATAGATCTGGTCAGTGAGGCGGGCTATAAAAACCTGATTTGCTTTAGCGGCAACGCCCGCGGCATGGTCCCGGAAACCGGTCTGGACAACGCCGAAAAAGGGCTCAAACAAATTATGGCTCAAGCGGAAAAGCAAAATGTCGTAATTCAGATGGAGCTGTTCAATAGCAAGATCGACCATCCGGACTACTTTTGTGACAACACCGCTTGGGGGATAGAGCTTTGCAAGCGGCTGGATTCACCCAATTTCAAACTGCTTTACGATATTTACCACATGCAAATCATGGAGGGCGACATTATTCGTACCATCCAGGATCACCATGAGTATTTCGGTCATTATCATACGGCGGGCGTACCCGGACGGCATGAAATTGACGACACCCAAGAGCTTTATTACCCCGCGATTGCCCGTGCGATCAAAGAGACAGGCTTTCAGGGCTATATGGCTCAAGAGTTTATTCCCACGCGAGGATCTGCACAGGAAAATGCCGAATCCTTGCGCTCGGCTATCCAGATATGTGATGTCTAATAGCCCCAAATCCAAGTTGGGGAAATCCGTCTAACAGAGTTATAGTAAGAACAACTATATCTATAAAACAAAAAAGAGCAGAGGGTATGGCAGAAAATCATTACGACGCAATCGTAGTTGGCTCCGGCATAAGTGGGGGCTGGGCTGCCAAAGAACTGACGGAGAAGGGCCTGAAAGTATTGTTGCTGGAGCGCGGCCGCAATATTGAACACATCAAGGATTACCAGAACGCCCAAAAGGAATCCTGGGATTACCCGCACAGGGGTCATCGAACCCAGGAGATGATCGATAAACACCCGGTTCTCAAGCGAGATTATCCCTTAAACGAACAAACTCAAGGCATGTGGGTAGATGAGCAAAAGTCGCCCTATATAGAGGAAAAACGCTTTGATTGGTTTCGCGGCTACCACGTGGGTGGCCGTTCGCTATTGTGGGGTCGACAGAGTTACCGTTGGTCGCAAACTGATTTTGAGGCCAATATCCGCGACGGCCTTGCAGTGGACTGGCCCATTCGTTACGAGGATTTGGCGCCCTGGTACAGCTATGTAGAACGTTTCGCCGGCATTAGCGGCAGTAAAGAGGGGTTGGACATATTGCCAGACGGAGAATTTCTACCGCCCATGGAACTCAACTGCGTCGAAAAGGACGTAGCCAACCGCATTAAGGAAAAGTTTAACGGTCAGCGGCATATGTTTATCGGCAGAGTGGCCAACATCACCCAGGCCAAGCCGGAGCAGAATAGGGTGGATTGCCAATACCGCAACAAATGCTGGCTGGGTTGCCCTTACGGAGCGTATTTCAGTACCCAGTCGGCCACACTGCCTGCAGCGATGAAAACCGGCAATTTGACCCTGCGGCCTTATTCCATTGTGACCCAGGTGCTTTACGACAAGGACAAGAAAAAGGCACGTGGTGTGGAGGTTCTGGACGCAGAGAACCACCAAACCTACGAATACACAGCCGATGTAGTCTTCCTCAATGCCTCCACCCTTAACTCGACCTGGATTTTGATGAACTCTGCTACCGATATCTGGCCAGATGGGCTTGGCAGTAGCAGTGGAGAGCTGGGCCACAACGTCATGGACCATCACCTGGGTGCTGGCGCCGAGGGCGACGTGGAAGGCTATGAAGACAAATACTATTACGGTCGCCGTCCTAACGGCTTTTACGTACCACGTTTCCGAAACATCAACGGCGATAATCGTGATTACCTACGAGGTTTTGGCTATCAGGGTCGGGCCAGCCGCGAACGATGGGATAGGGAAGTGGCAGAACTAAGTATTGGTGCTGACTTCAAGCAAGCCCTAAGCGAGCCAGGACAATGGACCATCGGAATGGGCGGTTTTGGTGAGATTCTCCCTGATCACGATAACCATGTGTCACTTAGTCATGAGGTTAAAGACGCCTGGGGACTGCCGGTTTTGTCGTTTAGCGTTGAATTAAAGGAAAACGAGCTGGCCATGCGCAAGGACATGACCCAGGACGCTGTGGATATGCTCGAAGCTGCTGGTGTAAAAAACGTGCGTGGATACGACCGTGAATACGGCGTCGGCATGGGTATTCACGAAATGGGGACTGCACGCATGGGGCGCGACCCCAAAACCTCTGTGCTCAATGGCTTCAACCAAATATGGGATGCCCCTAATGTGTTTGTCACAGATGGAGCCTGCATGACCTCAGCATCTTGTGTAAATCCATCGTTAACCTACATGGCACTTACAGCTCGAGCTGTGGACTATGCAGTGAAAGAACTGAAAAGGGGGACTCTGGCATGAACAGACGCGAACTATTGAAGATGATCAGTGCCGCCACAGGCACAGCGATGATTGGTGGTGGTGCTTTGTTATCTGGTTGCAGCCGGGAGCCTTCTGACTCTGATATTTCGACCGCACAGCTAGTATTCAGCGCAAATGACGTTCAATTATTGGACGAAATCGCCGAAACCATACTGCCGCGAACTGACACCCCGGGTGCCAAAGATGCCAAAGTAGGCCAGTTTATGACTGTGTACGTGCGAGATTGCTACACAGAGGAAGAACAAAATCTGTTTCATTCAGGGTTGGTGCAGCTACAAGAGACTAGCCTGGCTACTTACGGACAAGAATTTATAGATCTTGAGGCTGAGCAACGTCTAGAGTTAGTTCGGGAACTTGATACCCAAGCCAAGACGCAGCTTGCAGAAAGCGATCAGCCGCATTACTTCACCATGTTCAAACAACTTACCTTGTTCGGTTTTTTTACGTCAGAACCAGGTGCTACACAGGCTCTTCGATACGTTGCTGTACCTGGCCGATACGATGGTTGTATGGATTACGAGGAGGGTGATCGAGGCTGGGCTACTTAAACTTAATACTTCAATTCAGAATTAGCTTGTCAGGAACGGATCGTAACAATCCAAAACACAGTGGAAACATCCATTAATTCTCAAATTAGGAAATTTCTTTCTGGCTAATTTCATCGCATCGCTGCAATCCTGAAAATCTCCTAAATTTATTTGTTTATCAAAATCAGGGCTTCTTGGACAAGCCGCGGGGCCTGATATATGAATCTCATGTTCTTGATATCCATTGGAACTTTTACTTAGACAAAAAATCATGGAAATCCTCCTTGTTTCTTAAATCTTTGCCCAGTCTAAAATTGGCTTTTATTTCGTCAATCCGTAGGTTTTATTAACACTGTAGGTTCTTTTGACACTGTAAATTAAATTAACTCTGTAGGTTTTATTTACATATATATCAATAAGATAAAATTTATATATAGAAATTACGTGAATGTTAAATAGCTATATTTGCACACGAGAAGGTTTATAGAGAGCTTTCCCTACACGCACGCACATCAAATGTAGAGCGTTCGATAAGATTAGGCGGGAGAGGGTTCGGCCAATCTGGATAATCTATGTACATATTATATTTAACATAATATACATTATGCGTATTTAGTATGGGTAGAAATTGGGGCAATATTCCTTTGATTTGTAGTTAATAGTAAGCAGTTAAAGGAATAACCATGAACAAGGAATCTTTCACCCTATTAAATGAAGCCCGCCTGAATGCGGGCTTTTTGGTTTCTGAAGCCCGTGAATTTATATGTATCAGCAAAAGAACCTAGGATTAGTTTATCTGGAAATAATATATTTCAATGTTTCCACCACCTTCTCCGGCGTGGTCGCCCAGGCATGGGCTGAGGCATCTACCTCTTTTAACGGGTGAATAATATTCTCATCGTGCAAGGTGATATAGGGTTTGCCCAGCGCAGTGCAATATCCTGCATCAAAAGCGGCATTCCACTGTTTGTATTTATCGCCGAAACGAATAACGGCGATATCACAGCTTTCAGTAAGGATTTGTATACGTATGGCATTTACCTTTGCTGATCTGTTATCCCGCCAGAAGGGTTTTTCTTCGCCGCCAAGGTGATCGCCTGCCGCATCACTGGCATCGTGGTCGGTGACGGCTGAAGTAAAGTGAATATCGAATCGGCTGCTTTACAGCCTTCAATGATTTGTTCCCGCCAGTCGGTGTGGATTTCACCGGAAAGATAGACTTGCCATTGCATGATTGTTTCCTGAATCTTGTGAAGTTTTATCGTTTATGCCTGAGTGTTTCTGTGTTTTGCGCAACTGCCAGCGTTGTTTCAACCGCGCAGCCGTAAGGCGCTGGATTCGCTGTTGATTGCCGCTACCACTGCATGTACGAGCCATCGGGCCGACGGTTCATCAACATGCCCATTCGGTATTCGTCGTATTCATCAATCAAAGTCAACTTATCGAGATCCAGCGTCACGCCCAGGCCTGGCCGGTCGTTGGGCCAGAACTTGCCGTCGCGGAAATCGTACATGTCCGGAAGGTGTGGGTAGGTGCGACTACCGTCGCCAAGCATCTCCATCAGTGCCACGCTAGAGGTTGCGGTCAGGCAATGAACCAGTGCAGCTTCAGCGATGGGGCCGGTGAAATGCGGAATCAGGCCGATGTAATGTGTTTCGGCCAGCGCGATAATCTTCATGTATTCGGTGATGCCACCAGTGTTGGGCAACTGGCAGCGCACGTAATCCACCAGTTCCTTTTCGATCAGGGTATTAACATCCCATTTGTAGCCGAACTGTTCGCCCACCGCGATGGGCACGCGCA
>Ga0181600_10000998_pt1 | contig 21935 bp, 18 predicted proteins | sample 041ome_2_FD_132982 | JGI IMG/M metagenome (GOLD analysis project Ga0181600, IMG submission 132982) | Coastal salt marsh microbial communities from the Groves Creek Marsh, Skidaway Island, Georgia - 041406US metaG (megahit assembly) | ecosystem: Environmental > Aquatic > Marine > Intertidal zone... | reverse complement strand
TGTCTGGACATAAATCCCGCGCGACATTTCCGCGTTGTCGTGGACGAACACCTTTTCCCACGGCACGAAGACATTGTCGCACAACACCATGGCATCGCTTTCGTCATACTTGGCGGAAAGCGGATAATCGAACTTGTTGCGCAGGTCCTGGCCGAACGGCTTGCGCGACCACAGGGTCAGGCCCGGCGTGCCGCAGGGCACGGCACAGGTTATGGCTTCAGCTTCGCGGCCATCGGCGATGGGGAGCAGGTTTCCGATCCACAGCTCATCGGCATATACACCGCCCGTGGCCAGCATCTTCATGCCTGAAATAACCACCCCGTCATCGCGTTCTTCAACGACCTTCAGGGTGGGAACCGGCATTTCCTTTTTCTGGTAAAATTCAGGGTTCCGCGCACCGGCCGGCGGCAGCACGGCATAAGCCGCGTAGATGTCATGGCGCCGCATATAGTCGTAATGCGCCATGAGATTGTCGCCGTAACCGGGACCGATCTTGTCGAACACATCGGGCTTCATCGCGAGGCCGGTCACGAAGCTCGACACATGGTCGGGCGAACGGCCGAAAAGCCCGCAGGTCTCATCGGCGATGCGCTTGTGGGCGCGCATGCGTTTGCGCAGGTCATCCTGATTTTTCGGGCGCAGGTAGTACATCGAAAACCGCTCGCCGTCCTCTTCATAGGACATCACATCGCGGTTCGCGGAGTCTGCCTTCATATCGTAGAGCGCGGCCATGGATTTCGCGCTTTCGGCGAAGGCCGGATGTGTCGTTACATCTTCGACCTTTTCACCGCCTATATAGACCACGCGACCGTCCCGCAGTCCTTCGAGATATTCCTTGCCGGTTTTAAGCATAAGCGCTTTCCCTAAATGATGCCGCGGTCGCGCAGGACAGCGAGGTCGTCGGCAGAATTGCCCGCGAGTTCGCCCCAGACATAATCGTTGTGTTCACCAAGGCCCGGCCCCGGGTGGCGTACCGTCCCCTGCGTTTCGGACAATTTCGGCGCGACGTTCTGCATGGCGATATTGCCGAATTCCGGGTGATCGACGCGGATAATCGCTTCGCGCGCCTTGAACTGGGGGTCTTCAAGCATTTCCGGGGCGCGGTTGATCTTGCCATTGGGAATACCGTGCGCATGAAGCAGCTCTTCAAGCTCGGCGACGGGGAAATCCTTCGTCCAGTCCGAAATCAGCTCATCCAGTTCGATCTGGTTGATCCCCCGTGCCCCATGGGTGGCATAGCGCTCATCGGTTGCCAGTTCAGGACGCCCCATGGCTTCCGCCATCCGCGCCCAGACGGAATCCTGGTTGGCGCCGATCACCAGCCAGATATCGTCTTTGGTCGGATAGATATTCGACGGGGCGATTTTGGGCAGGAACGAGCCGGTACGTTCGCGGATATAGCCGCCTGCATCGTAATCAGTGACGACGTTCTCCATCATGTTCAGAACAGATTCGAAGATGGATGCGTCCACAACCTGGCCCTTCCCGGTCAGGTGCACCTGATGCAGTGCCATCATCGCACCGAGACAGGCATGGGTGGCGGCAAGCGAATCGCCGATCGAAATACCGGCACGGCTCGGCGGCAGTGACGGATCACCCGTGGTATAGCGCAAGCCGCCCATCGCCTCGCCGATGGCGCCATAGCCCGCCCGCTTCGCATAGGGGCCGGTCTGGCCAAAGCCGGAAACCCGGATCATGATCAGTTTCGGATTGATCGCAGACAGGTCCTCGTAGCTGAGCCCCCAGCGCTCCATTGTCCCGGGACGAAAATTTTCAAGCAGGATATCTGCGCTTTCGACCAGTTTTTTGATCAGCGCCTGGCCATCGGCTTCGCGGGCATTCAGCGTTGCCGACAGCTTGTTACGCCCCAATACAGGCCAGAACAGAGCCTTGCCGTGAGGTTTCTCCTTGCCCCATTCACGCATCGGATCGCCGACGCCTGGTTGTTCCAGCTTGATCACTTCGGCCCCATGATCCGCCAGCAACTGGCCACAAAACGGCCCGGCAATCATGGTGCCCATTTCAATAACGCGAATATTCGCAAGCGGCCCTGTGCGGGGGGCGGATTCAGTACCCATTCCGATGGTGCGTCCCTGTAGTCGATTCACTGATTTCAGGCAGGATCGCTGACGGGTCTGGACGGGTCAAGCCGCGCAGGGGATAACCTCGTATGACAGATGGCACTCAATCCCGACAAACCCAGTGGCCGATCGTCTGGGTCGCCTTTGGCGCAGGCATCGTTGCCGCGACCCATATAGGGAAGCTCCCCCCTGCCCTGCCGGAAATCCGACTGGCGCTGGACGCCGGGCTGGTGACCGGGGGCTGGATCGCCTCCATGATCTCCTGCACCGGCTTTGCGCTTGGCCTCGTGGCAGGATCGCTCGCCGACCGGCTTGGTCAGCGCCAGGTACTGATATTCGGATTGCTAGCTATGACCGCGGGAAGCCTGCTGGGCGCCTTTGCCCAATCGGGCGAGGTCATGCTTCTTTCGCGCTTTATAGAAGGCGTCGGTTACACCTCCGTGACCATCACCGGCGCTGGCATGATCACCCACGTTACCGCCGCCGGCGACCGTAAATGGGCGCTTGGCATCTGGTCATCCTACGTACCGGTCGGCTTTTCAGTCATGCTGATTGCCGGTGCACTGGTTCTGGAAGCATGGGGCTGGCGTACATTGTGGCTTATCAGCAGCGGCATCACTGTCGTCTGGGCCGGCATCGTCTGGAAGGCCACCCTCGGCTGGCAACGCCAAAGCGGCAATGTCGCGATGACATCAATGCTGAACAACGTCACCAGGTGCCTGGCAAGTCCCGGCGCATTACTCGCCGCCGGCTGCTTCGCGCTGTATGCGTCACAACATATTTCGATGATGGCCTGGCTGCCGAGCTATATGCGCGAGGTCTACGGTTCCAGCACCCTGGTCGCTGCCGTCGTCCCGGCTGTCGTGCTGATGTTCAATGCCATCGGCAATTGGTTCTCGGCCTGGGCGATGGGGCGCGGCGTGTCGATCTGGTCGCTGCTTGCGGTCGGTGCCATCGGTATGGGGCTGTCGCAGATAGGCATATTCTCGGCATTTCTGCCCGATACCGCGCGGCTCGGCTTCGCGGTCCTTTTCGGCATTTTCGGGGGCATGGTACCCGCAGCGGCGCTCGGTTCTGTCGCGATTTACACACCGTCACCATCCCAGATCGGCACCATGAACGGGCTGATGGTCATGGGTACCAGCACGGGAATGCTGTTCGGTCCGCCCGCGGTGGCCGCAATGCGGGCGGTGATGGGGAACTGGAACGACGTCGTCTGGCTGATGGTCTCACTGGCGACCGTTGGTGTTATTCTCGCCGTCCTGTCGCGCAGGCTGGAGCGGCGTGCCAATGCGGCCCGATCTACACTATAATCAGACAACAACACGACTGAAGGACTGGCCGTAATGACGACCGCAGCACGTAGCGTAGAAATTATCGATGTCGGCCCCCGGGACGGGCTGCAGAACGAACCGGAAATTCTCGATATCGACACCAAGGTCGAATTTATCGGCAAGCTTGTGGATTCGGGCATCCGGCGTATGGAAGCGGTCAGCTTCGTCAATCCGAAGCGCGTCCCACAGATGGCGAATGCCGAAGAAGTACTGGCTGCCCTGCCCGATGACGACGGCGTCACTTATATCGGGCTGGTGCTCAACCGCCGCGGCCTCGACCGCGCGCTCGCCGCAGGCTGCAAGGAAGTAAACTACGCGCTGGTCGCGTCAGATACGTTCAGCCAGAAAAACCAGGGCACAACAATCGAACAGGCGGTCGACGTCTATGAAGAAATCGCCGCCGAGGCAAAGGCAGCGGGGGTGCGTTGCTCCCTGACAATCTCCACAGCTTTCGGCTGCCCGTTTCAGGGGGAAGTACCGCCCGAACGCGTGATCGGCCTCGTCGAACGATGTGCCGGCGACGACACGTTCGAGATCGCTCTGGCAGATACCATCGGCTGCGCCGTTCCAAGCCAGGTTGCCGACCTGTTCGGCGCTTTAATGGAAATCGCCCCTTCAGCACGATTCCGCGCCCATTTTCACAACACCCGCAACACCGGCCTTGCCAATTGCTACGCCGCGGTTGAAGCCGGCGTCCAGTCAATTGACGCCTCGGCGGGGGGGATCGGGGGCTGTCCGTTTGCACCGCGCGCGACAGGCAACGTGCCGACAGAAGACCTGGTCTACATGCTGAACCGGATGGGAATTGAAACGGGCATCAATATCGACAAGCTGATTGCCGCCGGTGACTGGATCGGCGAACAGCTCGGCCATGCGATACCAGCGATGATTGGCAAGGCTGGCCTATTTCCACCGGCGGAACTCCGCGCCTGACGGAATGATTCTCCGTCAGGTACCGGGATAGTTCCCGTCTTCGCCCGGCGGGTTCGAAAATGGCGGCCAGACATCCACATCGCCCAGTTCACGCCAGTGATCCAGTGCCCACCTGACGGACGGGAAGGCTATTTCGTCCCACGGGATCGCATCCCAGTCGAACAGGTCGAGTTCGAGGGTTTCCTCTCCGACATCGAATGCACCATCCCGAACTATGGCCCGGTAGATAAGCTGGACCTGGCTGATCCGCGGGATCGTATAGACGCCGATCAGTCCGTCGATGTCGATTTCGGCGCAGGCTTCTTCCCTGGCCTCCCGGGCGGCACCAGCCTCGGCGGTTTCATTCTGCTCCATATAGCCGGCGGGGATTGTCCACAGGCCGCGTTGCGGATGAATTGCACGGCGGCAGAGCAGTACCTTGTTTTCCCAGGTACAAACTGCACCCACGACGATCTTGGGGTTTTCGTAATTGATAAAGCCGCAATCGGTGCAGACGAGACGTTCCCGATTATCGCCCTCGGGAATCTGGCGCACGATTGGGCCAGACGGTGAACCGGCGGGTGAATCGGCTGGAGTTGTTTCCTGTGTCATTCCGTAAAAATGCGACCCGTATGCCGTCCGGGCAAGCAAAAACAGTCAGAAATACGAGACGTTTTACGCGACGATGTCGATAAACGATCCGCGCGGGATATCCCGCCGCGTAAGAGTACCATCCGACAGATCAAGCACCGGGCGGGCGTCGGCAGTCTGTTGTGCCGGGTCCCGGGAAATGTTGGAAGCCTGCGACGGCGACGGCATCGCTGATTGCTGGCGCGGCTGTACGGTTTGCGGATTCGTACCCGTTGTATTGCCCGCCAAACGTGCGGCGGACTGAAAAGCAGGAATGTTCATTTAGGGTCTGGAACTCGCCGTTGGGTGGACATGATCGTTGAATTTAGGGGTTTTTGGTTAACGAGCGGTGTATAAGAAGCGTTAACGAAAACACAACGATTCGGAGAAGGCTGGGACACGCGGTTTCTTAACTTAAAATTAAATTAAATCTCAAATGCTTGGCATATATTTTCTCATAGTAAACGTAGCACCCTGCCGACCACATGACTGAACCTGAACATATAAATTTCAATGATTTAATCGGATTGGCGCGCGACAAGTCTGTCGAAGGGCGCACGCGTCTTGTTCAGATCGTCGGCGATTTATTCTTCGACACCGATACCGTCCTCCGAGACGCAGAACGGAACATCATGTCCGACATTCTGCGCCAGCTCATTCATGACGTCGAAATGAAGGTCCGCCAGCAATTGGCTGAACGGATGGCAAGCGAGATCAACGCTCCGCGCGACCTTATTTCAGCTCTTGCCAATGACCAGATCGAAGTCGCCCATCCAATCCTTACGCAAAGCACAATTCTGCAGGACATAGAGCTGATCGAAATTGTCGAACATCGCACGTTCGGCCACCAGCTCGCGATTGCAATGCGCGAATCCGTCTCCGAAGCAGTCTCAGAAGCGCTGATCGGCACGGGGAACGTGGACGTCATCAAAACACTGCTGGAAAACGAAAACGCAGACATCTCCGGCAAGGCCATGGAATATCTGGTCGAACAATCTGAAAAGATCGACGACATCCAGGTCCCTCTCATCAATCGCGGCGATCTCGGACCTGATCGCGCAAAACGAATGTACTGGTGGGTCTCAGCGGCACTGCGGAAACATATCGTCGAGCATTACCGAATCGATGAAGCCGAGCTTGACGACAAGATACAGGATACGATCCACGACATTCTTGGCGGCGACGGGAGCGGACCGGGCATGATCGACAGCACCCCGCTGCGAAAATCGCAGGAACTCGCGGAGAAACTTCAAAAGGCCCAGGCCATAACCCCGCAGCTTCTCATCCAGACACTTCGCTAGGGAGAGGTCATTCTGTTCGAGGATCTGTTGTCACAGCGTACCGGGTTACGGACCAACCTGATCAGGAGGTTCGTGTTTGAGCCCGGCGGGGAGGGGTTGGCAATCGCCTGCCGCGCCGTGGATATTTCCAAAGCGGATTTTGCATCGATCTTTCTGCTCAGCCGCAGCGCCCGACCCGGCGACAAGGTCGTCGACCCCAATGAAGTCAGCCGAGTGCTGAACTTCTTCGACCGGATCAAAACCGACACCGCTCTTAAGGTGGTCAAACGCTGGCAATTTGATCCTAACTTCCTGTTCGCGATGAAACAGGTGAATACCGAACAGCGCCGAGCTGCCGAATAAAGGCAAGACACCCGGCACCCTCCAAGAATTGAACATTAAAAATGTTCTACTGGATATTATCCAATTCATTTCCGCCGAAAGACTTCACGGGTTGATTTCCGGGCTTCTTTTTACACTTTTCCAGAAAACCTTCATTTCGGTCGACGCGATTAACGTAAAGTTAAATCCCGTTAACTAGACTAAAGGAATGGCCACCAAATTCGTCACAAGCCCGCCTTTGCTCTCCAGTCTACCGGTTGATAACCCGGAAGATCTGCACACGCTTCTTTCTATGGCGCGGGACAAGTCCGTCGAAGGGCGCACCGCGCTCGTAAAGGCGCTGGGTGATCTGTTTTACGATTCTCATTCCGAGCTCTCGAGCGAAGAACGCAACCTGATGGGCGACATTCTTCAACGCCTCATCGGCGACGTGGAAAACGTTGTTCGCAAGGCATTGTCTGAAAAGCTCAGCGGTATCCCGGACGCCCCGCCACAGGTTATCAGCGCACTGGCCAATGATACGCTTGATATTGCCTACCCGATCCTGATTGAAAGTGCGGTGCTCCAGGACATCGAGCTTGTTGAAATCATTCGCCATCGGACCCACGAGCACCAACTCGCCATCGCCATGCGTGAATCGGTGTCTGAAACAGTCTCGGATGCGCTGGTCGAAACGGATAACAACGACGTCATCCGGACTCTGGTCGAAAACCGCGGGGCCCTGATATCAGGCCTGACGCTCGAAAAGATCGTCGACCGGTCCGAATCTCAGCCCGATCTGCATGACCCCCTGCTGCGCCGGAACGAATTATCGCCGACCCTGGCAAAACGGATGTATTGGTGGGTTTCTGCGGCCCTGCGCAAAAGCATTGTCGAACGCTTCGACATCGATTCGGTCGAACTCGACAAATCTATCGAGCGGGCCGTAAAAGACCTGATGGGCGAGCCCATCTCAAAAGCTGAAAATGCCGATAATGTCGATGGCATGATCAAATCGCTCATCGGCGCCGGCAAGGTGACGCCGTCGCTGATGATCCAGACCCTGCGTCAGGGTGAAATCGCCCTGTTCGAAGAGATGCTGTCCGGGCTGTCCAACCTTAACAACAAACTGGTCCGCCGTTTCGTGTTCGAGCCCGGCGGCGAAGCGCTGGCGATCCTGTGCCGGTCTCTTCAGATTATGAAGCCCGATTTCGCCTCAATCTTCCTGCTCAGCCGGAGCGCCCGGCCCGGTGACAAGGTCGTCGACCCGTCGGAATTGACCCGCGTGCTCGATCTGTATGACCGGATCAAGCTTGATACCGCGCGTAAGGTCGTCGAACACTGGCGGCTCGACCCGGATTACCTGTTCGCCCTCAAGCAGCTCAACGCACAGCAGCGCCAAGCGACGGGTTGAACCCGCCAAACTGCCGAAAAGCACTCGCATTTTCTCAATTCATTCCACCTGAACGGATGACGGCACGTCCCCGCCCCGGTATTCTGGGGCGGAAACAGGGGAAATCATCAAGTGTTCGGAGAGAAGATCAAACGGGTTGAAGACCCCGCATTGCTGCGCGGCAAGGGTAAGTATCTCGACGACATTCACCTGCCCGGCATGCTGCATGCGGCCTTTGTCCGGGCACCGGTGGCCCATGCCACTTTTTCAGCCATCGACAGTTCGGCGGCCCTCGCCATCGATGGCGTGGTCGCGGTTTATACGCTGGATGACCTCCGCCCCCATCTGACCGACACTGTCATGCCGGTGGAACAGCCCTCCGGCGCGCTGAAACTGTCGGCCAGCCCGTCGACCCTTGCCGATGGCGAAGTGCGCTATGTGGGTGAACCCGTCGCCTGCGTGATCGCGGAATCCCCCTATATCGCAGAGGATGCAGCACAACTTGTCTTCGTCGACTATTCGAACCTGCCCGTCTCTGCCGATTACCTCTCGGCACTGGATGACGGCGCCGCGACGGCCCATTCCGATTTTGCGGATAACCTTGTTGCCGGGTTCACGCTGGCCTATGGCGACACCGATGACACCTTCGCGGGCGCCGCGCATGTATTTCGCGAAACACTTCACCAGCACAAGGGCCTCGGTCACGCCATAGAATGCCGTGGCGTTGCAGCGGAACTAAACCCGCGCGATCACGTGCTGAACGTCTGGTCGGCAACACAGATGGCGCACCGGGCACAGAGCATACTGGTACAGATGCTGGATCTGCCGGAAGACCGTATCCGGGTCGTGACACCGAATGTCGGCGGCGGGTTCGGCCCCAAATTCGTCTTTTACCAGGAAGAAGTGGTTGTTCCGCTCGCCGCCATGCTCCTCGGCCGCCCCGTAAAATGGGTCGAGGACCGGCGTGAACATTTCACCGCCGCCACCATGGAGCGCGACCAGCTATGGGACATGGAGGTCGCCGTCGATGCCGATGGCAGGCTGCTCGGCGTACGTGGGACAATGGCGCATGATCACGGCGCCTACACCCCCTATGGCGTTAACCTGCCCTATAATGCGGCGACCAATTTCCTGGGGCCCTACGAGCTGCCGAGCATGTCCCTCGACGTCAAGCTGGCGCTGACGAACATGACACCGGTGACACCGGTCCGTGGTGCGGGCCGGCCGCAAGGTACATTTGCAATGGAGCGGCTGATGGACCGCATCGCCCGCGAACTTGGCCTCGACCGGGTGGAGGTGCGCCGCCGCAACCTGATCCCGGCAGAATCCATGCCCTATGACACGCAGATAAAAACCCGCGACGGCGCGACCATGACATACGATTCCGGTGATTACCCGGCGGCGCTCGATGCAGCGCTGGAGCGCGGTGGATACAGCGATTTCGCGGCGCGGCAGGCAGCCGCGCTTGCGGAAGGCCGCTATCTCGGCATCGGCGTCGCAAATTACGTGGAAGGCACCGGGCGTGGCCCGTTCGAATCGGCGGTCGTGCGCATCAAACCATCCGGCAAGATCGTGATTTACACAGGTGCTACCGATCAGGGACAGGGCCTCAAAACCGCCCTCGCCCAGGTCTGTGCCGCCCAGACGGGCGCTGCGATCGAAGACATCGAGGTCGTGACCGGCGATACCGGCAAGGTATCGCTGGGTCTTGGCGCATTTGCCAGCCGGCAGGCAGTGACGGCCGGTTCATCGGTCCATGTCGCGGCGCTTGAAGTCCGAAACAAGGCGCTGAAGGTTGCCGCCCACCTGCTGGAGGCGGCCGAAGAAGACCTTGATATCGCCGACGGCAAAATATCTGTCCGCGGCGTGCCGGATATGTCGGTCACACTTGGCGATGTCGCCCGTGCAGTGCAGGGTATGCCCGGCTTTTCCCTGCCCGGCGGCGTCGACCCGGGGATGGAAGCGACAGCCAATTTCAGCCCGCCGACCCTGACATACTGTAATGGTGTTCACGTGGCAGAGGTCGAGGTCGATCCCGGTACCGGCCATGTGCAGGTGCTGAACTATGTCATCGTCCACGATAGCGGCCGGCTGATAAACCCGACCATCGTCGAAGGCCAGATCACCGGCGGCGCAACCCACGGTCTCGGCTCGGCCCTGTTCGAGCGCATGATCTATGACGACCAGGGCCAGCCGCAGACGACGAATTTCGGCGAATATCTGCTGCCATCGGCCCCCGAAGTGCCGCATTTCGACATGATCCATATGGAAAGCCCGACACCGCTCAACCCGCTCGGTGTCAAAGGCGCGGGCGAAGGCGGCACGATTCCCGTCACGTCGGCCATCGCCTCCGCGGTCGACGACGCATTATCGCCATTCGGCGTGGTGGTACGCGACCTGCCGATCGAGCCGAAACGGATCGTCGAGATGATCAACCAATCCAGCTAGGGAGAATCAGACACATTATGCCCTTCCTTAAAAACTCCTGGTACGTGGCCGCCCAGAGCCACGAAATCACCGACGGCGTTCTCGGACGTACCATCTGCGGAGAACCCGTCGTGCTGTTCCGCACATCAGATGGCACCGCCGCTGCGCTCGAAGACCGCTGCTGTCACCGCCACCTGCCGCTATCGCTGGGCCAGCGTGTCGGCGACCGGGTGCAATGCGGCTATCACGGGCTTGAATTCGACACCACGGGCACCTGCGTATCGGTGCCCGGGCAATCGAAGGTACCGCCGGGGGCTGCGATCCACGCTTTTCCGGTGGTCGAACGCTACCGCTATATCTGGATATGGCCGGGCGACCCGGCAGAAGCCGATGAAAGCCTGATCCCGGATTATCACTGGAACGACGATCCGGCCTGGGTATCAAATACCGGTTATTTTTACGTCGAATGCAATCACCAGCTCGTCGTCGACAACCTGCTGGACCTGTCGCACGTCCAGTTCGTTCATGCCTCTACCCTGGGCGCCGACGGCGTCAGCGACGCTCCGCTCGATACGCGTCGCGAAGAAAACAAGGTCCATATCGACCGGTGGATCATGGACAAGCTTCCACCTGCGATGTTCGCATCGGCCCGCGATTTTCCAGGCACCGTCGACCGTTGGCAGCTCATCAGCTGGACGGCGCCGGTTCATGTCGTCATCGATGTCGGCTGCGCGGATGCCGGGACCGGCGCACGGGACGGTGACCGGAGCCACGGCATTACAATATTTTCAAACCACACGATCACGCCGGAAACCGAGGGCACCTGCCATTATTTCTGGCATCACGCGCGCGACTTCAGGCTGGATGATGAAGCACTGACCGAGAAACTCGCGATCGCCGCGAGCACCGCATTCGGCGAAGATGTCGGCCTGCTCGCAGCGCAGCAACGCAGTATCGATACCGCCCCGGATGGTTGGCAGCAGATCGATATCAATGCAGATGCCGGCGTGCTGCAGGCACGGCGAGTCGTGGATGGGATGCTGGCGGGCGACTAAGCCGGTGAAATGATGGCCTGACCCGGCCGACTAACCCTTCGCCCGCTCAGCCAGAATCGTCCGCAGATTTTCCTTCGGCGGGACAATATCGGTCACCAGATCGCGGATCAGCGTCTTGTTCTTCAGTGGTCCGACCTCGCTGCCATCTTCCGACAGGCGCTCTGTGCAGGCATAGACCGTCTTGCCGTTCACCGCGACCATGCATTCCTTGCAGGCATTCGCACTGACGCAGCTATAGCGGAACGCGACGGAGGAATCCGCGTGGGTTCGGACCCAGACGATGGCATCCAGCACCGACATGCCCGGACGCCACGGCACGTCATAGGTTTCCATCCACGGCTCTTCACCGGGCGCGCCACGCTGGATAGTGATCGGGGCCGTTTTCTCGCTATTCGTCACAGGCGCGCTCATGCTGCCACTCCTTTTGCTACGGGCAGGTAATCCGACAGTACTTCACCGTCATCCCCGAGCCGAAGACGCTGGTTGTGTACCTGTGCCGGATCCATTTCCTCGAAATCCTCACGCTGATGCGCGCCCCGGCTTTCTGTGCGGTTAATCGCAGCCAGGGTAACCGATTCCGCCGTCAGCAGCGCCGAGCGCAGGTCGTACCAGTCCTGCAGGGTCATGTTGAATTCGGCGTCGTCCGCGGGGACCATATCGGCCAGCGTCACCCGCATTTCGCGAATACGCGTGAGCGCCGCCGCCAGCTTGTCGCCGGTGCGCAGCACGCCGACTTTTTCCCACATCAGGTTCTGCAGTTCGAACCACATCTCGCCCAGGGCCGCCTTGTCGCCGGACCCATCCGACTGACGCCCGATCAGGGTGTTCAGCAGGTCGAGATGTTCCTGTGCGGCAGCGTCCGACCAGGCTCGGTTGCGGCCGCGTGCATATTCAGCGGCGAACCGCCCTGCCCGTTCACCGAACACGAAAGCCTCGGGGATCGCGTTGCCTGACAACCGGTTCGCACCATTGGCGCCACCGACAACCTCACCCGCGCCATAGAGCCCGGTAATGCTGGTTTCCATCTGTCCGTTCACGCGAATGCCACCCATATGGTAATGGGCGATGGGAGCGACTTCGACCGTGTCCTTGGTCAGATCGATACCGTTGGCCGCCAGCTTGTCGATCACCGGCCCGAAAGCTTCACGCAGCTTTTCTTCAGGAATGTGCTGGAAGCTGAGGTGAACGCCGCCGTTCTCGGTGGTCAGTCCTGCTTCGTGTTCCTTGGTGATGCCGTACGAAATGATATCGCGGGTGGTGGTGTATTTTTCCGCGTCCTCGCCGCCGTATTTATGCAGGAACTCCTCGCCTTCCGCATTGAACAGCCGCCCGCCGAGCTTGTAGCGGAACGGATCCCACATGATCGGGTCCATCCCGACGAGGCGCGGTGCCAGGTGGCCGATGGGGAAGAATTGCGGGAATTCCATGTCGATCAGGTCGGCACCGGCGCGCAGCGCCATGGCATAGCCGTCGCCGTTCATGTTCACCGACGCACTGTTGCGCTGATACAGGCGGGTCAGCCCGCCTGCCGCGATGATCACGGCGTTTGCGGCAATCGTGACCGGCGTCTCGTCTTCGAGGTTCCAGCCGACGGCACCCGTAACCGCACCGTTCTCGACAACCACATCGTTAATCGCGAGCCCGCTGACCCGCATCACGCTATCGGCCCGCGCAACCTGTGTCCGCAGGCACTTGGCAACCGCCGGCCCGGTATTGAGGAAATCGACATAGACGCAGCGCGGCACGCTGTGCCCCGGCGCCATAACACCGGTGATATTGCCGTCTTTACGCGCCCACCCGACTTTCCAGTCATCCATTTCGCGGATGCGGTCGATGGCTTCGCGGCAGAGAATGGCCGATAATTCCTCGTTACACAGCCCCCGCCCGGCTTCGAGCGTGTCTTCATAATGCTTTTCCCAGCTATCGGGCTCTTCATCGCCCAGCGCTGCCGCCGTGGTCATTTGTGCCATGATCGTCGCACCACCGCGGCTGATAAGGCTTTTATCGGCCAGAATGACATCCGCCCCATTGCGGGCCGCCGCGATTGCCGCATACATGCCCGCACCGCCGGCGCCGACCACCAGCACATCCGTTTCCAAGTGAATCATAGATTTCTTTCTCCTTGCCCCATTGTCGCGAATCCGCGCGCCGACCGCAATCTTGTGCAGCGGATAGGGGGTTGTATAATTTGCAGGAAACGGAGGTACTTATGACAGATACTACGGAACAGGCGCTTGTCGATGCGGCATGGCCCTATTGGGAATGCGAGGGCGAGATTGCCAAACGCTATTTTGACGGTGCAACCGACGAAGATCACGCGTTCTACCTCCGCGCCCAGCTCTGGAAAGAACTGCATCCGGTCGACGGATTCTTTAACGGTCTGCACCGGGAGCTCAAAGACCTGGTCGACCGCTTCCCCGAGGTCGATCGCAGTATCGATCGTCACGAATATCATTTCCTGCTGACCCAGCTGACGGAAGAATTCAATCACTACGTCATGCTGGCCGACATATTCGAGCACGTCATGGGCCGCAAGATCACGGCGGAAGACACGGTGCAGCTCGCCGAGGAAAAGAAACTCGGCGACATCCGGCGTGCCTATGTCGAAGACGAGCTGACCAAGGCGGCGGTCGGCTTTACGGAGGGCGGCGGCGCACGCCTGTTCCGCGAAGGCGCGAAGCTTTCGGGCTCAACCGTCAATGACATGACAGCCCATGCCATGGAAATCATCTATGACGACGAAAAGGATCACTATGCCGAACAGGCGAAAATCTGCGTCGGCCTGATCAAATCAGATGACGACATGACCCGCATGAAAGACGCCATCCGCGCCATCAGCGCCCAGCGCGTCGCCATGCGCGCGGAGATGTTCCCGGGCGCGATGACGGCGGACGAGATCGACGCGTTTATCGCCAGGAATACGCGGGGATAGTTACCCCAGCGCCTTGACGCCGGGCAGGTCCTTGCCTTCGAGCCATTCGAGGAACGCACCGCCGGCCGTCGAGACATAGGAGAAATCATCCAGCACGTCGGCTGCGACCAGGGCGGCTACCGTATCGCCGCCACCGGCGACGGTTTTCAGCGCCCCGGCACGGGTCAGATCGGCGGCAACGCGGGCAACCATGACGGTGCCGGCATCGAAGGGCGGGACTTCGAACGCGCCGAGCGGGCCGTTCCATACCAGGGTTTTGAGATCGCTCAGTTTCGCGGCAAGGCCATTGGCGCTGCCGGGCCCAATATCGAGAATCATCATATCGCCCGGCACGGCGCCAACCGGCACCACTTCGCTGGGCGCCCCTTCGGCAAATTCCCGGGCAACAACGGCGTCCGACGGCAGGATAATCTGGCAGCCTGCCTCGTCAGCAAGGCCCAGAATTTCCAGTGCGGTATCCGCCAGTTCATGTTCGCACAGCGACTTGCCGACATCGGTGCCGAGCGCATGCAGGAACGTGTTCGCCATCGCACCGCCGATGGCCAGCATGTCTACCTTGCCGACCAGATTGCCGAGCAGGTCGAGCTTGGTCGATACCTTGGCGCCGCCGACGATAGCCCCGACGGGGCGTTCCGGGCTGCCGAGCGCGGAATCGAGCGCGTCGAGTTCTGCCTGCATCATCCGGCCCGCCGCAGCCGGCAGCAGGTGTGCCAGCGCCTCGGTTGAGGCATGGGCGCGGTGCGCCGCGGAAAACGCGTCGTTCACGTAGATATCGGCAAGCTTCGCCAGTTCCGCCGCAAAGTCCGGGTCGTTCAGTTCCTCGCCTCCATGAAAGCGCAGGTTTTCGAGCAGCACGACATCACCGCTTTTCGCCGCGCCGACGACCTTCTGCGCTTCCGCGCCGATGCAGTCATTGGCGAAGGAGACATTCCGCCCGCCCAGTGCCGCCGAAAGCGGCCCGGCCAGGGGTGCCAGCGACATGTCGGGAACAGGCTCACCCTTCGGGCGTCCGAAATGCGACGCGACGATCACGATCGCGCCCTTGTCGGCAAGTTCCGTGATGGTCGGCGCCAGGCGCGAAATCCGCGTGGCATCGGATACCGCGCCGTCACGCATGGGCACGTTCAGGTCGGCGCGCAAAAATACGCGTTTGCCGGCTACGTCTATGTCGTCGAGTGTCTTGGGCATGTCACTTGTCTCTCAGGTTCCGGATATGAAAATCCCCCACCCGATAAAGGATGAGGGATTTCCGTCAGTTATGTTCGTTCCGCTCGGCGGGTGCTATTTCAGCTTGCCCATCGCGACCGCAGTATCGAGCATGCGGTTGGAGAATCCCCATTCGTTGTCGTACCAGCTGACCACGCGGACCAGCTTGCCGCCAACCACCTGGGTCTGCGTGACATCGAATGTGGACGAGGCCGGGTCATGGTTGAAATCGACCGAGACCAGCGGGGCCTCGTTGATGTTCAGGATACCCTTGAGGCGGGGGGAGGCTGCTGCCTTCTTCGCCGCGGCGTTCACGGCCTCGACCGTGGTTTTCTTCTTCGGGATAAACGTGAAATCGATCACCGAGACGTTCGCTGTCGGCACGCGGATCGATGTGCCGTCCAGCTTGCCGTTCAGTTCCGGCAGGACCAGGCCAACGGCCTTGGCAGCACCGGTCGAGGTCGGGATCATCGAGCCTGCGGCGGCACGTGCACGGCGCGGATCGCTGTGCAGCGTATCAAGGATGCGCTGATCGCCGGTATAGGCGTGGATCGTGGTCATGTAGCCCTGCTGAATGTCGAACGCCTTGTGCATGACGGAGGCGACAGGCGCCAGGCAGTTCGTCGTGCATGACGCGTTCGACACGATCGTATGCGTCTTCTTCAGCTTGTTGTCGTTGATACCGTAAACGACAGTCAGGTCTTCGCCCGTACCCGGTGCCGAGATCAGCACTTTCTTCGCGCCCGCTGCGAGATGCTTGGCGGCCATTTCACGCTTGGTGAAAATACCCGTACATTCGAGCACGACGTCGATGTCGAGCTTGCCCCAGGGCAGGTCTTCCGGATTGCGTTCGGCAAATACCTTGATCACGCCGGAACCGGCATTGATACCGGTGGAGGTTACCTTCACAGGCTTTGCCAGGCGGCCATGCGTGCTGTCGTTCTGCAGCAGCAATGCGTTCATATCCACTGAGCCGAGATCGTTGATCGCAACTACCTCGATATCCTTGCGTCCTGCTTCGAGTGCCGCGCGCAGCGTCAGCCGCCCGATCCGGCCGAAGCCGTTAATTGCTACACGAACCGCCATTTATTAATCCTCCGATACTGCGTTCTGATACATCGTAACCTTCGTCAAACTTCTTCTGAAACCCGTCTAGAGCCGGGCTTTTACGGCTGCCGCAACGGCGTCGGCCGTGATACCGAAATGTTCGTAAAGTTCATCTGCCGGGGCCGAAGCACCGAAGCCCTTCATACCGACAAAGCCACCCGCGGGACCGGTCCAGTGTTCCCAGCCGAAACCGATTGCAGCTTCGACCGCGACCCTCACGCCATCGCCGAGCACGTCTGCTTTATACGCGTCGGACTGCGCCTCGAAAAGCTCCCAGCAGGGCATGGACACAACCGCCGTCGGCACGCCATCGGCCTGCAGCGCGTCGCGGGCGTTCATCGCTATTTCAACTTCGGAACCGGTCGCCAGGATCGTTGCCTGACGGTCGCCGTCAGCTGCGGCCAGCACATACGCGCCCTTTGCCGACAGGTTCTCGTCGGTATGCTCAACACGCAGTGTCGGCAGACCCTGCCGGGTCAGCGCCATCGCCGAGGGCCCCTTGGTGTGCTCAAGCGCGGCCTGCCAGCATTCAGCGGCTTCGACTGCATCGGCGGGGCGGAAGACATGCACGTTCGGGATCGCGCGCAAGGCGGCAAGATGTTCAACCGGCTGATGGGTCGGGCCGTCTTCGCCGAGGCCGATGGAATCATGCGTCAGTACATGAATCACGCGGATCCCCATCAGGGCGGCGAGCCGTAACGACGGACGCAGGTAATCCGAGAAGATCAGGAACGTACCGGAATAGGGAATGATACCGCCATGCAGCGCCATGCCGTTCATCGCGGCGGCCATTCCGTGTTCACGCACGCCATAATACATGTAACGACCGGCATAGTCCGGCGGGGCAAGCGGGCCGAACCCGACAGCCTTCGTATTATTCGATCCGGTCAGATCAGCCGATCCACCGATCATTTCCGGCACGGCCGGGGTGATCGCATCAAGCGACTTGCCGGACGACGCGCGGGTCGCAAGTTTCGGCGCATCGGCAGAGAAGCCCTTTTTCGCGTCGATCACCGACTGTTCCCAGCCTTGTGGCAGGTCACCGGCCATCGCACGTTCAAATTCAGCCCGCGATTCTGCGGCACCCAACCGGCCGGACCAGTCTGCGTAGACGTCCGCATTACGGCTGCCGGCGGCCCGCCAGGCGGAGAGGATTTCGTCGGGAACAACAAACGGCTCATACGGCCAGCCAAGCTCCTTGCGGGCGGCGGCAATTTCATCGGCACCAAGCGGCGCGCCATGAACCCCGGACGTCCCCTGCTTGGAGGGTGCGCCGAAACCGATGACGGTCTTGCAGGAGATAATCGACGGCTTGTCGGATGCCATTGCCGCTTCGATTGCCGCGCCGAGTGCCGCGGCGTCATGCCCGTTGCAGCGCTGCGTATGCCAGCCATAGGAATCGAACCGGCCGAGCGCGTCGTCGGACAGCGACATTTCCGTGCCGCCATCGATCGAAATATCATTGTCGTCATACAGCACGATCAGGCGGTCCAGCTTCATGTGCCCCGCAAGCGAGGCCGCCTCGTGGCTGATGCCTTCCATCAGGTCACCATCAGAAGCGATAACCCAGGTACGGTGATCGACCAGAGCATCGCCGTAGCGCGCATTCATCGAGCGCTCGGCGATGGCCATGCCGACTGCCGTCGAGACCCCCTGCCCCAGCGGCCCTGTCGTCATTTCGATCCCGCCGGCTTCGCCGTATTCGGGATGACCTGCGGTTTTGCTGCCGAGCTGGCGGAAATTGCGTAGCTGGTCCATCGTGATATCGGCATAGCCGGTCAGATGCAGCAGGGAATATAGCAACATCGATCCATGGCCCGCCGACAATACGAAACGGTCACGGTCGGCCCAGTCCGGGTCGGCCGGATTGTATTTCAGGTATTTGGTGAACAGCACCGTTGCCACGTCAGCAGCCCCCATCGGCATACCGGGATGGCCTGAATTCGCGGCCTGGACGGCATCCATCGACAAGGCGCGAATGGCATTGGCAAGCTGGGCGGTATCGACGTTCGTTGCTTCGGGGGTTGTTTCGGGCAAAACGCGCTCTTCATTCTGGCCCGCGCGAGAGTCGCGCAGACGGGTTTGGCCAAGGAAATCCGCCCCGAAGATGCACGAAAATACCGGACATTCGCGGTGTCCGGAGCCTTCAAAACCTCTCCGATGCGGAACGGGCGCAATGTATCCGCCCCACGGCGGGATTCAAGCCCCTTTAGGGCGAATCGTCAGGCTTTTTGGCATTCTCGGCGACCATCTCGTAGTAAACGACCCTATCTCGTCAGCTTCTGACGATTATTCCGTCGGCGAGCGACAGCCGTACTGCGCGAAACGCAGGAACAATTCCCGCCAGAACACCTGCCACAATCACCGCCCCGAGATAAATCAGATCCGTCGACGTAGGCGCGCCGATAGCTATGAACAGACCATATGTCGATTCGATCACTGGCTGAGCAACACCCAGAAGAAGATAGAGCAAACCAAGACCCAGGACCGCGCCCAAGGCGGCGATAAACGCGGCCTCAAGCAGAAAAAGGGAGAAAATGTGCGCGGGCCGGGCGCCAACCGCTCGCAAAATTGCCATTTCACGCCGTCGTTCGTTCAAACCGGATAAAAGCATCGTCACCATACCGATCAACCCGGTTACGACGACAAAAACGGAAATGGCCGAGAGCGCACGCTCGGCGGTCCCCATCAACGACCAGAGTTCCTGCAGAGCGACGCCGGGCAGAATTGCGAGCAATGGTTCAGGGCGGTATTCGTTGATTTTCCGCTGTACGGTGAAAGTAGCAAACCTGCTTTTGAGGCCAACCATGAAAGCCGTGATAGCACGCGGCTGAAGATCCATACCCCGCACACGTTCTGCATCTATCCTCAGGCCGGGTACAGGGGCACCGGATCGCCAGTCGATATGAATTGCCTCGATTCCACCAAGACTCACGTGAACGGTGCGATCGACCGGAGTCCCGGTGCGGGCAAGGATACCGGACACGCGGAACGGTTTGTCTTTATGGCTGGCAAAACCGATCCGGCCGACACCATGATCAATGACAACCTGGTCGCCAACGCTATACCCCAGAGCGTCTGCCACCTCCGCACCGAGAACGGCATCGAATACATCGTCAAAACGTTTTCCCTCGGTGAAACTGAGACTCCGTGTCCGGGCGTAACGAAAATACTGGAAATAGTCGGTATTCGTGCCGAGGACCCTGAATCCACGATGGGAATCGCCGAGTGACAGGGGAATTGTCCATGCCACTGCGGGGTCTGACGCCAATTCCCGATAACTCTGCCACGAAATATTATTTGTCGCGTTGCCAATCCGGAACACGGAATAAAGAAGCAGTGGAATAGATCCGCTGCGGGCGCCGACGACCAGATCAGTCCCGGAGATCGTGTTCGCAAAACTGTTCCGAGTCTCGGTTCGGATGCGCTCGACACCAAGAAGCAATGTTACGCTGACAGCGATGGCGGCAACTGAAAGCATCACCGTCGCGCTGCGACTGATCAGGCTTCTGAACGCCAGTGCGACAACCGTTTTCATTCCGGCACCTGCCGTATCGCCGCATGGTTCAGATCGGCAAGCACAACATGGCGGTCGAACATCGCTTCCAGGCGCCGGTCATGGCTCACCAGGATAAGGGTCTGACCTTCTGCGGCCACGGATTCGAACAGCAAATCAAGAAGCGACTGCCGCGCATCTTCATCCAGCGCCGAGGTCGGCTCATCCGCCACCAGAAGTTCAGGGGCGCCGATCAGCGCCCGCGCGGCGGCAACCCGCTGTTGCTGACCCACGCTAAGGTCCGTAACGGAACGTCCCGCAAACAAATCACTGGATAAGCCCATCCGGGAAAGAAGCCGCCGCGCTGCCGAAACGGGATCACCGTCAGTGGCTGTTGCCTGCGCGGCACGGCGGGCCGAAAACCGGCAGGGAAGAGAAACATTCTCCACCAGAGACAGATAAGGAACCAGATTGAAAAGCTGAAAGATGACACCGACATGATCCGCCCGAAACGAATCCCTTTGCGCCGATGACAGTTTATCGAGACGCGTACCAAGAACCGACACAGCGCCACTATCAGGGACCGCAACACCACCAAGCAGATTCAAAAGTGTCGTCTTGCCGCTGCCGCTGGAACCGCTGACGAATAGACGTTCGCCGGTTCCGACCGAAAACTCAGGAATGTCCAGAACCGGCGTTTTTCCCGTCGGCCATTGGAAAATGACATTCGATATTTCAACGGCATTGGTCATGACGACGGAATCCGAAAACCGAAGCTAGAGGTCTAATCTGGAGGAGGACGGCGTCAGTTCTTTTGCGACCTGCCCGGCAGGGGTGATGGCCTCCACCTCTATCTCTTTGGCCGCCGGGAACTTTTCAAACAGTTTCACATCGATACGCTTGAGTTTCCCGATATCCTCACACCGGAACCGGTAATGCGCCTCAAACGCCGAATGCTGGTCATCCTCGCCGTCTGTGCGCTTCTCGTCGTGATGACCGTCTTGGTGCTCGTCTTTATCTTGATGGTCGTGTTTATCCCCGTGATCGTGCCTGTCAGGCTTTGAGGAGAGAGACGGATGATCAACATCAGCATCCAGCAACGTGCACCGGGCATTCGCGGAAAGAGCAAACAGCGACGCACCCGCGGTCAATATTTCCTCCGCTTTCGCGATTGCCTGTTTGTCTTCATCGGTGGAAGGCGCGTGTTCGAACCCGACAATATCCATACCCGGTGACTCAAGCCTGATTTCAAGAAAAGGGCCATCAATAGCAACCTTCAGCTTGCTGACACCATGTTCATGGGCATGATGATGCCGCTGTTCATGGGCATGATGCTGTCGTTCAGCCGCGTGCACGGCAGGGGTCAATGAAGGCGCGAATCCCATCAACACACCGGCCAGAAGCGCCACCTGATTGCGGCGGGCAAGATTTCGAAGACCAACGGGGAAGCCGAGGGAGGTCATGGCTATTCTCTTTTCAATTATCTGATCCGCCATTATTGTAATGTAATAACATTACATAATAAAGCTCAATATTCATGTCCTCAATCTAACGCAGCTACTCGCGGTACCTCTCAACCTTCGCCAATTCAACAACATAGCCGGCAGAAACGGGCGTCTTGCCATCCGATAGCGGCACGATGGTCTCCGTTTGCTGGATCTTCACACGTCCGGTAATCCAGACGGGGGTAAACAGGTCGGTGATAATGAAGGGTTCCGCCAATTTCACGAATACCATCTGGTTTTGGGGCGGCGGCGGAAC
>Ga0181600_10000996_pt1 | contig 21949 bp, 16 predicted proteins | sample 041ome_2_FD_132982 | JGI IMG/M metagenome (GOLD analysis project Ga0181600, IMG submission 132982) | Coastal salt marsh microbial communities from the Groves Creek Marsh, Skidaway Island, Georgia - 041406US metaG (megahit assembly) | ecosystem: Environmental > Aquatic > Marine > Intertidal zone... | reverse complement strand
TTATCGTTAGCTCCCGGAGTTAGCTCAGCTGTAATTTTTGTATTGCCATCTAAATCTTGCAATCCATCTAGTTTTATCCAATTTGATCCATCGTATCCTTCAAATCTCGCAAGTTCGCTGTTGAACCTAAATTGTCCTGCTACTGGTGTTGGACGTTCTGCTGTTGTACCTGATGGTAGATTTATAGCGCCAGTTGCATTAATTGTAACAACTCCATCAGTAGGAGTAAGAGTAATATCAGCTGAACTGGCAATAGTACTTGAGTCAAATGTCAAATCATCAACTGCAATTTTTCCTGTACCTGCGGCTCTTAGTTCTAAATTACTGTTACTATTTGTAGTAGTAATAAAGTTTTCTCTAATAACAATATCACCTGTACTAAATTGTGATGAAGTTATAGTCCCTGTAGATGTTAAATCTACAAAACTAGTAGTTCCTAAAATTTGTAAGTCATTACTGATTGTAACATTATTATTAGGAATCAATATATTTCCTGTACCGTTTGCACGTAGTTCTAAATCAGCATTACTACTTGTTGTAGTAATAATATTATCATCAATTTTAATTTCTTCAAATTGTGCCGCTGCTCCTACAGTTAAATCTTGAGTAACTGTTACGTCACCGCTGATATCTGTATTACCAGTTTGTGTATGACCGCCTACTAATGTCACTGTGCCTGTAATGCTTGTATTAGCTAAAGTTGCTGTGCCGTCTACTTTTATATTATTATCAATTTGTAAATCATTTGTAGGTATTAGAACTTTGCCGGTACCGTTTGCTCTTAGTTCTAAGTTTGCATTTGAATTTGTTGTTGTAATATAGTTTGTGTTTACAATTATATCATCAATAAACATTTCATCTACGTGCAAGTTTGCCCATGTGTTAGTGCTTGTACCTAAGCTATGGGTGCTTGTAACATTAGGACGTAGATCACTTGCTATTCCTGCAACAATTTGTAAATTATCATCGCCGCTGTCGCCGAGTGTAATATTTCCACCAATTGTTACATCGCCGGTAACATCAATATTACCAGTTACACTTACATTATTTTCTAAATTAATTTGGTCTGTTGCACTTACAAAATTAAGTGCTCCTGCTGTGCTTTCGATTGTATTACCGCTTATTCTAATGTTTCCGGTATCAATTCTAGAACCATTAATAAATGTTGTATCACCACCGTTAGTAAATGTAACACCGTCAGTAAGTGTTATGTTTAATGAAGATACAGCAAAGTCTACAGAACCGTTTTCTTGATTAACATGAAATAAATCACCAACTCTAAAATCACCTTTGTGGTCAACTGAGCTGTATCTAATTTGTGCGCCATTAAGTTCTACAACTTCGTTTGCTTGTACAACACTACCGGTATCGTTTGTAACTTCTTTACCATTACCTATGTATGCTAAGTTTTGTCCTATTGCATAAACTAATACCCCTTCGCCGTCGCCATACAAACCATAGTTACCGTAAACATTAGCTGATCCAATCATTCTTACTTCTGCACCAAAATCTCTAATATCTACATTTTCAATTGTTGTTGCAGTTGCTCCACCACCGTTTGATATACTAGCTGGTGTAGTGTCAAAATTTAATAAATCAGTATTTTTTCCATCTAGGACAAGTATATCATTGTCGACACTTTCTACTGTAACATTTACAACACTGGATGCATCTGTAGAAGTAAACGTAACGGTGTTACCAGAAACAAAAGTTCCTGTTATTCCACTAAGTCTTATTCTTGTTTTTCCGTCGTATGCTAATCCTGCATTGCTGTCAAACGCATGAAGGCCTCTGTTTGCAAAATACGTAAAACAGTTTAACCATTCAATTCTAGCACCGTTGGTTGCGACAAGTCCATCAACACCCGGAGTAATAAAAGTTACACTGTGGAACAACATTGCTGCTTCTCTTGATGCAGCTGTAGCATATGCTCCGTCTACATAAGCACCTTTACCAGCATCACCTGATAAAAATCCTCTAGGATCATCTGCTGTAGTTGTTGAACCTGCTGTGATTACTGTGATGTTTCTTATGTAAGGTGAACGAGTAGTAACTGCAAAATCTGTTGCAAAACGGAATGCATATCCGTTGTCTGGAAATATCCTATTGTCTCCATTACAACTAAATGTTAGGTTAGAAACAAATACCTCTGTGCCTATACCTAAATCTACAGCAGGCGTAAAGAAAATAGCTAAATCACCTGTAGCTTCATTATAGTTGGTAGGTGCGGTAACAGTATAAGTAGTACCACCTGCTGTTACTGTTCCACCGCTTACATATGTGTGTGCTTGAGCAGTTGTTCCTACATTTACTATTATGCCTCCAGGAAGTGAGCTTGTGGTTGTAAAATAGTTACCGCCACTATAAAAATCTTTTACAGTTAAATCTTCAACAGTGCTTTCGCCGTTCAATAAGAAAGCATCATTGTATCTTGTAGCAGTTGTTGGAGAAATATTTACACTTCTAATACTGTGTCCTTTTACAGTAACTCCTACAGGTACAGTCAAAGGAAACACTTCTGTATATTCTCCAGGATAAACATGCACAGTGTCTCCGCCGGTTGCTACGCTTAATGCTTTTTGTATAGTTGCATAAGGTGCTTGAGGATGATCACCGTCGTTTGTGTCGTTGCCGTTTTCTGCAACATAAATTATATTGCCTTGTTTTAATATTAAATCTATGCCGTTAACTGTTAATGCAGTTGCAGAAACTGATGTTGCATTAAAATTATTAACCCAAATATCAGACCATTGTTTGCCGCCGCCTGCAGGATCTGTCCCTAATTGATATGTGTTTGTTGAATCTGGAACAATATTGCTTGCAACTTCTGCATTGAAATTAATTGTATCTGAACTAGTATCACCTATTGTGATATCACCGTCTGCACTAATATTACCAGTAGCGTGTAGGCTTCCAGCAACATTCATATTTGCAAGTACTTCAACAGTACCAGTTCCGTTTGGTCTTAATTCTAAATTTGCGTTAGAATCTCTCGTGCTAATTGCATTACCTTCTAGCTCTAAAGAATCTATTATTAATTTATTTTGATAAACAACATTGTCTAGTGTACCTAAATTCAAATAGGTTTGATTGGATGAAATAGTATTTCCTTGCACTACTACATCGCCTAATGTTGCTTGATTTGTAACTGTAAGATTATTTACTCTAGATGTTCCTGTAACATCTAACTCGTGCTGAGGAGAACTATTTTTGATACCAACACGCTGGTTGTTAACATCTAAGTATAATAGGTCTGTCTCAAAAGCTAAATCAATCCCATTTCTAATGAGATTTGCCTTTAAGAGCGGACCGGATATGCGACCAACTGCCATCTCTACTCCTTAACACGGGGATCCTGTCCCACAAGCCTAATTTTCAGCTAATGCTCTTTGCTGGCTAACCACAGTTTGTCCCGCTACGGATTTGGTCGATCCATTGCAGCGTTAATAGTATTTATATGATTTGTAAATAATAGCTGTTTAGCCGTAGATTAGAGACTGAATGAGAGCTTCGTCTTCCATATCTTCTACCGAAATACTATCAAATCTACCAGCTGATGTTTCCCAAGAAGTACCGTTCCAAGATTCCATTTCGTTAGATACTGTGTTGACTCTTGTAAATCCTATTTCAGGTGTAGAAGGGCGTGTACTGTTATCGCCAAAGGGCATACGTATAGTGCCAGTTCCGCCAAATTTCCAGTAACCCTTAGCAGTATTACTTAGTAGTGTTACTGCATCATTTTCTGTATTTCTAATAGCATTATCATCAAATGTTATATTATCTATAACAACATCTCCAGAACCGTCTGGTACTAATTCTAAGTCGCTGTTACTTACGTTTGTACCAATAGTATTTGCATCGATATTAATATCCTCAACTTGCATAGCGTGAATATTAATGCCGTCACTGTCAAAACTACCTACATTTACATTGGCAACGTTTAGTTGAAGTGTATTGTTTGTAGGATGTGCTAAAACACTTGTAAACAAATTATCTGAATATACACCTCCAAGTGCAACAGCAGAATTTATATATAATTCAAACACATTTTTTTCTGTGTTAAATCGTACATCACCTTGTGTTTGAGGACGCTGTGAGATATCTCCTTTAGGTAAATTTAGTGCCTTGTCGGTATTAATAATTAAATTTTCTGTTGGATCGAAAGTTATATTATTTGCAGAACTTATGTTTGTGCCGTCTAACAGTATCTGCTCTAATTGCACTGTACTTGATCCTGTGCTTCTAAGATCTAAGTTACTATTTGTATTTGTAGTGGTAATTATATTATCAAATATATCTATATCATCTGTAGCGAGATCGGCTGTCACACTTGCAAGAGATAAATCCACAGCACTAGTTGTTCCTGATACTGTAAGATTTTGGTTTATAATCACACTTTCGTCAAACAGTATATTTCCTGTGCCACTTGCTCTGATATCTAAATTGTCATTTCCTGAATAAGTTTCTATAACATTATTTTTGATATTGACTTTTTCTAGTGTTGCTTGCACTGCACTAAAATTTTGTTGTACAGTCAAGTTACCCGTTAGATTAAAATTATCTGTAATACTATAATCACCTGCTAGTACAACATTTCCTGTAATATTTGTATCTTTTAAAGTTGTTGACCCTGTTACTGTTGCGGCATTTGTTATTTCTAAATCAGCATCTGGTAGATATATTTCGCCAGCACCGTTGGCCTGTAATTCTAGATTGCTATTTGAAATAGTTGTTGTAACTGTTGTGTCTTTAAATTTTATGTCAGCAATATTTGCTTCTGAAAAATATCCTTGTTTCCATTTATATGAACTACTTCCAAGATTATAATATCCGCTTATATCAGGCACTACATCACTTGAAATATCAGCGTTTATATCAATAGTATCTTGTCCAAATGTATCGCCAAATGTTATAAGTTCTCTACCTACACTAATATTACCAGTTAGACTTAAATTCTTTTTAAAGTTTACATCATTATTAAATTTAATTTCTGTAGCCGCATCTATATTCATTGCACCAAATAGTGTATCAATGTTATTGTTTGATATTCTAAAATTACCAATATCAATTAGTGCTGGTGTTACTATTGTTGTGCCGTTGCTGTCAGTAATATTCAAAGTTTGTAAACTGTCTACTTGTGCAGCTGTAAGATTTAAACTAGTTGTACCAGTTTCAAAATCAACAAAGAATTGATCACCAATTCTGAAATCGCCGCCGTGATCTTGTGATACATGATAAATTTTACCGCTATTTAATTCTATTGTTTCATTTGCTTGTATGGCTCTACTAGGATCATTATCTACAAATTTACCTGCACCTATGTAAGCAAAGTTATGTGCAATAAGATACATGATACAATCGTTGCCGTCTGCTTCTGCGCCTTTGTTTCCGTAGACACTAGCTGAACCAATTGAACGAATTTCAGCACCATATTGTACAGTTGATCCGTCTGTGCTTAGATGTCCTGTTACTCCGTTTTTTGCATACAATCCTCTGTTTGCAAAGTAGGTAAAACTATTCAGCCACTCTACACGCACACCGTTTGTCATTGTAATTGCATCAACACCTGGTGTAATAAATGTTGCTGAATGGAAAAGCATACTTGCTTCATTACTTGCACTAGGCACTGATGCTCCGTCAATAAGTGCGCCTTTGCCTGCATCACCACTTGCAAATCCTCTCGGATCACTTGCACTTGTTGTAGTGCCTTGAGTGATTACTGTTACATTTTGTATATAAGGAGAGCGTGTGCTTATTACTGCGCCGGGCGCAAATCTAAATGCATAACCTGTGTCATTGCCGCTGTCATAATAAAAATCTTTTATAGTAATATTCGTTATTGTAGTTTCACCGTTTAGGTGGAAAACATCTTTTGATTGATCAGCACTAGTAGGACGTATAATTGTATTTCTAAAATCTTCACCTTTGATAGTTACATTACTAGGCACAACCAAAGGAAGTTCTTCTTCATATCCGCCAGGCATTACATGTATTGTAACAGGTCCTTGTGTGCTTGCATCAACAACATCAAGAGCATGTTTAAGTGTTTTGAAAGGACCGTTAGGATGATCTCCTACATTGTTGTCATCACCGTTTTGTGCAACCCAAAATATGTTCCCCTGTCTAAGACTTAATGGATCTATTCCGCTTACATTAAAATTACCAGTAACAACATTAGTTCCATTTATAAGTGTGCTATAAAGATAGTCCCAGCGTTTTGTTGGTGCGCCTAACGCATACGTGTTGTTAGCAGCAGGAATAATACTAGATGTAACTTCTGCGTTTAAGATAATACTATCAGTATTTTGATCTCCAAATATTATATTTCCGTCAGTAGTTATGTTACCAGTTGCATGTATATTTCCTGAGACATTAGTATTAGCTAAACTTTCTACAGTAGGTAATTTCGCATTTATTATTGCTATTCCACGATCATATGCAGCACTTGGTGGGCTAACATTTCCTCTTGTGAAATTAAGAAATCCAAGAACATCGTCAATGCTAATTGAGCCGCTTTCGTTCCAATCACCTCTTTGAAACCCACTCGGTAAAACTGTAGTCCAAAACTCGTAGTCTGCATTGCCAGGGCCTATTTGACCCCTTGAAACTTGTAAAAGTGTATCATTTAGATCTGCAATGAAAGGGTCGCTTGTATCTAATTCATATTCTTGCCAAGGACGTAAATCAATATTTGCATTAGAAATATGTGTGCTAATTGTATTGTCTGTAGCTTGAAATGCTTCTGTTTCTAGATTACTTAATCTAATTGCTGTGCCTGCATTTAAATTAATATTTCCAGAACGTACATTAATGTTGTTGTTACTTATTTCGTAGCCGGTCAAACTTGTAAGTGCAGTAGTATTCCAATTAGTGCTACGTGCATCGCCTTCAATGTTTAGTTCTACAATAGGAGCGTTTTTATTAATGCCTACTTTGCCAGTATTGACATCAAGATAAAGAAGTTGTGTGGTTCCAGAATCATTGCGAAAAGCAAGATCTAAACCATTTCTTAAAAGATTGTCCTGTAATAGCGGACCGGATATTCTACCTACTTGTGCCAAATTTATTCTCCTGACACAGTATTTATTGGATTACTTGTCGAAGTTGTGTAGGACTGTTATAGGTTTATCTAAATCAGGTGCTGATGTAAATGATAGATAGTATCCTGGAAGATACGGTCCTGTTGATGTGCCTGCCTTAAGTATAATACCGCTACTTGCAATATAATTAGCAGTGTTACCGCCTGCTGTATTAACAGCTATTTCTATTCTAGTAGTTGAAGGAATACTTGTAATAGTATGACTGCCCGGGGAACTTGAATCGTCTGTGTTTAGATTTTCAACTGCATCATCAATTGTGCTTTCAACTCCACTAACATATATTAGATCGTCAGTAGTAAAACCATGTGCTGTTGCTGTTTCTATTATTGTGGTTACTCCAGTGCTTATAATATTTGTAATAGTATTTTGTGCGCCTGGATTTTGTACTAGTGTATAGTTTGTTCCTGAAATTTGAAAAACATTTTCAACAAAAACTAAAATATTTTGTGCCGCAGCCGGTACAGGATAAAAAGGATCACCGCTATTGAGAGGCCCAAAGATTGTTTCTACAGCATCTCCACTACCTAAATTTTGTTGTAAAACAGGCGCCGCAGTTGATGGTGCAGCAACTTTTAAGCCGTCCCATTTATTATTTTCGTATATTTCAAATCTAGCGTCAGTTGTATTATACCTCATGTGTCCATTTACTGGCGATGTAGGTCTTTGTGCTGTCGTGCCTGATGGCACTAAAACAGTGTTGGTGCTATCAAGTATAACTTGATCATTTACGTCATACTTTACACCTTTACCGTAGATGTTTCTCAAATTTGTATTTTGAGCTTTAATTAATCTCATTACACTTCCAAATAACTTACTGTAGTTGCTAAATCTGCATGGCCAACAAAGGATACAGTATCGCCTGGTTCTAATACTACTTTTTCGCTGTCAAATGTAAATGTTTCGCCAAAAGGTAAACTTAAATTTGCTATTACTCTAGTTACATTATTATCAAGCGTACCTATAGACCCTCCAGAATTAGCAATAAAATGTAAATCAAAGTCTTGTGATCCGCTACTTGCATTATTACAAACTAATATGTTTGTAATTGCATATCTTTTTCCAGCTGGTACTGTAAGTACATTAAGTTGTGATCCAGTTAATCTTGCGTTTACTATTGCCATTTTGTTTCCTTAAAAAATCATACTGTAAAGTAACGATCTATTATTACTTATCAATTCATTTTGTGTATTACTACTATTTACAAAATATATACCACTTCCACCATTGCCTTCGGCTTTTGTGTAAATTATAGATCCAGCACTAGGTGCCAATGGATCTACTGCTGCATCATCAGCTTGTAAAGTTGTTGTAATGAGTAGTTTATCGTTTATCTGTACACTGCCTGTACCAGCAGCTTCTAAACGTAGATTTTCGTTACTACTAGAAGTCATTATTTGACTTCCTTGAATTAAAATATCTTCTAACTCAATTGAATTTTGATAAACACTAATTTTATCTACGTTATTCACACCAATTTTTACTTGGCTAGCTGATCCGGTAACTTCAAAATCTTTTGTTTCAACAAAAGTTTTAGATGTAGTGCCCTCTTCAATTCTATCTTGCAAAACGTTTGCAGATGCAAATGAAACATAATCAACAACCGCTTTTGCATTTGGTATTAAATCATCATCTATTGCCCCGCCTGTAATTACTCCACCGGCATACGGAAAAACACGAGTTTCGTAGTCAGTTGCATTTGTAACACTAATTGCATTATTACCTGTATCAATAAACAACGCACCATTGGATTTTATACCATCTATAACAAGAGTTGTTTTATTTCCGGCACCTGTAAAAAATTTAAATCCGCCAGTACCACTATCTCCGCCTATATTCCAGGTAACGCTATCATCAAAAACGAAACTAGCATTTTCTTCTGAACCTCTATCAATTTCAATACCTGATTGATAATTCTTTGATGCACTTATTCCTGCGCCAGCTTGTCCGTTGTTAAGTGTAAGTATATTATCATTAATTAATGTATCGTTACTTTCTACTGTGGTAGTTGTTCCTTCAACTTCTAAACTACCTCGTATTACTACAGTGCCTGCAGGTTTTCCGCTTACAAAAGAACCTCTTGCAGTGTCCAGGACTATTTGTCCTCCTGCTTCTACCTTAACAGTATAGTTACCGTTGTTTACACTTAAAACTTTTGACATTAAAATTCCTTAATAGTGTAGGGGCATTACACCCCTACATAATATTTTTTTAAGACTGCCTTGGTAAAGAAACACTTAATACGGCATTAGGCACAGATGAATTTTCTCTTGCATCTGGTGCATTACCAATTTCGTAAATGGCATTGTCCGCACTTGAAGAAGTGGCTCCTCCACCTGATCCTTCAATCTGCACAGTTCTGTTACGTAACTTTGTAACTTGATATACAGTTGAATCGCTTCCTGTTGCGTCAATTCTAAACTCTCCTGCACTCATTGCACCATTTGCTTTGTTAACTAATGTCATTACTTCGTCATTAGCATGATCTCTTGGTGAAAATGGTCCGCCTGCATCGTTGTTAGAATCTAATCTTACAACATATTTGGCATCACCAATCTGTCTCAAAATATGTGCTCCTGTCGTTGCTTCTGCACCACCTGTAAAAAAGTGTCTGCTTACTGCGATTCGGCCTGTACCAAATCCAATTTTATCTTTGTTAATAGGTCTTCCCATTTGTTTTCTCCTTTAATGTCCCCTTCTAAGGGATACGCGGTGGGTCATTTCCGCATAAGTCCACACTATGTGACACGATTATTGACACAAGTATTTATCCGAAAAGGAAAAAGGTAAGTTTTTAGGAGTCAAAAAAATAGGCCCCGTAGGGCCTATTTTGAAGTTTATAATTACTAATCTTAGCTGAAGCTTAGGTTTGCTGCTGTTACTTCTACTTTTTCTAAGTAGTCAGCTGCGTTACCAAGCGATGAAGCTGTGTTTGATAACTCAACATATCCGTAACGTGTCATAAATGATACGACTGGCTCGAATGATGTTGGGTCAAGCACAACGCCTGAGCTCATTAGCGGGATGTATGGGCAATAGAATGCCGCTGCATCTGACTCGCTTGAGCCTTTGTAACCAACAAGTACATCATCGTCTGCAGCATATGTATTAACGTAAATTTTCATTGCGTTATTTAATGTGCCAACGAATTTTGTGTTTGTTGGAGCTTCAAATGAACCTTCAGTTGTTCTTGCAAACGCAGAAGTAGTTGCACTTTGTAGCACTGTTAGGATTGCTGGAGATACAACAGCCCAGTTACCTGCGCCTCTACGTGTTCTCTGTGCAATTCTGTTTGCTGCTCTGTTAACAAGAACTGCAAGTGCTGCATGTTCGTCGCCAACAAAAGTAGCTGTACCTGATACAGCAGCCTGGTCAAATGTATCTGAACCAGTTCCTGCTAGTGTAGCAAGTGAACCAAGAATTTCTTGGTCGATTTCAGCAGTGATTTCTTGTGCTAAAGCAGCCATAATTTCTGCTTCAACGTCGATACCGTGCTGTGACTGTGCGTCCTGTGCAGATTCAAAAGTCCAGCGAGCTGATAGCTTTCTGGTTTTTGCTTCTACAGTTTGTTTCAAGATCTGAATTGACATTTTGTTACCAGCGGCACCTTCAAGTGCAGCAGTTGCATCAGCTTTACCTGATGTAGCATTACCTGAATATGCTTCAGCAATCTTGAATGGGCTAAGAGCTTCCTCACCAGCTACAGCACCGCTTGCGCCTGTGCCTACTGTATCTGAGTAGCGTACTCTTAGTGTGTGGATTTGACCCACTGGACCTGTCATAGGCTGAACACCAACGATCTCGTTTGCGATCACAGTTGGCATCACACGTCTGATGACTGGTAAAATAACTCTGTTAAGAGTTGCAACATTACCGGCTGAGGTAGCACCTGCAGTGGCTGTCTCTGAAAGATACTTGCGAGTATTTTCAAGAGTGCTTGCCATTACCTGTTTCTTTGTGCCTTGTAGGCCTTCAAGAAGTGCAGTTTTGGTGTCCTGCCAGCGACTTTCTAATAGTTCTGACATTTGGTTTCTCCTTATTTTAATCCTGCAAGTCTACGGATATCAACCACGTTGCTATCTATGCTTGCGTTGTCATGACTTTTTATTTCTTCTCTATTGCCTGTATGTGATGTGCCTTCTGTCAGTGTCGCCTTCTTTTCTGGAGTTTTACCGTCAATGACCGCCGGTAGATACTTGTCAAACTGTGTTTTTAGTTTGTCAGTTTGAACCGATTCCAGTAAATCTATCATAATTTCTTTTTGATCCCTGTTTAGAGGAGCAGTTAATTCATTTATGACTTCTTTTCTTTGAGCTGCGTTAGTCATGCGTTTGATTTCAGCTTGTTTAGCTTCTGCTAACATTTTCTTTTCTTCAACCGCTTTCTTAGCTTCTGTTAGCTGCTTGTCTTTGATATTAATTACTTTCATTAACTTTGCAGTCTCTGATTTTTCATTAAGATAGCTATTGCCGTATTCAGCGGCAAATGCTTCAAACAGTTTACGCCCAAAATCATTTTTACGTGCTGCTTCGATATCTTCTTTAAGCTGACTAATTTCGTTATTTAAAACTTTGTCAGTAATAGAAGCTACTTTTGCCGCACTCTTTTCAACAAACTTTGTTTTAAGCTCATTGAAGTGTCCTTTTGCTTCACGAATTAATCTTACTTTCGTTTCGGCTAGGTCTTTTTTATCTTCATTAAACTCTGCAATTTCTTTTGCAAGTGATTCGACAACAAAATCTTCGAGCATACTAAACTTGCTAGCCATACTCTTCTGATCTTCGTGAAGTTCGTTTACTTCCTTAGCTAATGATTCAACTACAAATCCTCTTAACAGATTTGCATTTTCGCGCATAGCAACAGCATACTTTGCTTTTGCTTCTGCAAGTTGTTTACGATCATCGGCAAATTCTTCAATTTCTGAAGCAAGACGTTCAGTAACCATAGAGTCAATAGCCTCTACCATTGTTGATTTGTCATGTTCATACTTTTGAGCGAACTCTTCGCGAAGTTCTGCTGTAACCGTTTGACGATTTTCTTTAATCTTCTGGTTCCAGGCTTCTTCGATTTCGTGGCGCACTTCTTCGGAAACTACGTCATTTTCAAAAAGTGTTTTTAGTGCATCCAACATATTATTCTCCTTTTATTGGAGTCGACTGATTATGTTAATCAGTGATTCTTTTAGATATTTTTGTGCCTTTGTGTCGTGTTTTGTAGCCTGTGCTAATTCGTAAGCCTTCATTCCGCCACGTGCATTCATTAGATGCTCGTAGATTGGTGTTGGGTATGCGCCAGGTGCACTAGGTTGTGCAACAACGTCTACCGTTATAATTTCAAAATCAGAAACTTCTCCGTTTCCGCTTTCACTAACGTTACCAGAACCTCTTGATGAGACACCTAGTTTAACTCCGCTTTCAAGCATTGTTTTCACTAGTTGTCCCATCGGTGTTGGTAAAATTTTCATTTTTCCATAACCATTTGGACCATCCATCCACATTTCGGTAATCATGTGACTGACTCTGTCCAGGTTAATGTTAAGACCTTCAGGATGATCAACCTCACCAAGAACACTGTATCCTCCGCTAACTTGATCATTGAGAGTTTTGACAGCCCTGCCAATTTCATTTACAGGATATACACGTTGGTTCGCATTGCGTACACCCCCTTGAATACAAATACCTTTCATAAAAAGATCTTTGCCTTCATTGGCATTCTCAACCACCATTTGAGCTTGGTCGAATGTCAGGTGTTCTCTTAATAGATTAGTTTTCATCCATCGTTTCCTATTAGCTACCGATCATAGACTTTTTATCAGGAGCTGTATCGCCTGCGCCTTTTTTCTCTGCGCCGTGGCCTTTTGGTTGCGCTTTCATTGACTTAGATGCTTTACCGCCTGGTACATTTACGTTACCTGCACTATCTTCTTTTGTTGAAGGTTGTGCTAAGCCGCCTGCTGTTCCTTTAGCGTCAGCTTCTCCGCCCGCTACCAAGTTAGAAGCAGTGCCGCCCATGTCATTTTTACCTGCTACGACTGATTTGGCGTTTGCACCATTATCACCCATTGTAGCTGATACTTTTTCAACATATTCACGCATCTGCTCACCTGCAGATTTAGCTACTTCTTCGACTTCTTCGTCGTCACTAGCTTCGTCTACTTCTTCGTCATTTGCTTCAAAGTTATAAGACTCTTCTTCAGCGTCTGCATCCATATCCATATCAGCATCGCCTTCTTCGTCGTCTTCGCCTTCTTCGTCGCCCATGTCATCTTCTTCGCCATCTTTATCACCTAGCATGTCTTCAAATTCTGCTTTAAGGTCTTCAAGTTCGGCTTCTAAATCCATAATGTCGCCTTTTGTTGCTGGCTCGTCTGAGTCACCTTCGTCGCCCATATCCATTGCCATGTCGTCACTAGCGTCTCCGCCCATGTCCATATCCATGTCCATGTCCATGTCGTCATCGCCTTCAACTTCAAACTCATCTAGATTAAAATTTTCATTAGTTTCATCGTCATCATCTTTTGATGCTTCGTCAACTTCTTCGTCGTCTGACTCATCTACTTCTTCGTCAGTTGCTTCATTAGTTTCGTCGTCATCATCTTTTGATGCTTCATTAGTTTCATCGTCATCGTCTTTTGATGCTTCATCAACTTCTTCGTCATTAACATCTTCACTTAAGATGTTTTCGTAAATATCTCTTGATTTTGCCACTACAATTTCGTGGAATAACTCTTCCGCTTTAGCACGGTCGTTATTTACGAGATGCTCAAGCATCTCTTCAAATTTGTTTGTATCTGCCATTTTTATCTCCTATAAATGTTTTACCTATGGTAAGGCTGTCAGTTGTATTTACAAATATAAAGGAAATGTGCGTAGAAATAGGCCAAAAATAGCTCGTTTTGGCTACAACCTAAGAAAGTTGGTGGATTTTCATAAAATCATCTACTGTTATTGTTACTAAGTTATCCAATTTATTTAGTTCCTCAGGACAGTAATTATCAGGTGCTATAACCCTTACATATTGAATATTTTTATGTTCTTTAATTACAGACACCGTTTGACGCAACCAATTTCCGAAAAAAGTTGCACCATCTTGACTCTTTTTATAATTAGGAGTATCAGCATAAACATTGTTAAATTTATCAGCTGTACCCCGATAGTCAAATCCAAGTATGTATATTTTTTCATACCCGTGTTGACTTGCAAGCCATAAAGCTGTAGGACCACTTGACCATCCTTTACTAGGATTAAAAGTATTTAAATCTTGTATTTGCCCATATGCTTTATTAGGATTTGTCCATACAGTATGTTTTCTTTGGTATCCTTGTTTAGATATTTCTAATATCATTTTAACATCAACAGCAATTAAGTAATCTGGTGCAAACGTTCTATATAATGCATTGCAACCATAAGTATTTCCTAAATTTGCTAGATCTTCTACATTTATAGGAGTTCTACTTGTGCCGTTACCTATTACAAAAGCACTACTGTATTTTTGTTTAATTTGAACTTTTTCATATTGGATTGGTTTTTGAGAACGTTTTGCTGCTTTTTCAGCTCTACGTTTTATTTTATAGAGTTTTCTTTGAGTTTGAAGTTCACGCCATTCATCAGGAGTGTATTTGCTTTTATCTAGTTTCGCCAATTATCATACTCCGGCCGCCTCAGCTTGTGCTGCTAGTCCATACATTTGTCTTACAAAGTCTATTTCTTTAGCCTTTTCTTCTGTATGTAGTTCAGCTGCCTTACGAGCACGATTTATTTGGCTTAAACTTAATCGTGTTTTCCGGGTATCATCTAGATCAACTATAGATTGATCATACTGAGGATCATACCTATTGTCTTCAACAGGTTCAATAGTTTCTTTGTCGTAATAAAAAAGTTCTCTCAGTATCATAATGTTATTTATACTTTATATTGTTCCTGCGTCACCACCTGCTGGAGGTGTTGCTGGTGCTCCACCTAGTTGTTCGCCGGTTGCCGTTTCTGGAGGTGCTCCTTCTCCTCCGTCTTCTCCGCCTTCTATGTCTGCTGTTTCTTCAGCGCCGTCTATATCTGCACTTATACCTGCACTACTAATTCCTACACCGCGCATTTCACCTGCGGCATCGCCTGGTGGTGGTGTTAAGTTTTCTTGATTTTCTTCTTTCCAAAGTCTTTCGTTTTTAGCAATATCTTCTGTGCTTAATCCTAAGAATCTTTCTAGTGCAAATCTATTTGAAATGTATGGTATTGCTTGTACTTGTGACCAAGTACCAATTCTTTGATTGTCTAATTCTGTTTGTCTATAAGCCGCAAAGTTTTGTGGTGGCTGGAATTTTAGATCAAACATTGCTGTATCAATGTTTACACCTTTTTCTAACAAATATCTTTTGAATTCTTGATCAAACTCGTCTGCAAGTAGATTTTGTAATCGTTCACAATATGTATTGAATCTTAATTCTTGTATAAATGCTGTGCCGACTCTTCCATCATTGTAGCTTGCAGTTGCATCGTCAGCGCCTGTAGGCAAGTAGCTGCTAGGGATTCGTAAGCCGCGTACGAGCTTATTAGTAAAATATCTAAGGTCATCAATTTCTCCTAGGTTAGTACCTCCTGGTAGTGTTTCAACTTTTGAACCACGACCTTCTGCTGTTTGCGGGAAAAAGTAATCTTCGTTAGTCGATAATGGATTGTATGCTGAATCTATAACATTTGTTCCGCCGCCTGTCTTAGATGGAATTCGTCTTTGATGTATTTCAGTTTTTACACGCTCAACAAACTGCATAGCAAGGTGTGATGGCATGTTACCTACGTCAACATAGAATACCCTACGCTCTGGCGCACGTTGTACACGATAGATTATAATAGCATCTTCGAGTAATTCTTTTTGTTTATAAACTTTAAAAATACTTTCAAGCAAACTATTACCAAACGGATAGTTGTTGTCTAAACCTTCTGACAAGCTGAGATGAAACATGTGTTCTCCAGCTATTGCAACTTCACCGTCTTCAATTGTAAATCTTGATCCAGCTTGGTTAGGATAGTTACCTACCATTCCTCTTACACCACCTTCGTAGTATCCGCTTCCGCCACCGGTTATGTTGCCATTTGTTTGATGTGGTTTAGTTGCTATTAAATCCCTAAAATTAAATTGCACATCTTTTACAATATATTGTTCTGGTGTTTTACCTTCTGATTCGTTAACAATTATTCTGTTTACTTTTGCAGGATCTACATGATAAAGTTTTTTAGTTTCAGGATCTCTTAAAAAGAATCCATCTCCGTATTTGAATACATTACGTACAAGTCTAAACATACGTTTTTCAAAATTATTAATCTTATACCACTGTTGTAAGTATTGTCCTAAAATTTGTACTTCAGAATTAGTAGCCTGCTTCTTATAGTCAAATGTAAAATGTGTTCCATTTTGTTTGTGTTTTTGTGTACAAAATTCTGCAAGAATATCGAGTGCAGCATTCACTTCTGAATCTAAATCCATTGTGTTATACTGACCGTATCTTTCAACCCTGTTTGGAGTTCCTGTATAGACGTCAGGTAAAAAACTTGAATAATTACTACGAGCGGGGCCTGGTTTGGTAACAGCACTTGCTCCGTTAATAGGTGAGTAAGTTCCTGTTGTATCATTTCCTGCGCTAACAGGTGTAAAATATTTTTTCCAGCTCATTTAAATTCCTACGTTAGATAAAACATTGCCACTCATACCTTTAGTAGCTTTAACTTGTTTTTGTATCTCTGTTAACTGTCTAGTATTTATTTGAACTAGCTGTTGTAAAGTCTGATTTATGGTTTCCGAAAGATCTTCGTTTGTGTTACCTTGTGTGCTTGTGTTAGGAGATGATATATCTGCCATTAGATCTTGTGCGGCTTGCCCCATAGGAGCACTAGTAGCTGCTATATCGCTTGCTAAATTTTTCATGGCAGATGGATCAAATTTGTTACCCATATTTTGGATTTGTGCAGTAAGATCACCTAGTCCTCCAGGAAAACTATCTAGCAGTGCACCTTGTGGACTGTCTTTAGGTACAATAGCTTCTAATCCGTGTAACATTGCGGCTTTGCCTTTACCAAAATCTTTAAATCCACCAGTTCCAAATGCGTTTTGTTGTTCATCACCGGTTATCCAATTCCAAAGTTTGTTCAACATTCCTAAACTACTACCTTCTTCTTGTTCCGGAGTTTGAGTACTTGCACTATCTGTTCTAGCTTTTTGTAATCCGATGGCAAATTTTTCAGTTAGTTCTAAATTTTTATTAATTACACCTTGCTGTATCAAAGCCGCTTCTGCTGCTTTTTTTGCCGCAGGTGTTACATTGCTGTCAAGTACAGTTGCCAACAGTTTCATTGTATTTTCCTGCATCAATCCTGCTTCTTTAAGTTTATCACTAAACATATCAATTTTGCCCATTTGTTCACTAAGTTTTGTACCTGGAATTAACGCATCTATTCCGTCAATTATTTGAGTCGCTGCACCTCCAAGTGTAGGTTTTAAATTTTCAATCATAGTGCTATACGTCTTTAGAAGTACAGTATTAGTTTGTATATGTTCTCCGAGTTTTTCTTGGCCTTTGGCTGCAAGGTTAGCTAATTGTACTTGACCTTTGCTGACAGCAACAGAAGCTTCTTGTCCAACTCCTTCACCTTTCATTTGTGTAGTTGTTTCAGCGCCAATTTCTTTAAGATTTTTTAAAAATGCTTCTCTAAATGTAAGTTCTCCATCGCCAGCATCTTTAACCTTTTTCATAGTAGCCATTGTTGAGTCAATAATTGGACCCATTTCTTCAAGAACATCTGCTTGTCCTTTTGCTATATCACTAGCTTGTGCTAGTGTAGCAAGTGTAAGACCTTGTCTACTTGATGCAAATTTGTTTGCCGCTGCGGCAGCTTCTGCACCTAATCTTTGTGCCTCTGCTACATCTCCTCTTTTGTTTGCTTCTGCAGCTTGTTGGGCTAATTTATACGCTTCTTGGTTTGTTGCCGCAAAATTCTTAGTTGCTTCTGTCATAGGAGCACCAGTTTGCATTAAGTCGTCAAACAAATTCTTTAGAATTCCAGGACCTGCATCAAGAGCGGTTTGTGTTTTATTGTATGCTTCTTGTGCGCCTTTTACTCCATCCATTTCTAACAAACGAAGTTTGGCTTGTGTTGCTCCATTACGCTGTCTTGCTATTAAATCATCTTGTAATGCACTTGCTTCTTTACCAGTAAGTTTTGCAACAATCTGCATATTTTTTGCAAGGTCTGCGGCAGCTTTGGCTTGTTCGCCGGCATCCATATTAGATAAACGTGATTGTCTTCTTGTTAATTCAGTATTTTTAAGTACAAACTCATTAGCTTCTTCAACGGTCATTCCAAGATTCATGAATCCTTCGATAACACCTTCTTCGTACATAGCGTTACTAAGATTAGCAAAGTTTCTTGCACCGTCGCTTACGCCTCGGCCAAATCCTGCAAGGAGCGTACTGTTATTGCCTACCATGTTAGCAAATGTATCAATAGGCATCCGTGTTTTAGAGGCTGTAATTTGTAGCTCACCTAAATTTCCGTTTAATCCTGCGCCAACTTTTGACAGAGCTCTAAAAGTATCTTGAGTATTTTCAATATAACTTATTGCACTGACACCTGCACCTGCAATATTTTTAAGTAAGTCTGTTGGTACAAGACCTGCTATATCTTTGGCTGCTTTATCAATACGACCGCCGCCTTGCTGTAGCACTCTAGCTACACCTGAGACTGATGCATCTATTTCTTTAGTTCCAAAATCTTTTTTTCCACCACTATCACTACTAGAAGTGCCAGAAGATGGCATTTTGATGCTTTTAAATCCAGCAGATATGGCATCTACTATGTCTTGTTTGTCTTGTGGGTCTAGTGCCATTCGTTTTCCTTAACCACAACGAAATGCGGTCATAAATAATATACATAACTATTTATGCAAGGACCAATATGTCAGATTTTTTAAAAAAACACCAACGGCAGCCAAAAATCTTTATAGATTTGCCTAGTCTAGGCCGAATATACGATGATACTGTCCTTCAAGACATGCAAGCTACTCAACTTCCTGTCTTTGGTATGACAGCTATGGACGAAATAATGCTTAAAACACCTGATGCTCTATTTTCAGGAGAAGCAACGGCACATGTTATAAAAAGTTGCGTTCCTAGTATACTTAATCCGTGGGCATTGATCGGTTTTGATATAGATTATATATTAATTGCAATACGTATAGCTACATATGGCGATAAAATGCCAATTGAAAGTAGTTGTACAAGCTGCGGAGAGAGCAATACTAATGAAATAAGTCTAGGAAGATTACTTGATAGCTTTAGCGAATATCCAATTACAACTTCGTTTACAATGGATGATCTAACAGTTCATGTTAAACCAATATCATATAGAGAAAATACAGGTTTTAGTCAAGAGCAGTATACATTAGAAAGAACTGCTACACAAATTGATAGATCAGAACTATCACAAGAAGAAAAAGATAAACAGGTCCAGACTATATTAGAAAAAATGACTAATCTTACATTAAGGTTAAGTGTAAGTTATATTGATAAGATCACTGACGGCACAGATGAAGAAGCTGACAAAGCTAAAATATTAGATTTTATTTCAAACAACGATGCAAAGTTTTATAAAGAATTACAAGCAAAAGTAAAAGAAATATCAGATCAATGGAACTTACCAACATTTGATATTACTTGCAGTGCAGAAGATTGCGGTACACAGTATAAGTCAAAGATAGGAATGGACTATTCAAGTTTTTTCGGCAACAGCTCGTATCCCTCGAGGAATCTGATGTTATCAAACTAGATGAAAAATACACCAACGAAGTTAAACAATTAAAATACGACACTTATAAATTAGGATGGTACATGCGGGGTTCGATATCATACCACGAACTAATGCATGTTATAACTAACGAAGATAGAGAAATATTTTATAAAATAATAAAAGAAAATATCGAAACTGTAGAAAAAACTAAACTGCCGTTACTTTGATGGCTTGTATTCTATTTCGCCTTTATCTACTTTTTGTTTAGTAACTTGAATAATTTTGTTTAGTTGTTTGTCTTTTAGGAACATCTTTTTAATTTCATTTGCAGCTTTTTGTTCAGCTTGTTTAGTTGATGCATTTCGTTTTTCAAAAACTAATTTAATATCTTCATCAATTTGTGCTTCCCAAGATTCACTTAGACTTTCTTTTGGACAATTTGCAAGAGCTAACATTTTTATACTCTTTTCAGTAATCATACTTCCGACCATATGTTCTGCAATATATTCGCCGACTGCAGAATTAGAAAGTAATTTAGCAATCATACTTCCTAGAACACCTGCACTGACCCATGCTATTGCAGTTGCAATCCAACCTGCAATGGGTAAAAGTGCAAGATAGGTTCCTAAAAGTCTTATTAAGCCACTTGCGGTCATACCTATTCCAGTTGCAACAAATGCAAGGTTTTCTGTAATTATTTTCCTAATACGCATTTCTTGTGCATCAAGTTTTTTTGATTGCAGTGTACAACCTTCAGCTACGTATATATTTCCCCATCTGTCAAGTTCTTCTGCAATATCTTCAACAGCAAAAAATCCAAAAACAACTTTACCAATAATAGTACCTTTAATTAATGCTAGAACTTTTGATCCCCAACCAGCTACTTTTCTTGCGCCTGGAATATTATCTTTTGCATAATTAACTGCTTTACCAATCTTACCTGGCTTTGAAACTTTTTTCTCGTAGTCCATTGCAATAGTTAATTTACTACCTGCCTGTTTTAGAGCTTTTTGAAACTGAGGACTATCTACACCAAATTTTCTTGCTACCTTATTAAACTTAATCGTAGCAGACATAGCTGCATTTCTGCCTTTTACTGTTCCTACTCGATTTGAATCTTTATCTACTACCTCAAAACTGCCATCAGGTAACGGACCAAAGTTAAATTTACCAGTTCCTGGTGCATCAACGCCGCCAATTAGTTTGCCTACACCAGATGCAAATCCTGGCCTACTTGAACTTTTATCAATTTCTACTATATCTATTACTCTCATGAGTAGTCCTTTATACTGTGATAATATTTATCTATAATAATTGTATAATTAAGATTTGTTACTTCGTAACAAATAGTTTTCGCTTGCGCTCAAACTAAAATACTTCGTTTTGAATAAAGCAGTAGATATGAATTAAAGCAATGTTACGAAGTAACATTGTAATTGCTTCATGTAGATTGTTTCAGTCAGACGGAACCTGTTTACGGTCCCATCTAATCTTGAACTTCATGTGAGTTCGTCACAGCCAAGACTTGGAAGTAGGTGTTTTCTGCTGTACAATGGGCTCTGACCTTTCCCAACCTACGTCGACATCGCTTACGCTATCCCTCGCTTCGTTCCTAGTGCTAAAGGGTTTTTATGTACATTACAGTTTTTTCGATTGCCAACATTCAATCTCCGTCAATCCTGCCGCCCTACTACCGGACGCGGCTCAACGTGTACGAGTGTTCCTATACGGATACCTTTTACTCAGCGGTATTTGCAAACTGGCCCGCTAACCTTTTGTGTTGGATTGTTTTGCCTTGATGTTTTGTTCTAGCAATGCCTGTTTAAGTTTATCTGATCCGCCAACTCTAACATTTATAATTCCGTTGTAATACTCGTCCGTCTCTAACACACGGCGGTCAAATTGCTCTCTAGCCTCAATATAGCTCATTTCGCCTCTGCCCTTACATAGATATAATATTTCTCTTGTAAAGTTTTCAGCGCCTAACTGTTCTACATCAGCGTTAAGTCTATCGGAACTTCCCCAATAGTCTCTCCAGTCTGATTCTTTGAAGCCTCTGCGTTTGTTCTTTTTGCCTTT
>Ga0181600_10000995_pt1 | contig 21960 bp, 14 predicted proteins | sample 041ome_2_FD_132982 | JGI IMG/M metagenome (GOLD analysis project Ga0181600, IMG submission 132982) | Coastal salt marsh microbial communities from the Groves Creek Marsh, Skidaway Island, Georgia - 041406US metaG (megahit assembly) | ecosystem: Environmental > Aquatic > Marine > Intertidal zone... | reverse complement strand
GATGCCGCCATCAAACAACTATCTGCCGTTGACATAATTGCGGAGAAATAAGCGGCTAATATCACACCAGTAACTCCTACTGGCAACGCCGTTCTCAATAAAAGAGGAAGTCCAAGTTCTGCATCAATAATCCCGGAGGGGAAAACAATCAAATTCATTTCAAAAGCAGCTCTAGCAAACAAACCTAATATCACACCCATGAACGCCATTAAGGGCCATTCTAATAACCCCGCGATGAACCAAGCTCGTTTCGCTTCTTGCTCATTCCTAGAAGCAAAAATCCGCTGATACAAGGTCATCCCTATAAACCAAATTGGGATTATTGTTAAACTCCAGTTAAGCATTTTCATGGAAGAAATCTGATCCAATTCCAACATTTTTGTTGGCAATACAGATGTTATAGCATCCCAACCGCCTAACATATAATAGGCGGCTGGAATTCCGACAAACATCAGACCGAACATCAGTATTAACCATTGAATGGTATCCGTATAAATTACTGCCTTCAAACCACCCAAAGCGGTATAAACAACCGTAAAAACACCCATTATTAGCAATAAATTTTCAAAACTAAATCCATCGAATGTAGCCGATGCCAATTTTGCACCTGCCACAATTTGAGACGAAGTGAACCCAACATAGCCTATAAATGAAATTGCCGCGGCAATACCCGCAGCCTTATTGCCATAATAATGTTTTATTAACTGAGGCATGGAGTACAAGGTTTTGAATGCTGTTAATTTAAAAACACGAGGAATCAGCCAAACCGCACTTATCCATGCTCCAACTAAACCGGTAAACAACATCCAGGAACCGGAAAGTCCCATTACAAATCCCAATCCTCCTAAACCAATAGAAAAGCCACCTCCCACATCGGTTGCCACAACTGACATCCCGATATGTATGCTGCCCATATTTCTTCCACCAACAAAATAATCATCTACGGATTGGTTCTTTATATAAAAATAAAGACCCACTCCTACCATGGCTATAAGGTAGGCGGCGAATATGACGTAATCAATAACTTCCACAACATGTAGTGAAAGCCCCGGCAGAATGAATTAGCAAAAGTTTGGAGCTTTCCGAACAAGAACGACCTTGTTCGCTTAAAAATGCAATTCAAATATACGAAATTTCAAGGGCAAAGCCAAATTACGGATGGGTCACCAATAGGTTTGCCGTATATAATTTTCCGTCCGATTGCCATTCTAAATAATACATTCCGGCAGCAATTTCAGGCAAATAACATTCGAAAGATTCAGAATGTATTTGTCTCAAAGTTAACGGCCATTTTTGTCCGTTAAGATTGAATAAGAACATGTGTTCTATGGTTTTTATGCCGTCAATTCTAAATACATCTGTACTAGTCGGATTGGGATAAATAGCCAAACTAGCAGAGCCTAAATCTACCCCCATACGGTTCATGTTAAATGTATATTCCTTAGAACAACGACAACCATGAGCATCGGTTTCGGCAAGCATTTCTACTACATAATTGCCGTCATTTGGAAGAGCGTATTGCAACAAGCCAGACTCACCTTGAGTCTTAAAAGTGCCGTTGTTTTCAATCTTCCAGGTATACGTAATTCCAGATTGACCGCCGAGCTCACCCAAATCATCTTTGGGATTCAAGGCCAAGCCAAAATACGCATATGCATAATCCGGTCTATAATCAAAATCGCAGGTTCTTGGTCTTGGCAATACGGGCACTTGTTTAATCAATTCTGTCGTACAGGTATTCAAGGCAGATGCCATTAAACCCACTGGAAATGTGATTGAGTCTGTTGCATCGAACACAATATTGTGATTGAATGATTCCTTCATTTCCCCATTTCCCCATTTCCATACAAAATCAATCCCCGCTGAGGGTTTACTTAAGTTCACAAAACGGGTACTATCTCCTGCGCAATTAATATCGAAGGTAAAATCTACCTCTATTTCTTCCAATACTCGAATATTTTCAATTATACTGTCAGAGCATCCGTTGTCAAGTTGAACCATTAAAGAAACCTTCTGAACTCCTGTATCTATCCAATCTTTTGTAAAGTAGGACTTACTTCCTTCATCAACACCATTTAAGGTCCAACGTAATTGCCATAAATAGCCGGGAACCTGTTTTGTGGTGTTTTCAAAACGAGATTGCGATGCTTTACATAGACGATCAATAGAAAATTGAGCCTTAGGACTTGGTTTTACTTGAATATATTTTGAAACTGAATCTATACATCCAAATTCGCTCTTTACCGTGTATTTAACAATTTTCAATCCCGCTGAATCATAACGATAAGTGGTGTTTTTCTGAGTGCTGTAATTGTTATTCTCTCCGAATTCCCAACGAACCCCAAAAATTGCCGTAGACATTTGTGTTTTATTGTTAAAACTAACCGACTGACCTGCACAAATTACAGTGTCAAAATCCATTAATGCCTTAGGTTGTTCAAAGACCGACACTCGGCTTGACTGTTTATTCTGACAACCACGTTGAAAACCGGAAAGGACAACATTGTAATTGCTTCTTTTAGAATATGTATGGCTCACACTTTTCGCATCTGTAGAATCATACGCAGTTCCATCGCCAAAATCCCAAACAAAATTAGCCTGTTGCGATTTGCTTGTGTTTTCAAATTGCACCGAACGACCTTCACAAGCGACACCTCGTGTAAATGAAATATCAGGAACAGGATTTACCTTTATGGTATCCTTATAGGTGAACTTAAAATTATAGGGAGAGGTTGATACGCTCAATTCAATTGGATAGGTTCCAGAATCCGTATAAATACAGCTTGGGCTGTAATCACGACTTGTATCTCCATTTCCTAAATTCCAAAAGTAACGCATATAGCTATTACTGGATTTAATTGTGGTTAAATTCTTAATATACAGGGTATCTTGACTGCAAATGGCACTATCGATTTTAAAATAGAGTTGGGGAGTAGGCTCAATATAAACAAGCCTTTCAATAACGGTATCACAACCGCTTATTAAATCCATAATCCGTAATTGAAGATGCACAAATGAATCTTCTAATGCAGTATCTGTTGGTGAAAATTTCCATAATAAATCTGAGTTCGACTTGGGTTCAACCAAGCTTGATCCTTTTACTAAGCTACCACTTTGAGTAAAGGCATGCGTTTCTGCATACCAACTTTGCGACTTTCCATAGTTGGTGCGGCTGAATGACCTAGGAGGACTAACACTAAAGACCAATTCGGTATTTAATAATACTACATCAAAATCCTTACCGACAATGGGTATATTTGATTGTGATGAATCTAATTGTGGGGTAATCGTTGAAGAACCAGGAGCGGGTTTAACATAAACCCGATAATGCAATGTATCATCTTGGGTATTATCATTTGAGCTACTCAAAAATATCCAAATATCATTCCAACCCCATTGATCAACCCGAAGTGGCTGGGTCAATCGAAAATAACCAGTATCTAACTTTAGAATATTTAAGTTTTGTTTGAAATTGACACCAGTAAGATTTTTCTTTACGGAAATTGCAATATCAAAAACAGTATCTACATAGCCATTTATTATGCCTATTTCTGACGCGAGAACATAACCAGAACAAACAGTATCCGGAACAGCTCCCTTAATAAATAAACTCAAGTTTAGGCTGTCGATTACAGCCCCTCTATCGGTATAAATTTTATGGCGGGATTTGCCGTTTACATCGGTTTCAGAAATTGTATTGGACGCAACATTGTTCTGATTTCTATATTCTAAAGAACGGTAATCGGAAGCATCTCTATTGGCAAAACTAGCCGGAATCCAATAGGTTAGGCTGTCTTGTGCACCCGATTTGTTCCAGTTTTGAAAATTGGTATATTGGTTTACTTCATAGGCCCAATTTTCTGTTGAATAGCCCTTAACAAAAATGGAATTATCCTTAACCTTACTTAAAACACTTACTGTATTCAAAAACATGGGATAAACATCCCCTGTACCCTTTCCTTCAACAATATTTCCAACAACTTCCGTACGGGAATCATCATCCAAGTAAAGCATAGCTGAAGCATGGCCGTTAGAATTTCCAATACTGTCGTAGAGGGTATTGTGAAATACATTGAGATTTTGATTTGTATTATAATTGGTTGAGTAAATGTAATACGTCTCAGCCGGTCCATAATTCTGAGCCACTACATTATCATGGATATCCATGTTCACGCAGTAATAGAAATAAATACCAACTGTAATTCCTTTAGGAGTGACGGTGTAATTACGCATTACTTTGTTTCGAGAAATATTCCAATTTCCTTTCCACATTGTAGCAATGCTGTATAGTTCCTTATAGCCGCGATTGGAATCTAAAACATTACCCACTACGGTATTCTCTCCCCATGTTCCTGAACCCATTTCATAGCCAAAAAGCAGAACACCATCACCGGTATTGCTGGATCCAAAATCGATCTTACGCAACACATTATGATCCATTTTCACATCGTCTCCAAGCTGGGAATAAATGCCGAACGAGTATCCCCGGTCTCCTTTGATATTGTACAACACATTTTTGGAAATGCTAATTTGCTCGCCGTATTGTGACAGAATACCATGAAATCTAGAGAAATAGGTAAAATCCGAGAGGCGATTATCCTCAATTATTACGGTTCGTTTGCCTCCACCAGATAGTTTCCAAGCATTAATACCGTATAAATTCCAAATAAAGTCAATTGCACCGTTTAAACTGGCATTTTTATAAGGAAGGTGTTCGATTTGATTTCCCTTTATTTCTATTGCTTGATTGTCTGAACGCCCATCCAAACAAAAAATTCCAATTAACGTAGTATCGGTATTGCTGCTGGAACTGCAATTGCCTCTTGTAATTGTATTACTTCGACATAGTTCCCCGTTGATATAACGCATGTAAATACCTACTGAATAAAACGTTGAAATTAAATTTGAATCTATTCTGTTATGCGTAGAAATTGTGGTATAATCTGCACTCCCTTGTTGGTCATAAATCCCATAAAAGGGCCCGGGTGATCGGCTTAAAGAGCAATAAAGTTTATTGTTTACAATCACATTTCCCGTTCCAGCATGTTTTGACGTTTGGCGGGTAATTCGACCTGTATCCGCTGTAAAAGCGATGTAGGCCCCGGTATCATTACGGAACTGAACCAGCTTTGAAAATACCACACTGCAACTATCCACACGATTGCTGTCAGCACCATTTGAAAAACGAATACCCAATAAACTACTTTGGGTAAAACTGTTCTCTATAACGAGGTTTTTTAGATGTACATGGTCAATTCCATTGAGATGTAAAACTTCTCTTTTGAAATTTCCAACCAAGTGAAATCCATTACCGAGAATCGTTAATTCCCGCCCTCTTTGAGTAGGTGAAGTACTGTGTTGATAAAGTTGAATGGCCGAGTTTATGGTATCGTTTTTAAGAACACGAACTGTAACTTGGTTTGCAATACCTTGTTTATTCCAGGTGTCTGCAAAAACCGACCAAGATGAAAAATTACGCGTTCCTGGACTTCCACCAATGGTATAAATACCCGAAAGTTGTCCTCGCAAGGGCAAAAATCCGGTTATCACCAAGATAGAGAAAAGTATAAAACGTCGTAAAGTCATCACCGATTGAAGGTCAAAATTACATCACACGTCTAAAACGCTAATGCAGCAATTTTGCCTTGTTCAGTATATACTACACGAATAATGCCAAGTTTGAATTTATGATACTTGGTCTTGACTCAATTTTAACAATCGACTGAATGACTTATCACTGGGATTTTCAAAAATCTCAAGTTCGAAATCTTTTACTGAGGCAAATACATGATCGAATATATCCGATTGAATATTTTCAAATTCTACCCAAGCCTTTATTTTGGAGAAACAATAAATTTCCATCGGCACACCATTTTCACTTGGTGACAACTGACGCACCAAAAGGGTCATTTCTTTGTTGATATCCATTCTTTCGTGCAAGTAATTTCGCAAATACACCCGGAATAATCCTAAATTGGTTAGGTTTCGTGTGACGCCTTTTCCTTCCTTTTGAACCTTCTCGTTATGTTGATTGATTTCCGCTAATTTCTCGGTGATATAAGAACTCAAAAGAGGATGTTTGCAGAATCTATCTATCATTTCTTGAGATGCGAACTGAACACTGTGTTGGGATATGGTAACCGAACGCTTGATTCTCCGCCCTTCGGACTCTTCCATTCCTCTCCAGTTTTTAAAGGCATCTGCCGTAAAAGCTGATGTTGGGACAGTGGTATAGGTATTGTCAAAGTTTCGAACTTTCACGCTTACCAGGTTAATATCCATAACGGTACCATCGGCCCCATATTTAGAAAACTCGATCCAATCACCGTTTCGCAACATATCCGAGGAACTAATCCGCACTGAAGCTGCTAATCCCGCTAGGGTATCTTTAAAAATCAATAAAAGTGCCGCACTCATTGCACCGACAGCGGTGAATAAACTTAATATAGAACGATCTGTAATTATTGAAATGGCAATGAGAACAGCAAGAATATTAACCACAATACTACCGACTTGAACATATGCAGCAATGGGCTTATCCTTAAAAGCATCTGTTCCCAATAAAACACTTTTAACAAACTTTAGGACCGATTGAATAAACTGATTCACTGTAACAATCATGAGTAGCCCTATTATGGTTTGTGCAGGATCCACAATCGCATCAAAACCATGCAACACAACAGGCATGGACAACATGGCGAATATTAAAGGAATAATTCGTGTTAGATATTTGAATGTTTGATTTTCAACCAATGTATCCAGTAAAGGTTGATGCACCCTTTCAGAATAAGCCCTTATTGAGGTTTGAACAATTCGTCTCGATATGAAGGCAATGGCCCATACCAATATCAACATCACACCCAATAAGAAAAATAACTTCACCCACATTGCCTTTTCCTCTGATACCCCAATTTGAAGTAACCATTGGTATACCCATTGAGCTAATTTTTGTTCTATGTTAAAGGTATTCTGCATGTACACAAAGGTAATCAAGCAGAATTAATATGTATAAAATCTCTCCTTTTATCGATAGAGTTACATGCAATACCTATCGAAAGTGTATTTTTGTTTGTGCGCATTTATATTCCTAAATCTATCTTGTTTGTTTGCATTCTTCTGTTAACCCTAACCGGATTCAGATATGGAAATGACTTATTTGAATTCAGTAAGCACTTGGAAATATTTTCAAATGTTTACAAGACCGTACAGGAAGAATATGTTGAAGAAGTGCCCGCATCTGAAATGGCTCAGCACGCAATCAAAAGTATGCTGACAAAACTAGATCCGTACACCGTTTTCTATTCGGAATACCAAGCCGAAGAAGCTCTAATTGAAAGGCAAGGTGAATATGGGGGTGTTGGTTGTAGAGTTGTAATTAAAAATCACTTCCCAATGGTACTCGAAATCGAAAAAGGTTATGGTTTTGACAAAGCCGATATCAAACGTGGCGATTTCATTTTAAAAGCAGGCGATATAGATTTATTTGATAGGCCAATTGATGAAATGATGCAATATTTCCGAGGCGCTCCTAACACGCAATTCAATGTTACGTTATTAAGAAATAATGACACCTTAATCAAAACCGTAACGCGAAGTCATATTGAGCAAAAGTCCGTTTCCTATCAAGGAGTTTTCGATAATAAATTTGGATATATAAAGCTGGATGAATTTGGAAGGGATTGTGCCCAAGAAATTGCCCAAGCACTTAAAAATCAAATTGACAGCCATAAAATACAAGGCCTCGTTCTTGATCTCCGAAATAACGGAGGGGGTCTACTCGACCAAGCGGTGGAAATCGTCGGGTTGTTTGTTCCTAAAAACACACTGATCGTAAGTTTAAAAGGAGCACATCGCAAAGGGAATCAACTTTGGCGGACTCCAAATGAGCCATTGGCCCCATCTTTACCCGTCGTTGTTCTTGTCAATGAATCCTCAGCATCCGCATCAGAAGTAGTAAGTGGAAGTCTTCAAGATTTGGATCGCGCGTTGATTATGGGTTCACCTAGTTTCGGCAAAGGATTGGTTCAAAACTATAAGAATCTTCCGTATCGAACTCAAATGAAAATCACCACGGCGCGCTACCATATTCCATCTGGACGTTGCATCCAAAAAATAGATTACCGACATATATCAAATGATTCAAAACAAGCTTTCAAAACCAAAAATGGAAGAACCGTTTATGACGGCGATGGGGTACATCCAGATGTAAATATCAATAAATCTGAATCCTTAGAGCTGTTAAATTGGATGAAACGAGAATTGATAATTTTCGACTATGCCAATCTAAAAGAACTTTTTTGGAAACCGAGCAAATCCGAGAATACATTTGAACTTTTAAGTGATTTTACCAATTATGCGAGTAAAGACGGATCCAAGAAACTATCACAGTCCATTACAAAACTCATTACAAATAGCTCTGATTCTAGTATTTTTAAACAATTGAATTTCTTTGAAATTAAAACAAACGCAATTGAAAACTGGATTAGCCAAGATATAAAAAACAACCAAGAATGGTACTTGTTTGAAATTCGTCAAGCCCTATTCCAAAGATGGTTCGATAAATCCAAATTTCATGAAATAATGCTCACTAAAGATCCTATAATTAGCAGAGCTAAATCTTTTTTAAACAGTCCCAACCGGATTAACAAAATAATCAATCCAAAGTAGGGAGCCTTTTATATGATACTCATTGTTAGTTTATTATTGATTGGTTCCATTGGTGGATTTCTTGCTGGAATTATGGGTGTTGGTGGAGGACTCATTTTCATCCCTGTTTTAACCTATTTATTCTCTCAATTTCCTGAAATTACCAATGAGGAAGCCGTTAGGTTTACACTCGCCAATTCAATTGCACTTGTATTTGCCTCTGGTTTGTCGGGAATTTACAGACAGGTAAAAATGGGAATTTACAACTTCAAAAAAAGCTTGAATGTTGGGCTTCCAGGGGCGGTTGCCGCTGCCACTATGAGTTATGCGATTCAACATGGGAATTGGTATAATCACAATCGTTTTTCTTGGGTTTTCTTGGGATTTTTACTCCTATCTATTGGGAATATGATCTTCAAAAAAGAAACCGATGATTCTATTGAACTCCCTGAAAATAACTCTTTTTTTCTGCGATTAATGGTGGGATTAACCGCAGGTATGGTTGTTTCATTAAGTGGATTGGGCGGAGGAATTATAATGGTACCTCTTTTCAGAATGGTTTTAAAACTTCCTGTGAAAAAAGCAACTGCACTTTCCTTAAGTGTTGTTCCCTTACTGTCTATTTTTCCAATTTTACAATATTTAAACGTATCAAACGCACCCATTTTAAAGGATGCAACGTTAAATGCATTAAATTCTATTAATTTATTTCAAACACAATACATCGTTTGGTGGTTTTATATACCCATGGCAGTTGGAGTGGTAGTTTTCTCATCTTTTGGACAAAAAACCGCATTAAAAACGCCCACGCCAATCATCCGATTTATATTTGCGTTATTATCCAGCATCATTTTAATCAAAACTATATATGAATTACTTCAATAAAATATCCATCTTCAGCCTATTTATATCCTTGGGATCCATGCTGTCCGCACAAATTCCAAATGGATTCACTAAGGAACAATGGGAGTCGATGCAAAGGCTTAAATCGCATGTATCTTATTTGGCTTCTGATGAACTTCAAGGCAGACAAACGGGTTCACCAGGGGAAATGTTGAGTGCTACCTATATAGCCAATGAGTTTAAAAAGAATGGACTCAAATTGTGGGGGAATAATGGATTTCAAGAGTTTACCATGACCCAATTCAGGATTGCATCGGATGAATGCATCATGCAGTTAAATCCAATGGGCGGAAGTCGCGATCCCGAACCTTTTGAAATGAACGTTGATTTTTACCCACTTTCACAAACGGCCGATTTAGACAGCGTCACCGCCGAAGTTATTGACGTGGGTTATGGAATAATCGCGGATAAATTAAATAAAAACGAATTCGAAGGCGAAGAAGTAAAAGGGAAAATCGCAGCCATCAGATTGGGTTATTTCGGCAAATCCGACAATCCTCATAGCGATGTGGCGCAATTTGCAGACATCAATACCAAAGTTGAAAATGCCATTCGTTACGGTGCTGTTGGAGTTATTTTTTTTAGAAACGATACCAATGAAGCAGCTCCTAGTGGGAAATTGGATAGAAACGTAAAGCCCAGTAAAATTCCAGTATTCTATTTTGCCAAATCAAGACCATTGCCTCGTGGACTTACGGTGACTATGAAAAGCAAGGTTGTATCCCCTCAAGTAAAAGGACACAATGTAATTGGTTTTAAAAATAACCACCGTAAAAAAACCGTAATCATTTGCGCACATCACGACCATATTGGTTTCAACGAATACGACAATAGCCGTTATAAAGGCCCTCAAGCCATTCACAATGGTGCCGATGACAATGCCTCAGGTGTCGCTGCCATGATTGAATTATCCAAACAATTGAACAAATGGGGCCTTCGAAAAAACAACTATCTATTCATTGCCTTTAGCGGTGAAGAACTTGGTTTATTAGGATCTAAATATTTCACCAAGAATCCATTAATTCCATTAGACAAAATCAATTACGTTGTTAATATTGATATGTTGGGGCGTATAGATTCCACGAAAAAAACATTAACAATTAACGGAGTAGGCACCTCAAATACATGGATGGAAATCTTAAAGAAATTGGAAACCGATACTCAAAATATTAAAATTGCCACTACCGAAAGTGGACTAGGCCCTTCGGACCATGCCAGTTTCTATCTAGAAAACATTCCCGTTTTGCACTTTTTCTCAGGTCAGCACCGTGATTATCACACACCCGACGACGATGAAGATCGCATCAACTATCAAGGAATGTACCACAGCATTCAAGCCATCAAACAAATGGTTTGTCACACCAAAAAGAAAAAACTAGACTTCGTTAAAACCAAGGATATCTCTCCGGGTAAAATGCGATTCAAAGTTACTTTAGGGGTAATGCCTGATTATTCGTTCTCCGGCGAGGGTATGCGCATAGACGGTGTTACACCTGAAAGGCCTGCCGCTGTTGCTGGCCTTCAACGAGACGACGTAGTAATTCAAATGGGGGATTTCCCCGTAAAAGACATGATGGGTTATATGTCGGCTCTAGGCAAATTCAACAAAGGAGATACCATTCCCGTGACCGTTATTAGAAATAAGGGTACATATACCGTAAACGTAACATTCTAATGAAAATAACAGAACACATTTCGCAGAGAAAAGGAACTTTATTTTCTTTTGAAATCCTACCTCCTTTAAAAGGTGAAGGTATACAGAGTATTTACGACGGCATTAATCCTCTTATGGAATTTGAGCCTTCGTTTATTGATGTTACCTATCACAGAGAAGATTTTATTTTAAAAAGCCGTCCAGATGGCTCATTCGACCGTGTATCCACCCGCAAAAGACCCGGTACCGTTGCTATATGCGCTGCCATTCAAAATAAATTTCATGTTGATGCAGTACCGCATATTATTTGTGGAGGATTCACCCGTGACGATACGGAAACCGCATTAATAGAATTGAATTTCTTAGGCATTGATAATGTTTTGGCTTTGCGCGGCGATGCAAGAAAAGGCGATTTACACTTTACCCCTGAGAGTCACGGCAATAAAAACGCCCTGGACCTCATTCACCAAGTAAAAAACATGAATTCAGGTGTTTATTTGGATGAAGAATTGAGCAACGCAGTAGAGAGTAATTTTTGTATTGGAGCCGCTTGTTATCCGGAAAAGCACATGGATGCACCCAACCTGCAAAGTGATTTACGCTATCTAAAACGTAAAGTTGAAGCCGGTGCTGAATTTCTAGTAACTCAAATGTTTTTTGACAATCAATATTACTTTGATTTCGTGAAGAAATGTAGAGAAAATGGAATCAATGTCCCCATAATTCCTGGAATCAAACCTTTGGCCACAAAAAAGCAGTTGAGTGTTCTACCTAAAATTTTCCATATAGACCTTCCCGATGCCTTGGTAAGTGCGGTTGAGTCTTGTAAAAACAACGAAGAAGTCAATCAAGTGGGAATAGAATGGGCCGCTCAGCAATGTAAAGAGCTAATGGAACAAGACGTTCCTGTTTTGCATTTTTACACAATGGGAAAATCACATCAGACCAAAGAAATCTGCAAACGCATTTTTTAATATTATGGAAGGAACCGTAACCAAATCAACCGGAAGCTGGTATATGGTTCGAACCGATGACGGGCATGTTTGGCAAGCCCGTACTCGAGGTAAAATGCGTTTACAAGGTCTCGACACCAGCAATCCGGTTGCTGTTGGAGATCGGGTTTTATTCGAAGAAGATACCAATTACGAAAACACCGCGAGTATTGTAGACGTTTACCCACGTAATAATTGGGTTGTACGTAAAGCCAACAAACTGAGTTCTAAGCGTCAGATTCTTGCTAGTAACTTAGATGCTGCCGTTTTGGTTGCCAGTATAATTTCACCAAGAACTTCCTTAGGTTTCATCGATCGCTTTTTAGTGGGTTGTGAAGCTTACCACGTTCCTTCAATTATTTTTCTGAATAAAGCCGATTTATTAGGTGACCAATTTGAATCGGTTAAAGAGGAAATATATAGAATTTATGAGAACGCCCACGTTGAAATATATTTCGGATCGGCATTATTACCCGAATCCATTGACCTATTTAAAAAAAATACCAAGGGCAAACGTATTTTACTTGCCGGTCATTCCGGGGTTGGGAAATCTACGCTGATGAATGCACTTTACCCCGATTTCAATGCCCGAGTAGGTGTGATTTCTGATTACCATGCTAAAGGAAAACATACCACTACATTTGCAGAAATGTATACGACTCCAGATGGCACACAAATTATCGACACACCTGGTATTCGTGATTTTGGCGTTGTTGATATACCCTCGGAAGAATTACCTCACTATTTTCCGGAGTTCCGAAAGTTCATGAAAGCCTGTAGATTCAACAACTGCACCCACATACACGAACCAGATTGTGCGGTTTTATCTCAACTCAATGAAGGCAACATCCCCCAAGAACGTTATTACAGTTATAGGAGCATCTTAAATAACGAAGATATATTTAAATAGTACATTCGTAAATACGTGACTTTTCATAGAAAATACATACAAAAATTTATTCTGCTTATTGTACTAATTGGCAGTTTCAATGCATGCATCAAACAGCCTGAATTCGTTCAAAATGCCCAATTAGAATTTTCAACTGATACCATTTACTTTGACACCGTTTTCACACGACAGCCTCAAACAGGTACTTATCCGATTTCGGTAACGAAATTACTAAGCGTTAAAAACAACCAAGATTTCTGGGTAAAAGCAAATTTTAAGGTTGCAGGAGGCGAACTATCCCCCTATCGCATAAATATCGACGGTATTTCGGGTAATGAAATTAAGGAATTAGAAATTGCGCCAAATGATAGTGCATTTGTTTTTATCCAATGCAAATTAGAAGCCAATAACGAAACCCAACCCTTATTAGTTATGGACTCCATTTATGCAGAAGTAGGAAACCAGCAATCCAAGCTAATACTAGCGGCATATGGATGGGATGCACATTATGTCAAAGACAGTATATTGCCAAACAACACGATTTGGAACGATAAAACCAAACCTTATGTGATTATAGACGGTGCTTATGTGGCACCCAATTCAAAATTCACTATTGAAGCTGGCGTACAAATTTTTGCTTCGGCACGATCTGGCTTGTATGTTTTTGGGGATTTAGAAATGAAAGGAACGGCCGAAGAACGCATTAAAATACGCGGTGATAAACCTATTTCTGCAACATTAACCTATCCGAATCAATGGTATGGCATGTATTTTGGACCTGGTGGTAAAGGTAATATTGCCTTTTCCGATATTACCAATGCCATCGTGGGAGTAAGGAGTGATTCTCAAGCTTTGGGATTGGATCCTTGCGTAGTACTTAAAAATACTCGGATTCAATATTGCGGCCAAGCCTGCCTTATTGGAGTAAGTGGTTCTATAAAAGCTGAAAACTGCTTGTTTGCTGATGCCGGTAGTTATACATTTTTGGGTTATTTCGGTGGAAACTACGAATTCAATCACTGCACGTTTGCCGACTATTCCTTTTTCACCAATCGAAACGGTGGACATTTCGGACTAACCAATACATTACGAGATGGAAACGGCTTTTTAATAAGTACTTTCCCGGCTCAATTAAGCTTAAGTAATTCCCTTATTTGGGGTTATAAAAAGGATGAAATCGCCATAGACAAATCCGACAAAGCGCCATTTTTAATAACAAATTCAACTTATAACTTATTAAAAACTCAGGATGAACTCGCGCTTTTTCAAGGGAATCAGAATCTATTCAATCTAGATCCCGTTTTCAAAAATACAGCAGAAGGAGATTATCACTTGGAAGAAAAATCGAATGCTATTAATCAAATACCCAAGCTATCCTTACCTATTGATCTTGAGGGAAACCCAAGATCCAATCCCACAGATATAGGTGCCTACGAATTCCAATAATTGTTAAAGTATAGCCTTAGGCCGTTTATTTCCTTTTTGATTTAAAAAAGGAACGCATTAAATCGCTGCATTCTCTTTCTAATACACCCGAAATAACCTCCATTTTAGGACTTGCGATCAAGCCCTTGCTATGATAGCCTGTTTTGGGTTCTGATGCACCAAATACAACCCTTTGTGGACGTGCCCACTGAATGGCGCCAAAACACATTACACATGGCTCAACTGTTATATATAATGTGCATTCTTCCAAGAATTTGGAACCTAAATATTGTGCCGCACCTGTAATGGCTAACATTTCTGCATGTGCCGTTACATCCGTTAGTTTTTCGGTTTGATTGTAACCCTTTGCAATAATTCGTTGTTTATGAACCACCACAGCCCCAATAGGAACTTCATCTTCTTCAAAAGCTTGTTGGGCCAATTGTAAAGCTTTTCCCATATAGTATTCATCTGAAAACAGTTCCACTTCTTCCATAAAATATTAATGTAAATATAAGTCCTTTACTGCCATTTTTTATTGAACTTTGTTACTAGTATAATGAGAATTGGAATTGTATTGTATCCCACCTTTGGAGGTAGCGGGGTTTTAGCGACAGAATTGGGAAAGGCTCTTGCCAAAAAAGGACATCAAGTACACTTCATCAGTTACAGTCAACCCGCTCGATTAGAAGCTTTCGTTGAAAATATTTTCTACCACGAGGTATATATACCACAATATCCTTTATTCCAACACGCCCCATATGAAACCGCTTTAGCGGGCAAAATAGTTGAGATTGTCAAGAGCAATCATCTCGAACTTTTACATGTGCACTATGCCATTCCGCACGCCTCGGCTGCCCTAATGGCTAAGCAAATTTTAAAGGAAGACCATATTCATATTCCAGTTGTTACAACTCTCCATGGTACCGATATTACATTAGTGGGACGAGAAGCGAGTTACGAACCCGTTGTGACTTGGAGCATCAACCAATCGGATGCAGTTACTGCTGTATCGGATAGTTTGGTGCGAGACACCTTGAAACATTTTTCTGTAAAGCGGCCAATTCGCATGATTCCGAATTTTATAGATTTTGAAAGATTCAATAAAAAACCGCGTCAGCATTTCAAGGACTTAATAGCACCCAATAGCGAAAGAATCATTGTACATACTTCTAACTTCCGTAAAGTAAAGCGGGTAGAAGATGTAGTTCGCATTTTCAATATCATACAACAGAAAGTACCGGCCAAACTATTACTTATTGGCGACGGTCCAGAAAGATCCAATATCGAAAAGGTATGTCGTGAATTGCATGTTTGCGACAAGGTAACCTACCTAGGAAAGCAAGAAGCAATCGAAGAAATTCTGAGTATTTGCGACCTTTTCATTTTACCTTCAGAAAGTGAAAGTTTTGGTTTAAGTGCCTTAGAAGCCATGGCTTGTGAAGTTCCCGTAATTTCAACAAATACAGGTGGTTTACCAGAGGTAAACATCAATGGTAAAACAGGTTTCTTGTCTGATATAGGCAATTATGAAGAAATGGCAGAAAACGCACTTTCTTTATTATCAAACAATGACCTCCTAATTGAATTTAGAAAAAATGCTTTGGAACAAGCAAAGAAATTTGACTTAAATGTGGTTTTGAATCAATATGTTGAAGTATATGAGGAGATGATTGATAGCCACTACAACCGCGACTAACTACAATAATTAATCCCTCGGGAAATACGTCCGTAAAAATTTCAAAGCAATTGAAATTTGATTCTCCACCGTTTTCGGAGTAATATCCAACAATTCGGCGATTTCTTTGTGTGTCAACTCGTAATTCCGACTCATAATGAATACTTGACGACACTTTTTGGGCAACTTTTCAATTAAAAAGGCCAAACGTTCTTGGATTTCTTTGGCTGCAATCGTTTCAACGATACCAGGGTCCTTATCTAAGTAAATATCATCATCCGGTAAATCGCTGTAATCTACTTTAGATTTCCGAATGTGATTCAAAGATTTATTACGCACCGAGGTGAACAGATAGCTTTTCAGGGAGTTTTCATCTTGAATCTCCCTGAATTGCCCTCCATTCCAATAAGACAAGAAAACGTCATGTACAATTTCCTCAGCATCATCGGTATTATTCACCAGAGTCACGGCAAATGCAACCAAACCGGGACGAAATTTCCGGAAAATGGTCTCTAACTGATGGATATCCTGATTCAAAATTGTAGAACGGGTTGGACTGAGGCAAAAATAAGCCCAATACCTCGTCAATCCGTTAAAAAATAATTCACGAATGTTAATTGGCTACATCACTCATAAACTGAAGATGCATTAATTTCAATTCCTCATAGGTGAATTCACCATCAAAATAGGCAACCGCCGCATCGATATCTTCCACTTCTTCATTGCGGAAGTAATCAACGATTTCTTCTTGTAAATCTTCATCAAGGAATTGATTTAAGAAATAGCGAATGTTAATCTTGGTGCCTGAATTCACAATTTGAGATAATTCCTCCAACATCTCGTCAAACTCAATTTTAAGTTGATCGGCAATATCCGGTAAGTCTACCTTTTTGTCGATGTTTAAAATAATGTTCACGCGTTTGGCTGAACGCTCAGAGTTGCCTTTCAAAACAACATCCATCGGTCTATCGATTTCGTTGTCTTTTACGTACTTTTCGATGAAGGCAATAAAAGGAGCCCCAAATTTTTGGGCTTTGTTTCTTCCTACCCCATTGATGTTGGCCAATTCTTCGATTGTAATCGGGTACTTTGTGGCCATGTCTTCAAGACTTGGATCTTGGAAAATCACATAGGGTGGCAATTCCATCTCTTGTGCAACTTTCCGGCGTAAATCCTTTAGTCCTTTAAACAAGTTTTTGTCGCTGAGGGATTCGAGTTTGAAGCTATCGAAGTCTTCGTCACTCACATGGTCGAACTCTGTATCTACGGGCATAAATAGCTCATAAGGTTCAAGTAAGTAGGTTGCGCCCTTAGGCGTAACGCTCAACAATCCATAGCGCTCGATATTCTTGTTCAGGAATCCCTCAACAAGTGCCAAGCGAAAAACGGATTTCCAAAATATTTTATCGCGGTCCTTTCCTCTACCAAAATGCGATAATAACTGATGGCCGTAGTGCTTTATCTGCGCTTCGGCGGTATTTCCAATAATTACATTTACCAGATGGGTCAATGTAAACTCTCCCTTTATTTCCGAAACCATTTCCAAGGCCATACGCATACTTTGCTGCACATCTTCCTTGGGTTTGGGGTGTGCGCAATTGTCGCACATCTTTTCGCAATCTTCTTCGTTGAACTCCTCACCGAAATAATGAAGAAGCAACTTACGTCTGCATTGACTACTCTCTGCAAATGCCTCAGTTTCAGCTATAAGTAAATGACCAATTTCTTGCTCTGCGACGGGTTTGTCCTTCATGAACTTCTCCAACTTTTCAATGTCGTTGGGGTTGTAAAACAAGAGACAATCACCACGCATTCCATCGCGACCCGCTCTACCAGTTTCTTGATAATATCCCTCTAAACTTTTAGGAACATCATAGTGAATCACATAGCGCACATCCGGTTTGTCGATTCCCATTCCGAAGGCTATAGTCGCTACGATTACGTCGCATTTTTCCATCAAGAATGCGTCCTGATGTTGCGCACGAACCTTTGAATCCAAACCCGCATGATAGGGTAAGGCTTTGATTCCGTTGCGCTCCAACATCTGAGCTATTTCCTCAACTTTCTTTCGCGAAAGACAATACACGATACCCGAAGCATCTTGATGCTGTTGGATGAAGGTGATGATTTCCTTATGCACAACGTCTTTACGTCCTTTTGGTCTTACTTTATAAAATAAATTCGACCTATTAAAAGAACTCTTGAAAAGATTTGCATCCAGCATATTCAAATTCTTTTGAATATCGTGCTGCACTTTAGGCGTTGCTGTTGCGGTTAAAGCAAGAATTGGGATATTCCCAATGCTGCGAACCATCTGTTTGATCTTGCGATATTCAGGTCTAAAATCATGACCCCATTCGGATATACAGTGTGCTTCATCAACCGCTACAAAGGAAACCTTAATTTTAGCTAATAAATCCAGGGTATCTTGCTTTTTTAAAGTTTCAGGAGCTACATAAAGCAATTTGGTTTCTCCGGAAATTACATCTTCAATAACTTGATTGAAATCGGCCTTATTCAAAGAACTGTTCAAAAAATGGGCCATCCCGCTATTACTTGAAAATCCACGCAGGTTATCTACCTGGTTTTTCATTAACGCAATCAATGGAGAAATAACGATTGCCGTACCCTCCATCATCATTGCTGGCAATTGATAACACATTGACTTGCCCGCGCCTGTTGGCATGATAACAAAGCAATCATTTCCATCCATGATACTTTGTATCACGACCTCTTGATTGCCTTTGAAAGCATCAAAGCCGAAAAATTCCTTCAAGAATGCTTTCGGATCTTTGGTTTCATGTCCTGTTACTGCGGTCATCTTATTATTACCTGCTCTGGTTGAGTATGTGAAATTACAACAAATTTGTATGTTAACAATGCATTAATTCTGCGAATTAATAAATGTATAAACGTAATTCCTACCATTGAAAATGCGTAGCATCATAATTTTTCCCTTATTTTGTAGTTCAGTTAGGATTTCGATTCCTAAAACCCTTTATAAATGAATTCTAAATCCACCGAATTTAATAACGAAAAAATCGTACAATTTGGACTCGAAGCCCTTGAGGATGAATTGAATAGCCTCCAAGATTTACCTAAGTTTTTAGACCACAATTTTGCTGAAGCTGTTAAATCCATTTTCAGCGCAAAAGGCAGGGTGGTTCTGACCGGAATTGGGAAAAGTGCCATTATTGCCCAAAAAATTTGTGCAACCATGAATAGTACTGGACAACCCGCCTTATTCATGCATGCCGCTGATGCCATACATGGAGATCTGGGAATGATCCAACAAAACGATGTAATCATAGCCATTTCAAAAAGTGGTAATACGGAAGAGATGATAACACTCATTCCATTACTCAAGCAAGCCAACAATACGCTAATTGCCATTGTAGGTAATCTTCAATCAAAATTAGCACAAGAAGCAGATTGGGTCCTGAATACGACCGTTAATCGTGAAGCTTGCCCCAATAATTTGGCACCAACTACAAGTACAAGTGCGCAACTTTTAATGGGAGATGCTTTGGCGGTTGCGTTGATAAAATTGAGAAATTTCAGTGACGAAGATTTTTCGAAATACCATCCAGGTGGTGCGCTTGGCAAAAAATTATACCTTACATGTGGCGATATTGCCAATCAACATGCCACACCTTTTGTAGAACCTGAAACCAATTGGAAAGAAGTAATATTTAACATTTCAGAAAGTCGCTTAGGCGCAACAGCTGTAATTCAAAACAACACGGTTATTGGCATCATTACAGACGGAGATATTCGTAGAATGTTGGCCAATTTTGATTTACTCGAGAATCTCAAAGCAAGGGATATTATGACCCCTAACCCACGTCAAATTTCTGCCGAAGAATTGGCTGTAGAAGCCGCACAAACGATGCAGGAACATAAAATAACACAACTTATAGTAACTGAAAATCAAGCCTATATTGGAATGGTTCATTTACACGATTTGTACCAAGAAGGAATAATTGGATAATACCATGAATAAAAACCACTATATCATCATAATGGCTGGGGGAATTGGAACCCGTTTTTGGCCAGTAAGTAAAAAGAGTTTTCCTAAACAATTCATGGATATCCTCGGCACAGGTCAATCACTTATAACACAAACCTATAAGCGCTTTACCCATTTCATTCCTGAGGAAAATATTTACATCGTTGCCAATACAGATTATACCGACCTCATCAAAGAACACATTCCCACGATAACCGACGAGCAGATTTTAAAAGAACCGATGGGTAAAAATACCGCTCCGTGTATTGCTTTTGCGAGTTATTATTTGAAGCAAAAAAATCCAAATGCGGTATGTATGGTTGCACCTTCAGATCACCTAATTACCGACGAACCCAATTTTGCCGCAACAAGCCTAAAAGCCCTGAATTTTGCAGCAGAACAAGATGGTTTGGTTACTTTAGGAATAAAACCATCTCGTCCCGATACAGGGTATGGGTACATCCAATTCACAAAAGACCCCATTGAAGAAGGCATACACCCAGTAAAAACTTTCACGGAAAAACCTACCGAAGAAATCGCGAAAAGCTTTATTGAAAGTAAAGAGTTTCTTTGGAACGCCGGAATATTTGCTTGGAGTGTTACAAATATTTGCAATCGATTTGAGGAAAAACTACCTGAAATTCATACACTTTTTAGTGAAATCGACTATAACGCCGATGACAGCGAAGCCAAGATAGAAAAGGCCTACGGTCAATGTCCAAGCATATCCATTGATTACGGCATAATGGAAAAGGATAAAAAGGTTTTTGTATTGCCATCTCACTTTGGATGGAGCGATTTAGGTACTTGGAAAAGTTTATGGGATGTATCCAGTAAAGACGGTCACGAAAATGCGCTAATTGGAAAAAATACCCTCAGCCAAGACTCTGCGCAGAATCTCGTGTTCGCTAATAAGGATAAACTAACGGTTATAAGTGGTGTTGAGAACCTAGTAATCGTAGACTCTGACGAAGTTTTATTGGTTATGAATAAAGACAAGGAACAAGAATTGAGAAGTATCGTTACTGAAGTAAAACAAAAGTATAAAGGAAAATATAATTGATTTTTCTTTGAGAAGATTGTGATATCTGATTTTTTAGTATATTTGTAGGGTTACCTGTTACGGGTAACGCCAACTGTTACGCGCTTTTACATACCAAACATCCTGGCCGTGCACTTTGCGCGGCCTTGATTTTTTATAGGAACCCTACTCGTGAAAAACATCTCCTATTTACGCGCGCATCTTTACATTCACATTTCCGTTTTTTTATGGGGTTTTACGGCCATTCTAGGGAAATTAATATCCTATGGATCCCTACAATTGGTTTGGCACCGAATGCTAATCACGGCAGCCGTTTATTTTTGCATTCCTCAGGTTTGGAAGTTAGTAAGTAATACTCCCAAACAAACTTTAATTCGACTTTGGTTAATTGGCATTATTGTAGCCGGCCATTGGCTTACATTTTACGGAAGTATAAAATTGGGGAATTCCGTATCAATCACCCTAGCGTGTTTAGGTTCTGCATCATTTTTCACGTCAATTTTTGAACCCCTCCTCACAAAAAAACCTTTCCAAAAACAAGAAATAACCTCAGGTTTAATTGTGGTACTTGGTGTTGCTCTTATCAGTTTCTCATTACCGGAAACCACCAATCCTCAATTGTCATACCCTTGGGCTATCGGTATCGGAATAATTAGCGCCGCCTTAGCCGCTCTTTTTAGCACCTTAAATAAAAAATACATCCAAGATGCACACCCATTAAG
>Ga0181600_10000977_pt1 | contig 22101 bp, 34 predicted proteins | sample 041ome_2_FD_132982 | JGI IMG/M metagenome (GOLD analysis project Ga0181600, IMG submission 132982) | Coastal salt marsh microbial communities from the Groves Creek Marsh, Skidaway Island, Georgia - 041406US metaG (megahit assembly) | ecosystem: Environmental > Aquatic > Marine > Intertidal zone... | reverse complement strand
CAAACCAAAATGACTGGGGTCATGTCGTGTTTCGAGAAGTGGCTATGGAGCTGGCTTTTCGAGACTTCGATATGCGACAGATCAAGGTCGAGATAAACCCGACCGAAGCGTTAGTTAAAGATGGCATGTTCAAGCCTATTATGCAGGCGATGTACCCTGACAAGCGCAGCACAACCCAGCTGACAACAGAAGAGTTCAACAACGTCATGGATGTCTTTATAGACGCGCTACGGGACCGTCTAGGCATTCATGTCACATTACCAGAGGAAAGAGGTCATTATGGCAAGTCGTAAATTAACGCCAGAGCAGGTTAACGAGATCCGCTGCTATGAACGTATGCGGGCGCACTACGAAGGTCTGGCCAAGTTGTACAAGCGCCAGAACATCGCGAACAAGTACGGTGTAAGTTATTCTGTAGTCACAGCGATAACAGATGGCCACGCTTATAGCGACGTGCCTGATCCGAACTGCGTGAGCTTTAAACATGACTGAACTAACCCAAGAAGATATCGAGTTGATCGAAGGCTTGTGTGAAGAACGAACGCGATTACGTCGTGAGATGTTGCAACTATCTAACGAGAAGATTGCCGAGAAGTTCGAGACCACGCCTGAAGAGATACACAAGATTGCAAAGTACATGAACAATCACAGATGCAGACCACCTAAGAATGCAATCTAAGAATCGGAAATGTAGTTATTGCAAGAAGAAAGTGCCTGCAGAAACCGCCGTAATAGGCGGACTGCGGGCTTTTTGTTCTTACGACCACCTCATAGCCTATGCGAAGTCAGATACCGGCAAGAAGGCCGTAAAACAGCAGCAGAAACGCGAGCTACGAACCAAGTCTGACTGGATGAAGTTGGCCCAGGTTGCGGTCAATGCCTGGGTACGGTTCAGGGACCGTGGGAAGCCCTGTATCAGTTGTGGCAACTTACCACAGCAAAAGCTAGGCGGAACCATGGATGCTGGCCACTACAGGTCTCGTGGTGCCGCAGGTCATTTAAGGTTCAATACATGGAACATCCATGCCCAGTGCGTCAAGTGCAATCGTCACTTGTCAGGGAATGCCGTGGAGTTCAGAATAAACTTGATCCGCCGTATTGGTGAAGACAAAGTTCAACAGCTCGAAGCAGACTCTACGATCAGGAACTTCGATGTCGACTACCTGCAGCGGATCACCACGGTGTTTAAGCGCCGTCTGCGAATTGAGAAAAAGATTGCAGAAAAGAGTTGACAGTGTAAACGGAATATCTATAATCACAGTTATAGATTGTTTACGAGGTCAACGAAATGGAAAACATGATGCAAGAATTACTGGGTTGGATGGAAGCAGTGTACGGAGCTGCAGCCCATACAAACTGGTCAGGCGTATGTCGCGCAATGTCAGATATTTCTGACAACGAAGCGATGACTATTGTGTCTAACATGATTGACAACTTACACGCTCGTGCTGAGCTAATGGATTTAAGATGAGTTATGACCTTAATCGCATTAGAGACATTCAAGAAAAATTACAATGTGCTATCGAGTGCATTGAAAAATCTCGCACTGCTGGAGACCATGACACCATGGAAGCCTGCGAGTATCTGGCAGCTAGCTACAACAAAAAGCTGGCACAACTTGTTGAAAGAGGTAACGAAGATGAGAAACAAGAACATGCAAATGTATAGATTTTATATGCGTCAGAAGGCTGGGTATCCATACCCATGTGCTGACTTTGATAAGACCTGGTTTGGTGAGTCGTTGTCAGGCGCAGTAGCCCAGGCACGCAACCTTAACAAGGGTCGTATTGGCATGGAGATTTATAAGGTCGAAGAGCTTAGCTGCGGCGAGACAGAGTACCTGTAATGGGTTCTGGCGCTCATCGCTTTAAGGGTCGTATCGCCATCATAGATGATGTATATCTATCTGGCGTGGACTCTTATATCGAGTCAATGTACTGGGATGATACTGGCGAATATCTCACTAAAGCTGAGATGGACCAGTTCATCGAAGAGAACTCATCGTTTATCGGTGAAATGATCTACGAGTGGTGTAACTGATGCATATGACTGATATGGAATGGACGATATTGAGTCTTGTCCTTGAGAACCCTGACAAGGTGGCTGACATGCTGCCTGGTATGGATCTTGAAGAGATCGAGGCTCGATGTGAGATCTTGCTAGAGCTTCGTGAGTTCGACGAGCGAGACCCTAAGATGCGTAAGATCCTAGAGGCCTGCATCAATAACGGTGACTGGCACATAGCCATCCATAAGTCAGATATCGATTATGACGCTACGTTAGATATCGTAGACGCAGCTTGGTCGCTGCAAGATAGATTCGCAGCCCGCTTCCCTGTTGAGCCAGGTGAGTGGTTTGGGTATATCAATCAAGAGGTTGACGGATTGAATGTCTGTCACTAAGATGAACGTGTTCCGGATGGAGCTTGGCAGGCTCCTAAAGTGACCGGAACGTAGATAGTAAGGGAAAACCGTACCGTCCACATCCGGACACATTCGGTCTCTAATGTAGTGCAAACTCTTGCCTGCGTCAATACTTCTCTCTATCTCAATGCCAAGCTACGGCTTTAATAGTTCAGTCGCATCGTGCTGGCCCGTAGACAAAGCGAGATTTTTGCGCCGACCTTTGAGGGCGGGACAAACAGCGTATCAGGCTACCGTTAATACGGGGTGTGGTGTTACGAGCCACGGCACATGCCGCCAAAAGTCGTTGCTGATTACTGGCGCAAAATTGGGAAATTCAAACTGTCATCTGGGGGGTAGCCTAATAGCCCTCTAAATGACCACTATTGTCTGGAGATGAGATGAGTATAAGTTTAAGGCCGCATCAAGAACGTGCCATTGAAATGTTAAGAGGTTCACTGAGGAAAGGTAACAAGCGCATTGTACTGGCTGCACCTTGCTCATTCGGTAAGACCCGAGTCGCTGCGTTTATCCTGGCCGAAGCTGCTAAGCGTGGTAAGAAGGCTGTGTTTATCTGCGATCGCATCAAGCTGGTCCAGCAGGCGCTCGACTCATTCGACGAGTTCAATCTAAACGTGGGTGTTATCCAGGGTGATCACTGGCGTTGGAATCCAGCTGCAGACATTCAGATCTGTTCTATCCAGACCCTGGCACGTCGCCATGAAAAGCTGCCATTTGATATCGCTGTTGTTGATGAATGCCACACACACTACGAGACCCTGTCTGATTACATGACATCGTATAACGCTATACCGTTTATCGGCCTGTCAGCGACACCATTCAGTAAAGGCCTGGGCAAGTGGTACACCGACCTTGTTGTACCTAGCACACCAATCGAACTACTCGATGAGAACTACCTGACACCGGTACGCTACTGGGGTGGCAAGAAGGCTAATGTTAAGGGCCTGAAGCGTCGTGCGTTAAAGACCGGTGGCACCGACTACGATCCAACTTACCTAGGCAAGCGTCTGACTAACGATAAAGAATTAACTGGTGACATCATAAAAAATTGGAAGTTGCATGGTGAGGACTCGCAGACCATTATGTTCTGCCCGACAATCGCACACAGCAAACACATGGTTGATCAGTTCAATGCAGCAGGTATCTCAGCAGAACATATCGACGGCTACATGCCTGATCACGAACGCCAGGCCTTGTTCGAGGCTCATGATCTAGGTGAGTTCAAGATCCTATCTTGCTCGAAGCTACTTAACACTGGCTATGACGCGCCAAAGGTTCGCTGTTTGATCGACGCATACCCTACACGCTCACTGATTCAACACGTCCAGCGTGCCGGCCGCATCATGCGCTTGGCTGAGGGTAAGAACTACGCGATATACCTAGACCATGCCGGCAACATCTCTAACCTTGGTATGCCTGAGTACATCATCCCTGAGTCACTTGATGACGGTGAGGATAAGTTCAACGAGCAGAAGCAGACCAAGAAAGAAAAGAAAGAGGCCAAGCCACGCGAATGCCCGCAGTGCTACTCGATCTTCACGGGCCTGCGCTGCAGCTGTGGTTACGAGATCCCTCGCGAAGTTCAGATGGAATCAGACGACTCTATCCTTGAAGAGCTAAAGTACAAAAAGAAAGAGAACCGTGATGTATCACCAGAGGCTAAGTCTCGATTCTACGGTGACCTGGTCCAGATTGGCCGCGAGAAAGGATACAAGCTCGGCTGGGCTATGAATAAATACCGAGAGCGCTTTGGTGTATGGCCAAACAAGATCAACCCTGTAGAGGCTGAGAAGCCACACCAGGACACACTCAACTGGATAACACACTCACGAATCAAGTGGGCGCGGAGCAAGAAGAATGGTTGAAGAGCTGTTAGCCAAGCTAGACAAGGTCAAATCTACCGGCAATCGCAAGTGGACGGCTTGCTGTCCGGTACACGGTGATAAGAACCCGTCTATGAGCATTAAAGAGGAACGAGATGGAAAAGTACTTTGTTATTGCTTTGCGTGTGGCGCAAAAGGCGTGGATGTTGTTGGAGCTGTTGGCCTTCCGGTTGCCGTATTGTTTGGCGAGGAAAGTGAACTACCTGATCGGAGTGCCTGGCGCAAACAGAAGCTGCTGGAAGAGAAAGCGTCCGACGAACTATTCTTACGGATCTACTCTTCTTGGCAAGAGGCCGGCAAACGCATCCCGTGGGCAGACCAGAAGCGATACAAGATAGCTATCAATCGCCTGGCATCGATAGAAAATAAATTAGCAGAAATTGCATAAATAAGTGTTGACGCTGTCAGTATGTGGTGTATAGTTAACCCATCGAAACAATAAATAGATGAGGAAAACACAATGTTGAAATTCGAAACTACTGCAAACATCGGCGACACCATCAAAGCTTTTGATTTTGAGCCACGCAAAGATGCACCAGGCTCTTACTTGGTCGGTGAAGTAGTTGATCGCGTAATCAACGGCGGCGCTAAAATGTACGAAGTAATGGTTACTGAATCTACTAACGAAATGCGCATTGGCACTTTGATGTATGTTCCTTACGAAACCTTCATGGATTTCGACAACCGCGTAACTAAAGTAGCTTAATTATCACGGGGTTTCGGCCCCACATAGAGGTCACAACTATGAAACGCAATCTACGTCACGCATTCAACGCCATGAAAAAGATCGGCGCACCTGTTTACGATCACGACGAGCAGGACTACTACGTCTTGTCAGCTGAAGAGAACTACGACGACATGTGGGCTGATTACCACGAAGGCTATCGCTTCTTCAATAACCGTCATGAAGTCAATGATAAGTTGGCCGCTATCCTTGATAATCACAAGTGTTGGTGTGAATGGCAGAACGCCGGCTGCTTGCATGTTTACAGTGAGTGGAGTGCGTAATGAAATTCTTTGATGCTCGCCTGATTATGGCTGTTTACTCAAACTTTGTTTACTTCCGCATGACTGGCCGCAGCCATGCACCTTACACAATTCTTTCTTAAGGGGTCACAACCATGAAAAAGATTAACCTAGACGACTTTTCTCGCGACATGACTTTTGGCGGCTACGAGCGCTTAAAGTCAGACATGGCTTATCTTGTACGTCGCTACAGACAGATGGAAAAGTACAGTTCAGAAGAGTTACAATACTTCCATCGCATATTCGATATTTGGACTGAGCATTACGCTCTCGACTCAGACGAGGTCACAAACGATGAGTAATCACTACGACGACGAACGTTCTGAGAACGCTTGGAATAGCTATATCGACTCAAGTGAGTACGATGCTGACTTGCGTGATCTAGCGATCCACCGCCTTACCTACGAAGATAACTTTGCTGATGACGTAATGTCTGACGCTATCTGCGACCTGAGGAAAGAAGATCACGATATGGCTATCGTAGATCCTTGCGAGTTTGGTCGTATCCTATCTGCAATCTATCTCCATAAAGCTATGGAGTGGTCTGAAGACATGCTGGCCAACAACTGGTCTGAGCTGTACTTTGAGGGTGCCTTCGACCACGGTTGCTAACCAAATCAGATGTCCTCTGATACCTCACCGCGCTCCTAAGCGGATTTAACCCCGGCCTGGTTGTTTAGCAGTTACCAGTAACCGGGGTTCTTTTTGCTTGCTTACATTAGAATTTTCTAATATACTGTATGTATCTACAACGTATACACAAGAGGATATATACACATGAAAAACGTAATCGCTATCGCAGCAATCTTGGCATCAACTCAGTCATTCGCATTCATCGATGACGCTTCAAGCGCTGCCAACCACAACGGCTCTGTTGAGTCTAAATCTACTGCTAATGCTACTGGCCGTGGCGTCGCTACTTTCGGCATGAACTTCTCAGCTTCAGCTAACACCACTGGCGACTTCGATCACAACGGTATGATGCAGGACATCTTCGGTGGTAACACTGAATCACGTCCTTACTACTACAACGTCAAGTAATGTAGTAAACTAGGGGCTATCATTACGTTTGGACGCTAACAATGGCACAAGCAGATAGCCCCAAAATGGGCAGACCAACAAAACTTACTGAAGAGATCATCAAGCAGGCTGAGAACTACATTGCTGGCGACTGGATGACGCTAGGTCATGTAATGCCATCAGCTGTAGGATTAGCCAAAGTTATAGGCGTATCAAAGAAGACTATCTATAACTGGGCTGACAATAATGATGACTTTTTACACATATTAGCGGAACTCAATACTGAGCAAGAGTTCACGCTGCTGAATAACGGCTTAACAGGTGAGTTCAACACCGCTATCACTAAGCTGGTGCTAACTAAGCACGACTACTCAGATAAGGTCGCACAAGACGTTACAAGCTCAGACGGCTCTATGAAGCCTACTGTCATCGAGTTGGTTGGGGTCACCACTGAGAGCTCAGCTGAAGATACCGAATAAGCTCGTCCCTGTATTCGAGGGTAAGACACGTTACCGTGGCGCCTATGGTGGCCGTGGATCAGGCAAGACGCGCACGTTTGCGCTAATGACTGCAGTTCGTGGCTACCAGTGGGGGATGGAAGGTAAGACTGGCCAGATCCTGTGTGGTCGTGAGTTTATGAACTCTCTGGACGATTCGTCGCTCGAAGAGATCAAGGCTGCGATCAGCGAGGTTAAATGGCTGGCTGACTACTACGAAGTGGGGGAGAAGTATATTCGTAGTAAGGATGGGCGCATCTCGTATGTGTTCGCAGGCTTACGTCGCAACCTGGACTCAATCAAGTCTAAGGCCCGTATCTTGCTGGCCTGGGTCGATGAGGCCGAGACAGTATCTGACACCGCCTGGTCCAAGCTAATACCTACGGTGCGTGAGCATGAGTCTGAGATCTGGGTGACCTGGAACCCTGAGTCAAAAGAGTCAGCCACTCATAAGCGATTCCGCCAGGACCCGCCTGAAACCGCCAAGATCGTCGAGATGAACTACATGGACAACCCATGGTTCCCTGACGTTCTGAATCAAGAGCGCCTGCTAGACCAAGAGAAGCGACCTGAAGCATATGATCACATCTGGCTGGGTGACTATCTAACGCATAACGAGGGTGCTTACTATGCGATTGAGATGCGAGATGCTAAGTCTTCTGGCCGTATTGGCTTTGTGCCTTATGAGCCTAGTTTGGGTGTTATTACAAGTTGGGACCTTGGTATTGGAGACTCAACGTCCATCTGGTTCTTCCAAGTCACCGGCGCAGAGATACGCGTCATTGACTACTACGAAAACAACGGTGTTGGACTCGATCATTACGCACGAGTACTGCAGGAAAAGGGATACATCTATTCCGAACACATACTGCCGCACGACGTACAGGTTAAAGAACTAGGCTCTGGTAAAAGCCGGATAGAGACGCTCGATAACCTTGGCATACGTCCTATCACCATTGCACCAAAGCTCGGCGTAGATGACGGCATACAGGCCTCACGATCGATCATTCCACGGTGTTGGTTTGATGCTGAGAAGGTAGAGCGTGGTATCGATTGCTTACGTCAGTATCACCGTGAGTACAACGAGAACAACAAATCTTGGAATGGTCGGCCTAAGCACGACTGGGCATCACACGGTGCAGACGCATTCAGATACTTTGCTGTGGGCTACTCACCTATCTCTAACTCGTGGGCTGAACCTATTAGACGTGGCATGAAAGGGGTGGCATAATTCCAGTAATTATTATTTGGAATAAGCCATGGCACGTTTCGATTCTCTCTGGGAGCTTATAGCAGGTGGTGCTAAACAAGCGCCAGTTGACCCAGTTACAGGTACAGTCTCTAAGCTAGACGAAGCTGTGATGAATATGCGTCAGAACAAGATGCAGGCTAATCAGATCGAGAATGCTCTGATGGGTATGGGAGCAGGCGTTAAACGTGCTGAGATGCAAGATACCGGCTTACTTAACTGGCTTGATGAACAAGGTGGCTCTGTAACGCAACGCGACATAGCTGAGTACCTGGACCAGGCTCGTGAGCCTATTGGCGTGACTCGCTACCAGACAGAGACATATCCACCTCTTGAGTCATTACCACCGCTACAGCACGCTTTCCAAAGAGATCCTGAAGCAGCTGCCCGTCTATCTACTTCTCATGGGTTAGGCACAAAGGGTGATCTTAAAAGCGATGACCCTGCAGTATTTGAGCCTGCCGCACAAGATTATCGTGACTGGGTTGTAAGTCGTGGTGGTGCGCCATCTCGCGCTAATTACATACTTGAAAAGTATCGCAATGCCGGCATGGTGATGAATGATTTGCCTGATGAAGCATGGGGTAGCGGTCAATTCTCAATACTAGACTTTGCAAAAAATCGTGGATATCACCAGATGGCGTTTGAAAAACCGCCTATGGAGTTAGACTTTACTGATCCTACTAGCGGCAGACGTTATCAGGTAGAACCTACTCACGATCGCTCAGTGTATAGAACCTATGAGCATACTGGTAACGAAAGAAAGCGATTAGCTATTCCTGATGAGTCATTTGATCCTGACGGTAATCCATTGCCAATGTATGGCACTACTAGAACACCAACAACTATTGATGAAGCTCTTCAGGCTATTAATCAGCGCCGAATTGAAGGCTCAGATACTACTAAGCATGCTGGCGTTACTGATCCCGGTCTTGATCTAAGCACTTACAAAGAAGATGTGATCACTCTTCCAGCTCGTGGCAAAGAGCCTGGAATATCCTACGAGCATGAGAGTCATTGGCCAGGCGTTGAGAATCCAATGATTCATTTGCGAAGCTCACACCGTGAGTTAGATGACGGTGGCTTTGCAGTACACGTTGAAGAGTTGCAGTCTGACTGGCACCAAGAAGCAGGCAAGCTCGGCACTTATTATTCGCCTGAGATCAGGGATACTGCGATCGACGCATCAGAGAAAGCCAACAGAGCGCTAACTGACTTGGCCCCAAAAGGTAACTTTGAAACAGACACCATGGATATGGTTGATGGCTTTGACTCTCGTGTGTTCTATCATTCACCAGATGGTAGGAAGTATCAGGTTGCAGAAGTTGTAATTGATAGCGAAGGCGACAAGACATTTAACGTGATGGATAATGGTGTCAAAGCGGCATTCCCTGGCGGCGCTCCAGATAACCTAGAGGACTTGCTAGAAGCAGCTGCAGATAAACAAATAGCTGTTCGTAATGTAGGTTTAGCTCCAGCTGAAGCGCCAATGCAGAAAGGTGAGTGGCAGAAGTTCGGCATCAAGCAGGCTATCAAGCGTGCTATCGATGAAGGTGCTAGTGGCATCACATTGCCTAGCGGCGAAGACATGATCCGTAAAGAAAACGTCATGGGTGATTCAAGAATAGAGAATGGTCTTCGTAGAAACTACGATCAGAAGCTACCGTCTATCCTGAAGGATATCGGTAAGCAGTACGGCGTTAAGCCCGAGATGCGTAAGATGTACTACGGTGATAAAGAGGTAGAGCGTTTATACTTACCATTGACCGACGAGATGATCGAGAAGATCAAAACCGAAGGTATGAAGAAGTACGGCAAGACAGAGCAGCCACAGGGAATCCTTGGCGCAATAGGTGATATGTATGCCTAACCCAATTAAGAAGAAAGCGGTTAAATGGATCGATGATCTAACCGGCGCATGGGATGACGTGCCTGAAGGTTATGTACGCCTAGAGAACGGTGATCTATTTAAGCTATCTAACTCTGGCGATACTCAGGTAGCCACAACTGTTGGCACATACCGTAAAGCCGCTGAGATGCTAGATCGTCTAGGCTCAGGTGATAAGCGTATCGATTACGGCGCAGGCAAAGGCTTGGGCACTGACATCATCAAGGCTAAGTCTTACGAGCCATTCCCTGAAGAAGGCTTTACTCCAGACTACACAAAACCACCTAACGAACTATTTGACGCTGTTGTTAACCTCAACGTACTAAACGTGCTGCCGCCACAGATTCGTGACCAGGTGGCCAAAGAGCTGCTAGATCGTGTTCGCATGGGTGGTGACGCCCTGGTAGGCGCTCGTAGCTACTCTGACGTAATGAACGCTAAGAACCCTAAGATGGTTGGCGATGGCGGCATCGTTACCAGTAAAGGCACATATCAATATGGCTTTGGCGGTAAGAACGAAGGCCTGATCGACTACATGAACCGCATGGCTGAAGACATGGGTGAAGGTAAGCGCTTCGAGATGGAAAAGGCTCCACTGGCGGCAACAGGCGCTAAGATCAAGCGCGTCCCTAAGAAGAAGAAAAAGAAATGAGCGCAGTCGTCGATGAAGTCGTCAAACTTATCAAGTTAGGCTTACTAAAGCCTGATGCAGCTGCAAAGCCCAGGGCTATCAAGAACGCTCAAGAAGAGTACAAAAACCTGATAAAGAAGAAGCACTATCGTGAGATGGTTGCTAAAGCTGCAGAGGATGACTTCGGTAGTCTCTATGTACCAGAAAACGTACAGCACCAGATCGTAAAGCCAGAAGACTTCGCTGGCCACGCATTGGTTAACTACAAGACCGATCGCAGTGACTTGGGTGTTGTTGATCGATTCCTTGGTACTCAGATGGGCACTAAGGTTCAATCAGGCACTAAGTTCACGCCAAAGCACGCTGATGAGCTGCTTGGTTGGGCGTCTATGGGATCCGATACCGGAATGTCTGGTATCGCCAACAAGGCGCATCGCAAAGCCATAGCTACTGAGAACCTGACTGATATGCCATCGGCTGCAAGCAGTGTTCTTATGGGTGAAGAGTCATCACGATTCAGTGTACCAGTAGCTGAGATGATGCTTAAGCTCGTTAAAGACAACATGCCATCTAAGCAGGCCGTTAAAGCATTTGATGATGAGATGCGTAAAACTGATAAGAAATGGGTTGGCCTGGAATCAGATGAAGCGCTAGAGCAGCTGAAAGGCTTGGGCGATCACACCATGAAAGGCGCAGGCGCTCACCGTAAGCGATTCCTTCAGGTGCTAGAGAAGCCTGAGTTCCGCAAGATGGGCTTCCCGCAGCCAAACACCGCATTGCCAGTTATTGATAACCCTGAGTACGCAGGATTACCTATTGGCACTCAAGGCTTGAATATGTGGCTGCCTGACACAGCTCGTCGGGTAGAGAATAAAACCGGACTGCACGAGTCATACTCTCACATTCTGCCAAGGCTTGAAGGCACAATGGGCCGCTACGAGGTTCCTGTTAGCTTTGCAGCACAGAACCCTGCAGTTATGCGTGCATTAGGCGACGCTTACACGACTCCAAAGTGGAGCGAAAAGACACTCAAGCTGACTAAGCCACGACCATTCACTTATGGTGAGTTAATGACCGCCAACATGGATAGATCAGCCGGCGCTACTGGCACTATCCAAAAGATTGATCAAGAGTCTATCGACTCAGTAAATAAGGCTATCGAGTACAACAAAGCATTGATCGCTAAGTACGGCTCTCTGCCTGCAGCTTTGGCGGCCGGCGAGGTTATGGCTGACGAGAAGCCTGACGAGGCTAAGTACAACCCATTTGCCAGCCTGGTCCGCAAGTACGGCTTTACTCAAGCTCAGGAGATGATCAATGACATCAAGTCTCAGATCGATCGTAAACAGCAGATCAAAGACGACGCAGCCAAGATGGCTAGCTGGGAGCGCGAATCTCATCGTGCGCCACGCAGCGACACACTGATCGACATTGGTAACTTCATCAAGGCAGACGAAGGTAATATTGGTCTGCTAGATGCTATGGGTGAGTCATTAGAGAAGATCGGCCAAGGTACAGAGCTAGATTGGCAAGATTACGTCGTTCCAGCGCTTGAAGTCGCTGCAATCCCGCTAATGAAGCCAAGTATCAGCTCTCTACGCTCTATAGGTACTAAGGCTCAGCCATTCAGACACGTTGTTGACGACGCTGTTATGTACGATCGCTATGGCAATCGCTTAGGTGCTAAAGGCTTCCAAAAAGGCGTTAGTGGATGGGAGTTAGGTAGCTCTGCTGCTGACGTTGGATTAAATACAGCTATGGCAGGCGCTACGCTTGAAGAAATATTGCGGAAGTTGGCAGAACAATGACACCAATAGAAATGCAAGGTATCCTAGATGCCATCCGAGCCATGAACGAAGGTCAGTACGTTGCCCGTGGTGAATACGTCACTGAGACACCACGCATGAGCAAGGTAAACCCAACACGACAGGCTTATGACTACGAGGTTGAAGGTTTGCCTGAGAGTAAGTTCATGCTCTACGACTATTCCGAGCCTAAGCCATACGAGCATAAGTTCGACGAAAATGAGATGATGCAGATACTTGAGGCTTTCAGCAAAGGCAAAGTATATCGACCAATGCAAGCAGAACCCGGTACTGAAGAGTATAATTCCGAGGTAAAGCGCAAGTACCCAGTATTCTTTAGAGACTGATTATGGCCATTACTAACTATACAAACCTGCAGACAACGATCGCGGACTTCTTGAACCGAGATGACTTGACGTCTGTTATTCCTACGTTCATCCAGTTAGCTGAAGGACAGATGAACCGCGAGGTTCGTCATTACAAAATGGAAGCTCGATCTAACGGCCAGCAAACAGGCGGCGATCAGTATATGCAAGTGCCGGCTGATTGGCTTGAGACTATCCGATTGCACCTGACAAGCTCAGGTACTTCAGCGCTTACATTGATGAGTCGGGCTGCTATAGCAGACATACGAGCCAAGAATGAGAACGTCTCAACAGTATTGCCGTATTACTACTGCCACTCTGATGGCCAGTTCGAGCTGTATCCTACGCCAGTAGAAGACACTGACTTCGAGCTGCTGTATTATCAAAAGATTCCAAATCTGAGTTCATCAGTAACAACCAACTGGTTGCTGACTGACGCACCAGATGTTTACCTATATGGAGCTTTGCTCCACAGTGCGCCATACTTGGCTGAAGATGCTAGAGTCGCAGTCTGGGCGCAAATGTATTCTGCCGCTGTGCAGAATGTAAACAACGCGTCTGAAAAGGCACGTTATTCCGGCTCTGGCATGACACTTAAAGTACGAGGATTAGGCTAATGTCTTTTTCAAATTATTTAGAAACCGAACTGCTTGACCACGTTTTCGCGGGCAATGCATACACTGCGCCATCTACCTTGTATTTGTCGCTTCACACCGCAAACCCTGACGAAGATGCATCAGGCGCTGAAGTTTCAACTTCTGGCACTGCATACGCTCGTCAAACAGCAACTTTTTCAGTATCAGGTAACACTGCGACAACTACTGCTGCAATTGAGTTTGCAACAGCTACCGCTAACTTCGGAACAGTGACTCACGTTGCTGTGTGGGATGCTGCGACATCCGGCAATATGCTGATTTATGCAGCGTTAGCTTCATCTAAAACAATCGAAACTGGTGACGTATTCCGCGTACCGGCAGGCGATTTAGATATTACCCTGGACTGATAAATGCCTATTGAACGCGGCGGTTACAGTCTTTACCTTTACGGTTCAGGCGACTTCGGTACAAGCGGCGTTATCCATGAGGGTAGCGCTTCTGTATCGGCTTCCGCGTCAATGTCGGCTTCTGGTGGTCGTTCGCTAAAAAGTTCAGCAGCGGCATCTGTTTCTTCTGCGACAGCAGCAAGCGCAATGCGTGAACGTGAATCTGGCGCATTAGCTTCAGTCACTTCAACGATTATTGCAGCCGGTGAAGGCGTTGTAATCAAACGCACTGATAAACTCGCTTATGGCGGTGGTGTTTACGGATACAACGTATTTGATAATGCTGACTTGCAGACAATATCGTCAGCAACTTCAGCAGGGTCAACGGCGAGCGGTGAAAAAATCCATCTTGGCTCTGCTTCTGCATCGGCGTCAGCATCTTCAGCAAGCTCATCTGAGCGCGTTAGAGAGGCGAATGTCCCAACAAACTTAGCCGATGGCACCTTCAATAGTTACGCGTACACAACAGCTTCTGCGCAAGGTGCATTTACAGTAAATTCTCAGCCTAGAACCGTGACTGCGAGAGCAACTCCTGCTTTGGTAGTCGAAAGGGTCAGGTTTACGACACAGCTTTCCGTAGTTGAATCGGCTACGATTGCTATCGGTCGTGAAAAATGGGAAATTATCACCAACGATTCAAATATTTGGACTACAATCGCCGCATAACGGCACATAGAGGAAATATCTCATGGCAGATACTACGACAACCAATTATAGCTTGACCAAGCCGGAAGTCGGCGCGTCTGAGGATACTTGGGGTACTAAACTAAATGATAACCTTGACACTATCGATGGTCAGCTAAAGACTAACGCTGATGCTATTACAGCAAAGCAAGCGACCCTTACGTCAGGTGATATCACGACAGATCTTTTGGCTGCTGATGCTGTAGATGGCACTAAGATCGCTGACAATAGCATTGATTCTGAACACTACGTTGATGGCTCAATCGATACTGTACACATTGCTGACGACGCAGTAGACGGCACTAAGATTGCTGATAACTCAGTTGGCACTGCGGCGATGGATGTTGCTAGCACAGGCACAGCCGGTCAATTCCTGAGTTCAGATGGCGACGGCTCTATGTCATGGGCTGACGCTCCAAGCTCTGGTTTGTTTTCAGACACTATTGACGTAAATGACGGTGGTGCAACTGCGATCACGTTGACTGCTAACGACAACGGTAAGTCGCTTTTAATTACTTCAGACAGAACAACCATTACTTTGCCAAGTTACCAAGATGGTTTGGCTTTTGCTATTTCTCAAAAGCTTGAAGATAGCGAAGAAGTAATCATTCAGGCTACCGATGAACTTGACGAGTTAGGGCTGGGTGGCGGCATCATGGCAGGTAAGAAAGATTACCTGGTTGGCGCTGTTGGTGGTGTGTGGCGTGTGTTTAAAGAAACTCTCGGCTTCCCTGTTAACTATCAGAATATTACGGCTTCAGGCACATATACCCCACATCCATCAGCAATCAGTGTTTTGGTTTGTTGTTGTGGCGGCGGAAACGGTGGCGGTGGCGGTTACGCTGAAAAATATTATGCTGACGCACAAGCGTTAGCTGGCACTACAATTAGTATTGGTTCGGCAGCTCAGTTTGACGGCATGACTGCAAACGCAGCGAGTGGTCAGACTGGCGGTAACGGTAGTGGCGGCACAGTTTCTTATTCTGGCGGTAACGGCGGTAGTGGCGCATATGCTAACCATTACGGTCAGTACGCTAATGGCGGTCAAGGCGGCGGCGGCGGTCGTGGCGGCAACGGCGGTCAAGGCGGTAGCGGTATTATTAGTAACATGACTGCACAAAGAAAAGATGGCGGACAAGGCGGCTCAAGTGGCGGCAATAATGGCGCAAATGCAAGTCACAACGTTAATTCCACGCCTAACGGAAGCAACGGCACTGGTTCAGTTGCAGCTGCTGAAGACATGAGTGATACAGGCAACACAAACGAAGGTGTGGGTCGTTATTCTCACAACTTCTCTTATCAGGTGCTTGGTCGAAATCGAGGTGGCGCATCGATTCCTAACGGACTTGCTGGCTCTGGGGCAACTAAAGTCACATTTATTGAAATCTTGTTCAACCGTTAATTGGGGTAAGATATGAAATACTATGCAATTATTGAAGGCGGTTTAGTAACAAACGTTCTTATCTGTGAGGATGACTACGTTCCCGCGAATGGCACAGAAGTTACAGAAGATGTGTTTACATACGCCGGAACACAAGACGGAACTAAGTCTTTAGATCAAGTTCAAGCAGACGCGGCGACCGCCAAAGATGCAGCGGATTTAGAGCAGCGTAAGAAAGAAGCCCGTGAGTGGCGCGACCAGATGCTTAAGGACACCGATTGGTGGGCTGTATCGGATCGCACGATGACGCAAGAGCAGATTGACACACGTCAAGCATTGCGTGATTACCCTTCCAAAGAAGGCTTCCCTGACGTACCATTCATGGATGAATGAGGTCATACAGCACGAAAAACCATTTCCATACGTTGAAATCCGTAACGCTTACACCGAAAGCGAAGTAAGCGACATAATGAAAGAGCTTGATTCGTTCCATGAGTCAGGCTCTTTTTTACCACCAGAGCAAACAGGCTCTGCGGCTGACGACAATGAATTACTAAAGAAAAACTCAGCTGTATGGGTTGATGATGTTTATCAAAATAGAAGTGAATCACCGATCCTTTGCCACAACAGAAAGTTATTTTCTATAGGCAGTCAACTTGACTTACGCAAGCTTGGTGCAGTGTTTAGAACTGTTGAAAAATGCACGTTAGATTGGACGTTGGTTAGTTACTACGAAAACGAAGATCTGTATAAACCTCATCACGACGCAAGCAACCTGACGGCTTTAACGTACTTTTTCAAACAGCCTAAAAAGTTTACCGGCGGAGACTTGTACTTTCCTGAATATGATTTTGTTCTTGAATCAAAATTCAATACAACGTATATTTTTTGTAGCCTAGAGATGCATGGTGTTACTAATGTAGTCATGGATGGCAAAGATGAAGGTAAGTGTAATGGTCGATATTGCATGAGCCAGTTTTTAAGTTTCAGATAGCAATAGAGGTCAATATGCAATCTAAAATAACCGACTTTGTCGGAGTCTATGATGGCTTTTTCACGCCTGAATGGTGCGATGAGGTAATAAAAGCTTTTGAAATCCACCATGAAGATGGACTAACAAAGACGCGCCAAGAATTACATGATGGCGATGAAGTACACAAGAAAGATATATCGACTTGGACTGCCGAGTACTGCCATGCTGAGGCAAAGTTCTCAGGTTTAAGGACAGTATTAAACAGGACGTTTAATGACGTTTTTTGGCAGAAAATATACCCAAATTATGCTGAAACATACTCGGCATTAAAACACTGCGATAACTTCACTATTTACGAAAACAAGGTGCAAAAGACTAACCCTGGCGGCGGTTATCATATTTGGCACTTTGAGTCGGCTGCTCGCGCACAATCTAATAGAATTTTAACGCATATCTTATATCTCAATGATGTTGAGGAAGGCGGTGAAACCGAGCTTCTTTATTTAGGTAAAAGAATAAAACCCGTGAAAGGCAGGCTGGTGTTGTTCCCTGCTGCATTCACGCATACCCATAGAGGTAACCCGCCGCTATCTGGATCGAAGTATATCGTTACAGGTTGGGCTGAATTCTGATGTTTAAGAAAGAGAAAGATATCGAGCTTACTTTTGTATGTCACGACGCAAACGCGTATCACCAGCATAGTGTTCACCTTGCTCGCAATAATATGCCTGATTGGTATAAAAACCTGCCTAAGCCTGAAGGTTACAACTTCGATAAGGACCATTCTTTGCCAAACATGAAGTTATGTAGCGGCTTGACCGATATGTACGACAAGATGATCGAAATTCCGATGTGGTCAGATGTCGCGTTTAAGATCGGCAAAAAAGGCACTAATTTTTGGGCTTACGCATTTGCGAGCATGGATGGCGGATTTACGCAGCACAATGAATATCAGCGTGGGGCATTTCGCCCTGATGAAAGTAACTGCCACATGAAGTTGGATATGGTTTGGATGGTTGAGTCTAGCGAGCCAGTCGATCTGCTAATGCTAATGCCGTCATGGTCTAACAATTACAGTGAACACATAACGTGGCTTGAGGGCGTTCTTGATACCGAATTTATATCAACGCTTAACGTCAATATGATGTTTGCTAGAAAGGATGAAGATTACGAACTAACCCTCAAGGAAAACGATCCGGCGGCTTTCTTACTCCCCTTGACACAGAAAAATGTGAAAATTAAAACGGAGCTAGTCTCTAAGGATGAGTGGGAAGTAAGAAGGGCAGCAACCTTTAGACCAACGTCTTTTGTGGGCGGCTTGCAAAAGGCACGAAAAAGCAAAGCGAAGTGCCCGTTCAGGTTCAATCGATAGTACTATTGGAATGTTCCGGATAATCTGCCAAAATCACAGCAATGATTTATAGGAGAGCGATATGGCTCTGATCCCGCTGAAAATTCCGGCAGGTATTTACCGTATAGGCACAGATTATGAAGGCGCAGGCCGGTGGCGTGACTCAAACCTAATCCGTTGGCATGGCGGCTCTATGCGCCCTGTTGGCGGCTGGTCGCAAAAGACGGATGCATCATCTAGCGTTACTGCTCCGCCGCGTGGAATGCATACATGGATTGACATTAATCGTGACTCACACATTGCTATGGGCACGGCTAATGAGCTTTTGTATGTTTCAAGCGGCGGCAACGTCACTGACATTACTCCAGCTGGATTCACAGCAGGTCGTGCTAGTGCTGCGGTAAACACTGCGTTTGGCGGCACATATTTTGGCACAGGCAATTACGGTGTTAAACGCCCGTATTCCGGTGTTTTCCAAGAAGCCGATACATGGTCGCTAGATAACTGGGGCGAGTACCTTGTTGGCTGCTGTACTTCTGACGGGAAACTTTATGAGTGGACGCTAAACACATCTGCGGCTGCGGCTCAGATTGCAAACAGCCCGACTGATTGCAAAGGAATGCTTGTTACCGAAGAAAGATTTATTTTTGCGCTACATGCCGGTGGTAATCCACGCAAAATCTCATGGTGTGATCGCGAAGACAACACCGTCTGGACGCCATTGGCGACTAACGAAGCCGGCGACATTGAGCTACAAACTAACGGCGAGATTATGCAAGCAGCGCGTATGCGTGGACGCACAATCATTGTTACATCTACTGACGCCCATGTTGCTACCTATCAGGGCGCGCCATTCGTTTACGGCTTTGAGCGTGTTGGCACAGCCTGCGGTGCTGTTTCAAGAAGGGCAATGGTCGCATTGGAAGCAGGTGCATTTTGGATGGGCAAAGAGGCTTTTTACGTTTTTGACGGGTCTGTCGCCAAGCAAATGCCATGTGACGTGCAGGATTTTGTGTTTGAAAACATGAACCACAACCAACGCACTAAGGCATGGGCTGTTCATAACTCTGAATACAGTGAAGTATGGTGGTACTACCCTTCATCTAGCGCAACCGAGTGTGATTCTTACGTTTGTTACGACTACGCTGAGAACCATTGGGAAATAGGCACTCTTGACCGCACAGCAGGTGCAGATCAAGGCGTATTTGATGAGCCTATGTGGGTTGATGCTACTGGTCACATATATGAGCATGAATTGCATGGCGTATCGCACGGCTCATACACGCCTTTTGCTGAGTCTTCGCCTATTTCAATTGGCAGCGGCGATACTGTGATGAAGGTCAATCAGTTGATTGGCGATGAAGAAACAGCAGGAGAAGTCAGGGTTCAGTTTAAGACCAGGTTCCATCCTAACGACACAGAGCGTACTTATCCGTCATCTAGTACCTACTATGACCTGACATCAATGCCAACGTCTGTGCGCTTTACAGGGCGTCAGGTAAGACTTCGCGTAGAAGCTACTGGCAACTCAGATTTTCGAGTCGGCACATTCCGTATCAATGCTGAAGCAGGTGGTCGCCGATAATGTTAATTATCGACAACTTTTTGCCACCAGATGATTTTGATCACTTCAAATCAGTGGTCTATGGTGATTTTTTCCCTTGGAGTATGGATCAAGGTATAGCTAGCGAGGATGATGGCGCAGTATATTTTACTCATCATTTTTACGATAACGATCAAGCTTACTCACATGAGTTTCAGTTGCTTAATCCGTTCTTGCGCTATGCAGGTGTTAAAAAGCTGCTAAGAGCCAAAATGAATTGTTACGTCAAAACGTCTGCGGTAGAAAAGCATGGCATGCACGTTGATCAAGATTTTGAACATAAAGGGATGATCTTTTATGTCAACACAAACAACGGCGTAACAACACTTGATAACGGCGAAGAAGTTGAATCTGTAGCCAATAGATTAATGCTTTTTGATTCGTCAAAACCACATTGCAGTAGTTCTTGCAGTGATGAAAGTGTACGCATAACTTTAAACTTTAATTATTTGTAATGAGTCAAGTACCGCCACCGTTGGGTTCTTCTTGGAATGTTTGGGGAGAACGTCTTGTCGAATACCTTTTGCGCGTCAGAGACAAGCTGAGCTTTAAAGGTAATGACGCTCGGGCTACCCAGGACGGCGTCTTGTTGTGGGATCCAGCTATTGATCACCCTGTCGTGTCCATTGATGGTGAATGGGTTCCGCTAGGTTATGGCTTAAACGAACCTGATCAAGGTTACGGTTATGGCGCTTTTGTTGATTACAACGACAAAACAGTGGCAGCTACTGAAACCGCATATGCGTTGACCTGGGGTACTGAAGTGTACTCAAACGGCGTTTCTATTGATGACACAGTGACTAGCCGCATCAACTTTACCAACAGCGGCAAATACTACATCCACTTCACGGCGCAGCTAAATTCACAGTCTGCTAACGCTAAAACCTTTTGGTTCTGGCCAAGGATCAACGGCACTGATATTCCGGGTTCTACCATGCGTATTACCATGCACGACAACGATGAGGCTAAAACCATCGCCCGCGCCGCTATATTTGAGGTGAATGCAGGTGATTACCTTGAGGCGTATTGGGCTGCAGATGATACTGATACAGCGTTAAAAACATATACGGCTGAGACATTTTGTCCGGCCGTCCCATCAATCACACTCATGGTCAAGAGTGTATAGAGGTCAGGATGAGCGCAGCAGAAGAAATTAATGTAATTTTTGATGAGCTAGAACGCTGCAAGCCCTGGATTGAGGCCGCTCTTGAGTATTCAGGCGGCACGCACGATTTTAAAGATATTGTAGATGCGGTCTTGACAAATCAGATGCAGTTTTGGGCGGCAGATAATGCGTGTATAATCACGCAAATAATCCAGTACCCGAAGAAGCGTCATTTGCACATTTTTCTGGTTGGTGGCAATCTTGAGCGTATACTTGATTACAATGAATCGTTCAAGGAATTTGCTAAGATAAACAAATGCGATGCGGTAACTAATTGCGGCAGACGCGGATGGGTAAAAGTTTTGAAAGATTTGGGCTACAAAGAAACCGGTATAGCCCTCGGTATGGAGATTGAACAATGAGTCGTTTTGGTGAAATGGATGGCGTAGCTGATTTGCCAATCCACGCGTTCAACGAGAACAAATACATTCGCACCTACGAAGGCAGTAAAGGCGGCGGTCAGACTACGAATCAAACAGTTGTAGAGCAGCAAGAGATTCCAAAGTGGATTGAAGATCCTGCTACTCGAAATCTTCAACGTGCAGAAGCGGCACAGCGTATCGGCTACATGCCATTTCGAGGCCTAGACGTAGCAGGTTACAACCCAACTCAACAGGCTGCTATGCAGATGAATATCGATGCGGCTAACGCATTCGGTATGATGCCTCAGGGATATCAAAACCTGACGGCACTATCTGGCATGCCACAACCCATTAACGTAGGCGGATTTACCGGCTATTCATCAGCTCCAATGTACGACCTAGCTATTCAGCAGGCTACAGCGGCTGACCCAACATACATGGCGCGTTACAAAGCGCTATTCTCATAAGGTAAATAATCATGGGCATGGCAGGCGTACCAGTAAATCCGATGCAACAAGCATCGATGGCTCAACAAGGTGCATTAGCAGGAACAGCAGGCGCTGGAACGATAGCAGGCACTAACTTATCTCCGTACACCAACCCGTACAACCAGCAAGTTATTCAAGCCACTCAAGGCGACATTCTGCGTAACGCACAAATTGCTGAAAATGCTCTTAACTACCAAGCAGGACAGGCAGGTGCATTTGGTGGCTCACGTCACGGCGTAGCTCTTGGCGAGTTTGGCAAAGGCGT
>Ga0181600_10000972_pt1 | contig 22143 bp, 19 predicted proteins | sample 041ome_2_FD_132982 | JGI IMG/M metagenome (GOLD analysis project Ga0181600, IMG submission 132982) | Coastal salt marsh microbial communities from the Groves Creek Marsh, Skidaway Island, Georgia - 041406US metaG (megahit assembly) | ecosystem: Environmental > Aquatic > Marine > Intertidal zone... | reverse complement strand
TCGACACCGACAGTCTCAGGTGGCGAGCCTGGTGGTGGATCTGGATCTGCCGCGGCGACGTCTTCTGACATCCAAGGCCGCCCTCGCACTCCACCGACGAATGTCTGGATTCCCGCGCCAGCGGACCCACCTCAGACCACACCCGTTCCAGCGAGTCCGCCAGAGCCTGCTGTGAGTCCGGAGTACTTCCGCAAACTGCTCGGTGGTTTCTTTGGCCAGGCCACCAGCAGCCTGCGGCGTCATCAGCGTGGCTTGACGACAGCGTTGGCCGCTCTCTCGCTCACCGTAGCGGTGGGCGAGAGTGAAGCGTCTGCTGATCCTCCCGATAGCGCGACGGCGTCTGCAGCGGTCGAGCGTGGTCTGGCCTGGCTGGTTGCTGCCCAGCAGCCTGATGGCTCATGGGGCTCAGAGCGTTTTCGTGGCAGTGTCGCGGTCACGGCCCATGGTGTGCTGGCGCTGGCGTCGACCGGAAGCACAGGCCTGGCGGGGCCGCATGCCGATGCGGTCGAGCGAGGGATCGCTTTTCTGCTGGCCCATGCCTCGAGTGACGGACTGATTGCGGCCAATGAGTCGTCGGCTCATGGACCGATGTATGGCCATGCCTATGCGGTACAGGCGTTGGCGGAACTGGCTGGAGAGTCGGGGCAGGCGGAACTCATAGCCACCCTTCGACGGGGCTGTCGGCTGATTGAGCAGACCCAAAATGAGGCGGGCGGCTGGCGGTATCAGCCGCGTCGCGCCGATGCCGACATTTCCGTCACAGCCGCCATGGTGGTCGCCCTGGAAGCAGCGTCGGCTGCAGGTGTGGCCGTCTCCGAGACAACGGTTGAGCGAGCGGTGGCCTACCTGCTCATGCTGCAAAACCCAGATGGTGGCTTTCGCTATCACACCTCCGAAGGCGTCAGTGCACCACCACGGACGGCAGCGGCCTTGGTGGCCCTCGCTCTCACCGCACCGGAAGAGGCAGAGCCGCTGGCCGCCGGACGGGCCTGGCTTCGTGAGCATCCAAGCTTGCCCGATCCCAGTGATGGCTATGCCGCCTACGGCACGCTCGCGAGTTCGATTGCTGCCTGGCAGGCAGGCCCTGAAGTGTGGGCTTCATGGTATGCCGCCACTGCGGGAAGCCTGCTGGACCTCCAGCGTGGTGATGGAGCCTGGCCTGATCCATCCTGTGCGGAGTATGGAACGGCAGCAGCGATCCTCTCACTGACCACAGCGAATGGTCTGCTCCCTGGCTGGAAGCGGGGCGAGACGCCATGAAACGGCAAGGCATGCAGGTGGCACGACTGATGGGCTGGCTGCTGGTGTGGCCTCTGCTCATGGTGATGGCAGGAGCAGAGGCCGCCGACACGGCTCCCGCCGCCAGGACCGGACGGTTGCAGCTCCAGCAGGGCAGTGTTGATGGGGCGACCCCCCTTTCGCTCAAGGCGACAGGTAGCCTGTGGCAGTCACCGCAGGGGGTGTTGCAGGTGGCCGAGGAAAATCTTCTGAGCTGGCGAGCATGTCCTGCAGGGCCGGTTGGCAGTGTTCTCCAGTTGCAGCGAGGAGAACGGATCGCAGGGCGGTTGCTGGCCTGGAATGAGGCCGAGGTGGTGCTCGCTAGCCCACTGTTTGGGCGTGTCACCCTGCCGGCTTCGGTGGTGCTGGGGTGGCAGGCGACTGCAGGCTGGAGGACGACAGCGGCAGGTGATGGACCGCTTGAGATTGTCCTCACCAATGGCGACACGCTCGTTGCCTCCGCGCTCACGCTTTCAGACACGTCGGCAACCGCTGAAATCACACTCGCTCTCTCGTCAGCCGAGGCCGCGCTAGAGCCTGCCATCACCGTTGCCGTCGACCGCCATCGTCTCGCCCGCATCTGGCGGCCCCCGTTGCCAGCTTCACAGCCTCAGCCAAACGCTGCCGAACCAGGAGCCGTGGTGGGGTTTCAAGATGGCACCCGCCTGTGTGTGACGCAGCTGGAAGTGGACGACCAGCAGTGTGTGACCCTCTGGCCAGTCTTCTCGCATGGCAGGCCGCTGCCCCCACTGAGCTGCTCGCAGGAGTCACTGACGGGGCTTGTGGCGGTTGGGCCTCACTGTCTGCCGCTGGCATGGCATCCGCCACAGCAGGTGCTACAGACGCCGCAGCGAGGCCCTGCCTGGCCGCTGACAACGACATCCACACTCACCGGCGGCCCGCTCACCGCTCGTGGGCTGCGGGCCTTTACCGGCCTCGGTCTGCATGCACCCGCCCGAGTGACCTACCGCCTGCCGGATCTCCCCGAGCGTGTGCAGCCGGAGGTTTCAACGACTGACGATCCTGCCTGCTGGCGACTGCTGGCGATGGTGGCTGTTGATGACACCGCAGGGGAGGGAGGGAGCGTGGTGGTCCGCATTCGCGTTGGTGCCGAGGCGACTGCTCGCCGCCTGGTCTACGAGAGCCCGGTGCTCCGAGGTGGTGAGCCACCCTGTGAGATCGATGTGACCCTGCAGGACGGAAAGAGCATCGCCCGCTGGCTCGAACTCGATGTCGACCCAGCGGGCGATGGCGAGGTGCTTGACCGAACAGTCTGGCTTGAGCCGCGACTCGTTAGGCGCCGTACTTCCCAAAGCGGCCTGCGTGTGCCATTGCCTGCAGCATCAGGTGCTTTGCTGGAAACATTCCCAGCCCGCCGCTGAGACAGTCACGCTCGCCGAAGCGTTCGCAGGCGTCGGTTCGGCAGCTCTCAGCGGTGAGCAGGGTGGGCACCGGATGCCAGGAGTGGCTGCCGAGTTTTGAAGGTGTGGAGTGATCCCCGGTCACGATCAACACATCTGGCCCCAGGGCAGTGATGCGGGGCACCGCTGCATCGAGTTCTTCAGTGCGAGCCACCTTCGCGGCAAAGTTGCCGTCCTCACCTGTAGAGTCTGTGTACTTGAAGTGCAGGAAGAAGAAGTCGTAGTCGTTCCAGCATGAGGCGAGCGTGTCGATCTGCTCATCGAGCGTCTTTGCTTCGCCGACGAGCGTCATGCCGACCAGACGGGCGAGTCCCTTGTACATCGGGTAGACCGCAATCGCAGCCGCCTTGAGGCCATACAGATCCTGATAGCTCGGCAGGGCGGGTCGGTCGGCAAAGCCACGCAGGGTCAGTCCATTCGCCTTTGGTTCATCGGCGAGGATCTCACGAGCCTGTCGGACAAACTCCTTGGCCACCTCGGCCGTGCGGGCCGCGGCCGGATCGAGCGGCTGTGGATCGAGCGGCGTCACGCCGACAGCCTGCGGGTCGGTATCGGCCACCCGGCCGTCGAGCCCTTCACCACGGAAGACCACCACGAAGCGGTGCTCCTTGACCGGTTTCACAAACGTCTCCACGCCCGGGATCGACACCTTCTGGAGTTTCTCCACGACCAGGAAACTCTCCTCGGAGGGAATCCGGCCGGCACGACGGTCGGTGATCAGGCCGTCGGGGCCGAGCGAGCAGAAGTTGCCGCGGGCTGCGACATCGTGAGGCCCGAGTTCAAAGCCGATGCCGGTTGCTTCCAGTGCGCCTCGGCCGATCTTGAACTCCAGTGGGTCGTATCCAAACAGCCCAAGGTGTCCGGGGCCGGAGCCGGGGGTGATGCCAGGCAGCACGGGCACACTCGAACCGAGCACACCTTGCTTGGCGAGGGCATCGAGATTCGGCGTGTTGGCTGTCTCCAGTTCGGTCAGCCCGCCGGGCTGCTGAGGAAGCCCACCAAGGCCGTCGGCCACGAGCATCACGATCTTGGAGTCGTTCTTCTCCACCAGTTCCCGCACCAGATCGTGTTCGTTCAATGCTCAACTCCTCAGAAGGGCTTTTGACCGCTCGGTCAACAGATTCGGTATCGTCATCCACTCGTCGGAGTGTTGCCCTGCTTCCCCTCCGACGTCAATCGTGACCCACGGAATCCTCATCAGATGCCGTCTTGGCCACAGGATCGCCTGCCGCCGTTCCACACGCCTTCCCCGCACGCCCCGATGAGTGTCCTCCGCCCAAAACCTCCTGAAGACCCGATCACGTTCACGCTCGGCTCGCTCGCGAAGGCTGTCACCGGCCCGCTGTCAGCGGTCGAGACAGCGGTTGAGAACGTGTCCCGGGCGTCGCTGGCCGCATCGCTGGGGGCTGGTCCGCTACTCGATCACTACATGACCGATCGGCCCGCAAGCGAGCTGTTTGCGGCGCTTGCCACAGCGAGACAGCTGCGTGAAGCCGTCGACGCGGTGGTGCTGGTGAGCGAATCTTCGCTTGGGCATGCGGTGCACGGGCTGGTCGCGACCTGCTGTCATCCGTTCCACAATCATCTTTCGCGGGGGGAGCGGGGAGGACGACCACGGCTGCTGTGCGATGTTGGCCAGTTTGAGCCAGACCGCACAGCCGGGCTGATCGACCTCATCGATGCCGCTCGCGGCCACGATCTCCTCGACCGCTGGGGACTCGTGCGACTGCAGGTCAACGCTCCTGCCAGCGGCGATGCCACCCGCGCCGCCTGGTATGCCGCAGCCTTCGCCGACCATGCAGCGCAGCAGCGAGCCGATGGAGCATCACGTCTGGAGATGAGCGTGCCTGACGGGGCTGACGCAGACGTGTTTGTGGCACCGCTGCTGATCGCAGCATCCCTTGCGGGCATTGACGTGGTCCGCTTTCTCACGGGGGGCGTTGCCATGACGAAGCGGTTTCTTGAGTCGCCTGCCGAGAGCAATCCGCCGCTGCTGCTCGCCGCAGCAATGCGGGTATGCCTGACTGCGACGGAGCCCGCCAGCCTGATGCTGAGCACGGAACACGCACCGTCTGCCCAGGCCTTTGCCCGCTGGTGGGCGACGCAGACCCACCTGGTCACGCAGGCCTGCCTACCAAACAGGACGGGGAGTCCGCGAGAAGAGCGGCCCTGCCTGCTCCGCGTCGGAGAGCCGAGACGATCAGCACCGCTCAGAGGCCACGCCACGTCGTGCACCTCGCAGCCTTTTGCCAGTGTCTGTCAGGAGGCCATGGATGATGCGGTGATGATCGTCCTGCCACGGCTTGATGAGCACACCCTCGGCCAGTTGATAGCAATGCGGCTTCTGGCGATCCGGGCGCTCGACTGCCTGTCGGCAGCCTCGGACGCATCGCCAACTGCCTGATCGCAGGGGAGCGAGGCGTCAGGTCAGAAGCCTGCCGTCGTGTACTCGTCCGCTGTGAGGGAGAGCGGCAAGGGTCCCTTGCGCGGTTCTGACGGACGGTGTCCCGACTTGTCCGGTGCCGACTTGCCCGGTCCTGACTTGCAATGTGACGGCCAATGCCCAACCATGCCTGGCATCATCACAGCTGTCTTGCACTGGAGCATCGAGATGCCGATCACACTCACCTGGACTGGCCACGCCACCTGGCTCATCGACACGTCTGCCGGACGAATTGTGGTCGACCCCTTCTTCGACGACTGTCCCACCGCCAGCATGAAGGCGGCCGACGTGGAGTGTCAGGCGATCCTGATCACGCATGCCCACTTCGATCATGTGGCTGACGCAGCAGCCATCGCCAAACAGAACCGGGCCAGCGTGGTCTGCAACTTTGAGATCTCACAGTGGCTTGGCAAGCAGGGGGTCGGCAATGTGCATCCGTGCAACCACGGTGGACGCGTTGCGATCCCTGGGGGCACTTCCAAGATGGAGATCGCCTTCCACTCCTCGGGCCTGCCAGACGGCAGCTATGGCGGAAACCCCGCCGGCTTTCTGCTGGAGATCGACGGAGTGCGGCTCTACGTGGCCGGTGACACCTCGGTCTTTTCTGACATGGAGCGGATCGGCCGCGTCGGCCTCGATGCCGCGATCCTGCCGATTGGTGATGTGTTCACGATGGGGCCTGAAGACTCGGTGGAAGCGACCCGTCTCCTGAATCCGAAGGTGGTGCTGCCCTGCCACTACGGCACCTGGCCTCCGATTGAGCAGGATCCGCAGGCCTGGGCAACGATGATTCGTGAGGGCAGCGATGCCGAACCGAGGGTGCTCGCGGTGGGTGAGTCGACGACGATTGGCTAAGGCGGCGATCGGCCGAGAGTCTGCCTGCCGTTGGCCGGAACGGTCTGCCAGGCTGTGGGTGTCGCTTCAGGCCGCTGGCGGTGTCACCTTCACCTCGATGGTGTCGTCCACCACCCGGACCTCGAAGACATCCACGCGCAGGTTTGGGTTGTCACACCAGGCACCGTCCTCCAGCCGAAACCGCCAGGCATGCCAGGGGCATGTGACGACGCCATCGACCATGGGGCCACTGCCAAGTGAGGCGCCCATGTGGGGGCAGAGGTCATCGATGGCGTGATACCGCTGGCCGTCGTTGAAAACCGCCACCAGCCGGCCTGCGACTTCGCAGATCTTGCTGCCGCCAACAGAAATCTCACCGACACGGGCAACGGGTAGGAAGTCAGCTTCACTCATCAATCGTGGGGCACTCGAGGAATCAGTATGAACGTCGGAGAGGAGAACGAGGGCTGTTAGTATACGCCCCATGGATTGCATGCGGCCCCGCCTTCTCGCCCTCGACATCGACGGCACGATCACCAACTCACAGCACGATGTCTCGTCGCGGACTGTCGCAGCGATCGGCAAGGCTCGTGCTGCCGGCATGGAGGTGGTCTTGGCCACCGGTCGTCGCTACCGCGATGCCCTCGCCATTGCCCAGCGTGTTGGCGTCACGCACCCGTTGGTGACGACGGCTGGTGCCTTGATCAAAGAGCCGCAGCTGCATGTCACACAGTATCGGGCAGCTTTTCTGCCGGGAGTGCTTGAAGGGGTCTTGCAGCTGATCGATGCAGCCGGCCATGAGGCGGTGGTCTACACCGACAGCTTTGAGGAAGGGTTCGACTTCCACTGCCGAGGACTTGAGTGCGGTGGCGATGGACTCCGTAGCTACCTCGCCCGCAATCGCTCGTTGGCTCGGGTCACCCCGAGCCTGCATCAGCAGCCACCGCGGGAGAGCTTTGCCGCCTTCTGCATGGGCAGCCAACGGGAGATGCTCACGCTGGAAACCGCTCTGCGGGAGGCCTTCCCAGCAGAGACGAGTGTGCATGTGATCCGCAGTCCGAAGTATCGCGGCTATCTCTGCGAAATCGCGCCCGCTGGCGTCACAAAGTGGTCGGGTATCTGCCAACTCGCCCACAGCTTGGGGGTGGCCAGCGAAGAGATCTGTGCGGTGGGTGACGACCTCAACGACCTCCCGATGATCTGTGCCGCAGGGCTTGGTGTGGCGATGGGAAATGCGGATCCGCGTGTGCAGGCGGCGGCCGACCGCGTAACCGGCAGCAACGATGCCGACGGACTGGCAACGCTGATCGATCAGCTTCTCGCCGAGGCGTGAGGCTGGGGCTTACGGCACCACTTGAACGAGTCGTGCCTGGGAAGAAGACGCCTGAGAAGAAGGCGCCCAGGCTGCGTCAGCTGCCTGGTTTTCCAGGTGGTCTCTGGAGTGACCGGGTTTGCTGCGGTCGCGGTGTTTCCCTACTCTCCCTCCGCCATGGACTACCGCATCCAAAAGCCTCAGCTCCGCTGCGCGACGACCGATCGCCCCCTGACGGCCGGAGATGCGTTCTATTCCGCGCTGATCCGCGAAGACGGCAAGATTGTGCGGCGTGATGTGGCCGCCGATGCCTGGGAAGGGCAGCCGGAAGCAAGCCTGGCTTGGTGGCGATCGGTGGTGCCGGCAGAGGATGCCAAGCCCACCTTGGCCCCGGTTGACGTACTTCTCGATCTCCTCGAACAGCTTGAAGACGACCTCAGTGATGCGCCGCTTCGCTACCTGCTCGCGCTCGTGCTGGTGCGGCGGCGGGTGCTGAAGATCGTCGATGGCAGCGATGACACCGCCTCCGACACTGCCTCCGAACATGCCCCGATTCTTTCGGTGAGCTGCCGTCGTCGTGGCACCGACTACCAGATTCGCATTGCCACTCCCGAGGCCTCCGAAAAAGACGGCCTCGAGCAACGCCTCACAGGCTTGCTCTGGGCAGGGGAGGCTGCCTGACATGTGGCGACGCCGAAACCATTTCCTCTGGAAACGAGGGATGCGAGCCAACCCGGTTCACAGCCAAAAAGCGTGGGGATCGAGGCCACTGGCGACCCCGGCACGGCCATGGTCGACGGGTCTGTTGCTGGCCACACTGGTGATGGCGATCGCCACCAGCGGCGCCTCATGTCCACAGTTTCTCAAGGGCTACCAGTACGGCACCCTGCCGCTGCCGCGGACGCTGCCGGCGAACCCCACGCTCGAGCAGATCATCCAGGTGGTGCACGACAACACCAGCCGCGTGCGGACCTACATGGCACCACAGGCCACCCTTAGCGTGCCAGGTGTTCCCAAACTCTCCGCCCAGGTTGCCTGCGAGCCGCCACGTCGCTTCCGGCTGCGTGCCCAGACCGCGGTGACTGGCAGCGAACTCGACATCGGCAGTAACGATGAACTGTTCTGGCTCTGGATCCGGCGGCATGAGCCTCCGGTGCTGCTGTTTTGCCGACACGACCAGTACACCGAGTCGTCTGCCCGTCGCCTGCTCCCACTGAAGGCTGACTGGATGCCCGAGCTGCTCGGGCTGGTCTCCTTTCGGCCTGATGATCGGCACGAAGGCCCCTTTCCCATGGCCGATGGCCGGATCGAGATCCGCAGCCGGATCGCATCGCCTGAGGGAGACCTGATGCGGTCTACCCTGCTCGATGGCACGACGGGGCTCGTCTTGGAGCAGCATCTCTTCAGCCCGACAGGGGAGAGACTCGCCAGTGTTCGCACCAGCAAACACCGGGTCGACCAGAACAGTGGGGCAGCCTTGCCTCGCAGCGTGGAGGTCTCGTGGCCTGCCTCAGGCATCGACTTCACTCTCGATATTGCCAGTCTCTCGACAAACACGCCCTCAGGTGATCCGGGCCTGCTCTGGCAGATGCCCGCCTACGAAGGGTACGAGCCGGTTGACCTGGCGGATCCCTCGGTGGTCATTGGCCCGCCGGGTGTTGCCGAAGGAGGGCAGGGCATGCCGCCTCCGGTGAGAGCCGTGCCTAGCTACTAAGCCGTGCCTAGCTACGAACAGGTGTGTTGCGAGCGACCGCCGCACGCGTGGTGCCGGCACCGAAAAGGCTGACGCTGAAAAGCCCGCATGTGTTGTCCTGTGCTGGGCAGGTTTCACTACACAGATCGGGTGTCATTGGGCCGCACCTGTCGTCAGGCCGCAGGTGTCTTCGGGCCAGACGGAGGTCACCTCAGGGGCGTGGCCTTAACCGGCCTGGCGCCGGAGTTTGGCACGTGCTCGTGACAGGACAGGGCCGACTGAACCGAGCGGCACGCCGAGAAGTCGACTGATCTCACCGTAACTGCGTTCCTCAATGTGGAACATTCGCACGATTTTCGCCTCGTCGGCATCAAGGCTCTCCAGCAAAGCGGCCACCTGGTCGCGGTCGTCAATGCGATTCCGGTCGACCTGATTTCGGTCGACGCTGCTGCCGGAGATGGTGGGCGTTTGGTCGGAGAGCAGGTCGACCGATGGCGTTGCCCCCAAGCCCGTGTCGCGTGGGTCGCGACGCCTTTCGCGGAGCCGCTTTCCCGCCACTCGGCGGGCGATCACCGTCAAATAGGCCGCCAGGCTCGAACGCCCGGCAAAGCCTTTGAGTACGGCCGCATCGTTCCGCAGCACCTCGAAAAAAACGTCCGCCACGAGATCATCGCGGTCGGCTTCGGCCAGCGACAGCTGCAGGCGTTCGCCTGTGCGGGCGACCACATGTGCCACGAGCCCAGAAAACTGCCGAACAAACGCGTCCCAGCCCTGGCTGTCAGTGCCTGCAGCGAGGCAGGCCTCCACCAGCTGCCGGTCTGCGACAGCCCGTTGCTCGGCCGAAATGTGCGGCGGTGAAGGGTTGTGACTCACGAGATCACCGAAGGATCCGGGCAGGTAAAACGTTCCAGGCCGCACCTCGGCACCGCAGAATGGAGTTCCGGAGGCACCCCAACCGATAACAGAAGTCTACGAGAGCAGATCTTCCTCCTCCAACGCCAGTTGTGGGGCGGAGGAGGCTCGCGGCGGCAGTTTTGCGGACTTTGCAGCCCTTTTCGGAAGCGGCTGTGGCAGTCTTGGAACTCGTTGACACCGCCGTGCCACCTCCCTACGATCCTGCAGAGTTTGTGCGATATTCCGAAGGAGAGACCGAGACATGACGCACGTCGTCGCCGAACCTTGCTTCGCTTGTAAGTACACCGATTGTGTGGTGGTGTGCCCCGTGGAGTGCTTCTACGAGGGCGAGCAGATGGTCTACATCCATCCTGACGAGTGCATTGACTGCGAGGCCTGCGTGCCCGAGTGCCCCGTCGAAGCTGTCTTCCATGAAGACAATCTTCCCGAAGAGTGGAAAGACTTCACTGCTCTCAACGCAGAAATGGCTCCCGAGTGCTCGGTGATCACCGAGAAGAAGGACCCGCTCTGCTAGCGAGCTGACCGCCAGAGAACGGCCTGCGTGCGAGCGGGCTGTTCCTCAGCAGGCTTGAGAAGCGAACCTAAGATCCGTCCTGCCTGACAACGTCGGCTGTCTGCCCGTCTGTACGATGGAAACAGGAGGCGTCTGGGGGGGCGGGGATTCAAGTTGTCTGAGTGTTCAGCGTGGCTGGGCATTCGGGACAGCCAGGACCTTCATCTTCACAGACGAACCTGCGAAAAAGTGGGAATGCGGAGATCGCTTGTGCGGATTTCCCGTGTTCTTCATGGATTTTCTCCTCTCGCGGCGTGTCTTCAGCGGTCCGTGGTACGCCGAAGGCCCGTGGTACGCCGAAGGCCCGTGATACGCCGAAGCCGTTGTGAGCAGGGGTTTGCTCGTTTGGCGTCGCTTTAGCTGACCTGCTCGCTGAGATCGACGAGCCAGTAGGCACGGTCAACAAAGTTTTTCCAGCTCTCGTACCTTGGGTTTCCTAGCTTGAGGGCGAGAAGCGGGCTTCGCTTGGGTCGCACGGGCTGACGGATGAGGTCCATGCGTGCTTCCTGCGGTGTGCGTCCACCCTTGCGGACATTGCAGGCCACGCAGGCGCAGACGATGTTCTCCCAGGTTGCGGTGCCGCCGCGACTGCGGGGCACCACGTGATCGAGTGACAGTTCGCTCAGTGGGAAGCGTTCGCCACAGTACTGGCAGCGGTTGCCATCGCGGGCAAACACATTGCGGCGATTGAACCGCAGCCCTTGGCGAGGCATGCGGTCGCAGTTCGTCAGGCGGATGACCCGGGGAGCCTGAAGCTCGTAGCCAATCGCTCTCACCCAGTCTTGGAGGACGTGGTCGTCGGCCTTTCCGTGGGCGAGCTCGTGGGCCCGCAGTTCCGCCTGAAGCTGCGACAGTTCTCGCCAGTTTTCCAGCGAATACGACGCATACTGGCCCTGTTCCACATGCACGACTTCTGCCAGTTGTCGAAACAGCAGGCTGATCGCCCGCCGCACGTTGACGACGTGCACTGCCACGAAAGAACGATTCAGGACGAGCACACTCAGTTCAAGCACTGAGTGTGTCCTCGCCCCGTCGCGAAGCGGGCTGGCGTGCAGCGAGTTTCCGAGCGTCGCGGCGGCCGCAGGCATTGCGCGATCCTCTGGGTCTTCTCGTGGCAGAACTCAATCCGTCCTAAGAGTCTACGGGGCTCGGATCGATCATGCCAAACACATGTTCACGAGAGCGTCCCGCGGATTGCACGTTCCTCACACCGGCGTCACAATCGGTTCATGCGACGGCTGCTCCCGTGATGCCCGGAATCGTCATGGGTCGTTCGTCGTTCTTGTCTTCTGCGGAGCCACTCATGCTTCACTACTCCTGCGACATGTGTAAGCGGCCTATCGACCATTGCTGCGAAGCTCGACACGTTGTGAAGATTGATGTCTTCCAGGCGGTCAACGACAGCGCCGATGGCTGCATCGAAGGAGATGACTTCGATCATCTTGATGATGTGCAGGAACTGCTCCAGCGAATCGACGAGCAGGATCTTGAGATGCTCGAAGACGATGTGGCTCGCACGCTTCGCTTCGATCTCTGCGACGAGTGCCGTCGCGCGTTCCTGAAGAACCCGCTCGGTGCAAAGCAGTCAAAAACCTTCAACTTCAGCAACAACTAGCTGCCCTGCAGTGGGCTCGTGTGTGAGGCCCGCCTTTGAAGAGCTGGACGTGCTTTCGCTGATTGGGCCGTCGCTGATTGGGCCTGTGGGGCGTTCGACCAGGCTGGTCAGCGTTTTCGGTTCTGGGCTGCTATGCAGGTTTGGGCATGCGGTGCAGAACTGTGAACTGCACATTCGTTGAGGCCGGTGTGGCTGTCGCATGTGGCTTTCTCACCGATCGGTTGAAGGTTTTGAGGCCAGCAGCCGGGTGAGGCATCGCGGGAGACTCTGCGTGGCACGGCATGTCTGCATGCAGGCAGGAATATGCCTGCGTAGGCGGTCCTTTGTTGCGTTGACGCAAAGAGATGCGATGCTCTGTGCTCGTCCGTAACGCCGCTCGTCACCCCTCACCCGCTTCTGAAAAGGACCCTTCCATGGCTGACCGTCACCTTGTTCTTGCCACCATTCCTGGAGACGGCACTGGCCCGGAAGTGACACGTGAGGCGGTCAAGGTTCTTGAGGCTGTCTCGAAGCTTGAGGGCTTCACCTACGAGATCGAGGAGCTCGACTGGGGCGGTGATCGGTATCTCCGGACAGGGGAGCTGATTCCCGAAGGTGGCCTCGATCTGCTGCGGACCAAGCAGGCGGTGTTCCTGGGGGCGATTGGCCACCCAGATGTGCCTCCCGGTGTGCTGGAGAAGGGCCTGCTGCTGCAACTGCGATTCCAGCTTGACCAGTACATCAACCTGCGGCCCGTGAAGCTGCTCCCCGGCGTGGAAACACCTTTGGCTGGCCGTGGCCCAGACGACATCGATTTTGTGGTCGTTCGTGAAAACACCGAGGACCTCTACTGCGGCGTTGGCGGCTACCTAAAGAAGGACACGCCAGACGAGGTGGCTGTCCAACAGGCGATCTACACCCGCAAGGGCTGCGAACGCTGCATCCGCTGGGCCTTCGAGTACACCCGCAAGCGGAATAGCCCCAAGAAGACGCTCACGCTTGTCGCCAAGACCAACGTGCTGACCTTCGGACACGATCTCTGGTGGCGGACGTTCCAGGAGGTTGCCAAGGACTATCCTGACGTGAATACCGACTACAACCACGTCGATGCCTGCTGCATGTGGATGGTGAAGAACCCCGACTTCTATGACGTGATCGTGACCACCAACATGTTTGGAGACATCATCACCGATCTTGCGGGCATCCTGCAGGGTGGTATGGGGGTGGCTGCTGGTGGCAACCTCAACCCTGATGCAGGTGGCGTGAGCATGTTTGAGCCGATGGGCGGCAGCGCTCCGAAGTACACGGGCACTGACCAGATCAACCCGATCGCCGCCATCAACGCCATGGCCATGCTGCTGGAGCACTCTGGTGAGCCTGCTGCCGGCGGCCGCATTGAAAAGGCCGTGGCGCATGTCACCGGCACGAAGATGACGAGTCAGGCTGCCGGCCGCATGGGGCATGGCACGGCTGCCGTTGGCGACCTGGTCGTGGAAGCCCTCGCCTCCTCCTGAGATGCCTTGGGATCTCTGGCATGCACGGGCTGTATGGGCTCCCACGCTGAGATGGCCTGCCGCGCACGTTGCCACGTGAAGACAACGCCTTGAGGGGCCTCCGTAGAGGAGGCTCCTCAAGGAACCGCTTGGCTCAAAGTGGCATGCGACGGCCTTTCCGCTGGCTGATGCTGGCCGCTGACACCACCTTCATCGCAAACAAGGTGTCGTCGAGGCCGCTCACGTGGCGGACGAGGCTGGTCACCATGCGGTGGAACTGAGCCAGCATCATTTCGCCGACGGGTCGATCGCTCTCGAGGGACTCCATGTGTCGGCCTGCTGTGTCAAACCAGACCAGCGACGTGGGAAGGTCGATGAAGGCAATCCCGTTCTCGCAGGCGACCTGAAGGGCAGCTGGCGGCCGAAACGTCACCGCTTCTTCCCACTGCTGTGGCATGTAGTAGCCGCAGCTGATCTGGGCGAGGCAGCCTGTGCCTGTGGTGCCTCCGGCGGAGTAGTCGAGGCTCATCATCTGGTAGTCATCGAGCCCCTCAGCTTCGGCGTCAGCATGCCGAACGGCCACCACGCTGGTGGGAGGCGTGCCCGCAACGTAACCACACCAATCGACTAGTTCCATCAGGTCGCGTGACTCGGTTGCCTGGTCGCGTCGCGTCGCTGTGGGCGGTTCGACGACCGCACGACGATGACAGAACAGCATCCGTGGTGTTCCCAGACGAGTGGCAATCAGCTCCTTTAGGCGAAGTGTCGCTGGCGCATGCCGACGGGGAAGCTCAGCCATGAAGGCGATGCCAGATTCATCAACACGCTGCCGCAGCAGGGCAGCCTCGCTGGCATCAAGAGGAAACGAGATCGCGGAGTAGACCGCTTTGCCGTAGTCGCACGCCGCTAGGATCGGCGTCACGCCATACCACTGATCGGAGAGGCAGAGGATCACATCGATGTCATCGCGAGCGGCCAACGCCCGGTAGCCGTCAACAGCAATGGCGCCGAGTTCGCGAGCGGCACGTTCCGCCCGATGGGCTACCTGTTCGCAGATGCCACGCACCTCAAAGCGGTCAGCAAGCGTCCGCAGCGCCGGCAGGTAGCGGCTCTCCCAGTTGCGGCCGAGCCCGACGATACCCGCCCGAAGTTTCATTGCGGATCCACCTCAGTCGCCTTGCGACGCCAGTTCTCGTTCCCGCCGAATGCCTTTGTCGGCGATGTCCTTGCGGCACCATCCACCCACCCAGCGAATCTCACGGACACCGGTGTAGGCCTGCAGTTTTGCTTGTGGCAGTGTGGGGGCCGTGCCGGTCACCGCCAGCACCCGACCTCCCGACGTCACGACGTCGCCATCCGCCAGGCGTGTGCCCGCGTGGAAGACTTCGACCCCCGGAATCTCGGCAGCGTCTTCAAGCCCTCGAATAGGCTTGTCACGAGCATACGCTCCCGGGTAGCCCTCTGCGGCCATTACCACGGCAACCGCTGCTTCGTCCTTCCACTCTGGTGTGGCCACGTCCTCGAGGCGGCCATCCACCGCGGCGTCGAGCAGTTCGAGCAGGCTCGACTTCAGCAGCACCATCAAGGGCTGACATTCCGGATCGCCAAACCGCACGTTGAACTCGAGCACCTTCGGTCCTTGTGGCGTGAGCATCAGCCCAGCGTAGAGCAGACCCTGAAACGGTGTCCGTCCCCGTTTCATCGCATGGATCGTGGGCACGAGGATCTGTTCCTCGATCTCGGCGAGCAGCGCTGCATCGACGAACGGCGTTGGGCAGTAGGCTCCCATGCCGCCGGTGTTGGGCCCTTCGTCGCCGTCATAGGCCGCCTTGTGGTCTTGGAGGGGCGGCAGGGTCACGATCGTGCGGCCGTCGGTGATGGCCATCACGCTCACCTCAACGCCGTCGAGTCGCTCCTCGATCAGAATTGGCTGTTCGTCGCCGGCGAGAGACTCCACCGCCTCGAGCGCCTCAGCCTTGGTGGAACAGACAAACACCCCCTTGCCAGCTGCCAGACCATCAGCCTTGACTACCAGCGGGGTTTCTTCGCGGGCCTCGATGTATTCGCGTGCTTCGGCGGCCCGGCGAAACTCTTTGTGGCCAGCCGTGGGCACATCACCACGGTGGAGCACCTTCTTGCAAAACGCTTTGCTGCCCTCGAGTCGGGCGGCGTCTGCGGTGGGGCCGAAGACTCGCAGTTTTCGCTTCTGGAGGGCGTCGACGAGGCCGGCGACCAGCGGAGCCTCCGGTCCAACCACTGTCAGATCGACCTGTCGCTCCTCGGCGGCTTTGCAGAGGCCCTCGATGTCATCGACGGCGATCGGGATGTTTTCACCCACCAACGCTGTGCCGGCATTGCCCGGAGCGATCAGGACCTCAGCCCCGTCACAGGCGAGTTTCCAGGCGATCGCGTGTTCTCGCCCTCCAGATCCGACGACCAGAACACGTTTTGAATGGGGCACGTTCGCGTATTTCCTCGAGAAATGCGGGGGCCAATCTCGCCAAGCCGTGCATCGTCGACGAACCGGCAGGTTCGTCATCACCAGCACTGCCCGACGGAGCACTCCGGGCGATTGTGACGCTCATGCCGGTTCTCGTTCAAGGGACTGGGGCAAAGCGGGCGGGTTCACCAATCTGGGCTGACGTTGACAGTGCGGCGGTGGCCGATAGAGTTAAGAGAGACTGCGTGAAAAAAATCACGAACCCCATTTTTTCCCGATGTTTTTGGGAAAGAGTGCTCGATATGGAGCAGAGCAGGGTGAGTATCGCATTCGTTGCCTCAACAAGGACGAGGCGGCGACAAAAGGTGTCGTGGTTGTCCGGCCCTGGGCAGGTGCACAGGACCGAGAATCGCCGTCTGGAATGCGACAGCACGAAACTGCCCAGCGGCGACGGCCGATGTTGGCGGGTGCCACCCCAGCAGCGACATATGCCCAGCAACGGTGTTGGGATCGCTTTTCAAACGAAGGAAGGCTCCCGAGGGCGATCCTTGTGTTTCGCCCGATGATCGCGGTCAATCGTGAAGGTACGCAGCATGGCTGATCGGAAGAAAATGTCGGTGGCGGAGATTCTGGCAGCTGCCCGGGCGGAAAAAGCCGAAGCGGCCGCTGGTGAGGCTGCCACGCAGGCGAGCGACGCGGCTCCCGCAACTGAGGACGCAGCCCCAGCGACTGAGGTTGCGAAGCCAGCAGCCGCAAAGCCTGCTGCGAAGCCTGCCGTTGGTAAGGATGGTGGACGTCCGAGCGTTGCCGAAATCATGAAGCTGGCTCGGCAGAAGTCAGCAGGCGAGGCTGCAGCAGCAGAAAAGCCGGTCGTGAAGCCCGCAGCCAAGGCCGCTGCCGCCAAGCCAGCCGCTGCGAAGGCGGTTGAGAAGCCTGCGGCCAAGATGGCACCACTGCAGCGTGACACCGCAAGCATCCTCGCTGCTGCTCGCTCTGGCTCGAAGCCAGGGCCGACCAGCAAGGCTGATGCACCGGCGTCGGCGCTTCCCAAACCAAAGCCTGCCGGTAAAGCGAAGGCTCCGCCGAGGCCTGTGCCGCCTAAGCCAACTCGGCCAACAGTAGCGGCCAAGCCTGCCACCACTGACCGCCGAGGCTTTCTCTCGATTGCCATGGGTTCGTTCATGGCTGTCGGTTTCACGGCCCTCTCGGTGACTGGCGGGCTGTTTTCGCTCGGCCTGGCTCGCTTCTTGTTCCCGAACGTGCTTGCCGAGCCGCCAAGTCGCTTCAAGGTAGGCTTCAAAGAGGCCTTCCCGGCCGGCAAGGTTGAAACCAAGTTCGTGGCTCAGTATGGCGTCTGGGTGGTCAACAGTGAGATCGGTGGTGAGGAGCAGATTTACGCCCTCAAGACCGTCTGCACCCACCTGGGCTGCACGCCGAACTGGCTCGAGGCTGAGCAGAAGTTCAAGTGCCCCTGCCACGGTAGCGGGTTCTATAAGGATGGGGTCAACTTTGAGGGGCCTGCACCGCGGCCACTCGAGAGGTACGCCATCCAGATTTCGGACGACGGACAACTTGAGGTCGACAAGAGCCGCACGTTCCAAGAGGAACTCGGCCAGTGGGCCGATTCGGCTTCCTTCGTGACCGCCTAACACTCCACCCGACCGCAGCACATCGGACACACACATGGCTATCGGCGAAACGATTCGCAACTCACAGATTTGGAAGAGCATCTTCCGGCATCCCATGCCGCTCGACAGGCGGAACCGGATCGTCGTGATGCTCACCAACTTCTTCCTTCACCTTCATCCGGTGTCGATCAAGAAGCAGGGCATCGCGCTGTCGTTCACCTGGTGCATGGGTGGCGTGACCTTCTTCCTGTTTCTGGTGGAAACGGTCACTGGCGTGTTGCTGATGTTTTACTACCGGCCGACGTTGGAGTGGGCCTACAACGACATCTTGGCGTTACGCGACGTCACCAGTCTCGGCATCTTGCGAGAGTTACATAGGTGGGGTGCGCACGCGATGGTGATTACCACGTGGCTCCACATGTACCGCGTGTTTTTAACCGGAAGCTACAAGCCGCCCAGAGAGTTTAACTGGGTGATTGGGGTGATCCTGTTGTTGCTCACGCTGTTGTTGTCGTTCACCGGGTATCTGCTGCCCTGGGACCAGTTGGCGATATGGGCCATTACCGTGGGGTCCAACATGGCTCGAGCGACACCGCTTCTCGGTTACGAGGGGCCTGGTCAGCAGCTGCTGACGATCGGCGGCATTGACATGATTACCGATGGTTCTGACGCCCGTTTCGGCCTCCTCGGAGCCCGCTTCGTCGGCGAGGAAACGCTCAATAGATTTTATGTGCTGCACTGTATTGCGATCCCGCTCGCAGTCGCACTCTTACTGGCGATCCACTTCTGGAGAGTCCGGAAAGACGGCGGCATCAGTGGGCCGCTCTAAGCGAGCCCCAGGGATACGGAGATAGTGAATCGGAGGTGGCGGATGCTCCTCCGGCAGCAACGCGGTTATTGATTCCTTACCTTCAAAGAAGACGTCCGGCACGGCCATGCATTCGAACGAACTGTTCCTCAAGGACGTTTCGGGATTCCTGGGCGGATACTACGCCGCGATTGCCCTGATGAATGGCATCGCAGCCGTGATCCTTTGGCAGCGGAAGAACCAGCCCGGCTGGGCGATCATCTGGACCGTCTTTGCGTCCTTCATGATGGTTCTCGGCAGCCTAGCCCTCTCGGGCACAGAGAGCACGGTGCCGGCCCTCCCCGAGGCTGCGCGTAACCTCGTCAACTCGCTCTCGGGACCTGTCAACTACACCGTGGGCACGACGGTGCTGCTGGTGGCTTTCTTCGTCTACCGCAAGTTTTTCGTGCAGCCCATGGTGGCCTGGACGCTCTTCAATGTGGCGTTGTTGCTGATGGGCTTGTCGATGGCCGACCAAAACTTTGCCTTGATCGTGATGAAGGCAGACAACGTGCCAATTGTCGGCCTCGTCTTTCTGCTCGCCTTCTTCACCTGGGTCGCCACCAAACAAGCGGTGGTCAACGACGAGCGAATTGCCCGTGGCGAGCCACCGATGGAAAAGGTCAACGACGAAAAGGTGCTGGTGTGGCCTGATCTGGTCTACACCGAGCTGATCTGCATGATCGCCGTGTCGGCCTTCCTGCTGGCCTGGGCGATCCTGCTGCCGGCTCCACTGGAAGAGCCCGCCTCGAGCGTGAAAACCCCGAATCCCTCGAAGGCTCCGTGGTACTTCCTCGGTCTGCAGGAGATGCTCGTCTACTTCGATCCTTGGTACGCCGGTGTGGTCCTGCCGAGCCTCGTGATCTTCGGGCTCATGGCGATGCCGTATCTCGACTTCAACAAGAAGGGCAATGGCTACTACTCGATCGCCGAGCGAAAGTTTGCCTACCTAACATGGCAGTTCGGCTTCCTTGAGCTTTGGATCACGCTGATTATCCTCGGCACGTTCCTGCGAGGCCCCAACTGGAACTTCTTTGGGCCTTTTGAGTACTGGACGCCCTACAAGGTGGAAGTGCTCAACAACGTCAGTCTCACGCAGGTGTTCTGGACGCGGTTTCTGGATCAGCCGATCCCAGTGGCTGCCGCAGGAAGTTCTGCGTTGACGCAGATCGGCACCATTCTTGTGCGAGAAGCCCCCGGTTTGCTGTTGGTCGGCGGCTACCTGGTGCTGCTCCCACCTCTGATGGCAGTCACGATCTTCCGTCGCTACTACGCCAAGATGGGCTTCCTACGATACATGGTGATGGCCAACCTGATGCTGCTGATGCTCAGTTTGCCCTTAAAGATGGTGCTTCGCTGGACCATGAATCTCAGTTACATCATCAGTATCCCGGAGTTGTCGCTCAACTTCTGAATCGGCAGCCTAACCCCGCTCATTCTTCAACTCGACTGTAAGAGAAACGTCCGACATGCCCGCAACTGAACAGACCTGGCGTAACCTCAAGGTTTTGCACGTCGTTTTCGGTGTGTCTGCCATCGCGTTGCTCGTTGCGACCGTCGCCATGCTGGTGGCCGACCACAACCGTCCCTGGAAGAAGTACCAGCGTGAGTTCCGTGAACTTGAGACATGGACCGCGGCGGCGCGTGTTTCCGAGGAGCAGTCACAGGCGTTTACGGAAACCTTGAAAGAGCTCGAGGCCACCCTCGCGCAGGCTCGGAGAGCCGATCTCGACCCCGCCATTACTGAGGCGTTTCTCGCCAAGGCGGCATCGGTTGCAGAAGACGCTGAGGCGGTTGATCTCGCCCGGGCTGATGTCGAGCGACTCACGGGCACGACCGATCCCGACCAGCGCTTTGTGTTGCGCGGCGATCTGCTGGAACGGCTCCGCGACATCGTGGCCCGCTGCGAGTACCGCGAAGATCAGGCAGCAGGTCGACTCAAGCTGCTCAAGGCGCAGTTTGATAAAGCGCGTGCTGATTTCGAACTTGCTGTAGCTGATGGTGCTGAGCAACGAACTCTCGACGAACTCCAGGCTCTTGCCGATGCGGCAACCGCAAAGGTGAACGAGGCTACCCTGGCCAGCCAGGCGGACGCAGGTCACCGCAAAGAACTGGAAACTTTGCTGCGAGACATCACGAGCGATGAAGACGCGGCTTCCAAGGCTCTGGCGGATCATCGCCAGGGGCTGGAAATGTTGGCCAAGACGCGAGACGACAAAGCGGCCAACATCGGTAAAAGCATCTTGGAACTACCGGTCCTTGATGCCTTCAACAGTCCGCTGCGGATTGATCAGATCTGGCTTCCAGACCTGACGTTTAACAACAACTTTCGGGATGTCGCACGGTTCGACCGCTGCACGACATGCCATCAAGGCATCGACAAGTCGGCTCCTGGAAACCCACTCGATCCTGGCTATCCAGAGACAGAGTTGATCACGCTCGCTCTGGCCACCCCGGAAGACCCATCCGCTGACGAGATCGTTGCGGAGGCTCCTGCTCTCCTGGTCGTTGAGGGGGATGGCAACGACCAGCTCGAGCGGCTGTACGGCCTGAGGCTCGCGGATGAAGGCCTGTTCAATACAGAGGATCCGACCGTCACCGTGGTCCGTCCGGAGAGCCCCGCGGCTATCGCAGGGCTGACTGCGGGAGACGTGATTGAATCGGTTGACGGCGGACGGACCTACACACGTGACGTCGCCGTGGCTCGCTTGATTGAGAGCCCCACCTGGGGCAATGCGTTGCAACTGGACGTCCGTCGGGGTGTCCCGCAGCCCTATGCCAGTCACCCGAGGCTTGATCTCTTCGTGGGTTCGCTGAGCCCGCATCCCAAGCAGGTGTTCGGCTGTACCATTTGCCATGAAGGGCAGGGCAGCGCCACGTCATTTAAATGGTCCTCCCACTCGCCGAACTCGCCCAAGCAGGCACACGAATGGCATGACGAGTACGGATGGTTCGACAATCACCACTGGATCTATCCGATGCATTCGGAGCGATTTGAGGAGTCGAGTTGTCTGAAGTGCCACCACCAAGTGGTCGATCTCGAGCCGAGCAGTCGCTACCCAGAGCCGCCCGCGCCAAAGCTCGTCGAGGGCTATCACACCATTCGCGAGTATGGCTGCTACGGCTGTCATGAGATAAACGGCTATGCGGGCCCTGACACCCGAGTAGGCCCCGATATGCGGCTTGCTCCGAACTTCCATGAGATTGCCGAAGCCCTCCTGGCCGATCCGGGGCTCGCAGAACTTGCGCCGACGGCTTTTCAGTTGGCTAAAGACGTTCGCAGCGGCCCAGATACGGCTGCCGCCCGCCAACGGTTGGCTACTTTGATCAAGGAAGACGCCGCCGCTGGCGATGAGGCCGTGCTGACGAGCCGCTCGCACACCCTCGGACCGCTGCTCAACGACCCGGAAACCCCCGGCGCCCTGCCAAAGGTCGGCCCAAGTCTGAGGCACCTGTCGGCAAAGGCCGGATTTGATTGGCTCTATTCGTGGCTCCGTAATCCGATGGATTTCCGGCCGACCACCAAGATGCCGCGGTTCTTCGGACTCTGGGATCATCTCTCTGGAAACGGTCTGGCCGAGAGCGAGCGTTATGAGCCAATCGAAATCCGCTCAATCATCGCGTACCTCGACGCGGTCAGTTCACCGTTTGAGTACGTCACGCCCTATGAAGGGATCACGGCAGACCCTGAT
>Ga0181600_10000946_pt1 | contig 22334 bp, 18 predicted proteins | sample 041ome_2_FD_132982 | JGI IMG/M metagenome (GOLD analysis project Ga0181600, IMG submission 132982) | Coastal salt marsh microbial communities from the Groves Creek Marsh, Skidaway Island, Georgia - 041406US metaG (megahit assembly) | ecosystem: Environmental > Aquatic > Marine > Intertidal zone... | reverse complement strand
CGGCAGACTCGGCGGCGGCGGCAAACTCGCCGGCACCGGCGTTCCAGAAACATCACACACCCCGCCTTCACACTGCGCATCGCTAAAACACGACCTCCCGCTCGCGTCCGCGTTTACGACCCCCCGTGACACCCCCGTCGTCGCAATCGTCGTCATCATCATCGAAACAAACGCCGTCGTCGCGCGTGGACATTGACGACGACGCATCGCGCCCGAACGTCCCGACCTCCCGGCGATCGACACCGACTAAACTTGCGACGTGTGTGTCCCACCGCGCGCGAGCCGTCGTCTGCGAGTGATCCCGACACATTAACCATGGACATAAATAGCGCCGCGACGCTCGTTGTAACAACAACCATCGCGGCGCTGCTGGATCCTCACTCTTCGTCCTCGGTCAGCCGCGTCGTCGCCCGCGCATCGCGTCGCGAGAGCGTCGTCGACGATGAAGATTACGAGTCGGGCGTTTGAGAAAAACTCGAGAGGGTGGATAAAGGTGCGCCGGTTCGTTCGACCGCGGGTCGCGAGCGTCGCGGTGTGAAGAAGAGTTGAAAAAGTGATGATGCTTTTGAAGCGCGCGTTCGACTGACGCTCGACGCGACGACGCTCGACGCGACGATAGATCGTGCCAGAAAACGCCGATGACGTGTGGCACGCGTATAACCTCATATCCGTCGACGATGAGGTGGAGTGCACGACGACGAGGAAACTCAAGGGTGACGCCGGGGGATCATCATCGATGATGGACGCGCGCGCGGGCGGTTCGTCGGCGTCGAGTAAAGTTGTCAAACTCACGCTTCGGGTGCGATGTGAAAACGTCGAGTACGACGCGGAAGGGAGCACGATACGGGTGAAAGGACGAAACCAGACGGAGTGCGAGGAGGTGAAACTGAATGCGTATCACACGGTGGAGTTTGGGATTGGAAGAGCGGTGAAGATTGATAAAGCGGAGTGGGATTGCGTGGACGTGAAACGGCTGGAAGAAGCGGCGGATCCGAGCTTAAGCGCGGACTTAGCGGCGGTGTTGATCACGGAAGGGTTGGCGAATTTAGTCCTCGTTGGGGCGACGCAGACGATGGTCAAGGCGAAGATTGAGACGTCGATGCCGAGGAAACGTGGGATGGCGTTGATGGGGTACGAAAAGGCTGAGTTGAAATTTTACAGAGCGGCGGCCAACGCCGTGGAGAGACACGTGGATTTTGAACGCGTGAAATGTCTCGTCATCGCCGGTCCTGGGTTTACCAAGGATTCGTTTTACGAGTTTCTGAAAACCGAAGCGGTGAAGAACGGTTGGAAGCCGTTGCAGTCGAATTTTAACCGAATCATCAAGGCGCACGCGTCGAGCGCGTACGCGCACTCGCTTAACGAAGTGTTGGAGAATCCGACGGTGCGCGCTTTGATCTCTGATACCAAGGCGGCGAGTGAGGTCAAGGCTTTGGATGATTTCTTTGAAATGTTGGCGAACGATCCCACGCGGGCGTTTTACGGCCCCGCGCACGTTGTCGCGGCGCACGAGTTGAACGCCATCGATAAGCTGTTGCTCACCGACGCTTTGTTTCGCACGCGAAACGTCGGTCAACGGAAAATGTGGGTTCGAATGACGGAAGAGGTGACGAAATCTGGAGGCACGGTGCATATCTTTTCATCCGCGCACGCGAGTGGGGATCAGCTCGAGCAAATCACGGGCGCGGCGGCGATTTTACGCTTTCCTTTACCAGATCTCGCCGACGCCGAATTGGCGCCGCTTCCAGAGTGATGTCGGTGGGACGCGACGTCGTGTACATTTTAGATAATTTGTACAATACGATCAAGAGATGAATAAATTTTAATCATGTTTGCTTCTAAAAATGCTCTCTACGTATTCGCTAAAACAGTAAATCCTCGTCGTGTTCCATCTCGACGAGATTTCCCCCGGCGCCGCGTCCACCTTCACCCATGACGACGTCGCTAAAATCCTTCAATTCCTCATCCACAATTTTCAAATCCTCCGCCTCTTCTCTCGCCAACCGCTCCGTCTCGAGTTCCCTCGCCTCGATATCCTTCTTCTTCTTCGCCTGCACTTTTTTCAACCGGAAAAACTCCTCCCGTTCGAGCTCATCCAACTCGCTCAAAATGTACTTTACCGTGTTTTGCAAACGCGGCGTCACGTAATTTTCCAACGCGTTTACCCGTCTATTCGTCGTTTTAATCGCCTCATCCAACGTCACAAACGCAGTCTGTAACGAAGCCAACTCACTCAACAACGCAATCGCTTTCCCATAGCTCACCTTGGCTTCCTGAACCTGCGATCCGGCTTTCCCTAACCCGGCGAGTTCCATCCTTCGAGCTTCGGCGCCGCTCGTCTTTGCGCTAAACTTTGGAATCTTCACCCCAGCCACGTTATCCTCATGTGCGCTCACCCGCACGTTGGCCCGCTCGACGCCATCGAGAATGGAATACTTGACCGCATCACCCCCGGCGTGTTTCGCTCGCGTCCACGCAAAGTGCGCGTCGCGCATCGCGTCACCCAACGCCGTTTTCGCAGAGACGATTTGTTTCAGAATGGATCTATACCGCAACGTCAACGCGTCCGCCTTCTTCTTGAGAAGCTTGTGCCCGCGAATCGCCCCGGCGAGACGCGTTTTAATCACCGCCAGCGTCGTCACCGTCGGCGTGACGTTCAATCGGTTCGTCGACGAGGACATGCTGAGGCGTGAGATCAGGCGTCACACTATGACGGTTTCGTTCGCATCGGCCACGTTCTCGTCGTCGACGCGGGTACGCGTCTCGACGGGGCGACGTCGACACCGAAGCGTGCGTTCGCGGCGTGGGGATGGACGCGTCGGCGCCGCGCGATGGACGGTTGGGGTGTGTGTTCGGGCGTCGGGTGGGCAAGATGGTGATGACGATGCTGAAAAGGCATCAGCAACGTCATCGTCGTCGTCGACGTTGACGAATCTCGACGCTATTCTCGGAACGACGTCTGAGGAACCGACGACGACTTCAACAGCGTCGTTTGAGGAGGCGACGGAATCGATCGATCGGGAAGGGTTGGGGTCTTCGGGACCGAACGCGAACGCTGGGAAGAGTCCGACGGCGTCGGCGTTGTCCGACGAGTCACCGACGTCGGGCGGCGTCGGCGGCGGCGTTGGTCGTCAACCATCGGCTCTGGATCGAACGGATCCGTATGTCGGGTACGAAATCGAACGCGATTGGCTCGGTGCTGGACCGAAGTGGGATGTGCCGTGGGGTATCGGTCGGTTGGCGCTCACGATGGTGGTTGTGGATTTTACGTTTTATCTCGCCGGGTTTCTGTCGCCGATTTTCGTCTATTCGAACGTGCGAGCGCCGGATGAAATTCCTGAGGATGCGGATAAACTCGCGGCGGATTTACAGTCGGTGTTTGACGATCCGACGACGTTTAGTGATATTTTTCTCAACGCTGAGATTACGCAAATCGTGCTCGGTTTGGTCGTGCTCGGGATTAGCATGGCACCATTTGCTCCGTTGCCAAAGGGATGGTTCAACGACGCGTTGAGTTCGGATGAACCAGAGCGGAACGCGAGCGGTAGACGAGTGTCGAAAGGCACGCGCGCTAGGATTGAAAAGTCAATGGATGAACGGCGGGATGGAAGCGGGAAAGAGGCTTTGCGGGCGATTCTCGGGACCTACCTTGGCGTTTCGCTGGTGACTTGGATTTTGTACGCCGCCGGCGTGCGCGGCGGTGAAAGCGGTCAAGGCTCGTCGTCGGTCGACATCATCGCGAAAGCCTTTGAAGCTGGACCGCACGGTATCGTTAATTTGATCATCACCACCGTCGTCCTCGCGCCAATCTTTGAAGAAATTTTGTTTCGAGGGTACATGATGCCGAGCTTAACCAAGTACATGCCGACTTCAGCCGCCGTGGGCGTGAGCGCTTTAATCTTCGCCTTGATTCATCAGCACGGCGTCGGCGACACGGTGCAGCTCATCGCCGTTGGTTTGGCGTGTGGTATTTGTTATTCTCGAACAAGAAATTTAGGAGCCTCCATCGCGGTGCACGCGGCGTTCAACGGCGCCGTCATCGCCCTATTCGCGCTGTGGGTATCGTGAAATTAGTGAGGCATCGATTACTTTTACGTTGTATTTTAGCCATCATCATTAGCCTAGGAGAGCGAGAAAGAATGAAGATTAAAACAAGAAGAGAATTCCACCGGACTATTGTTGACCTAAGAATGCGTCCGACTCGAGCGCTTCCTGAATGCTCCATCGATGATCCACGTCGGCGGTGAGACGACAAATGGTCGTCCACGCGCCCGTAGCGTCAACCATGGACCAATCATTAACCCCGGGCACGCACACGTCGCGACGCCACACCTCGACGTCGCCGCCGCACGCGTCAATGTCTCGTCGCGCTTGAGCCATGGCGCTCGCGCTGCGAAGAGACGGGACGCCCAACCGAAGCAGGGTGACGCCCAACGAGTAAGCGTCAAAGAGCGTCGTCGGAACGGCGCCGCTCGCCTCCAACTCCCGAGAATCCTCCTTCTTCTTGCCAAAGAGACCGCTAATGCTAGGGAAACCACCAGAAACGACGCGAAACTGCTCCGGTGCGCCGTACACGGGATCGAAAATCGCCTCGGATCCATCCATGTTACGACCCGTCTGCATGTCGGCGCACGCCCCCAAATCGCACAACACCGCCGTCGAAGCCTTTTCATTCAACAAGACGTTCGCCGGCTTGACGTCTCGATGGATAAACTCATTCGCGTGCACGCTCGAGATGGACTGCGCGAGCGACTTGGATATGTACGAATACAAATCCTTATCCGACGTCATCTCGCACGATCTCAACGCCAAGCGCGCGTAGTCAAACGCCGCATCCCCACGCTCGAGGCACATCTCCAACGACGTCGCCCCGACGTTTTCCCAAACCAAATACTGCCCCACCCCGCACGCGCCCATGAACGACGCCACGCCCGGGCACTTTTTCAGCGCTCGACACGCCTCGAGTTCATCCGCGTAAAAACTCTCCACGTCCCGACCTCGCACCGGCGTGTACTTCTTCACCACCACATCCACCTTATCCCCGTCCTCGAGCGTGTACGTCCCAGAGAAACACGCGCTGAACGACCCGCGGCCGATGACGTCGCTCTCATCCACCTCGAGCGAGGCCAACGCGAGCTCTGGGCCGAGATCTAGCTCTGCTTCCGCCGGCTCAAACTCATAAAACGAACGCCTTCGCGTCGTCGGCGCGCGAAAGCGACGACCTACGCGTCGTCTTCGTTCCGTCGGGCGAGCCGTCGTCGGGCGAGCCGTCGTCGTTCGCATTCGCGGCGGCGTCATGTGCGGGGTTCGCAGAGGACTCGCTCGCTCACGCACTCGTTGCACTTTATTGAAGATGAAGACTTTATTGAGAGATGGTTTATTACATTAATACGCGCGTCGTCGTCGTCGTCGATCGGATCAAACGGTGGCGAAGAGCGCGGTCCAGGCGTCGAGATCGCGACCGGGACCGTCGCCCTCGGTGGTTCCGAGCTCGTAGGCGCGACGAGCGGTGCCAGAGGTTTGTAAAGCGGCGCACGCGGCTTCGGCGACGACGAGCCGAGACGTCGCCTCGGGAAGGAGTACGTCGTCCCCGCCGCCGATTTGCACCGCACGCTTGGTCCCACTCGTCGCCTTGAGTAACGTGTTGAGATCGTACGAGGTGTACGGACCGTCGGTGAGTCGACCGGGGCGTAAAATTGTGTACGGCAAGCCGGAACGTTCCAAATGTTCCTCGCCGCGACGCTTGTGTTTCAACACCCCAAACGCGTTGAGAATGAGAAAAGGCATGACGTTCGTTCTCAACACCCCCACGCTCGATACCATGACGAACCTTTTCAGCTCTGGATTGGCTCGTTTTGCCGCGTCCACGACGTTTCTCGTCGATTCGTAATCCGTCGGTTCCGGCCCGTTGGTCCATTTCCCATCCTCGTCTCTCCACCTCGCCGACGGAAACGCCGTCGTACCGAGACAACACACCACCGCGTCCACTTTCCCATCGAACGCCCCCGACGCCGCGATCGACGCCGGATCCCGACAATCCACCCCGGATATCCTCGTCACTTTCGCCGCCAGCGTCCCGTCCCGGTCCTCCAGCGCGTCTCGCCTCGAATCGCTTCGCGTCACCGCTCGCACGTCGAACCCCGCCTCCGCGCACCGCGCCGCGACGAGTTGTCCCACCCCACCGGACGCACCGATGACCACCACCGTATCCCCGCGTTCGAGCGTCACCGACGACGATACCGACGACGACGACGATACCGACGATACCGACGATTCGTCGTCATCATCACAAGCTCTCACGACGACGACATCGGAACGCCTCACCCGTCCGCTCTTCTCCGCCCGCGCCCGATCGACGACGGGGACCCGCCGTCTCCCCCAACCCAACCGCGCGGTCGTCCTCACCGTCGTCGCACGAGCCGTCAAAAAACCCGCATCCATCGTTCGATCGATCGGCAACGTATAGCGCCCGAATGAGTGAATGAATCAATGCATGAATCAATCCGAAACGCACCCACCCACATGTCCGAACATCTCATCTTATCTTATCCGAACGAAAACATCCCACGCACGCACGCACCGCTCCGTCATCGCGTACTATACGAGTATTTAGTACTAAGTACTATCCTCCGGTTCATGGAAAACTTGATTGTCTGTGACTCGTCATTTTTCTCTTCGTGATAGCACGAGTACGAACACTGGTACTCGATCGACAAAAGGACCGTTCGTGTGTGCGTGCGTGCTTACACACCGGTAGTAGGTAGATGGGGTTAAACCCGCGTGAGTACGTATATACCGGGTCGTCGAACGAATGGACGACAACGACCGAACGGGTTCTCCGTCGCGCGCGTCGGTGGCGTACCCGGCAGTGTTCGGCTTCGCTGTATCGGAAATGAGCGCGACGTCGACGTCGACGCGCGTGGGAACTCGCGGGGTGGTGAACGAACGACGAGGTACGGGACGTGTTTAGTGCGGCGATGACGACGACGCGAACGACGACGCGATGGGATGGATGAAATCATCATTCATCATCATCATCGAAACGCGTGTGGTTCACCGTGCCGAGACGCGGGATCATCATCATCATCGGGACTCGCGGGTGACGCGCGCGATGGTGAAGGAGCGCGACGACGGAGGGAGGGATGACTGACGGTTAACGAATCTATGGTTTGTTTGTTTCGCGCAGTGCGCTCGCGAGCGGGACGAAGAGCTGTGAAGAGAGGCGGGACGTGCGCGACGAGATCGATGGCTGGCGCGGTGAAGGTGCGTCGGTTTAACTTTGTTTGCGCGGTGGTTTTTTTTTGTCTCGGTTCGGTTCGGTCGGCGTCGATCGTGGGCGGTGATGATGCGGCGATGATGCGTCGTAATCGTCGTCGTCGTGTGTGTCAACGAAACGGAACGGAAACGCCTGGTTCTTTGACTGGAACTCAGACTGACGAAGAGGTTTGCGAAACTAATCTTCGCGCGCGCGTACACGCAGAACGGAACGGCGCTCGTGAGCTCCACGGCGGAGTGGAAGGCGCTTCAAGAACACGTGAAGGATATCGATGAGACGCACCTTCGTGACTTGATTCAAGACGCGGAGCGATGCAAGGATCTCGTGATTGAGTTTGACGGGGTGTACTGCGACTTCGCGCGTCAACGCGTCACCAAGGAAAGCATGTCCAAGTTGTACGACTTGGCGCGCGCGTCTGGTGTCAAGGAGAAGATCAACGCCATGTTCAGCGGTGAGGCGATCAACTCTACGGAGAACCGCGCGGTGTTGCACGTTGCGACGCGCGCACCAAAGGATAAGGTGATCAACGTCGACGGTAAGAATGTCGTTCCAGACGTGCACGACGTCTTGGAAAAGATTCAAGACTTTTCCGATCGCGTGCGCAACGGCGAGTGGCTCGGGGCGACGGGCAAGCCGCTCACGAACGTTGTCGCCATCGGTATCGGTGGATCCTTCCTTGGTCCGCTCTTCGTGCACACTGCACTCCGAACGAACCCAGAGGCGGCTGAGTACGCGCGCGGTCGTCAGCTTCGCTTCTTGGCCAACGTTGACCCGGTGGACGTCGCCCGCTCTCTCAACGGCCTCGACCCAGAGACGACTTTGGTTGTCGTCGTGTCCAAGACGTTCACCACGGCTGAGACTATGCTCAACGCTCGCACGGTCCGCGCGTGGATTCGCGCGTCTTTGGGTGAAGAGGCCGTCCAAAAGCACATGGTTGCCATCTCCACCAACCTCAAGCTCGTCGAAGAGTTTGGCATTGACCCGGATAACGCTTTCGCGTTCTGGGACTGGGTCGGCGGTCGATACTCTGTGTGCTCCGCCGTCGGCATGCTCCCGCTCTCTCTCCAGTACGGTTACGAGACTATGGAGCAATTTTTGAAGGGTGCGTGGTCGATGGATCAGCACTTTGCCAACGCGCCGTTTGAAGAAAACTTGCCGCTGACGCTCGGCATGTTGTCGGTGTGGAACGTCTCCTTCTTGGGTTGCCCGGCGCGCGCCATTTTGCCGTACACGCAAGCGCTCGCCAAGCTCGCGCCGCACATTCAGCAAGTTGCCATGGAGTCCAACGGTAAGGGTGTCGCCATCGACGGCACGCCGTTGGATTACGAGACGGGTGAGATTGACTTCGGTGAGCCGGGTACGAATGGACAGCACTCCTTTTACCAGCTCATCCACCAAGGCCGCACCATCCCGTGTGACTTTATCGGTATCGTCAAGTCGCAACAATCCGTTTATCTCAAGGGTGAAATCGTTTCCAACCACGATGAGCTCATGTGTAACTTCTTCGCTCAAGCTGATGCTTTGGCGGTCGGCAAGTCTGGCGTTGAGCTCCGCGCCGAGTCGTGCCCGGATGCCCTCATCCCGCACAAGACGTTCACCGGTAACAGACCGTCTCTCTCCATCATGCTTCCGGAGTTGAACGCGTACACCACCGGTCAATTGCTGTCTATGTATGAACACCGCGTCGCCACGCAAGGTTTCGTTTGGGGCATCAACTCGTTCGATCAGTGGGGCGTCGAGCTCGGCAAGGTGCTCGCGTCTCGAGTGCGCTCGACGATGAACGCCAAGCGCACCAAGGGTCAACAAATGAGCCCGAGCGACGGTTACAACCCGTCTACCACCGCCATGCTCGAGCGTTACTTGGACGGTAAGGCAAAGCTCATCTACCCGGAGCCAAAGGATGTGTTCCCGTGCGATTTGATTGACTCTGACGAGTGCCGTCCGCCGACTTCGTACGTCTAAATCGAATCATCGTGCGTAGCGTCTCGTTCGACGACGCTCACGGCTTCGATTCGATCGCGCGCCGCCGCCGCGTAAGTATCACTAGCCTTCGTTCACACTAAACACATGTAAACAAAATACATCGCGATTCAACGAACGCTCCCGCGTCTAAAACCCGTCTGCGGCGTGGAAGAATCGAAACGCCCGGCTCGGGCGTTTCGATTCCGCTTTGCTGCTGAGTAGGATGCCTGAGGAATGAGTGGAGGACACGTTCGAAATAATCACGCCCGCTTCCTCACACCGCGACGCACCGTGAACGACGGGAGGAGAGAGTGGGATGACGCGAACGATGCCGACGACGATGCCGACGACGATGTCGACGACGCGCGCGCGGGCGACGGGTGCGAGCAGACGCGTTGTCGTCGGTAACAATCCAATTCGAAGCCTTCGAACGCGCCCGTCGACGACGCGCGTACACTTTGGTGAACCGAAAGAGGACGGCGAGTTCCGCGCCTCTGTCTCTGGACTCACTGATCCGTGCGATGATTTCGTGTGTAAGAGCTCGCCGGCGGTGGAGAATACGCTAAAGTCGTTGATCAAGGACATCAACGCGGTTCGCGGAACGAACCGTTCGCTCGCTCCGTACGCCCCGGATGTGAAGTACGATGACGGGGCGCTCAAATTCGTGGGGAGCGAAAAGTACAAGGGGTATTGCTCGTACATTGAGAATAACTTGCGTCAGGCGACGTCAAGGGTGACGGAGATTTCGATGGAGGAATTGGACGAGGCCACCATCAAGTGGGAGCTCAACGCTGTGAACGACATAGGAAAGGTCGGTGTCGACGTGGTGGCCAAGTACAAGATGAATCTGATCACGGGAAGAGTGTTGGAACATCGCGAAGTGTGGACCGTGAACCCGACTCGGACGGAGGCGCAGGCGGGCGCGTTGCTGGAATCGACGCGAAAGGCGCACGCGTTGCCGCTCAACGCCATGGAACTCTCAGACAAGGTGAAAAAGACGATTGAGAACGTCACCAAATCCTTCTCATCCGAGGATGAGGGCGATAAACGAAACTTTTACGTCGATCCGAACGACCCGATGAAGTTTTTCCAACAGGAAGACACGAGCAAGACGGACTTGCTGCAGCTCAGTTTGGTCGCGTCAGTTATTTACCTGCTCACAAAGGTGTTTGAACTCACATCTTAAACAAACCACTACCACTACTAGTAGACTACTTATTATCGAATTTAGAAGGCACGCATAATCACTACTCGATATCGTACGACTCGCCGAAACGCTCGCGCTTGCTCTCGCCTTCGGCTCGTAACATGCGAAGCGCCAACTCGGCTCGCCTGCCGCCGTTTGCGACGTTCGCATCGCGTCGCTTCTTCTTGCCCTTCTTTTTACCCGCAGACGGAACTGCCGCTACCACCTCTGCACTCTCGCTAGTCTCACTCCCAGAGTCGTCGATGACTCCATTCGCACCCGTCTGATTCGCATTCGAGCCTCTTTGGCCGAAGAGTCTGAGCCTCGCGAGCAACTTACCGCCCGTCGTGTGTCGCCACCCAGTCAAGTCAGTGAGCCCAAACTCAACCAAAAACTCTTCAAAATACGCCTCGGCATCAATCCTCTCACTCTTCGGCATGTTTTTATTCCTCTGCTTGAGCTTTTGCGCGTAAAACGTCGACGACATCAAGCTCTGTTTATCCGCCGCTCTCGACGTGTACTGCGCCACCGAAGCGAACCCGACGCAAAACGTCGTAAACCCCGCGACAACCACCCACGCGCTAAACTTGACCTCCTCCTTTTCAAACACCGACCTCTTCCCAAACTTTGGTCTCGCCCACCTCGGCATCGACGCGATCGTCTCGTCGTAATCCGTTCGAGTCTTGTCATCCATCAACACCTTTTTGGCCTCAGCCATCACTTTAAACCTGAGCGTCGCCTCACGTCTCTCCCGCGCCGGCGTTTCTCTCGGCAACTTATCAGGGTGATACCTCAACGCGAGCGTCCGATACGCTCTCGCGATGGTTGTCGCGTTCGCATCCGTCGCGACGTCGAGCGCGCCGTAGTAATCGTTTCGGGCGTATTGGATAAACTCGCGCGCGCTCGCAGAGGCGGCGGCGCCCGGAATGAAAGACGATGCGAACGCCGTCGCCATTGCGAGCGCGCAAGTCGTCGCGAGCGATGCGAAGATTCGTCGACGACGATGCGACGATGATCGCCGTCGTCTTCGATGCGCGAGGGTGTGCGTCGTATCCATGTTTGGCGTCGTCGTGTGAGGACCTTGAATCAGTCCAGGCTGTGCTACGGCTACGGATGTGACAATGACAAAACAAATCTATCGCGTTCTAGGTGATTTTCTCGGTGATGCGAAAGCGGCAGATACCGCTGCACGCGTCGCCTCGGCAGTATCTGGTGAATGCGGATCATCGGTGGACGCTCTCGCCGTCGTCGCGTGTTCCTTTTCTATATCCGCCATCATGTTCCATAAAAACTCGCCCAATTCGCCGTCCTCTTCCAACAGCGTGTGCATGACTTGATCGACGGCTTCCTCCTCTAAAAACCCGCTCGCGTCCGACGCCCCGTTCCCGTACGTCGTTGTTTTTAATCGCCCTCGACCGCCGAACGCGTTGACGATGACGTCGGCCATTTTTTGTTGGACGGATTCGTTTTGTATTTGTTCGGGGAGCGTGAACGGCCGAAGCGATCCGCGCGGACCCGTTCCGCTGGGAGACGCCGCGACGGATGACGGTGCGATCGTTCCCAACGCCACGGGCGTGCGTTTCGTAGCGGTAGCGGACGGAGGTACCGACGCCGGCGCGTCGTTTGCCGTCGGACCGCGACCGGGAACGAATCTCTGCGGCGCCGCTTTACGCCGACCGCCGGCGGCTCGATTCGTAGCGGTAACCGCCGGAATGCGCGCGCCGAAATCCGCGGGCGCACCCACGACGGCGGTGCGTTTCGGTGTATCGACGAGCGCGTCCCGCTCGACGATGGGAACAACTCTGTCGGATCCCGCGTCCGTTCTCGTCGCCGCTCGACGATCTCGGCGCATCAAATCGTCGTCGTCCTCGTCTTGTCGACTCGCGCTCGCCAACAACTCGGCGTCAATGACGTCGAGCATCTTACCAACCAACCCGCGCGCGTTCCCCCGCCGCGCCTCCCGCTCTTTCATCTCCACGTACTCACGCACGATATCCACCAATTTCCGCGTTCCACGCGGGAGATCACGACCGGATAACACCGACGACGCGTCTCGCGCGAATGCCTTTCTCGCATTTTCAAACCCACGCTCTTCGAGATAGTTATGCACCATCACCGCCGTTTCGTACTCGGACGCCCCCGCGTGAGGGTCCGGACGACGACGACGACGACTCGGCGGTCCCATCGCGCGCGCGTCGCGGGGACTTCGACGATCGCAATCGTCGTCGACCTGTGATGTTATGAATTTAATCCAAATCTTATTTTAATCAGATCGATTCGACGACCACGATCGTCACATCCTGACGCGCGCGACACCGACCGATTCGTTCGTTCGTTCGGCTCGTGCGTGCACATCGACGCATCTCGTATCCTTCTATTCGTTCGAACGATCGTCCATCATGTCCGCCAGACGTGGATTACTCGTCGCGATGGTGCGATCGGCACCGTTGGGACCCTCGTCGTTTAACCAACTGTCGACGACGTCACCGATGACGTTCGGACGCGCGGTGATGTCGCGCGCCATGTCCACCACGGGCGCGCCGAGCGAAGAACAAGACGTCGTCATCGTCGGCGGTGGGCCGGGCGGGTACGTCGCGGCGATCAAGGCGGCGCAACTCGGGTTGAAGGTGACGTGCGTGGAGGGCCGAGGGACCCTGGGCGGAACGTGTCTCAACGTCGGGTGCATCCCGTCGAAGGCGTTGTTGAACGCGTCGCACAAGTTTGAAGAGGCGAAACACGGATTTGCGAAGCACGGCATCAATTTCGGCGGGGAGGTGACGATCGATGTGCCGACGATGATGGAACAAAAGATGAAGGCGGTGACGGGGCTGACGAAGGGCATCGAAGGGCTGTTTAAGAAGAATAAAGTTTCGTACGCGAGGGGTTGGGGTAAGCTGACGAGCGCGAATGAAGTTTCGGTGACGGGTGAAGACGGGAACGTTGATGTGATTAAGACGAAGAATGTCGTCCTGGCGACGGGATCTGTGCCGAGCGCGTTGCCGGGCGTCGACGTGGATGAAGAAACCGTCGTGACGAGCACGGGGGCGTTGGCATTGAAAAAGGTTCCCGAGAACCTTGTCGTTATCGGTGGTGGCGTCATCGGTCTCGAACTCGGGAGCGTTTGGAGTCGCCTCGGTGCCAAGGTGACCGTGGTTGAGTTTGCCAACCAAATTTGCGGTCCGGCGATTGATGATAAGATTCGATCGACGTTTCAACGCGCGCTCAAAAAGCAAGGCTTCACCTTTAAGCTCTCCACCAAGGTGACCAAGGCTGAAAAGAAGCCGGGCGGGGGCGTCACGCTCACCCTCGAACCGTCCGCGGGCGGTGAAGCGACGCAATTGGACGCTGACGTCGTCCTCGTCTCCACCGGCCGCAGACCCTTCACCGAAGGCCTCGGATTGGAGGACATCGGCGTGGAGACAAACCGTCTCGGCCAAGTCGTCATCGAGCCGCACACCTTTAAGACGAACGTCCCGGGCGTTTTCGCCATCGGTGACATTGTCGAAGGACCGATGCTCGCACACAAGGCGGAAGAAGAGGGTATCTCCGTGGTTGAGCAAATTGCCGGTCACAAGGGTCACGTCAACTACGACGCCATTCCTTCCGTCATTTACACCCATCCAGAGGTTGCCTGGGTCGGTAAGACGGAGGCTGAAGTCAAGGCTGCCGGCATCGAGTACACCGTCGGTGAGTTCCCGTTCATGGCCAACTCTCGTGCTCGCACTAACGATGACGCCGAGGGTATCGTCAAGTTTGTCGTCGACAAGAAGACGGATAAGATTCTCGGCGCGCACATCGTCGGTCCAAACGCAGGCGAACTCATCGGCGAGTGCGTCTTGGCGCTCGAGTACGGCGCCTCTTCTGAAGACGTCGCGCGCACGTGCCACGCGCACCCGACGTTGAGCGAAGCCGTCAAGGAGGCTGCTCTCGCCGCGAGCTCCAAGGCGATTCACTTTTAAACGTCGCGCGCTCGCAAGACGAAGAGACCGCACTCCAATCTCAAGGAGTTGTACGACCAAAGAACATTCGCGCGTTTATTCTGTTGTTGAACGACCTTTTAAAAACAAATTTACAATCATCGAATCACATCGAATCGACTCCTCAGCCTAGTTGTCGATCCCAAACGCGTCCGTCTTCGCGCGCTGAATCTGAAACGCGGGTGAGATCCACGCGCCGCACGAACACTGAATCCCGGACCAGTCAAAGGCGCCGATTTTCGTTTCGCATCCCGGACACAAGAGCTTGCCCGCCGTCGCCCCTCCGTCACCATCCTCGATCCCGCTCATCCAACTCAACGGCGTGACGAACATTGACGAGCACCGCGCCGATCGAGGCGCGCTTGACGCCGCGTCCTTCTTTCTCGCTTTCCAGGAAAACGCATCCATGCCGACGCCCGAGTCGTGTCGCAAGACGTGCGCGCCGCGCGCCACCCTCCGTCTGCATTTTCTACAGCTCACCCATCCACCGCCCTCGGGATCATCCACCGCCCCGGGCGCCCCTGGATCGCGCATCACGCTCGTGGACTCGAGATACCCTCGCTCGTCACGCTCTCTCGTCAATTTGGCGACGCTCCAGAGTTTGTACGCCTCGTGCGCCGTCGAAACGCGTCTTCCCATGTCCTCCCACATCCTCAACTGGGCCTCAAACCCATCGTTCGGGTACCCCCCACGCCCCCCCACGCTCGCCAACGCGTCGTCAACGCTTAAATTCTCAAACCGCATCAAGTACGCCGCGACTACGGCGGCTGATCGAGATTCACCGGCGTGACAGTGCGCGGCTACGACGGCGCTCGAGTCGCTCGTCAACGCCGAGTCGATAAACGTCGTCACCTCGGGCACGACGGCGAGCAAATCCGCGAGTTCTTCGTCTGGAATCGCGATCACGAGTGTTTTATCCGCGCTCACTCGTCCCTGCGCGCGTCGCGTCGCGTCAAATCGAGCGTCAGTCGCGTTTCTCGTCGCGTTCGCGCTTCTTCGAAAAAGTGCACTTTCTTTCGCGTTTCCGTTGCGTTTTCGCACCTGCGTCGGGTCCTCGGGTGGGGGCCATCCGATGGAGACGACGTGCGTGACTTTTCGCTCCTCGCACAGCGTCGGGAGATCGTGCTCGGCGCAAAAGAAGACGCGGTGCGGGTGCGCAGACATGTTTGCTGAATGAATTGACTTTTTCCAGTTCTGCGCGCGAGTCGGCGTGTGCGGATTGGATTTTAAATTACAACCGAAAGACATCGACTGGACGCCCGGCGCGAAACTCTTTGATGATTTTCTCGCGTTCTTCTGCGACGAGGGTGTCGAAATTGGCGCGATCACGCTCGAGGGAATGGAATTCGTCGCGCTCCGCGGCGAGACGAGCCTCGCGTTGGGCGAATTTTGCCTCGGCGAGCGCGCGAACCTCTCTGGCGTGCTCGAGGACGCGCATGCGGCGCTTTTGCGAGGACATTTGCTCGATGCGGTCCTGTTCAGCGAGCTGAGCCATCATTTCTTCGGAGTAAAGGCGCTTTTCTTCAATGGCGGCGGCTTCGCGTTCTCGTCGGCGGCGAACGGCGTCTTCGTACTCGGCGCGTTGGATTTGTTTGCGTCGAGATGCTTCTTCCGCCTCTTTCGCTTCCTTGACTCGGCACGCCTCCTCGTGCTCTTCGAAACGCAAACGCGCGATGAGTTCATCGTACTCTTCCTTTTCTCGTGCCGCGCGAGTCTGCGTCGAGCCAACGCGGTTTCGCGCGCGTTCTCGCATTTCGGCTTGGTGACGCTTCGTCTCTTCCTCCGCCGCCTCTCTCGCGCGTACCTCGGACTCGTGCTTGGAGATGGACTCTTCTAATTCGCGTTCTTCCATATTTTCTCGTTCACGACGTCGCGCTTGCTCCTCGCGCGCCTTTTCCGCTTCCTCTTTCGCCTGCGCGCGTTTTCTCGCCGCCTCGCGCGCGTCCTCCAAATCCTCCTTTTCGATCCGTTTCTGATACGCCAACATCGCCCGTCGCTCCTCCTCCTTCTCCATCAACCTCGCCACCATTTTCTCCGCCTTGGCGCTCATCTGTGACTCGAGTTGCTCTCGCGCCCGCACCGCATTCATCGCCCGAGTCCTTTGTTCATCCGCCTCTCTCGTCTCGGCGCTCAACCGTTCCCTATCCAACTCCGCGTCCAACGCTCTCACCCGCGCCCGTTCCATCGCCTCCATCGCGCGTTTCTCCTCCACCTGCGCCGCCCGCGCCGCGTTCGTCTCCATCGCCTCTAATCTCTTTCTCAACGCGCGCAATTCATCACTCTCTCTCGCTCTTCGTCTCGCGTCTCTCTCCGCGCGTTCCGCGCGCGCGTTGACCTCTCGCAAACGTCTCTCCATCTCAACCCTCCGCATTTCCTCCGCATCGCCGCGCGCGTCCCGTCGTCGCTCGCCCATCCCTTCGCGCTCGCCTCGCGTCTCGTCTCGCGAATCCCGGGCGTCGATCCGCGCCCGAATCTCGTCAAAGTTTTCATCGATTCGATTCATCTTTTCAAACGCGCGCGCGTCGGCTCTCGCCCGATTCATTTCCCTCAACGCCGACGCCCGTCGCGTTTCCATCGCGCGTTCGATCGCGAGTCGTCGCTCCGCATCACGCGCTAATCGATTCGTCGGTACCGCGCGCGTTCCCATCGCGATCGCGTTCGCTTCGCGCACTGAGGATGCCGCGCGCGCGCTATTTTCGGAAACGCGTTTCCGCGCTCGCGCGCGCGCCGAAACCATCCCTCCGTTCCCGCGGCGACGGACAAAACTAACAACGCGATCGGAAAGACGAAGGATGAGAAAAACAACGCGTCACGTCTCTCTCGTGTCTGTTGCAACCGCGAAACCGAAACCAAAACCGGTTTCGCCCTACTACTAGTGATACACCTTTGAAGATCGCCGAATCGCTCGCGCTCTTCCGTTTTCAACGCGCGCTCTCACCGCCCGCTCTCACCGCCGCTCTTCGCCGCGCTCTTCGCCGCGGTGGCCGTTTTCGCCTTATCCATCGCGACGTACCCGGCGAAGAGCGCGGCGCCGAGCGCGAGTCCCGGGAAGGCGTGACCCCAGGGCTTGTTCAACAGCGGGTGCGCGCGCCACGCGTCCGCGCGGACGAACGGGTTGGACATCGGGTCGGTCGTTCGGATCGCGATTTCGGAGCGCGTCGACGCGGTGGACGGGGTGGACGTCGACGGACGGGGTGCGCGTCGTCGAGGTGTGGCGTCGCCCGCCCGTCCATCCATCCATCATCGTCTAGGTGTTTTCCATACGTTTTTGACGAGTCATGACTCAAAGAACAACCCAGGGACTCGTTCTAAACATCATCAGACCGCGACGCGCATTCGCGTCGACGCATGCCGCCGTCGTCGTCGACGCCCGCGGTCGACGCGGCGACGCGCGCGCGACGGGCGTTCGAGTGCGCCGCGGACGACGCGCGCGCGAACGACCTCGACGCGATGTTCGTCGCGCGAGCGATCCCGACAAACTTGCGCGACGAGTGCGGGAACACGCTCTTGCACGTGGCGTGCGTCAACGACGCGCTCGAGTGCGCCAAGGTTATCGCCCGGCGGTGCGTGTACGCGTCGCACCCGCCCGAGCGAGGGTATTTGACGTCCCAGAACGCGGACGGGGAGACGGCGGGCGATGCGGCGGCGGTAGGGGGGGCGGAGAGGTGCGCGCGGTGGTTGGGCTCGTTGGGCGTCGGTTGCGACGACAAAGCCGCGGACCGGCGAAGCCGAAGCCGTGGCGGGAGAAAAAGCGGCGAAGCGACGCCGATGAGGACGTCGAAGACGGACGAGGCGCTGGTGGGGTCGTTGCAAGACGCGTTGACGCGCTCGGGGGCGTCCGGGGAAGACTCGGCGCGAGCGAGAGGGGTGCTTCGGGCGGTTTTGAGGCTCGTCGCCGAAAAGGAGGCGCTGTCGGACGCGTTGGAGGCGAGCGAGCGAGAGATTTTAGCGGCGAAAGGGGCGACGGAAGGGGAGAGGGAGAGGGAACGGAGCGCTGTCGTCGCGGCGTTGGGATTGGCGGAGCGACGCGCGAGGGAAATGGTGAAGCGAAGCGAAGACGTCGTCGCGGAGAAGGAAGCCATGGCGGACGCGCTGCGAGAGACTGAGGACGAGTACGCGAGAGGGTACGCGGCGGGATGGCGCGCCGCGCTCGAGTTGTCTTCCAGAGATTACGTTCGCGCGCAAATGGAACTCGAGCGCGGCGGTGCCGGTGAGATGGCGAGCGCGAAAGCGGCGACGGATGGGTTCTCAGAGATTCCGTTGGGCGTCGGCGCGAACGGAGGCGACGCGACGAAAAACGCGACCGCGGCGCCGACGCTCGGCGAGCGGGCGTCGAATGTGTTCCGGGAAACGTTTACGACGGTGAAGAAGCGCGTCGAAACGATCGAGCGCGCGTTCGGCACGAAGGTGTCGATCGACGAGCCCGCACCGGATAGAAGCGAGCTGGCGTAGTTTATTCTCGTCGTTGTAAAATCACAATCTGCTACCTATTTGACGTCGTCCTCCAGTGTCCAGCATTTGACAGTCTTGTCGTAAAAGCTACACGTGAGTAACGCCTCGGATTCGTCGCCGAAACACACCCAGTCGGCGCCGTACACGATCGATTCGTGCTCGGAATACGTAAAATGGAGCTTGAGCGCATTTGATTCCGCGTCGACGAGCACGGCGCCCCCACCCATGGCGGCGCACGCGAGCGCGTCGCGACGCGGATGCCAGCGGCAGCGCCACGCGCCACCACCGACGTTGAGTTCGCTCAACGGAGAGACGATGCGTCGCACGTCCCAGAGACGCACGTGATCGTCGTACGATCCCGTCGCGATGATGTGCTCGTCTCGCGGCGACGGCGCCACACACGTGACGCCCGCGCCGTGCGTCTTGCGATTAACCATTTGCGGCCGAGAAACATCTCGTAAATCCCAAGCCTTGAGCGCGCAATCATCCGCACCCGTGTACACGACGTCTTCACGCGAGAGATCGAAAGCCACAGCCCACATTTCCAAATCGTGAGCATTCTCAACCGTCTCCACCACTTGGATCGCGCCGGAATCATCTCGCATGATGCGAAAGCTTCCATCCGCCGCGCTCGCGCACATCGCCCCATCCGCGCGCCAATCCAAACACGTCGCCATCCCGAGCCCTTCGCCCCCGACGTGCGCTCGTCCGAGCTCGCTAAACTCCACTCCGCCGCCGCTCTCCGTCTCTCTCACCCGCGCGACGGTTACGTACCCATCCGCGCCCGCGAACGCGCACCGCTCCGCGTCGTCCCTCCTCGGGCTCCACCTCGCCTCGAAAATCGCTCCAATCCCGTTCATCGTCTCCGTCCCGCTCCCGCACCGTCCGAGCTCCGTCACCGTCACCTCGTCGCCGTTTCCTTTGCCTCGTTCCAACGCGTACGCGCGCGCGCCGCCCACCCTCGCGCCGCGCTTCTCATCCATTTCGTACTCGACCACGAGCGCCGTCGCTCGCCGCCCGTCATCAGCCGCACCACGCCGCGTCTCCACCCCGCACGCCCCGTACGTCGTGCGCATCGTCCGCCATTCCCGGGACGTTTTCCCGAACATTTCGAAACCAAATCAAATCAGTCTACGCCTCTTCACTCGCTCCAAAGATTGCTTGCATGACGTACGTCGACGCTCGAATCGCCGCGCACCATCCCGCGAGGTACAACGCGTGTCTTTTGAGTTCATCATCGCCTCCTCGCGCCATCTTTTCTTCGTCACGTTCGTCGCTTTACGTTCGCGCGCGTTATCGAGTGTCGTTAGGTCAGTCGAGAAATCGCGCGTGTTCGTAAACCCTAAACCCTAGTCAGGATTAGGGTTTAGGGTTTAGAGAAGTGACGGTTCACGTCCCGTCGTGCTCCAAAAATAGTGACGACATTGATCGATCGATCGGTCGATCGCGACCGACGGGACCGACGAGATCGCGAGGACCCGGGCGTGGACGTTCTTTCGCTTTCGGTTTCGCGTCGAAACGCACGGTACGCGACGTGGACGAGCGATCATGAAAACGTCGGTCGAGGATGCGGAAGGATTCGGAACTCTGCGTCATCACGATGACGATGACGATGAAGTTCGGACGATGACGACGCCGCGACGATCTGCGACGACGATGGGATTCGACGTCGATCACACGGATGACGCGGGGTATCGCGATCGTTCTCGGCGAATTCTATCGCGGGATTCCGGGCGGGTTCCGAGGGCGGTGCCTTCGGCGCCGCCGTTGGAAGACGACTCGGACGGAAACGAGGACGATTCGTCGTCTAGACGCGCTCGTTTAGGGATTCGTCGCGACGGCGGGTTCGACCGCGGGGCGATGGCGCGACCGGCGTCGATTCCGAGTTGGGCGAACGTCCGAGCGCGGCGACAGTTTGCGACGCAACCGGTGGTGAACGACGGGACGCACGTGCGGTGTCACGTGTCGCGTCGACGCGGGCCCTTTGGGTTGTTTCCGACGTACGTGCTCTACCTCGATGGGAGTCAGACGACGACGACGCGATTAGCGGACGCGACGCCGGTGCTCATAGCGAGAAAGCGGAAAAAAGCAAAGTGTACGCATTACGTCATCGGGGATGACGGCGCGGAGCGTTCGGTGAATGAGACGCACGCGAGTTACGTCGGCAAGCTCAAGGCGAATTTCATCGGTACGCGGTTCGAGCTCTTGGATTCGGGTTCGCGACCGCGGGCGTGGGGGTCAGCGGCGACGCGCGGGTTCGACGATGCGGGGTTCATGAATGCTGACGATGACGACGATCATGATGATGACGACGACGATGACGGGCCTCCGAGACGAAGACTCGCGAGCGTGCGATACGCCGTCAATCCGCTCGGCGCGCGCGGTCCGCGAACCATGTCCGTGTCTCTCTTTCGTCGCCGAGGCGAAAACGGTACGCCGCAGGAGGAGGATTCTTGCGTCGAGCTCGTCAGCGCGACGCCGAAATGGAACCCAGTCACCAAGGCGCACGTGCTGAGGTTTAATAACGGTCGCGTCACGAGACCGAGCGTGAAGAATTTTCAGTTGGTGCACCGCCGACGCGCCTCTGAAGACTCTTTGGGCGTTGAATCAGAAGGTTCTCCCGTCACTTCCGGGCGCTTGGTCGCGCAGTTCGGCCGAGTCGACGACGACTTGTTCACGCTCGATTTCGCGTTTCCGCTGAGTCCGCTCGACGCCTTTGCCGCGTGTCTCAGCGCGTTTGAGTCCAAGTTTGCGCGCGAGTGAGTGGAGGAGGCAGAGGATGCGTAAATTCAATCGTTCGCGTCCCGACGTCGATATCGACGTGGCGACGCTCGAGGCGTCGACGGCAGAGGCGATCGGGGCGTATACGCGTTCGGAGGCGTTCGATGGAGACGCGTACGTGGCGCCGTCGACGATACGGGAGGCGGGAGACGGGTTGTTTGCGCGCAGGCGGTTGGAAAGCGGAGTTCTTCTTAGAGGCGTGACGTACGGTGGTGACGTGTTGACGCTAGGTGAGGCTATGAAGATGGACGAGGGGAAGAAAGATTACGTCATGGCGATGCATTTTAACGTGCACGTGGACGCGCGAGCGCATTTAGGGTATTTGGGGCGGTTCGCAAACGACGCTCGGGGTACAGGGGCAGAGCCAAACGCAACGTTTGTCAAGGATGTGCCGAGTCGGAGCGCGCGGTTGAAGACTTTGAGGACGGTTGAGAGAGGGGAAGAGTTGTTAGTATCGTACGGGGATGGGTATTGGCGCGCGCGCGAGCGGTAGCAGTAGGAAGCGGTGAGGGGTAGTTGAGCAGAGAAATTTGGAATAAATACGTAGCAAATCACAACACATTTCAAAAGTTTGATGAGACGGACTTCCTTGGTCTTCTTAACCAACTTGGATGATGTCATCCGGTAGGGCGATTGATTTTCGCCCCTCTTCCTCCTCTTGCGCCTGCGCCTTCCACATGGCGGCGTACATGCCAATCTT
>Ga0181600_10000934_pt1 | contig 22480 bp, 18 predicted proteins | sample 041ome_2_FD_132982 | JGI IMG/M metagenome (GOLD analysis project Ga0181600, IMG submission 132982) | Coastal salt marsh microbial communities from the Groves Creek Marsh, Skidaway Island, Georgia - 041406US metaG (megahit assembly) | ecosystem: Environmental > Aquatic > Marine > Intertidal zone... | reverse complement strand
ATAGAAGTCGGGTCAGAACGCGTTCAAAATCTTCAGAGAGAGAGAGAAATAGAAACACAGAAAAAAAAAGTCAAGGTGGCGAAACGAGAGCGCGCCAACAAGGCGAAACGCAGAAATATAAAAATAAACGACCGCGCGCGCGCGCTCACCTTCCCGTAGCAATTATTACACAAATCCCCGTCCGGTAAGAGTTTGCTCTTGTACCAGTGTCCGCTCGTCGTTTTGCTCGAGCACGCGATGCACGTCTTGTGTTGCAACGCCACCAGTTCGATTCGGTAGCATCGCTTGCACAAGTCGCCGACGGTGATTTTTGACTTGTACCACTGTCGGCTCGTTTTCGTCGTTTCGCACGAGTGGCATTTTTTATCGACCAATTCGAGCGCTTCGACGCGGTAACACGTTTCGCACAAACTGGCGTTGGGCTGCGTTTTGGATTTGTGCCACGCGCACGAGGCGAGACACGTGCATCGAGAGCATATGCGCGTCGTCGTATTCGTCGTCGTCGCAATGGTCGTCATCGTTGTCGCTGGTGTCGATGACGGTTGCAGTTGAATCGTCGTCGTCGTCGTCGTCCCCGCGGAGGAGGACACGGTGTTCTGATTTCCATTTTTCTCCGGCGACGTGGCAGTCGTCGTGGCTTCCAAATTGGACTTTTTTCTCGCCTCGTCGTCACCTTCCTCTTCTCGCAATGGACGCTTCTTAATCGGAGCTTTTATGGCGGTACTCAAAGGATTGTTGTTCTCGTTGTTCGATTCTGAGTTTGAAACGACTTGTTGTTGCGTCGTCGTCGTCGTCATCATTCGTTGCGGTTGTATCGCGACGGACATGATGATGTTTCGCGTTAGTGCGCACTTTTCAAAAGTGTCGACTTTTCCCGGGAAAGCCGTTACGCGAGGCTGCCACGTCGGTGTGGGCTCACGTGAGACCCTAAAACAATTTTTTTTGTACAGTAATAAGTAAATGTAGGCGTGTGTGTGTGTTTTTATACAGATGATGTTTATTATTATGGTATTTGTATCGGTATCGCGCGGAACATTTTATCATCACCGCGGCGTGAACCTACCCGGAGGCAGAGTGAACCCGTCTGCTCCTTCTCCCTCCGCTCTTTTTCCTCCTCCTCCTCCTCCTCCTCTGTCGTAGTCGTCGTCCGGGTTGTGACCGGACGGGGAGCGGTCGTCGGGGCGAATACTTCTCGAGCGGGGAGAGAAATTTTTCAAGCTCGTCGACGGCGGTTTCATGTCTTTGATGTCGTCCAATTTGACGGTAAAATCGAGGACTCTGCGGTCGGTGTCTCGGAAAACGGAGACTTTGACCGAGTCGCCGACGACGTGGTTGTCTAAGGCTCGGTAGAGGTCGTAGGAGTCTTCGATTTTCTCGTCGTCGATGCCGACGATGACGTCGCCGAGGAGCAAGCGACCAGAATCGTCGCGTTTCGTACTTCGGATGCCGGCTCTTTCAGCCGGGCCGCCCTCTCTCGCGTCTAATACTAGCACGCCTCCTAAACCTAACTGTTCGGCGATTTCGTCCGGGGCGAAAGACACGCCGATGATTGGCCGGGTGACTCTGCCGAATCGGATGATTTGATCGACGATGCCGGTGACCATATCAACGGGTAACGCGAAACCGACGCCGGAAGAGGTACCAGAAGCGCTATAAATAGCGGTATTTAACCCGATGAGTTGACCAGAAGAGTTCAAAAGAGGACCGCCACTATTTCCTGGGTTAATCGCCGCATCGGTTTGGATGATGCCGTCGATCGGTCTTCCGGTGTTCCCGCTTTGAATCTGTCTCGACAACCCGGACACGACCCCAGTCGTCAACGTGTGGTCTAAACCGAACGGATTACCAATCGCGAAGACTCTTTGACCAACCTGTAAACTACTCGAGGACCCGATCGGTAACGCTTTTGCTTTATTCGTGTAACAACTCGCGTCCATCAGTTTCAAAACAGCGATATCTTTATCGTCGTCGAAACCGACTACGACCGCGTCGCAGGCGTCCAACACGTCGTTTATATTCCCTTTACTATTCGGCCCGCGGTTATTTTGTAAACTAAACTGCACTTTTAACTCGTTCGCATTCCGAATGACGTGATAATTCGTCACGACGTGACCTTCGTCGTCCCAAATAATTCCAGACCCGGCGCCTTGCGGCTGCTCCGTCAAACTCAGCGTAAACGCGTCTCTTCTCACCGCGACGTTGGTTATGAAAACCACCGCAGACTTTGACTTTGTGAACAAATCCACCACCGATTTCTCCTCATCTTTCAGCGGCGCCGCTTTCTGTACTTTCGTCACGTAATTCGGCTCGATTAACTTTTGCTTCTCTCTGTCTTCCTTCTCTTTCAATTTTACGCCAATGTCCGCAATCTTCGACGCGTCGCCTTTCCGTATAGCCTCGGCGAGCTGCCTGTTCAAATCTTCATCGTCGTCGATATCGACGACGTCGCTCATCCTCGCCTCGCGTTGACTACTACTAGCGCTCCTAGAAATGATCTCTTCTATCGTTTCTTTCCTATCCGTTCGCAGCAGCCCCATTTCGCTCCTCCTCGCGACGACATCCGCCATCGAAGAAGAAGAGGAAGAAGATATTTCAACCGCCTCGGCGCAGAAAGGCACCAACGTCACGCACGCCGCGCTCAAAAGAGCCGTCGCTTTCGTCCCAAACGCTCGCAGCGCGTGTCGTTCGACTTTTTCCTCTCCTTTTCGCATCATCGAAACCATCGTTTTCTTCGCGTCGTCGTTACCCGCATCGTCGTCGTCGCCAGAAGCAGCGCGTCGATGTCGTCGTCCAAAGCGAGTGACGTCTTCTCCATCGAAAACTTTACTCCTGCTCGCGGCATCTTTTGTGCTCTTCTTCTTCTTCTTCTTCGCCGCGAAAGGACGAAAACTGACGATAGCATCCGTCCTCGTCGATGCGAAGAACATCGAGTAGTTATCGTTAGCGGAGAGCGTATTCGCGCGGACTCTCTTTACGCGGACTGGGGAAATTTTTTTGGAGTCTCTCTGCGTGCTTCCGAAAAGGCGTGAAAATGAGATACGAAAATACCGTTGAAAACGCTCTCCATTCATATTACTCGTTTTGCTGCGCGTTTACTGAAGAGAAATCGGAGAGAAAATATACCGACGACGAGTCTTCTCGCGACTTCGTCGGAGAGAGAGAGACGGAGAGAGAGAGAGAGAGAGAGAGAGAGAGAGCTTAAAGGACATCAAAGAGAGAAAGAGAGAGAGAGAGAAGCACAAACACATGCCTCCAATTGCACCACCGGATGAAGTGCTGGCAAAAATCAAAACGCTCGTGGAGTACGTGGTAAACCACGGCGCGGATAAAGAGCAAATCGCGCGCGAAGCGATCGAGAAGAATAAGTTTGATTTTTTGTCCGCGCGGAGAGATTCGGTCGGGTTCGTGTTTTACGAGTACGTGAAAGGGGAGAAGTTGCGAGTGAGAAGAGAGGAGAGAGATGCGAAGAGGAGAGAGGAGAGAGAAGGAAAAGAGGAGGACGGAGGCGGCGGCGGGAAGAAGAGGAAGGTGGAGAGCGAGGAGAATAACGCGCGCGCGCATCATACTAATAATCATCATCGCTCGAATGGGGGCACGGACCGGCCGAACATGAAGATTGCGATTCTAGACGTCGTGAAGAAACATCTGCAACCGTTCTATTCCAATAAAGACGTGTCGAAGGAAAGCTACAAGGCCATATGCAAAAAAACGTGCGAGAAAGTGATGAGCAAAGAGCCGCAGGTGGAAGACGACGAGGAGAAAGTGAAGGAGTGGTTGGACGAACGCGTGAAGAAGAAAATCAGAGGGTTGGTGGAGACGTTCGTGGAGATGGAACGCGGCGGCAGTGGAAGATGACGCGGTGAAGTTTTCGATGCATAGCACGTAGAAAAAGTTAAACACATATAATAATAATAATAATAATAGTTTTTTTGTCACTTGATCACACAACACGATTTTAGTACGCGCAATAACGCGCGCGTAAACATTAGTTGTCTTTCAAGTTGACCAAACCGGTAATCCGTCTGAACTCGTCCGTGTACGCGCCGCCAGATTTTTTACCACCTTTCTTCGCGACTTGAGAGTACGCGAAGACGCCCGCCAACGCGATGGCCGTCCCGGCCAAGTTCATCGGAGATACCGGGTTGCGGAAGAACAACACCGAGGATGCGATGACAACCACTCTCTTCACGCAGTTACCGACAGAGTGCGTGACTGGAGTCACTTGTTGCAAAATCATATACGAAACTTGTTGATACAAGTGGAACGTCGCCGCGGTGATGAACACTCTTTGCATCATCTCCTCCAACGGGAACCCGCTCGTGGCCAACGCCGCCGGCGTGAATTTCACGCCTTCCACCGCCACCGCCAACGGCAAGGAAATCACCGCACTCAACAACGTCATCACGGAGAACAAGGTGATGTTGTCCATCTTTACGCCTTTGTTTCCCCCCATGACTTTCTTCGAAAACACGTTTCTGGATTGAAAGACGACGTTCGACCCCATGGCGGCGCCGAAGCCGATCCAGTTAAAGCTCGCCTCCGCCAAACTCGCCAACGCGACGCCACCAACCACCGGCACCAACGCAGCCACGACCGCCGGACTCGGCGTCGTTCCTAAAAACAAAAACGAAAACAAAACGCTAAAAAACGGTTCCATCGCTTTAATCGTGTGCGTAAAACTCACCGCAACCTTACCCAACGAGATGTTCGTCAACAAGTTCCCGAGCGTGTGAATCATCGCCAACGGCAACACCATCTTCAAATTCTCCGTGGAGAAAACCTCCTTCTTCGGTCGTTCCACCAAGTTCAATCCCCACATGATGGCGATTAAAACGCACCCGCCGAAAAATTGAAACATCGTGCAGTGCCACGGATACGGGAACGCTTTCAACACCTGCTTGTTGTAAATGTTGAAAATGATGTTGAACGCGTACCAACCGCCGAACAAAACGCCCAACAAAGCGGTTTTTTTCAAGTCTTTCGAAATCTCGATCGACCCTGCCGCCGCTCTGACCGTCGACGACGGCTTGGAAACCGTCGTCTTCCCGCGTTTTCGCTCCTTGAACAACGACACCGCGCTGCTGCTTCTCGAAGACAACGAGGTCGAATTGGAAAAAGAAGAAGTGGGAAATCGCATCGTCCCTCTCGACGAAGTCATCGTCATCGAAGAAACAGCCGCGGCCGCCGGTGTTCGAACGCATCGCTTAGAGGACGCCGCGGTGGTGGTGCTGTTGCGCGTGGATGCGCGAATGTTCACCGCCTGGGCGGAAAGCGTTTGGGTCGTCGCAAACATTTTTTTTTGTTATGTGTATAAAGATATGGGGGGTATTTTATCCTCTTTTTGCCCTGCTCACTCACGTGTTTTCGAGAAATACTCGCACGTGTTCGAAAAGAAGAAGAAGAACCCACACTCTTTTGTTGCATTCTCAACAACAAATCATCATCATCGCTCCTGTCGTGCTCGTGTTCGTTAGATGAAACAAAAGATGTGAAACTCGTTGGGAAACCCCCTCACTTCCTGCACCTCTCTCTTCTTCTTCTTCTTCTTCTCCTCATATATCACACGGTATGATGTTACACTAAAATGGTGGTGTTTACGATTACAAATAGAAGCTAACGAGAGTGTTTACACGAGAAACGGGAAGAATGCCTTTCGGCGCGTCCCGACGGCTTTCTCGCCGAACGCGTCCGCGTACCACTTTTTGTACTTGACCGCACGCGGGAAGAGGTTGGCGAACGTCCAAAACGCAAACGCTTTCAAGGCGGCGTTGTTCGTCGCGACGGCGAGACCTAGCCACTCGATGAACTCGCCTAAATAATTTGGGCATAAGACGTATTCGAATAAGAATCCGGAAGGGAGAATGTATTTGCTCTTGTTGGTGGAGACGGCGGAGTGGCGCCGCGCCGCCGCTCGAGTCGGGGTGGCCCTCGTATTCGCTCTTCTCTGTCTGAGGAGGATTTCATCCGAGACGCAGTTGATGAGAGCACCGATTGCGGCGACGACGAGACCTAATTTGAACATCGCATCATCTTGCGACCGACGAATGCCTCCCAGCGCTCGCAATTCCGACGCCACGAATGCGCCGTTGAAGAGGTTGAACAAGACCGCCGAGCCTACAAACGCGAGGGGAGAAGAGAAGTTAGTTAAAACACGAAACGTTCCACGCGCGCGCGCGGCGAGCGCGAAAACAAACAAACACAGAAAGCTCGGAAGAAGAAATTCAACCATAATATCGTTTTGTGCATCACGAGCCGGAACGGCTTAAGAAGCGCGGATATTTGTTCGTCACAGCCTTCACACATCGAGTAAAAAAAAGCGGTTAAAAAAGGACTCACCAACGACCGGGAAATTCGTCTTCCCTAACGTCCTTCGCATCGGCCAGACGATCGCTCTGTGCGCGTAATGCGCCACAAACCACCACAACACGAGAACATCGCCTCCATTTCCGAGCGGTTTCGTGCCTTTCGGGAAATGAAACGGCGCGTCGGCGGCGAAGAAGTAAAAGTACGACAGCGCGATTGGACTCGCGATTTCTTGCACGCACCAACCGATTTTGCCATCGATAGTTGGACCCCATTTTTTGCTGTGAAAACGGCCGTACGGGGCGGAAACGAAGAAGAGGAAGAAAAAAGTGATCGCGGCGACGATCGTCCATCGCTGCACCGCGGCGTCGAAATCAGTGAGTGACATTTTGTGTGTATCTTTTTCTACAGAATGCGGCACTTTTTTGACGCAAAATGCCAAGAACAAATGTAATAAACCAGGACGTCTCGCACCAAAAGCTCCTGAGAGATTCTCTCAGTGCTTCCATACAAAACGCGGCCGGACCCATCGGTTTAGCGCTGCAACACGTCGTTCTCGGCAAACGAAGCAGCGTGATTCTCGCGGCGTTTGGCGTGTGCGTCAACGTTTCGAATTTAGGCACGAGCGTGTTCCAGTTTCTCGTCGATGGCTCGATTTCTAAAGTTGGCGGGCAAGTCGCGAAAGGAGACGACGGAGAGTTAAAGAGACACGTGCAGAGGAGCTTTTTCGTTTCGATATTGTCAGGGGCGATGGCTGGTGTGGTTTTGATGCTCTCTGGTGACGGCTTGTTTAGCGCGTTGGGGGAAACGGAAAAGCTAAGCGTCGGGAAAGGCTATTACTATTGGCGCTGCGCGGCGATGCCGTTTAAGACGTCCTCGAATGCTTCGGTGGGTGTTTTAGGGGGGTTTGGACATGTTCACGTAGTTTCCTTAATGAATAGCGCGGTTGCGATTTTGCAAGTCGCTATGGTTTGCGTCGTGTTGCGGATGTGTTCGGCGAAAGGAGAGAGAGGGGTGTTGGACGCGCTCGGTCTGGCCTATTTCGTAGTCGTGATGTTCCATTCGATTTTAGGATGGACAATCGTGTATTTCAGTCCTCCGAAAAGGATTGGATTGGAACGAAAAGCAGTCAAAAGAAGAAGAGAGACGGCGCGAGAAAACGCAGAGGGAGAAAGAGAAGAAGAAGAAGAAGAGAGTAAGAAATATTTCGTGGACGCGTTGAACATGTTCGGAAGGTCTATTTTGCTACAGCTTTCGTTTTTCATCGCGGTGCTCGTTGCTTCGAGAAAGTTATCTGTCGAAGGCTTGGCAGCGCATCATTTAACGGCTCAGTTGTGGTTAGTGTGTAGCTACATAGTCGACGGTTTCGCGACGATTGCTACGATTTACGGAAGCAGATTGTATTCAATCAGATTGATTAAAAAATTGCGCGTGTTGACGGTTCGATTGCTTTCCTATGGCGTCAGTCTCGGGTTTTTCTTTTGCATAGTGTTCTTAGGTTTTGGAAATGCTGCTCGCAAATTGTTCGTAGGCACAGATAAAGAGACGAATTATTATCTCAGTAAAACGTGGCGCATTGTGAGTTTGGCCCAACCAGTAAATGCCATGGTTTTCGTCCTTGACGGATTAATGTATGCGACGAAATCGTACGCGTATGCCAGGGAAATCATGGTCGCGGGAGTTGGTGTCGTATTTTTACCGACCATTTTAAGCGCGACGTTGATTAAGGATGGAAATCTGAATTCTGGTGCAAAAGTAATCGCTCGCATTTGGACCGCAAAATTAGCGCTGAACGTGTGGCGGATGCTCTTTTTGTTAGGTAGAGTCTTCTTGTGGATTTTGAAGGAAGAGGATCGATCCGAGGAGGGAGAAGAAGATGATGAAGAGGAGAATGAGCGGGACACGGGCAGCGAAGGAAGCGACGATGACGACATAGAAGAATCTTTAATAGAAAGTGACATTGACGACGACGCGCCGTTGTTAACGCTTTAGCAGGTAGATATGTTTTAGTAATAGTTGATTTAGAAAGATACCTTGTACAATGTAGAGTTTTTTTTACATTTCTACGTCTTCGTCTTCGCTCCAATCGAAATCACTTCCATCCGCGTCGTCTTGTTCCAGACTCTTTGCGATTTCTTTCTCTTTCTTCATGCGTTTTCTCTTCGCTTTCTCTTGCGCAGGATTATACTGACCTTCGTTGCCGTACAACTGTTTGTTTCTCCCGAGTTGCGCCTTAGCATCGGCGCGCTTGGAAATTTCCATGGCGCGTTCAGCGCGCTGGGCAGCCGCGGATGTTTGTCTTTTCCCAGCCCCATCGTCTAACTCTCTCGCATCTTCGTCTTCTGAAACGTCCATGTCTTCGTCGTCGTCCATGTTTCGCGTGCCTGCGCCGCCATTCGTTTGCGCTCTTTCTATCAAAACATCCTCGTGCTCTTCAATCATCATGCCCGAACCGATGGTATCGCTCATCAACGCGAAATCAACGTCGTCGTTCTCCGGTAAACCAGCAATAACCGTAGACGTTTCGTTCTTGTACGCGGTTTCGACGTCAAATTCTTTCGCTTCCGTAGAAACAAACTCAGCCGAGGCGTGTTGCTCGTGTCCTTCGCGGAACTTTGGCGGTTGCGTGAAGTACGGGATCTTCCCGGCGTTCCAATCGGCTAAGATAACTTTCGCCGAGGCGACTAAGTCCGGAATACCTCCTTTTTTCAGTTTACCCATCGAACGACTAGCTTGTCTCAAAAAGTCGTCCACGTCGGTCCATTTTCCAGTTTTATACGTCACCATCAGTTTCTCTTGTGGACACCGTTGGATGATCTCGTGCACTGGAGCAATAGGATCCGTAAGACGTTCGATTTTGACGCAGTTTCTCAGAGCAGTGGCACCTTCCGATTCGCCGTTTGCAGACGAGAACACAACGCCAGGACTGTCTAAGAGTTTTACGTGTTTGTCCAAGATGATTTCCTTCGCTTTTGTCGTCATGCCCGGGGTATTTCCAGTCGCCGCGGAGGTTGAGGATCTCGTCAAGGCGTTGATGATGGACGATTTACCGACGTTTGGAAATCCGACGATACCGACGGTTATAGACGTTTTAATGTTTTTATTTCTGGCGTAGTTTTTCAACAGTTGCAACAAAATTGCCCCGCCGCCGTTGGATTTTGATTTCTTGTTGCCTTGAAACGCAATCGCAGGAAGCTCTTCGCGAAAATATTTCAGCCACGCCTGTACGAATAAATAGAAGAATCGATCGGTTTCGCGGTGAGTACGCGCTTTGAAACAAAAAACAAAAGAGAATGCGTGAAACGAACAAAAAATATCGTCAAAATTTTCACTCTCTGCGAGTCAGACTCTTCCTATCATTATATTGGTAAACGTCAAGCATCCCGCACAAATGTGTGTAGCATTTAGCGCGCAGGACATCAGCGAAATCCGCTAAATATTTTCTTCATCACCCCCGCAGAGAGAGAGAGAGAAAGAGAGACATATAAATGCAGAGAAAAAATAACAATCACGAAAACGTACCTCCACGTTGCTCTTCGGCACTAAATCAATCTTGTTTAGTAACAAAATGACTCTTTTCCCGGGATTCGTTTTCCTCACGAATCTCTCCACCTCTGGCGCTCGACACGCCAACGGATCTCTCGCGTCCAACACTTGAATGACCACGTCTGACAGCTCGACCACTTTTACAAACTCCTTGTAATACGCCCGTCGACTCGCATCTGAATCTCTATCGTCCGTTTGCATGCCATCCGCATCACTACCAATAGTCTCCGCCAGCTGCGCTTTTAACTTCATTTCGTACGCGTTCTCTTTCTTCTTCGCCATCGTCGCCAAATCTGCAAACTCTCCGCCCGCTTTCGCCTTCGCTTTATTCTCCAGCCGCTTCTGGTTCCTCTCCAACTTCTTCTGCTCTTTGATGTGGTCCTGACGAAAGTTTTCAAACTTCATCTCCTTGATTAATTCATCTCGGTACGGGTAATTCGCCGGCACGCCGCCAATCTCTTTCGGCTTCTTCGGTTTAATCCCGAGCTTTTTCAATCGCGCTTCCTCTTTCCTCTTCTTCTTGTGGTGCTCCTTCACCTTGCGAATGACTTTGTACTTTTGTTTCAACGTCGTTCGCTTGGACTTCGATTTGGTGGACTTTTTCGGCATCGTTGATGGTTTTCTTCGTGTCTCGTGGTTTTATCCGGGACGACGTTCTTTGTCTTCTCCCTCACGATCCGTGCGTGTATTCGTAGCCGCGCGCTTATTGGTGCGTAAACCAACCTCGGAAGGAAATCGCCGCCAGCCGCCGGGAAATTTTAAGGCGCCGCTCTTCGTAACGCGTTACTTCTCTGAGAGTCGTTCGGTCGAACGCAAAACGACCCCGTCTCGTCGTTGTTTCTTTCCGGGTCGCTCTAGGTTTGCAAAATTTCGTCGCGCGTGCCAGTGGCGATCGGTTCTGTGCTCTTCTTCGATCGCACCTATTTATTTATCTCTCGCGCGTTTCGATTTGTGAAGTGCGTGAGGTGCTTTTTCACGTTTCGACACGCACGAGACCGAGTTCAGAACTTCTACATTTTTTTTTCAAGGCGTGTATACGTTTGCGCGACGGCTAGACTAAAATCTTATACATACATATACGACAACACAATTGGACGGTTTTTTAAACACGAAGGCAAACAGTAACGATGTTGTCTATCTGAAAAGTGAAGTGGATACAGCCACATCCGGTTTTGCTGATATACTAGGTTGTTCCGGCAACGCTTTGAATGCGCGCTTGAGCGCGTCTCCCACATCTCTGGAAGGAATTCGACACACGCGAATACCGACTCCCCAAACGCTGTAAATGACGTACAAGTCGAGGTCGCTCCTAAACGTCGTGGGGTAGCTAAAGTTACCGTTCGGGTCTCCTTCGATTTCGAAGAAAACATTTTTTATGGTGCAGTTTTCCTCGAGTGTAGAAGAGTCTAGGCTTCGCAAAGAAATACCGAGCGGTGCTCTTTTCGTTTTTGATGGATTGAGCGCGAGGAAGACCAAGGAGCCATCTACATCATCCATATCCGCGCTTACTTTTGAATTCGGATTCGGAAGACTTGGAATGGGCTTTGGATTGCTCCAAGAGACATGCGATGGTGTTGCGATATCGCTATGTGTGTCTACGCTGTACCAAACCTCCCCAGTTGCGCTTCTCATGTACATCAAGTAGGTTGACAAACTCCTTACCACGCTATTTTCTATCAACCACGTGTGCTCGGGAAACTTGATCAATTTATCCATCGTAGGAGTTTTCCATGTTTCTCCTTCGTCGAAAGAGTCTATAGTGCCTGAATATACGCTTTCGTTATTATCATCTGTGCTACCCATTGGACTATGGTATACTTTCTTCAACAACGACGCGTTTTCCGCCATCGGATGATAATCGCGATACCGAAGCCAACTATCGGTTGGTTCGGTCCAAAACGGAAGTCGAAGATGCCCTGGCGCTACCCCTACACACACTCGATTCGCGATGACTTTGGGAACGCCCCCGAGCGATTCGTGCGTCAATATCGTCGTCGGTTCCGACCAGCTTTTCCCCTCGTCTTTCGTGCGAATCAGTTTAATATCGCCCCCGGGTGACAGCTGTTTGCGGCTTTCGCTGTAAAACAAGAAAATCTCGTCTCTCTTTTCCGAGTAATGCAACACCGGCGACCAGAGCGCGTTTAATCCGTACATGGGAACCGCAGTTTTAGACCACGATTCGCACCGGTCCATCGAAATCGAAAACCTGATGTGCTGCCCGGGTTTCCCTTCGCATCCAAACGCGCTGCATTGAAACGCCGCGCAAAACGTGCCCGCTGAAGTCTCGCACATCGTCCCCATGTGCGCGTACGTTATGCCAGCCTCTTTGGCGTGTTCGGATGCGAACGTGAACACCTCGAACTTGTTTTTCGGCGCGACCTTGACGAGTTCGCAGACGTTTTCTTCGACCCATCGCGCGTACTCGAGCTCGTTCTCCGTCGGTATTTGCTGCTTCTCTTTCTTCTTCTTAGGGGGCATGTGATATTTTTGTAACGAACTTTATGCGTGTAGGCGAGAAAATGGATTTTAGTACACATCGAATATATAACAACAGCTTCGTTTCTCTCTCTCTCTTTACGTAAGAGGCGCGTTCTATCGAGCGACCCGAGATTACATTTATCGGAGTGCGCCGTCACTACTCACACGCGGAGGGAAAACGAGTTCTTTCTAATCTTGCGTTTCTTTCTCACATTTTATTTTTACAAGTCTTCGCCGGCTTGTTCTTGTTCTTCGGCCAGGAGACTTTCGATATCTTTCGCGATATCTTTGGACCACGTGCTGCCGTATCTCTTCTTCGGAACGCCGTTTTTATCGACCAGAAACTTTTCAAAGTTCCAAAACACGGCTTTGTTATTAAATGCCGCTTTCAATAACTTCCAATTCTCGTCCGCGTTCTTTCCGTTCACGTCTACTTTTTGCATTAAAATAGCGTCCTCGGGATAGTCGTGTTCTTTGGCAAACTTCATGATTTCCTCCGGCGTTCCCGGTTCTTGGTGACCAAACTGATTGCAAGGATACGAGACGATTTGAAAGTCTTTCGCTACGAAGCGTTCGCGCAAACCGGCAAAGCCTTTATAGTTTGCGCTCGCGTAGCCTCAGTTACTCGCGACGTTCGCGAAGAGCGTAACTTTACCTCTCAACGAGGTGAAGTCGAACGGCTCGCCGTTCAGTTGGAATTGGTTCGGTAACGGATCATACACCGTCGAGCGCACGCGCGGTGTTGCTATTTTTTCATTTTTTTCTTCTACTACGGTTTCTTCTACGATCTTCTCTACGTCTACGTCGTTGTCGCGATGGCTGGCGACTCCAAGCTTCTTCGCTCGTTCTCCTTCGTCAACACCATCGCCTTCGTCGTCATCCAATTCACCTCCACTCGTCTTCCTCTGCGTATTCCCGTCGCTCTCCTTCCTCAGTTTCAACCCTAACATCTCCGGCGAATCGCTCGCTAAATTCGCCACCATTCTTCGCTGCCCGGACGACGTCGACGTCGACGACGTCGTCATCGTCATCGAAAAGAAACAGAAAAAGAGAAGGAGAAGCAAAGCGCCCAATCGACTCATCGACGATTTGTGGGAAACCATCGACGCGAGGAAGGAAGGAGATGCGAGGGATGGGTTTTTCTTCGACCCGTTCTCCGAACCCATTGACATTCGCTTCTCGCTTTTTCTCTCTGTGCGTATTTCTCTCTGTGACGTGTATTTGTGTGTGTGTTTTATGCGTATATTCGAGAGTGGGGAAAAGTGCGTTTTGATGTGCAGACTTTATTTTCTTCTAATCGCGCTTATTCGATACTATCAACTACAAAACTAAAAATCTTCTTCTTCTCTCTCTCTCTCTCTCTGTTTCTCTGTGCTATATACCTTCTACTTCACAAAATCTTCACCCTCCCGGTTTGAATCAGTTTCCCGACGAATTGCTTCTCCAACTTGAGCGAGTGCACCGTTCGGAGCTTGAATATCTTCTCCCAGTAGTGGCCGATTTTCGGCGTCTCGCCGACGAAATCGAACCCGTGTAAAGAGACGGTGCTGTTCGGGAACCGCTCTAAGCAGTAGACTAAAGCGAGAATCCCGGTGGACGGGAATCGATGACGGAAGTCGTATTTAACGTGCAATATCCGTTGGTAGACTTCTGGGACAAAGTCGGGATGGATTTTGAACCTGGCGTACGCTCGCGTTAACACGCGTTTCTCGGATTCGATGGCGCGTTTGTTTTTAGAGGTCGGAACGCACGTCTTCGCGCCCGGGCCTCGTTTCTTTTGACACTGGGGCGAGACTTCGAATGCAACTGGGATGTAATACCCCATCGTCGGTTTCACTTTCAAATTCATTTTCGATTTCCCAGTCGTCGTCGAGCCGCGAAACCGAGCGTTGCCGGGCAATTTCAGTTTGTTCAAAAACCATAAATCTAGTCTGCGTCCGACGTCTCGTTCGTACCCTTTCGTGACGAAAAAGTTGAACCGACCGACGATGTCGTGTTCGTTATCTACTCTATCACCTTTCCGAGATTTCAAAACCCCTCGTCCGTTCCCAACTAAAGCTATCTTTTTGTTTGCATTTTCGTAATCGATATCCTGCGGCGTCAGATTTTCATCGCTCTCGGCGTCCGCCCACATCGGAAAGACTTCCGCGAGTGTTGTTAAAGACGAAGAAGAAGAAGAAGAAGATAACGGCAAAGTAGGAAGTAACGATTCGTTCTCATTATCTTCTTCTTCTCCTTCTTCTTCTTCTGCCTTCTCGTGGTCGAACCCGAACTTATCCACCTCGCTTTCCTTTTCCGCCTCCTCCGCGTCCACGCCTTCTCTCATTATCCGTCCATCTTCAATCGATTCCACATCCACCAAAGAAGAGGCATCGTTCGTGGACAAGAAAAGAGAAAGAGCGCACAAACACGCGGCAAAAAGCAACGTCAGCGCTTTCGATCGAACCGACGGAGATTGCTGATGGAAAACGCCGCCGCCACCACCACCACCATTGTTATTGCTCGCGTTGTTATTCATCATCGTGGACTCCATTTCTTCTCGAGACAAAAAGCGAAGAAGAAGAAGAAGAAGGCGAGACTTTCACTTCTCCCTTCTCTCTTCTCTGATGAATCGAGCGCACGCCACGAAGCACCGCTCGCCGCTCTCTCTTCCTCTCTCTCAATCTAGCTTTTTTAATTCCCCGCTACGAAGCAAAAAAAAACGCAGACGACGAGGTTCGAACTCGCGCACCCGTTGGGTATTCAGTTTCAACAATCTTTGACGTTGTATCAAAGCTCGTTTCTTTCTCTCTCATGCGAGAGAGTGAATTTAACGAAGTGGTTTATTATTGTGTTTGTGTGTGTGTCGGAATAGCAGCCGAACGCCTTAACCACTCGGCCACGTCTGCTGGGGGCCGGTACAAAACCGCCCGTGGCAATCAAAGTAAGCACTTGGAGCGAATTTAAGATACAAGTTTTGCACTGAAAATGTGGACATTTGGAGATGTGATCTCAAAATAACGTTCGAGATGAAAAAGACATCAAAAATGGGAACAATCTTCGCGAAATCTCGGCGATGGGAAAGAAACATCGACGATTTGTCGCGAGAAATTGATTTTTGCGCGCGTGCGTTCTCGAAAGCGCGCGTTCTGACGCGGAAGAGCGCGAAACCGTTTCCAAAGATTGTTGGTTTTTGTAACCCTAAATATCCGTGAGATTAAATTAATTTTTCTACCAAAAGTACGTCTCCACTCTCCACCCCGGCTGCGCCTATGCTGCTGCTACTTCTGCTGCTACCACTGCTTCTACATATTCTCTTCTTCTTCTCATCTCCTCCAAAGCTACCGCCTCTCGTGACTAAGCAAAACTCTCTCTTTACGTCGCTATCTTCTTCTTCTTCTTCTTCTTCGAACGAGTAGGACGCCGAGACGAAGTCAAAGAGCGAGGACACGTCGTCGTGCTTAAAAAATCTTCGATCGATGGCTTCGCCCGAAGGCAAAGATATCCGAACCCTCACGACGTTGTCGTTCGTAGACGAGGAAGCCGGTGGTTCTAACGGGAGTTTTTTCGCCATCGCTTCTCGGTAACGACGCAGTTTCTCCTTGCGTTCTTCGTTTCGTTCGAGTCGCGCTCGCGCCTCTCGCTCCTCGGCGAGTTTCTTCTCCCTCTCTCTTCTCTTCTCTTCCTCGTCGTTTCTATTCAACGTTTCTATGCGCTCGACGACTTCGTCGTGTTCTATCGACGGAGCTAAATCCACCTCCACGTCTGTTTCTATTAAACTCGCCACGGTATCTTCTTCACCGCCTTCAACTTTCAACGCGACGACTTTCAACTCGAACACGAACGACTCCGAAGGCGAAGAAGAAGAAGAAACGAATCCGGAAAAGTCCACCTCAAAGACATCCCCGACGTGCACGACAGACCTTTGCACCAAAATTTGTTCCAAAACCATCTTCACGTCCGCCTCGGGATGTCGACTCAAAAACTTCGAGAACTCGTTCGATACCGGTTGCAACTTCACCCACTCGCACTTCTCGAGCGCTCGCGAGCGAAACTCCACGCGGAGGACTCTCTTTTCTACTCGTTCTTCTTTTTCTAACAACGAATATCCTAATCTCTTCGCCAAGTCTCGCGGAACGACCACGCAATTCTCGTTCGCTTGGTAATCCAAAGCAGCGCAGTAACATCCCACTTCTTCGTCGTCGTTTTCATCGTGGTCGTTTTCGTTTTCGTTTCCCACCGCTCGAACGTAAAAAAAAGCCGGTTGCCTCGTCTCGAAATCTAATCTCTCCAGCGTTCTCAGCGCGCTCGAAGGAAGCTGAATCTTATCGCGCTGCCTCGCCCGAATCCCTCTCTTCGCCGCGATGTCGTCGATTTCGCATCGCAAGTTTGCTTTCCACAGCACGTTAAACTTCTTCTTTTTTCCTTTTCTTCTTCTCGTCTTCTCTTCGTCTCCGTCGACGACGTTTTTGGAATGCGACGACGACAAAGACGACGACGGTTTTCCCGGCGCCTTCATCGCCGCTTTCCTTCTCGCGGTGGCAGCGGCGCGCTTCTCCATCTCTCGTTTCTGTTCCCGACGGAGTTTTTCCGACGGGTCGTTCAAACCTCCGAAAAACATTCTCAAAGTACCCTACGCGTGGGGGAAATTTTACTCGAAGAAGAAGAAGAGAGAGAAAAGTCGTTACTCGCGTGTTTAGGGTTTATGGTTTAGGGTTTTATAGGGGAAAAAAGCTTTCTGCACTTGTTTTACACCATCAAACACCTAAAAAAAACACACGCACGTCACGGTACAAAACACACGATGCTCAGAACGAGATCAACAAAGATATTAAACGCAATCTCGAGGCAGGGAGCATTGTCCGCGCGCTCTTCTTCTTTGTCTTCTTCTTTTTCTTATGTGTCTTCATCGGAAGCGGCGGCGATTGTTGCGGCTTCCTGTCGTAACGGGGAGGTTGTGCATTGGGGGAAGATGAGAATTGGATCCATCAACGACGCGAGGACGTTTTTGTCGTCGTCGTCGTCTTCCCCGTCGTTTAGATATTCGCACAGAGGATACGCGAGCAGTAGCAGTAGCGGTAGTAGCGGTAATAGCAATAAAAATAGCGAGAAGAATAGCGGCAAGTCGACGAAAGCTTTAACCATCGAAGACGACGAAGAATTCGACGAGATAACCGACAAGTGGATACCGGAGAAACCGGTGACGAAAGCGGAAACGGCGGGGTATTCCGTGGTGATTATCCTCGGGTTAGGGTTAGCCGCATCGGCGTTGTTTTTCGCGAGCAAAGAGTTGTTCATGAGTCCGAAAGAATACGTGGCGTTTAACGCGGCTTTGAAACAGATTGAGTTGGACCCGCGTGTCACGTCGGCGCTCGGGGAAAGCATCACCGGGTACGGGAGCGAGTCGAGGAATCGAAGTCAGCGACAGAGGATTCCGCACACGATCGTGAGAGATCCAGCGAGTGGGCGAGAAGTAGTGAGAGTGCAATTTCACGCGAGAGGTGCGCGAGGGAACGCAACCGTGCACGCGGAGTACGATCCGAGCAACGCCGAGGAACCGTTTGGGTATTTGATTGTAGACGTGGAGAGACCGAGGGCGATGCGTTTGGTGGTTAAAGAACCGAGACAAAGACGGTCGATTATGGGACCAGGAACGAGTTTAGTGGGTTGATATGTGTATGAGTATGTGTATGTTTGCGTATATATTTGTTGCGTTTGTCTTTCAAAACTCTTGCTTTACTATGTATTGTACACTTTTGCGCTTTTGCGAATGGCGATATTTTTTGCGCGTCGTTCTATTTATATCTTTTGGCAAAACTTTCCGGGACTCGAACAACACAAACACTTGCGTTTGGCATTGAGTGATAACAGATGTCCCTTTCCTGTCATTTTTGTGTCGTTCTTCGTGTTCTCCTTCAAATCCTCCTTCTCCTCTTCGTCGTCGCTATCGCTGCTCAGCAAATCAATCACGACCACGTTTCCTTTCTTCCCCCGCTCGTTTTTCTCCTCTTCTTCACTATCACTACTGCTAACCAAATCTATGGCGACAATTTCGCTGTCCAAATCTAAACCAAACTTTTTGCTGAAATCCATTGTCTCTCTCATCCGTTGCTCCGCCGCTCTTCGCGCAGCTTCTCGAGGATCTACGTCCGGTCTCACTGCGTCGCCGCCCCCTAATTTTACGCCGCCGATTGGGATCATCTTCTTGTGCTGTTCCAAACGCTTCAACGCGGCGTTTCGTGCGCTCTCTCTCGGAGTCGCGCCTAACTTTTGCTTATCCCACGCGCCGCCAAAGCCTCTCGTGCCAAGTTTTCCTACCGATTTCGCGTCGAATCCTTCGCCCGTGCCGCCTTTACCTTCCTTCTTCAACTGATCGTATTCCTCCTTCAACTCGTCCAACAGTTTCCAAAACGCGTCGTCGTGAGGCCCACGAACAATGTGGGTCAATTCGTGCAACAACACCAAAATAATGTGGTCTAAATCGAAGAACGTTTTCCCGTCTTTACCACCTCCGTATTTCGTCGGTTTCCGCAACATCAAAGTGATTCGTTTCCCGGCGTTGTAGTTCACGCCAATCGGCCCCGTGTTTTTGGGAGGCATTTCCGCGACCACAGGCACGGACCATTTCCTCTTCTTCATGATTGGTTGCACTTGCCAACACGCCTTATCCAACAAATCCTTCGCGACGTGCACATCGTCTTTAAACTGCTTCGATTGCAACGGTTTCACCTCGTGCACTTTGTATTGCGCGTTGGCGAGAACGTGAGGCCGGGAAGACGACGACATGATGATGTTGTTGTTGTTCTTTGTCTCTCGTATCGGCTCTACTTCTCCGCAAAAGCACCCTCTCCAATCTGCTTCTGAATCTCTCGTCTCTCCTTTTCTAAAACATCCAAAGTCTTTCGCAACCGTCCCGTCGACCACGCGTGCAGTTCCTCCTCTGGCACCAACTCAATCTTCTCAGCGACCAATCTTCCTCGCGCAGAAATCGAACCCGACGATCCTCCGCTCGCTTTTTCGCGACCGTATCGGTATCTCGACGCTGAAACTAACGCGCGTTTCGTCTCTTTCGCGCGAGAAACGAGCGCGACGAGGACGCACGTCAATACCGTCACGAGTATCAGAAAAGCTCTGTTGTTATTGTGAGATTTCTTCCCGAAGATGAAGTTTGAAAGCAACGAAAAGCACTTGTGGTTGGTGCGCATGAAACCGTGCGAGAGCGCCCTTTTTTCTCTCTCTCTCCCTCTCTCTCTCGTCGCGCGCGCGTGAAAGCGTCGCCGCTCGTTTTTTGCTCTCTCTCTCTCCCTCTCTTGCGTGTGCGTTTGTGTGTGTCCGGTTTGCGCGCGAATCTTTTGGCGTTTTTGGGGAAATATCTCACTCAGAGTATCTTCAAAATTTCCCCACGCGCTCGATATAAACAAAGAGAGAGAGAGAGAGAGAGAGAGAGAAAGGCGCGGACAGACAGACAGGCAGTCGCGAGCGTGAAGAGAGAGAGAGAGAGAGAGAAGACGTCCGCACGAAGTATGCGCGGCACCGTTTTCGCGTCTCCTTCGCGTCTGACATCGACGACAACGACGCATCGTCCTTTCGAACAACGACGACAACGACGAAACGTCGATCGAGCGCAACGACAACGACGAAACGTCGATCGAGCGCAACGACGACGCTTCGGCGAAAGCTTTCGCGCGAGAGCTGCTCTGGACAAAGATAAGCTCAGAGCGGAAGTTTTGGTGAAAGAGACCGCGCTGAAAGCGGAGGAAGCGAGAGCGAAATCGTTGCTGCAGAAAGTGAAACGCTTGAAAGAAGAAAAGGAGAAGAAGCTCGTGCTTGAGCAGAGAGAGTACGAGGAAGAGAAGGAACTGACGGAGAACGAACAGAGACGAAAAGTGAACAAGGAAAAGATGAAACTCGTGGGTGGAAGAGAGCCGGCGAACAGACCGCCCGGACCGATTTGGGCTTCCGCGGTGGTGTGTGCGGTTGCAGCCGTGGGATTTTATTACCTGACGATAAACACGAGCGACGGGATCGTAGAGTACGTCAAGGACGCGTTTGGCAATTTGGGACCGACGTACGCGAAGAGCGGGTTGGTCTCTTTAACGGTAGGCACGGGGGTGGTGTTATCCTCCGTTTTTGCGTTTTCGTCGATCATATTAGTCTTAATCGGCGCGCAAGAAACGAAACGGTTAATCTCCAACGAGCCGGTGGTGTATTTCAGGTGCTGCGGCTGCGACGAGAGATGCTGTCAAAACGGCCCTCACAATAAAGGCTACTCCACTCGATTCATCTACCGAAACGATGGACGAGGGTACGAAACTCGAAGCGCCGAACGCATGCGCGCGCACTTGCGCGTCTCGAAGAATTGCACCCCGTTGGAGCCTTTGATCGTGTATCCGCGCGAAGCCGGATGGGGGTGGTGGGGCCCGAACGACCTCGTTCGCTACCAAAACGACATGTTGAGGATGAAAGAGCAAAAGCAAGGCAAGTTTCGATGACTTGGAACGTTTCTTATCAAAGGCTTTTCGCGTAGCAGAGTAGATATAGAATATAGAGCAAGCAAGCGGGTTTGTATTTAGAGAAATTTTGTACCATTACTGTGTCTCACTCGCGCCGATACTCTTCTCTCTCTTTCAAGTTTTTAGGGGAGTCAAATGCCTAATAATTAATTCAGCTCGGAATCCGAATATGAAAGCGCAGAGTCCGCTTAAAAACTAAATATACAATTACTAAATCACAAATGCAAACTATTAATGTCGTTTCTTCATCGCGACGAGCAACGACTGCTCCCACTTCTTCTTAAACTTTGCGTACAAAAACAACGCCGCTCGAGCATCTTCCGCGGACGAGTGCTCGCCTTCTTGAATCGTCATGCGCAAGTGCGTCCTCGTCAGCTCTTTCAAACTTCTAGAACCTCTCCCTCTCGGCGCACCTTCGACGCACCGCTCGTGCGATCGCAACGGTCTCGTCAGCGGATGATATAAAGCCGTATCTCTCGTCCGCTCTCTCGGATGATGCAAGAGCAACGCTTTAAAATCATTCTTCAATCCGTGACCGACGACGATTTTCTTCTCGATGAGTTTCGACACCATCTTTTGCACGTCGGCAAATTTTGGCGCGTTCTTCAAATCTCTCGGCCGCACGCCCGAAACTTTGGTTCGATAATCCGTCACTTTTTCCGTACTCTCCACGAACGTATCTAAAACGACGTTCCCGTGTTCGTTCACGACCGTGACTCGAGCGAGTACCGACCTCGTCCCGTCCTCGCCGACGCCGACCATCTCGCAATCCATGGCTAAAACTTCCGTAACGGAAGCGTCGCGGGACGTCGGCATCGGTCGCCGAAACTCCCCGTTCTCGTTGCTATTGGTGTCGTCGTTGTCTCTGCCGTCTCGATTATCTCTCGTCGACGACGACGGCTCGAAATCGTGCTTCCTGTGCTTCCCTTTCTCGCTCGTCTTGATGTCACCTCTCGCCAACAACTTTTGCCAATTGGCGGACACCGACGGCGCGCTCGCCAGCAGCGCTTTCGACTCGTCCAGCAGCTTCTTCCGCTTCTCTTTCGCACTCATCGCGGGCTTCTCCTCTTCCTCGTCTCTCTCGTCGCTCTGTTTTCGTTTCAGCTTATTCTTCTTCCGTTTCTTTTTGTTCTTGTCGTTGTTCTTCTTCTTCTTCTCCTTCGTCGTCGTTCCGTCGTCGCCGGCGGCGTCTTTGCCGCTTCGTTGTTGCGCTCTCTTTTCTTCTCCGTCCTTCTTCTTCTTCATCTTCTCCCCGGCGGAAAGAGAACTCCCGCCGCTCTCCTTCCCGCTCTCCTCGCGGGCTTTCAGAGCCGCTTTCGACGCCGCGTCTAAATACCAAGGCATGTCGTTTGTCGTCGTGCGGGGTCTTCTTCCGGCGTTGCGCAAAAGCGCTTTCGGGGAAGAAAAAAATGCCGGATTTGCATCGTCACAAAAAGAAGATTCTATCTATCGCAACAGCGTTTACGCGAGAACAAAAAAACACCCGGCAGATATAGAGAGAGTCACCTTTGACGCGTGATATTCCTTCGCATCGTGCGTTGCATTTACACGTCGTCGCTCTCTTTCTTTCCGCTCGTCGTTTCGTTTCGCGAGAGAAGATATAAAAGTTAAACTCTCTTTTGCTTTTATCCAATCTCTCGTTTCTCTCTCTCTCTCTCTCT
>Ga0181600_10000928_pt1 | contig 22539 bp, 20 predicted proteins | sample 041ome_2_FD_132982 | JGI IMG/M metagenome (GOLD analysis project Ga0181600, IMG submission 132982) | Coastal salt marsh microbial communities from the Groves Creek Marsh, Skidaway Island, Georgia - 041406US metaG (megahit assembly) | ecosystem: Environmental > Aquatic > Marine > Intertidal zone... | reverse complement strand
TGCCGGGCATCGTGCTGGCGCGGAAGTCGTTCGAGACATTGTTGAGGCCTGCGAAGCGCGGGGCATCCGATATCTGACATTGTTTGCTTTCTCCAGCGAAAATTGGGGGAGGCCGAGAGCGGAGGTGCGCGCGCTACTGGCGCTGTTGTCCCGTTATCTCCGCAATGAGGTTGCCAAGTTGCAGTCCGATGGGGTTCAGCTTCGGGTCATCGGACGCCGTGACCGTTTCAGCCCCAGGCTCCAGCGCCTGATTGCAGATGCCGAGGCGGCCACCGCATCGGGGGAACGCGCAACTCTAACCTTGGCGCTAGATTATGGGGGTCGCTGGGATATGAATCAGGTAGTGAGGTCGATCGCTCGCGATATTCAAGCGGGCACGCTAAGCGATGAAGAGATTGATGAAGCATTGATATCATCGCGTTTGTCTACAGCAGCGCTGCCCGATCCGGATTTGTGCATTAGGACGGCGGGCGAGACGCGGGTCTCCAACTTTCTTCTGTGGCAGTTTGCCTACGCCGAATTCTGGTTTACCGAGGTACTGTGGCCTGATTTCGATGCCTCGGTGCTGGATTTGGCACTCGCCGACTATGCGGTGCGAGAGCGTCGTTTTGGTGTGCGACCGCTGGTAACCGGTTACTGATTGATGCCTCAGGTCTCCTCGATGCTCCGGCAACGTGTGATGACGGCGCTCGTTTTGGTAGCAGGCTTTTTGGGCACTCTGCTATTAGCACCTTTCCCTGTGCAAGCGATCATCTTTGCTGCAGTTGCCTCCGCTGGCGTCTGGGAATGGTCGAATCTGGTCGTCATTCGCTCTCCTCTGGCTCGCTCCGCCTTTGCATCGTTAGTACCAGTGACCTGCGCCTTTTTGTGGATCAAGCTCGACCTCGCTGGCAACGGCCATGTGGTTTTCGGGCAACCTTTGCTGGCGGGTAGTGCATTTCTCTGGTCGGCTGTATTGGTGGGTTTAAAGTACTACCCAGGTGGTGGTTGGCTATGGGGGCAACCCTGGATCAGAGGGTTGATGGGTTGGCTGATGCTGAGTGCAACCTGGTTCGCGGTCGTGTTTTGTTTGCGCTTTGATTACGGGCCGACGGTCTTGTTTTTCATGATCCTGACGATCGCAACGGCGGATATAGGCGCTTACTTCGTCGGGCGCCGATTTGGTCAACACGCCCTTGCGCAAGCCATTAGCCCGGGCAAGACCTGGGAAGGTTTTTGGGGGGGCTTGATTTGTGTTGTGTTACTGACAGCGCTGGTTTGGGCAAACCTGCCCATCTCCTACATGCATTTAAATTTGGGGTCATTGCTGGTCTTGGGCCTCGCCACCGCGGGCGCTTCGGTGGTAGGGGATCTCACCCTAAGCCTCTTAAAGCGGCAAGTTGGCCTGAAGGATTCCGGTTCTTTACTGCCCGGTCACGGGGGTCTGCTTGATCGGCTGGACAGTATCTGCGGTGCCGCTCCTATTTTCGCGTTGGGCCTGCTGTTGGTGGGGTACTGACGCATGAGGCAGATTGCTGTTTTGGGGGCGACGGGCTCTATTGGGCGATCGACGCTCGACGTCATCGCGAGACATCCTGATCGTTATCGGGTTGCCGTGCTCGCCGCTTACCGCTCGGCGGACGAGATGGAGGTCTTGTGCCGACAGCACACACCGCGATATGCGGTCATGAGTCACCCGGATGCGGCGGAAGCTCTCTGCGAAAAATTGCGCGACACGCCCACTCAGGTGTTGTCGGGGGCTGACTCGCTGGATGAGTTGGTCACAGATCCGGCTATTCATAGCGTAGTCGCCGGCATCGTCGGATTTGCCGGTTTACGTTCCGCTCTAAGTGCCGCGAGAGCCGGTAAACACATTCTGCTCGCCAATAAGGAAGCGTTGGTCAGTGCGGGGGGCTTGTTTATGGAGGCGGTACGCTCGGGGGGAGCAACGCTATTGCCTGTAGACAGTGAGCACAATGCGATGCACCAGTGCCTGCCCACTATGAGCGATGGTCGTCCGGATATGGCTGATGTCGAGAAAATTATCCTGACTGCTTCCGGGGGGCCTTTCCGCGGACGATCTCGGGCGGCACTCGATGACGTAACACCGCGAGAGGCCTGTGCGCATCCCAACTGGTCTATGGGACCAAAGATCTCGGTGGATTCTGCCACGCTGTCGAATAAAGGCTTGGAATTGGCCGAGGCCTGCTGGTTGTTCGACCGGCATCCCGATCAAATCGAGATCGTGGTTCACCCTCAGAGTATTGTCCATTCGATGATCCGCTACCGGGACGGCTCAGTGCTTGCCCAATTGGGTCAGCCTGATATGCGCACGCCCATCGCATACTGTTTGGCGTGGCCCGATCGCATTGATGCGGGCGTCGCACCGCTGGATATTGTTGCTGCGGGCAAGCTGGATTTTGAAGCGCCCGACCTCACGGCGTTTCCCTGTCTCGCTTTGGCGCAGTGGGCGATTACCCGGCCCGGTGGTATGTGCGCGTTTAGTGCCGCCAATGAAATAGCCGTTGCCGCGTTTCTGGCGGGGGACATTCGCTTTACCGATATCGATCGGGTGATTGAATCTGTGTTGCAATCAATTAATTTGATGGAACCCGACACGTTGGATGCGGTCCAACGATTGGATGCAGATGCCCGGGAGGCGGCAACCAACTGCGTTACCCTTATGGCCTCTCCCGAAACACATTTTTGAGCCCGATTTTATGCTGGATACAGTGCAAACCTTGTTGATCGCTTTGGCGACTTTTGGAATCGTCGTGACCGTACACGAGTATGGCCACTTCCTGGTTGCCCGACGCTGCGGCGTTAAGGTGTTGAGATTCTCGGTTGGCTTCGGTCGTGCCCTGTTTAGCTGGCAGGGCCGAGATGGCACGGAATATGTTGTTGCGATGCTTCCCCTTGGGGGCTACGTGCGCATGGCCGACGAGCGGGAAGGCGACCTGGAGGAGGCCGATCTGCCGCGCGCTTTTAATCGACAGCCCGTGCTGAGCCGAATGGCCATTGCCGCTGCTGGTCCGGTGGCTAATTTCTTGTTGGCGGTGCTGGTGTTATGGGGCTTGTTTTTCAGGGGCGAGGCGGGATTGGTGCCGCTGGTTGATATCGTTGAACCGGCGAGCCTCGCCGACACCGCCGGTATTGAGCCGGGGTATGAAATTCTGGCCATAGATGGGCGACCGACGCCAACGGTCTCGGCAGTGAACTTTGCGCTTCTGGAGCGTTTGGGTGATTCGGGCGTGCTTAGGGTTTCGATGAAGTGGCCCGGGTCGGATGCAGCGCGGGAGTCCTCGGTCGACATCGTCCAATGGCTCAAAGGGCAAGAAGAACCTAACCTGCTGGAAGCTTTTGGTGTGTCGATACGAATGCCGCTGGTTATTCCCCGAGTGGGTACCCTCAGCGAAGGCGGGGCGGCCAGTGCGGCGGGCTTTAAAGCGGACGACGTCATTGTCGAGGCCGATGGTGAGCCGATGACCCTATGGATGGATTGGGTGCAGCACGTTCGCGCCCGGCCCGATGTGCCACTGCAAGTGACCGTTGAACGCGCCGGGGTTCGGCAGATGCTGACGGTGACACCCGCCCCGATTGACGCCGGTGGTGAAATCATTGGTTCGGTCGGCATGTCTGTCGCCTTGCCAGAGATTCCCGAGTCACAGCAACGCCACTTTGAGCGTGGACCGCTGGAAGCCCTCGGGGCTGCATTTGAGCGCACTGGTGACCTTGTCGGGTTTACCTTTACCTCCATTTCGAGAATGCTGCAGGGCTTGATTTCTCCCGCCAACCTATCGGGCCCCCTGACCATTGCGCAGGTTGCCGCATCCACCGCGGAGGCAGGGTGGGTTTCTTGGTTAGGATTCGTCGCTTTGCTCAGCGTGTCGCTGGGCGCGCTCAACTTGTTGCCGATACCGGTGCTCGATGGCGGGCACCTGGTGTTCTATTGTTTTGAAGCTCTGGTAGGAAGGCCTCTACCCGAGCGAGTGCAGCTGGTGGGATATCAAATGGGGCTGGTCCTGGTCCTCAGCATCATGGTTTTCGCCCTGTATAATGATGTTTCAAAGTTCTGATTGCGTTTAATGTCCGGCCATTCGACGAAGACACCCGGTACAGCCATGCTGTATCCTTGCGCGGCGCTCCTGCCGTTGCGTTGTAGTGCCGCGGGATTGCTATTGGTCCGCACCAACCAAACTTGTTGAGATACGCTTTGATCACGTCACGCCATTTGCTTTGGTCCTTGATGACTTTCCTGACCTTGACGGGGTGTTGGCAGACGGCGTGGGCGCAGTCCGACCCCTTTGTTATTCAGGACATCCGGGTAGAAGGTCTGCAGCGCATCTCTCCTGGGAGCGTTTTTGCAGCTCTGCCGGTGGGCGTCGGCGATGCTATCGATACCTACGGCATCCGGGCCGCTGCCAAGAGTCTTTTTGCTACCGGCAACTTTGATGATATTTCCATCGCTCGGGATGGTGGTGTTCTGGTGGTGGTGGTCGCTGAGCGCCCCAGCATCAGTGAAATCACTATCGACGGTAACAAGGCAATAGAAACCGAGGCATTGCTGGATGGCTTAAAGGGCGCGGGGCTTGCCGTGGGACAGGTATTTCAGCGCTCCACCCTCGAAGGTATGCAGCTGGAGCTGCAGCGACAATACGTATTGCAGGGCCGATATGACGCGAGCATCGACTCTGAAGTTATTGCCGAGCCTCGCAATCGCGTCTCAATTGCGATCGACGTCAATGAGGGCACTGTCGCCACTATCCAGCACATCAATGTCGTAGGAAACACGATTTTCTCAGATGAAGACCTGATCGATTTATTCGAGTTAAAAACAGGCGGCTGGTTTTCGTTTTTCAGCAGTGACAACAAATATTCCAAGGAAAAACTGACCTCTGATTTGGAGACGCTGTCTTCTTATTACCTCGACCGCGGTTATCTTCAATTTAATATCGATTCGACTCAGGTGGCGGTTTCACCCAATAAGGAAGAGGTCTACATCACCGCTAACGTGTCCGAGGGCAATAAATTCACCGTCAGTGAGGTGGGCCTCAGCGGTGATCTGGTATTGCCCGAAGAGGATCTCAATCGCTTCCTCATCGTTCAGCCGGAGCAAGTCTACTCCCAGCAACTGGTGACGGCGACGGAGGACTATTTGACGCGCCGGTTGGGAAACGAGGGTTATAACTTTGCCAAAGTAACAGGGATGCCCGAGATTGACGAGGATAACAGCACCGTCGTGATGAAGTTTTTCATCGATCCGGGCAAGCGGACATACGTTAGACGTATTAACTTTGCGGGCAATATGACCACCATGGATGATGTGTTGCGTCGGGAGATGCGTCAGATGGAGTCGGCACCGGCTTCCTCGGCGGCGATTGAGCAATCGCGGATTCGTCTGGAGCGCTTGGGCTTTTTCAAGACCGCGCAAGTCGAGACAAGGGAAGTGCCGGGTTCTGACGATTTGATCGACGTAGATTTCAGCGTAGAAGAGCAATCCTTTGGATCCATCGGCGGGAGTCTGGGGTACGCGCAGGATGCCGGATTGATTCTTGGACTGAATCTGCAGCAAAACAATTTCCTGGGGACGGGACGCCGGGTTGGGGTATCGCTGAACTCGTCGCGTTATCAGGACGTGATCAGCCTGAACTACACTAATCCCTATTTCACTGAGGACGGCGTGAGTCGCGGGTTTAGCACGTTTTATCGAAAGACCGATTTGTCAAAGATCAACGTTGCGAGCTACACCACAGATACAGTGGGTGCCAGCATCAACTTTGGTTACCCCATTAGCGAAACCCAGCGCCTCGGCTTTTCTGTGGGAGTGACTGATACCAAGATTACCTCCGGTTCCTATGCGGTTCAGGAAATTGCCACCAGTCCGAAGTTGGCGCCCGAAATCGAGTACTGGTTTTACTCTACGCTGAAGCCGGACGGCACCTATGCCGCCGCGGAGGTGCTGCAGCCGATTGAAACCATCCCTTTATCAGCGTTGTCGCCGCCTGATGCGGAAGGCTTTCTTGACCTTAACGGTAACAAGTACCTCAACTATTCGCTGACGGGTAGCTGGCTGCAGTCAACCCTGAACCGTGGGCAGTTGGCCACCCGTGGGGTCTCGCAGTCGCTGTCGCTGGAGGTGGCAGTGCCGATGTCAGACCTGGAGTTTTATAAACTCAATTACCGTGGGGAGATCTATTTCCCACTGTTTGGCGAATTTACGCTCCATCTGCGCGGTGAGCTGGGATATGGAGACGGTTACGGATCTACCAGTGAACTGCCTTTTTATGAGCACTTTTTTGCGGGGGGCTTTGGCTCTGTGCGCGGTTATGAGACCAATACGCTGGGTCCGCGCAGCACGCCACCGGCGGTCTATGCAGCGAATACGGCGGTAACCGGCGTCGATGAGAATGGGCAACCCACGGAGTTTGGAGGTCCAGACGGAAGAGGTTATGGCTACAGCGTTGATCCGGCGACTGGGAAAATTCCCGTGCAACAGTTCTACAATGAGCCAGATCCTTTTGGTGGTAACGTGCTCATTGAGGGTAGCGCTGAAGTATTGTTCCCGATGCCCTTCATCAAGGATCGCAGCTCCCTGCGCTCGGCTTTTTTCTTCGATGTGGGTAACGTTTTCAACACAAAATGTCGTGAAAATCAGGTGAATTGTTTTGGTATCGACGCGGGCGAATTGCGTTACTCTGTGGGCATTGGTGTGACGTGGTTGTCAGGATTTGGCCCGCTCACATTCAGTTTGGCAAAGCCCCTGAATGCCAGCCCGATTGATGAGAGAGAAGTCTTTCAATTCACCATGGGCCGGGGCTTCTGATGGCAAAAAAATATGGAGATTTTTGGATGAACATAAGAGTTTGGCTGGCGGGCTTGATGTTGTTGCTGCCGACACTGGTGATGGCTCAGGGGCGAATCGCAGTTGTTAACCTGGAGCAAGCCATACTGCAGACTGATGTGGCACAGCAGCGCATGGAGGAGTTCGAGAGCAACGAAGACTTTGCCTCCGATAAGGCGCAGTTTGATGCTTTACGGGCGGAACTCGATCAGTTGGTCAAGGACTTCCAGCGCGATCAAGCGGCTATGAGCGAGGAAGGGCAGGTTGCTGCGCGCCAGAAAATGGCGAGCAAGCAGTCGGACCTTGAGTATGTCGCCAAGAAATTACAAACCCTTCAGACGCAAAACGCCCAGCGAGTGATGCAGGAGCTAGCACCCCAAGCCCAAGAGGTACTGCGTGAGATTATCGAGACAGACCAAATCGGACTGTTACTGCAGCAACAAGCGGTAATCCATGCCGACCTGGGTTACAACATCACGGCTAAAGTGTCAGACAAAATGAATCAAATGGGCGCGGAGTAAACGCCTCATGCCGGCGCTGGGGACGCTTGCCGCGGCTCTGGAGCTGGAGCTGAAGGGGGATGCGAATTACGAGATCGGATCCCTCGCCGCGTTAGAGTCAGCGACGGCGGATAGCCTCACTTTTGTTTCGGAGAAGAAGCACCTGGCCAAGCTGAGCGAGACCTCGGCAGGTGCCGTTATCCTCCATCCCGACTGGTCTGAGCAGTGGCCCGGCAACGCGTTGCTGAGCGAAACGCCTTACATTGCCTACGCCAAAGCGTCGGCTATTTTTGATAATCACCCCGTGGCCAGCGGGGATATCGATACTCGTGCTTTTGTTGCTGGAGGGGTCGAGCTGGGTAGCGGCGTGACCATCGACGCGGGGGCCTGTGTCGAATCCGGTGTCTCATTGGGGGACCGCGTCTGGATCGGCGCCGGCGCTTACATTGGACATAACACCGTCATTGGCGAGGATACTGTTATCAAACCTGGCGTGGTGATTTGTCATGGAGTGATCATTGGTGAGCGGTGTACGATCCACCCCAATGCGACCATCGGTGCCGATGGCTTTGGCTTTGCACCGGGGCCCGAGGGCTGGGTCAAGATAGAGCAGCTGGCAGGGGTGGTGCTGGGTGATGACGTGCAGATCGGTGCCAATACCACGATAGACCGCGGTGCGCTGGAAGATACCGTGGTCGAAGACGGTGCAATTATCGATAATCAGGTTCAAATTGGACATGGCGCACGTGTCGGGAGTCGAACTGCCATTGCCGCCCAGGCTGGGATCTCGGGGAGCACGCGTATTGGCGCGCGATGCATCATTGCTGGGCAGGCCGGTATGGCGGGGCATCTCACGATTGCAGATGACGTCCATATCGGTGGGCAGGGGCGGGTCGCGAGCTCGGTCACCGAGGCGGGGCACTACTCCTCAGGCACTCCGATCCAGCCCTTGCGAGCTTGGTTGCGTAGCGCCTCGCGCTTCACTCAACTGGACCAAATGGCACGACGGATTGCAGATCTGGAAAAATTAGCAGGACTGGATAAAAAAGAGGGAGACGGCGAGTGACGCTCGATATTGAGGAGATCAGACGGCGCCTGCCGCACCGCTACCCGTTTTTGCTGGTGGATCGTGTCGTATCGGTGACGCCGGGCGAGCGGATAGAGGCGTACAAAAATCTTACTATTAATGAGCCATTTTTCGATGGCCATTTTCCTGGGATGCCAGTTTTCCCCGGTGTTTTGTTGCTTGAGGCCATGGCGCAGGCAGCGGGTATCCTAGGGTTTGTCACCATGGATAAAACCCCCGCCGACGGTTCCATTTATTACTTTGTCGGCGCCGACGACCTCCGTTTTAAGCGCCCGTGTGTGCCAGGAGATCAAGTTATGCTTTACGCAAAGATCCTGAGTGAGCGGCGCGGTATTTGGAAGTTCGAAGTAGAGGCGCGCGTGGGTGATGAGCTGGCCGCCGCGGGCACTATTTTGTGCGCGAATCGGTGAAGCGTGATTCACGACACCGCCATCATCGACCCCAGTGCCCGTCTTCATGACTCCGTGCGGGTTGGTCCCTGGACGCTGATCGGACCTCATGTCGAAATAGGGGAAGGCTCGGTGATCGAGTCCCATGTTGTTATCAAGGGCCCCACCCGAATCGGTGCGCGTAATCACATTTATCAGTTTTCGACGGTAGGCGAGGCCACGCCCGATCTTAAATATCGGGATGAGCCCACCGAGTTGTGTATCGGAGACGACAATATCATCCGCGAAAATGTGACGATTCATCGCGGCACCGTTCAGGACCGATCGTTGACTCAAATCGGTGACCGCAATCTCATTATGGCCTACGTTCATGTGGGGCACGACAGCATTGTGGGTAACGACACGATTCTTGTGAACAACACGGCGCTGGCTGGACATGTCGAAGTGGGGGATTGGGCGATTTTATCGGGTTACACCCTCGTACATCAGTTTTGCAAAATAGGGGCCCACAGTTTTAGCGGTATGGGCACCTCAATCGGTAAGGATGTTCCCGCTTTCGTGACGGTTGCCGGCAGTCCCGCAGTGGCTAAAACCATTAATACGGAGGGCTTGCGTAGAAGGGGCTTTGATGCCAGCGAAATTGCAGCCCTCCGTCGCGCATTCAAAATCGTATACCGCCAGGGATTGACGCTTGAAGTCGCCCTTGACCGACTTGAGGTGATGGGGGAGGACACCCCCAGCATTCAAATGCTCATCGACTCCCTAAGGCAGTCGCAGCGAGGCATTGTCCGGTAGTGCCCGATGCGACACTGCGTCTGGGCATGTGCGCCGGAGAAGCCTCAGGCGATATTCTGGCAGGTGCGGTACTGAGAGCGTGGCGGGGTAACTGTCCCGGTATCGATGCCAGAGGAATCGGTGGTAGCGAGATGCAAGCCGCTGGCTTTGTCTCCAGCCACGCCATGGACCGGCTGTCCGTCATGGGTTTCATTGAACCGCTGAAGCGGTTACCTGAACTCCTGAAAATCCGAGGTAGCCTTCTCGACGAGCAGTTGAATTGGGCACCCGATTTATTTGTGGGGATCGATAGCCCAGATTTTAACCTGTCCGTTGAGCGGCGACTGCGCGAACGCGGGATTACCACTGCCCATTTGGTGAGTCCCTCGGTGTGGGCTTGGCGTCGAGGCCGAATAAAAGGGATCCGTGAATCGGTCGACAAGATGCTCTGCTTGTTGCCTTTCGAAGTGGCCGTTTATGAACAGGCGGGCATTGATGCTGTATGCGTAGGGCATCCGCTGATCGATGACCTGAAGCATCTTCCCGCCCCTGAGCAACTCCGGGCTGAGCTCGAGCTGCCCGCTAATAAAAATCTGGTGGCGGTGCTTCCCGGGAGCCGAGAAGCCGAGGTGCGCCACCTGATGCCGGTGTTCGCCCAGACCATGCATCGGCTGCAGAAGCGCGATGCCAGTCTGTCCTTTGTCATCCCTGCCGCCAACATCCACCGTGAAGGGCAGATTCGCGAGATACTCCGCGCATACTCGCTCGATGTTGAGTTGGTTAGCGGCAGCGGCAGAGCCGCAATGGCGGCCAGTAATGCCGTGTTATTAGCCTCTGGGACGGCAGCGCTTGAGGCCATGCTGATGCGCAAACCGATGGTCATTGCGTATCGCATGGCACCTGTCTCCTGGGCCATCCTCTCGCGTATGGTCAAAACGCCACATGTTGGTCTGCCCAATATTTTGGCCGGGCGCGCTGTAGTCCCCGAGCATCTGCAGCACGAGGCGACTGCGGAAAATCTCGCTAATTCGATGATACGTGTTCTGGAAATAGAGGCAGAGCAGCAGATCAACGTGTTCGACGTGCTTGCGGAGAAGATTGGCGGTCAATTCGCCGAACGTACCATGTCGGCATTGCAGTCCATGATTGCTGCGTGATGCAAACAACGGATCTATTTGAGAACACTGTGGGTCACGTGACCGCGGGCGTAGATGAGGTGGGAAGGGGCCCGCTGGCGGGGGATGTGATTGCCGCCGCGGTGGTCCTGCCCGACTACCCGTTGCCGGGTCTGACAGATTCGAAGGCTTTATCTGCAGCAAAACGTCTCGCCCTCTCAGAAATTATTCGTCAGGAAGCGAGATCCTGGGCGCTGGGGCGAAGCACTGTTGCGGAGATTGATCAACTTAATATCCTGCAGGCATCGCTATTAGCGATGCGGCGTGCGGTGGAGGGGTTGTCGATCCAACCCACGTTGGTATTGGTGGATGGAAATCGGCTGCCGCGATGGCCTTATGAGGCGCGGGCAATCGTCAAAGGCGATGTGACTGAACCGGCCATCAGCGCCGCGTCGATTCTCGCAAAAGTCGCGCGTGATGAGGAGATGGTTGCGCTCGACCGGCGTTACCCAGGCTATGGCCTAGCGGCTCACAAAGGATATCCCACCAAAGCGCATCTGACCGCCCTGAGGGCATTGGGCGTGTCACCCATCCATCGCCGTAGTTTCGCTCCCGTGAAGCGCTTGCTGGCAGACCCCGAGGTGGGATAGCGTGACCCCATGAGCACTTTCGTTCACCTCCGACTACATACCGAATATTCACTCATCGATGGGCTGTTGCGAATCAAGCCGACGATGGCTCGGGTTGCCGAGTTGGGGATGCCCGCGGTTGCGATCACGGATCACCACAACTTCTTCGGTCTGGTGAAGGCCTATAAGGCAGCTTCAGAGCTTGGTATCAAGTTAATTGTTGGGGCCGATTTGCACGTCGTTGACCCCATTGACGAGGACCGGCATCACGATCTGTGTTTGCTCGCCCAGAACGACACCGGCTATCACAACCTGATTTTGCTACTGTCACGCGCTTACCAGGAGGGCCAGTATTTGGGGCGACCCCGGTTGCGCCTCGATTGGATTCGCGATTGCGCTGAGGGGCTCATTGCCCTCTCTGGTGGCCGCCAAGGTGATATTGGCCAGGCTTTGTTGCACGGACGGGAGAAAGATGCCCGCGCTGCGCTCGGGCGCTGGTGCGAGTGGTTTCCAGACCGGTTTTATCTCGAAATCCAGCGCACCGGCCGCGAAGACGAAGAGGATTACCTACACGCGGTTGTGGCACTGGCGGGAGAGTGCAACTGTCCTGTAGTGGCCACCAATGACGTACGCTTCATGCACGCGGGGGAGTTCGAGGCCCATGAGGCTCGGGTGTGTATAGGGGATGGCCGTACGCTGGATGACCCCAGGCGGCTTCGCGCCTACTCGGAGCAGCAATATTTGCGCTCCGCCGAGGAAATGATTTCGCTCTTTGAAGATATTCCCGAGGCAATTGAAAACACCATTGAAATAGCGCGGCGGTGTTCCGTGTCGATGATGCTGGGACAGCCTTTTTTACCGAATTTTCCCGTCCCAGAGGGTGAAACCATAGAACAGTTCCTCAGTCGGCTCTCTCACGAGGGTTTGCTCCGACGGTTCCCCCAGTGGACGCCGTCGGAACTGGAACCCTACAGAGAAAGGCTCGATTTTGAACTGGCAACCATTAATCAAATGGGGTTTCCCGGCTATTTCTTGGTGGTGATGGACTTCATCCGTTGGGCGAAGGAGCATGAAATCCCGGTGGGCCCCGGCCGAGGCTCAGGTGCGGGATCACTGGTGGCGTACGCCCTGGGCATAACAGACCTCGACCCGATGGCTTACGACCTTCTTTTTGAGCGATTCCTGAATCCGGATCGGGTGTCGATGCCAGATTTTGACGTGGATTTCTGTATGGAGCGTCGCGACGAGGTCATCGAGTATGTGGCACAGACCTATGGTCGTCAGGCGGTGTCGCAAATTATTACCTTTGGCACTATGGCGGCTAAAGCGGTCGTGCGCGATGTTGCGAGGGTGCAGGGTAAGCCCTACGGACTGGCGGACCGGATGTCCAAGCTTATCCCCTTCGAAGTCGGCATGACGCTGGCTAAGGCGCTGGAGCAGGAAGAGCAGCTGATGCAATTACTCGAGGATGACAGCTCAGCTCAGGAAATTTGGGATATGGCTGTGCAGCTCGAGGGAGTGACGCGTAACGCGGGTAAACATGCGGGGGGTGTAGTGATCGCGCCCTCCGAACTGACCGATTTTTCTCCCGTGTATTGCGATGAGGAAGGCGGCGGTCTGGTCACCCAGTACGACAAAAATGACGTGGAGGAGGCTGGCCTCGTCAAGTTTGATTTCCTGGGTTTGAGAACCCTTACCATCATCCAGTGGGCGATTGAGATGGTGGATTCTCATGGCCCGACGCCCCTAAACATAGATCTCATTCCCCTGGACGATCCCGAGGTTTTCCGATTGTTACAGGCGGGGGATACCACAGCCGTATTTCAGCTCGAGAGTCGGGGAATGAAGGAGCTGATCAAGAATCTGCGGCCGGACTGTTTTGAGGACATCATCGCGCTGGTAGCGCTGTTCAGGCCGGGCCCCCTGCAATCGGGGATGGTCGAAAACTTTATTAACCGCAAGCACGGTCGTGAGACCATCGCTTTTCCCGATGCGCAGTATCAGCACGAATGGCTAAAACCCATTCTCGAGCCCACTTACGGCATTATCTTGTACCAGGAACAGGTCATGCAAATTGCCCAGGTGCTGGCGGGGTATACCCTGGGGGGTGCTGATCTACTGCGCCGTGCCATGGGCAAAAAGAAGCCAGAGGAGATGGCCCAACAGCGCAGCGTTTTTGAGGAAGGCGCAGCCAAAAAGGGCATTGACCCCACACTGGCCATGAAAATCTTCGACCTCGTTGAAAAGTTCGCCGGTTACGGATTTAACAAATCACACTCTGCGGCTTATGCATTGGTCTCCTACCAGACTGCCTGGCTGAAGACACACCACCCCGCGGAGTTTATGGCGGCGGTGATGAGCTCAGATATCGATAACACCGATAAACTGCTTACTTTCCGTGATGAAGCCCGCCGCATGGGCCTACAAGTTTTGCCTCCCTCGATACAGGAGGGTTTGTATGCGTTTTCCGTGACCCCTGATGGGCAAATTCGCTACGGCCTCGGTGCCATCAAAGGTCTGGGTGCGGGCCCGATCAGCAATATTATCGCCGCTCGAGAGAACGGGGCATTCACCAGCTTGTTTGACCTCTGCGCGCGGACCGATCCGCGAAAAGTAAATCGTCGAGCGCTTGAGGCGCTAATTAAGAGTGGTGCCTTGGATGAACTGGGAGTCGAGCGTTGGATTTTGCTCGCCTCGCTCGACGACGCGATTCGCGCTGCCGAGCAGGTGGCGAATAATACCGCGGCCGGTATGCAGGATCTGTTTGGCGAGGTGATCGCAGCGGGTGAGTCGGCAGATGACCCGTATCAAGAATATCGGCACTCCCGACCTTGGACGCTTACCGAGGTCTTAAACGCGGAAAAAGAGAGTCTGGGTAGTTTTTTGAGTGGTCACCCGATGGAGGCTTTTGAGGCAGAAGTGCGAAAATTCGCCCCGCGGCGTATTCGTGAGCTTCAGGCCAATAATCAGGCAGTGGTCGCCGGTTTGATACTCGATATCAGAACGATCAAAACCCAGCGGGGTCCTATGGCGGTGCTCACGCTCGATGATGGCTCGGGACAGATTGAGGCCACGGTATACAACGACGTGTTCACGGAGCACCGTGATCTCTTGCAAAAAGACCGTATTGTGCTGCTCGAGGGGCGCCTGCAAGTCGATGACTTCAATGGAGGCCTGGCCATGCGGACTAAGACTGCGCGCTCTTTGGAGGAAGCCAGGAAGGCGAGGGTGTCCCAGCTGCGCTTGAGAGTGGCGAGCCATCGGGTTGATGATGCCTTCAGCAAACTGCTGGCGAATACCCTGCGTCCTGCAGTGGGTGGTCAGTGCCCTGTAGTGATGGAGTACGTGCAGCCCAAAGGATCTGTTGCCATTCGTCTTGGCGGGGCATGGCAGGTTCATCCCAGCGACGCGTTGCTCGATGAGCTTCGTGTAGCTGTGGGTAACGAGGCGGCTGAATGGGTGTATGAATCCTAGTGTGGCCGCGGGGCTTTTGCTCTGCCTCGTCGGCTGCGGCGTGGGTACGCCCCCTTGCTCTGATGAGAACCGGGTTATTGCGGCTGTCAGCGCCGGCTGCCTGGTACAGGGCGACACCGGCACATTGTTGGTAAGGGACTGGCGCGGCAAGCTTGCCCTGCCGGGTGGGAGTGTCGCTCGCGATGAGAGCGCACACTGTGGGGCCGAGCGAGAAGTATTCGAGGAGACCGGGTTGACGGTGGTCGCGGGGCAGTTGGCCGCCGTGTTTGATAATGGATTTCATTTGTTCCGGTGCTCTGCCGATCCCGGCGCAGAACCTCATATACTGCGGCCCGCAGAAATAAAAGAGGTCGGATGGTGGCGGCCGGAGCGCGTTGCCGATGGCGAGTGGCGCTACCCCGACCAAGGCGCGATCATCACTGAACTTCTCGCGGTGGAGAGCGCAACCACGCATCTCCCAGAGACGCAGTCGATAAATCAATGACCCCAGGAGACAGGCGATGACCGAAGAATCCCCAAAAAAAAGTTCCCAAGACTCGGGTCAGGAGGCGATCGAAGCTGCGGTTTTTCGCCGGTTGGTGCAGCACTTGGATAGCCGAAGAGACGTGCAGAATATTGATTTGATGAATCTTGCGGGATTCTGTCGTAATTGTTTGTCCAAGTGGTATGCCCAGGCCTCGAGTGAGGCCGGAGTTGAGATGGGTAAGGAGGCAGCGCGCGAGATTATCTACGGTATGCCCTATGACGAGTGGAAGACACGCTATCAGCTTGAGGCAACACCCGAGCAGCAGGCGGCGTTTGCCGCGCAGCAAGCGGGTTCAGCGGGAGAGTAAGTTCAGCACTGTCTCCAGCGACACGACATCGGCGTATTTGGCGTTCATGTCATAGAGATTGGCTTCGTGGGCCTCTGGATCGCGGTCGCCGCAGGCTTCTTTGGGTACGAGCACTTTGTAGTTGTTCTGTAGACCATCCACTGCGGTCGCGCGCACACAACCACTGGTGGTCAGTCCCGTCACTACCACAGAGTCCACAGCGCGGGCTTTTAGCCAGCCATCGAGGTCTGTGCCGTGAAAGCTACTCGCGTGCCGCTTCTCTAGCTGCAAATCGGTGTCCTGAACTGGAAGCCTCGAATCGAATTGCACCCACTCTGAATCTGGCGTGAGTAGGTTCAATGCCGGCACCCGCGCGCGAAAAACTGTCGCTTCTTCGTCACTTCGATAGATGACCGTCGTGAGTACCACAGGTAAGTCAGCTTCATGAAAGGCGTCCATTAGTGCGACGTTGGCGGCAACAACATCATCGGCTTCTGCACCCAGGGGGCAGGTAGTGTCTGTGAAGCCATTAACTACGTCGACCACAATTAATGCCGGTTTGTTACCGATGCCGGCATCGACTCGTTGTAGCGCTTTTCGTTCCGACATGAGGGGCGTCTCCGGGAGTCTGTGTTCGCTCAGGAGCGCATCATGCGCGATCCGACCGATTTCGTACAGATTGGCAGACTCAGAGGTAGAATTCTGTCTCAGACGGGGTCATTCCCACACTATTGGATTGCGGGCGCGGCTGAATCATACTGGCGCTCCGCAGGGAGAGCATCATGAGCGAGAGAATTAGCATTAAAGAAGTTGCGGCCCGCGACGGACTTCAGGCGCAACCCAAACACTTAACGGTGGAGCAGCGCATTGCCCTGCTGGGAGCCTTGGCGAAGACCGGGGTGCCAGAACTGGAGATCGGTTCGTTCGTCTCGCCAAAGGCGGTGCCGCAGATGGCGGGTACCGACGAGGTTGCCGCTAATTTACCACCCGCATCATTGGCTTACAGTGCGCTGGTGCCCAATATGAAGGGCTACGAACTTGCGATGCGAGCGGGTATTACCAGCCATGCGATTGCGCTCGCTGCGACCGAGCAAATGAATCAGAACAATATTCGTAAAGGCCTTGAGGACACCTTTTTGATGGGTGAAGAGATCCTCGATCGGGCGGCCGCCGAAGGCGTAGCGATCCATGTTTATCTCGCTACGGCCTTTGAGTGCCCCTTTGAGGGCGCGGTGGCAGAAGCACTGGTGCTCGAACAGGTTGAGCGCCTCATGCAGCATCGGCCCGCACGATTAGTGATTGCTGATACCATCGGTGCGGCGAACCCCGCAGCCGTCCAGTCCATGATGACCCAACTGGTCGATCGTTATGGTTGCGAGCACCTCGGTTGCCACTTTCACGACACCCGCGCCATGGGGCTCGCCAATGTTTATGCCGCCCTACTGGCGGGGGTGCGGCAGTTTGACGCATCCGCCGGCGGGTTGGGGGGATGCCCTTTCGCGCCGGGCGCAAAAGGCAACGTTGCCACGGAGGACGTGGTCATGTTGTGCGAGTCCATGGGCTACGAGACGGGAATTGATATGCCCAAGCTCTTGGATGCCGTTGCGCTCCTTAGCGAGATGATAGGTGCCCCCCAAGGCGGCCGGGCGCATACCTGGCTCGCCAAGCAGTGCGCGTGAGCTGTTAATGTGCGGGTATCCGATGCCATTGCTGGCCGGCAAAGTATTCGGGCGTTCCTCACTGAAAAGGCCGTCACCGACGAACAGATTGAAGCGTTACTGAACGTCGCGGCGCGTGCGCCGTCAGGGTCGAATATTCAGCCCTGGCATGTTTATGTCGTGCGCGGCGACCGTAAGGTGGCGATCACCGAAGCCTGCTCGGCCCGCTTCCTCAACGGGGATGACGGAGCCTACGAATATCACTATTACCCCCGCGCCTGGCGCGAGCCCTACATCGGCCGGCGTCGGCAGACGGGCTTTGGTCTGTACGGGTTGCTAGGGGTAGATCGACATGATGTTGCCTCAGTGCAAGGCTACCGCGTGCAGAACTATCAGTTTTTTGGTGCGCCGGTGGGTCTCTTTTTTACCATTGATCGTGACATGGAGCAGGGCAGCTGGCTCGACTACGGGATGTTTCTGCAATCCTTTATGTTGGCTGCACGGGAAGATGGGCTTGAGAGCTGCGCCCAAGCGGCCTTTTGCCCCTATCATGACAGCGTCATGCCGCTGCTCGGCGCGCCAGCAGAGCAAATGCTTGTTTGCGGCATGTCACTGGGCTACGCCGACCCAGATGCGCTGATCAATACGTTTCGCACGTCCCGGCTGGATGCCCGGGATTTCATGACGGTCCTTGACTGAGGTTGATCAGCTCGCTCGAGCGACCATTTGCTTGGCGATAATCATCCGCTGAATTTCGTTGGTGCCCTCGCCTATGCACAAAAGTGGCGCGTCGCGGTAGAAACGCTCGATCTCGTACTCCGGTGAATAGCTGTAGCCACCAAAGACACGCATTGCATCAAGGCTGTTTTGCACCGCGGCTTCGGAGGCAAAAAATTTGGCTTGACCGGCCTCGAGATCACAGCGCTCATGCCGGTCATATTTATCGGCGGCCTGATGCACAAGTAGCTCGGCGGCGGCGGCTCGGGTCGACATCTCGGCAAGCTTCAGCTGAATCGCTTGATGTTCGGCGATGGTTTTACCAAAGGTTTTTCGCTCCATGGCGTAGTTGAGCGCCATATTGGTTGCGCCCTTGGCCATGCTGGCACCACGCGCGGCAATGTTGATACGGCCTAGTTCGAGCCCGCCCGCCACCTGCCGGAAGCCTTTGCCTTCTTCGCCACCCACCAGATTTTCGGCAGACACCCGGAAGTCCTCAAAGATGAGCTCAGCGCTATCGATTGAGCGGTAACCGAGTTTCTTCAGTTTCTTGCCTACGCTAAAGCCCTCCCCTTTCTCACAGATAAACAAACTCATGCCGCGGTGAGCCGGCGATGCGGTAGGGTCGGTTTTGGTCAGCACGGCCAGGCAGTTGCCTTTGATGCCATTGGAGATCCACGTTTTCGTACCGTTGAGGACGTAGTCGCTGCCGTCTTTTTTCGCAACCAGTCGAATCCCCTGCAGGTCAGATCCGGCATCGGGTTCGGTCAGACCAATACCACCCCGGAGTTCGCCGGTGGCAAACTTGGGCAGGAAATGCTCTTTTTGTGCCTCGGTCCCGGCGCGCTCAACGCAGCTGGCCATGATCAGGTGCGAGTTAAAAATACCCGAGGGTGCCATCCAGACCTCGCAGATACGCGAGACGATTCGCGCATAGGTCGAGGCGCTGAGCCCAAGACCGCCGTAAGTCTCTGAGATCGTCGCCCCAAAGAGTCCCATCTCCTTCATTTGCTCCACTAGATCCGTTGGATATTCGTCGGCTTGGTCGTGCTCCCGCGCGATGGGGCGAAGTTCTTGCTCCACCCACTTGTCGATGGTGGCGAGCATTTGCTTTTCGACGGAAGCGTCGTGACTCATGAGGGGGCTCCTGCGATCTTTGAATTAGGGGTTGCGTTTGGGCACTAATATTTGGCGCTCGAACACGCACACTTCGACATCGTCTTGGTTAATACCGCGAGTCAGTACGCTGACGATGCCCGCATTGGGCCGCGACTTGGATTCGCGCTTATCGAGCACTTCGGTATTGGCGTACAGCGTATCGCCCGGGAATACTGGCGCGGGGAGCTTGATTTCCTTCCAACCCAGATTGGCAATGGCAGCCTCACTCACATCGGACACGCTCATGCCCACGATAATGGCGACGGTGAGCGGGCTCGCTACTAGCGGGCGGCCGAACTCGGTTTCGGCGGCGTATTCTTCGTCGAAGTGCAGCGGGTGCGTGTTCATCGTCAGTAGGGTGAACCAGGCGTTGTCGTGCTGAGAGATCGTCCTGCCAGGCAGGTGGTGATAGATGTCACCCACAATGAAGTCTTCGAAATGGCGACCTTTTTGGTGCGCGTAGCGCGCCCGAGCGCTCGTTTTTGCCATGATCAGGTACCTAAGCGGGATAGAATGGGTTGTGGCTTACCAAGATCCATCTAAAATGTCTGGACAATTAAAGTTTGGGGGGTCTGCGGCGCTGATGCAAGCTGAACCGAGGAAAAATGGCGCCCAAAAGGCCGCGCCAACGCGCAATAGCGGTAAATCAAATGGTAACGCCAATGGCGACGAGGGTGCCACTCGGGTCCCCTTGTACCGTCAAATCTCTGACACGCTGCTCGAAGGTATTCGAGGAGGTAAGTTTCCGGTGGGAAGTTTTCTGCCCGGAGAGCTGGATTTAATCAATCGCTACCACGCGAGTCGACACACGATCCGGGAAGCGCTGCGGGTCCTCGAGGATATGGGGTTGGTAAAACGGCAGCGCGGCCGGGGTACGCTGGTTCTTTCTACCGATGCAAACCCAGCTTTTGTTCAGACAGTGAAATCGCCCTCTGAATTATTCAGCTACCCCGACACCAGCCAGTTTCGATTGATATCGGACCAACGTATTCATGCGGATAAAGTGCTGGCGCGGGATCTCAACTGTGCCGTGGGTCAGGAGTGGGTGCGGATCTCGGGTTTGCGCACGCTTGAGGGCGATCGTTTACCCATCTGTTGGGCGGATGTTTACGTGATTCCCGAGTATGGGTCGATTGCTCAGCGTCTCGGGGGTAGCTCGCGTCCGGTCTATGAGATGATCGCTGAATCCTTCAAGGAGTCGATCGAGAAAATCTCCGTCAGGGTCACCGCTGGTGAGATAAGTGAGCAAAAAGCCAGTGCGCTGGGCGTTGAGCCCGGGTCGCCGTCCTTGAGTGTCTCTCGCTTTTATCAGGGTAATGGCGGGCGTGTGTTTGAGGTGTCCATTTCCGAGCACCCCGCCAGTAATTTCAGCTATACCTTTGAATTTACCCGGGGTTGGCAGACAGCCGATCACTGGTCCTGGAGTAGTTAAATTGACCGACGCTAATGCCACCCCTTTGCGGAGTTTTTTGTTCACGCCGGCGAATCACTCGCGACGCGTCGAGAAAGTGTTTGAGATTGCTGCCGACGCTGTCATTTTGGATCTGGAAGATGCGGTCGCTATCAGCGAGAAGCCGGCGGCACGCCAATGTGTTGTGGATGCGTTCAGTGCGCGCCCAAACAGCGGGGCCAAACACTATGTGCGCGTGAACAGCGTCGATACGCCTTATTGCGAAGATGACCTCAAAGCCACAGTAGGGCCTTGGCTCGATGGCGTCGTACTTCCTAAAGTAGAGTCCCGTGGGTGCCTTGACCGACTCGAGCACTGGCTGGCGGCCGCAGAGGCGGCTCAGGATCTGCCGGTGGGGCAGCTTGATCTCATGCCGATTATCGAAACCGCAGCCGGCGTTGAATCGGCAAAAGCCATCGCCACGGCGGATAGCCGCATTCGCAGGCTGGCCTTTGGCGGCGGCGACTACACGCTAGATCTCAATTACGAGTGGCACGCGGATGAGACGGTATTGGCTTATGCGCGCGCCCGGTTATCGCATGCATCGCGCCTCGGTGATCTCGAACCGCCAGTCGATACCGTGGTACTGCAGATTCGTGACGACGCGCGTTTTCTGCAGTCAGCAGGGCACGGCAAGCAGTTCGGTTTTGGTGGCAAGCTGTGTATTCACCCGAGCCAGGTGCCGCTGACGCACCAGGTCTTTTCGCCCTCCGAAGCTGAAATCGCCCATGCCCGCGCCGTCGTAGCAGCCTTTGAGGCGGCCGAAGCGGCAGGATCTGCGTCTATTCAGCTCGACGGCTATTTCATCGATTATCCCATTGTCTATAAAAGCCAACGGATTCTCGCGCTGGCCGATAAGTTGTCCAAAGACGGATAACCCACGGGTGGGCGTCTGTGCTCGCGTCTTCAGTGGTTATGGGGCTAAAAATCTGTTTCGCACCAGGCTAGTAGTAAACGGTGAGTAGGCTGATATTCGCCTCAACCCGCCAAACACCGACCTGAGCTCATCCGACAACCGCTGGCCGTATCGGCATTGGAGCTGGCTTTGTGTATTATGTCCGGACATTTCCGGAGTGCACCATGCAACCCTCCCACGTGAAACAGCAAGTCGCGCCATTAAGCCGCGCTATTGCCGAGCGCGCGTTGGCGCTCACGGTCGATGACGTGCCCGAGGATATCTGGCGCTACCTCAAGCTGTGTCTGGCGGACGCAGTGGGCATTGCCTTTGCCTCACGGCACTACGACTTTGCGTCAATCTCACTGCAGTCATTGGATAGGTTGGGAAGTGAAGGCACTGCCAGCATCATCGGGCAGGAGCGCAGAGTGGCGCTGCGCGACGCCGCTCTGATGAATGGCCTCCTGATTCACGGGCTGGATTATGACGATACGCACCTGGCATCAGTGGTGCATTGTTCAGCCAGTGCCTTTCCCGCTGCGTTGGCGCTCGCTGAGCACCAGAAACTGGATGGCCGCAGTTTGTTATTGGCGACCCTGATGGCAATTGAAATCGACGCGCTGCTGGGGACGCAGGCGGGGGGAGTGTTTCAGCAGGTGGGCTTTCATCCCACCGGCGTAGTAGGCGTCTTTGGCGCGACCGTGGCCGCGGCGCGGTTATTGGGTGGCGACGAGCAAGCGCTGGTGAGAAGCCAGGGGGTCGCCCTCAGTTTGAGTAGCGGTAGTATGGCGTTCTTGGACGACGGCAGTTGGACCAAGCGGCTTCATCCGGGCTGGGCGGCGTCTGCGGCACTGCAGGCGGCGTCTCTTGGCGTCAGCGGTTTCGAGGGGCCTGCTGAGGCTTACGGCGGGCGCTTCGGCTTTTACTCGCTCTACGCGCCGGGCACGGCCGTCGAGACAGAAACCCTCTCGGCACAGTTATTCAAGGATTGGGCATTGCGTTCGGTGGCAATCAAGCCCTATCCCATCTGTCACTTTAACCACGCTCCGGTCGATGCCGCG
>Ga0181600_10000926_pt1 | contig 22543 bp, 20 predicted proteins | sample 041ome_2_FD_132982 | JGI IMG/M metagenome (GOLD analysis project Ga0181600, IMG submission 132982) | Coastal salt marsh microbial communities from the Groves Creek Marsh, Skidaway Island, Georgia - 041406US metaG (megahit assembly) | ecosystem: Environmental > Aquatic > Marine > Intertidal zone... | reverse complement strand
TCTTGATTTAGGCGTTCAGGGGTCAGGTGCAAGAGCAGTTGGAAAAAGGTGTCAGGCGCCTCACCCGACAAATGATCCAACATGGATCGAGTGATCATGGGCGCCATGAACAATAGTGCAAAGCTCGCAATCATTGACAGCAGGGCGCTTAGCAACTTGCCGCGAAATCCTACCGAAGTTGCGGTAAATAAGTGCCACAAACTAGGCCGCGGAGTAACTTGCGGTGGCGCGGTTGTCATAAGATGTTTGCCAGGTTAATCAGCGCACTGTCGATGGTCGCACAGGCTCAAAATGGGATATGCCTGGACCGCATGGTGCCAGCGGCAGTGCTAAATGGCAACCCAACCATTGCGACTGGATCTCCGATGGCTCCTTCTGTATAACAGGGGTTCAGTAATCGAGGTGAGCGTATGAAATTATTTAATTCAGTTGGACCCAATCCAAGGGTTGTCAGGGTCTTCGCTGCAGAGCTAGGTATTACGCTTGAGCAAGAAGTCATTGACATTATGGCGGGCGAGAACCGACAGCCAGCGTATCAGGCCAAAAATCCTGGTGCCCAACTGCCAGCACTAGAGCTTGATGACGGTAGCGTGGTATCTGAAATCACCGCTATCTGTGAATATCTTGCCGAGCATGCCGGGGGTAGTAGTCTTATTGGCTTAACGCCTGAGGCGAGGGTTAAGACGCGAATGTGGGTGCGACGAATTGATCTAGGCATCGTTGAACCATTAGCAAATGGGTTTCGGTCATCCGAGGGTGCGCCGATGTTTAAAGATCGCATGAGAATTATTCCCCACGCGGCAGACGATTTAAAAGCCATGGCCCAAGATAAGATCCGCTGGCTGGATGGATTATTGGGGGACAGCGATTTTATATGCGGCGATGATTTCACTCTGGCGGATATCATGTTGTGTGTGTTCCTGGAGTTTGGTGCCCAGGTTGGACAAGCGATAGATAGCAACAATGCAAACATTGTTGCATGGCATGCGCGAGTCAAAGACCGGCCGAGCATGTCCGCCTAAAAGCGGCGGCACTTAGGGACGGACACTCGAGGCATCGTGATGATGCTAGGGCTCGTTCATTTAAGTTTTGGCCATCGATGTGTCGAGCCTAGGTCTGTAACCAGAGCCTAGTGCTTTGGAAGGTCGGTCCTAGGTCGGTAACCAGAGCCCAGTGCTTTGGAAGGTCGGTCGGAGGCTGCAGGTCGGACTTGGCGGTCTTTGTAGAGGGTGATTGTAAGGGTCAATGCGCGCTTTGTTGGCGCCCTGTGGTTAGCGGAGCCAGACAGGTTTCGCATCGCTTAGTGCTAGATCGCTTAGCGCCAGATGGACAGGTAAAGCGAGCCGATGACTTAAGGATGTGATTATGTTTCAAGGAATGAATTTTGCGCCTGCTACCCTTCCAGAGTCTCTAGAAGGGCTAAGGCAAGAGGTCCGTGACTTTTTAAGCGCCGAGTCCGATTGGCGTCCTAATTCTGATTTTAATGCTGGAGCCTCGCCAGCGTTTTCAAAACGATTTGCCGAGAAGGGCTGGATCGGTATGACTTGGCCAAAAGCGTATGGCGGCGGTGAACGTTCTTTCCTCGAGCGATATGTGGTTACCGAGGAGCTCTTGGCCGCAGGTGCGCCAGTTGGATGTCATTGGATTGCCGATCGGCAAAGTGGGCCGCTGTTGCTTAAATTTGGCACCGAGGCACAGAAACAACGGTTTTTACCACCCATTATCGCTGGCGAGAGTTTTTACTCAATTGGGATGTCAGAACCTGACACGGGTTCTGACTTAGCTTCTATTCGCACCAGCGCGGTCCCCGTTAGCGGTGGTTGGTGTTTAAACGGCAGTAAAATTTGGACCAGTAATGCGCATCTAAATCACTACATGGTGACCTTGGTTCGAACGTCTCCGGTGTCAGAGAACCGCCACGAGGGCATGAGTCAGTTTATTGTGCCGATCGACGCAGAAGGGGTCACTGTACGAGGCATAGAAAACCTCGCTGGTGAGCAGGATTTTAATCAAATATTTTTTGACGACGTGTTTATTCCAGATGATCAAGTCGTCGGTGAGCCCGGGAATGGCTGGGCTCAAGTGATGAGTGAATTGGCCTATGAGAGAAGTGGTCCTGAGCGCTTCTTGAGTGCCTTTAGAGTATTGGCTGAGTTTGGTAAAAGCCTGTCTCCTGAAGCGAGTGAAGATAAGCTGCGACTGTATGGTCAGTTGACGGCATCTCTTGTGGTTTTAAGACGCATGAGTATTTCAGTCGCCAGTTTGCTTGAGTCAGGCGTTATGCCGGATACAGAGGCTGCACTGATTAAAGAGTTAGGGAATAGCTATGAACGTTTAGTGCCTGAGCTGGTGCGCCTGCATTTACCGGGAGCGGTACCCAAGGGGTTGGCCGAGGCGCTTGATGAATGTATTTTGCATGCGCCGTCGTTCACCCTGCGTGGGGGTACGCGAGAAATTTTGAGAGGAATGATTGCCCGCGGGTTGGGCTTAAGGTGACATCATGAACGACGAGCAACGGTTGATTGCAGAGACCACTGAGCGGATCTTTAAAACGCATTGCACGAATGCGCTTGTCGATCAGGCCGAGAAGGGCATCTATCCGGAAGCGCTGTGGGCGCTGCTGGCGGAGAATGGATTAACCACTCTAGGCGCGACAACCGAGTTGGGTGGGAGTGGCGGCACCTTCGGCGATGCCTTAGTAATATTACGACAAGCCGGTCGGTTTTCCCTGCCTTTGCCCTTAGCCGAAAATCTAGTTGCCGCACAATTGTTGGCTGAATCCGGTGTTTCTGTCCCAGATGGCGAGATGACCATCGTCGCGGCCGACTTGGTGCAGGAGCCAGACGGATCGATATCAGGCGATGCCAAAGGCGTTCCGTTTGGGCGCTATTGTAAGTGGGTGTTTTGTGTGGACCCCAAAAATGCTAACCAGCTCTATCAATTAAGTGCAGACCAGTGGACCGTGACGAGCGGTACGGACCTTGCTGGATGTGCTCGAGACGATCTTGCCTTTCAACGCGTAACCCTCGCCGATAATCAAGTTTGGCAAGTCGATTTTGATGTATCACGATTGCAATTGTTGGGGGCGGCAGGTCGAGCGGCCATGATGGCAGGGGCTTTAGAGGCAGCTCTTGAAGCGACTGTCGGCTACGCGCTCGAGCGCAAGCAATTTGGGAAACCGATTGCCAAGTTTCAGGCGATACAACAACAACTGGCCGTGTTTTCGACCCACGTTGCGGCCAGCACGCGGGCAGCTGAAACGCTGATGGTGACCGGCACGCTGTCAGAAATCGATGTTGCGATCGCGAAATCTAGGATCGGTGAGGCTGCGGGGGTTGGTGCTGAGGTAGCGCATCAAGTCTTTGGGGCTATAGGCTACACCAAAGATCATGGGTTGAATCATCTGACGCGAAGGCTTTGGGTGTGGCGCGATGAGTTCGGTCATGAAGGCGTGTGGCAAACACGGTTAGGCAAGCTGCTGCTCGCTGAAGGCGATGTTCCGCTGTGGCACCAAATTACCCAGTTAGGTTAGCGGCGTTAATCTAAACACTTAGCGCCAAAAACTTAAAAACCTAAAAACCTAAAAACCTAAAAATCTAAGAGTCAAAAGCCAAGCCTTGAGGCTCAAGATTCCAGAGCATCAGGATAGCCAAAACTCGCTGTTGGTACTGGGTGCGGCGTCGCAGGTAACTTGGCCTGAGTCAATTAGACGAATCATGGCGGATAACACTGACCGCTCTGCAGCTGGGAACATCCTCGGATCGGTGCTGGTGTACATCACCGGCACCATATCGGGGATTCGCGAAATGCCATCTTTTAAGCAGGTTAGTATTTGTTGCTCACGTTCTAAACGATGCTCGATAAAAGCGGCAACAAAAGGTTGTACATCGGTAATCGCTCTGCCGTGGGTGGGCCAGTAGGTGCTCTCAGGTCGTGCCTGAAGTTTTTCAAGACTTGTCATGTAGGCGGTCATGTCGCCGTCCGGCGGACCAATAACACTGGTCGACCAGCCCATCACATGATCCCCAGTGAATAAAGCGTTTTCCTCGAGCAGTGCAAAACACATATGGTTAGAGGTATGGCCTGGGGTGTAGACGCACTCTAAGGTCCAGCCATCTCCGCTAATGCGGTCACCGTCTTTAATGAGGTGATCTGGTACAAACGCCATATCTCCTCCTTCTTCGATGGGGGTACCATCGGCGATTTTTCCTGCACCATGTACGCCGTAGGCATAAGTTGGTGCTTGCCAGATTTTTTTGAGTGGTGCCGCAGCAGGGGAATGGTCCATATGGGTGTGGGTTATCAAGATATGGGTCACGGTTTCGCCTGTTAGCGATTGGACGAGTGCTTCTATGTGCTCATCGATCAGAGGGCCCGGGTCAATCACGGCGACTTTACCGTGGCCTACAACGTAAGTACCTGTGCCATTAAAGGTAAAGCCAGATGGGTTTCGGGCAGTAATACGTCGTATTAAGGGCGACACAGTTTCAAGTGTTGCGTATTCAAAGTCGTATCGATAAACGAAGGGTATTTCGACAGCCATTTCAGTCTCCTCTACCCGAGGCAGAGTAGCAGAATAAGTAGCATGCTGAAATCGCTGATATTCCCTCGATAACAAATTGCTTTTTTGCGTAAATTCACCAATATTGTGTTCTCTAGTGAATGGGCAAGGGATCGATATGAATACAGCATCAACCTCAGCTAATCGATTGATCGAGATTGGTATCGCGCTTTCGGCTGAGAAAGACACCACGGTACTAATGGAGAAGATACTGCTCGAAGCTATGGATATTTCTCAGGCGGATGGCGGCACCCTGTATTTACGCGATGAAGACCAGCTGAAATTTGAGATCGTTCGGACCAACTCGTTGGAGATCGCTCAAGGTGGCACGACTGGCGCCGAAGTTACGCTGCCGCCAATGGCGCTGAAAAATGCCGAAGGTCAGCCCAATACTCACAACATCGTTACCTTTGCCGCCAACGAAGGAAAAACCGTCAACATCCCTGATGTTTATTTGTCAGACGACTTCGACTTTTCAGGAACTAAAAAGTTTGATGAGGCTTTCGGCTTTAAGGGATTTCGGTCTACCTCGTTTTTAACGGTACCAATGAAAAACAGTGCGGATGAAGTCATCGGTGTTCTGCAATTACTGAATCGAACAGATCCAGAGACCAACACGGTTGGTCCGTTTGATGGGGATATTCAACCGATTATTGAAGCCCTTGCTTCCCAAGCCGCTGTCGCCCTCGACAATGCAATTTTGCTGAAGGAAATGACAGAACTTCAGCAAGCATTTATCCAGTTGTTGGCCAATGCCTTAGACGCTAAGTCACCCTATACAGGTGGACATTGCCAGCGGGTACCAGAATTAGCTCAGATGCTAACCGAAGCCGCCAATGCCGAAACCCAAGGGGTGTTTAAGGACTTTAATCTTTCCGAAGAAGATCGCTATGAGCTTTATGTCGCCTCGTGGATGCACGACTGTGGCAAGGTTGTGACCCCTGAGTATGTGGTTGATAAAGCAACTAAGCTCGAGACGATTACCGATCGTATTCATGAGATTAGAACCCGATTCGAAGTCTTAAAGCGCGACGCAGAAATTGCTTGTTTACAATCGATTCTAGATGGCGGAGATGCAGCGACGCTGCGCCAAGAGCTCGCTGAAACGTTGCAGCAAATCGATGACGACTATCAATTCATTGCAGAGACAAACGTGGGTGGGGAGTTTCTTGATGACGACGCCAAAGCCCGTGTCAAAGCCATAGCGGCTAAGACTTGGACGCGGACCTTAGATAATCGCATCGGCATCTCAATTGAAGAACGAAAACGCTTTGAACGAACGCCAGCGCCTGCGTTACCGGTCCTCGAAACGCTGTTGTCTGATAGGGACGACCATTTAATTCCCTACGAAGTGCAGCCTTTTAGTGCAGATCCAGACAATCCTTATGGCTTTAAAGTTGATGTCCCGGAATACAAATTTAACAAAGGCGAAGTCTATAACTTGAGTATCTCCAGGGGCACATTGACCAACGAGGAACGGTTTATTATCAACGATCATATTGTTCAGACCGCGGTCATGCTCGAGAATTTACCTCTGCCTAAATCGCTCAAAAGAGTGCCTGAAATCGCCTGCGGTCATCACGAAAAAATTGACGGTACCGGCTACCCTCGGAAACTCACCGGAGATCAGATGTCTGTGCAAGCAAGGGTTATGGCCATTGCTGATGTGTTTGAGGCGCTCACTGCCGCCGACCGACCCTACAAGGATCGAAAGACCTTGTCCCAGAGCTTAAAAATCATGTCCTTTATGGCGAAAGATAACCATATGGATCGTGATTTATATCATTTGTTTTTGGATAGTGGGGTCTACCAGCAATACGCCGAAAAATTCCTACTCGAAGATCAAATCGATGAAGTCGATATTAACGAGTTTCGAGTTTCCTAATCTGGTGCTGATTGCACAACTGAATCTTGGGCCAATATCGCCAAAAGAGATGTCTCAGGCTGATGCATGATGCAAGCATGAATTGGTGAAAAGGCTCGGTTTAAAAGGGTTGGCTAAACGACGGCAAAGTAATGCTCATATTCCCATAAAGTTGGCGACGAGCTTGCCGCGCCAGGATTAGCTCGATGAAAGTTCATCCATTCGTGCCGGCGCGATTTGACCCAGTAGGTAACGTCCTCCTCGCCGAGCTGCGCTTTTAAACCGCTGTGCCCGGCTAGGGCAGTAGCGGCACTAATAATGTCCGCAGGCAATCGAGGTACATCCGCGGGAATGCCCCAGGCTAGGCTAGTAAATTCAGGCGGCGGCATCAGTTCACCGGCGAGCCCCGTTAATCCACCGGCTATAATGACCGCCAAGGCAAGATAAGGGTTTAGGTCACCGGCCCCGACTCGATGCTCTATTCGAGCGGTCTGAGGCGCGTCGCAAATAAGACGGATGCCGGTGGATTTATTCTCCTCTCCCCAGGTCGCAGTCACAGGCGGGGCAGCAAATTCTCGAAGTCGTCGGTAGGCATTTAAACTGGGACAAAGATAACTAACGGCAGCGGGCATCGTATCGACTAAGCCCGCTAGCCAATGCGACAACAAGCGCGAGCGATTATGGGGCTCAGATGGATCAAAAAATACAGATTCACCGGCTCGAGTGAGCGAATGGTGAATGTGCATACCATTGGAAAAACCGGGCTGAGGATGTGCCATAAACGTCGTGGCTAGGCCGAGTTCTACGGCGGTCTCGAAAATGATCGTTTTTGCTCTAATGACACGATCAGCCATGGTGACTGGATTGGCCGGGGTTAGATTGAGTTCAATTTGACCATTACCATTTTCGTTATTCCAAGCTTCCCAAGGTATGCCATACCATTCCAGCCGTTTGATCACGGCTTGCATGAAGGTCGCAGCTCGGACGGAATCTCGGAGCAGATAGATGGTTTGCAGAGGCGAGGCGTTTACTGGATTGAGCTGCCGATATCGTTTTCGGGCTACGTCATCAAAAGTGTTGTCGTAAACGAAAAACTCCAGCTCAAAGGTACAGCGCATGTCTAGACCTAGGTCCTCAAGGGCTTTAACTTGCTGTTTGAGCTTGGTTCGGGGGCAAAGAGAGATCGCCGTCCCATCGAGATGGGTGAAATCGCAGATAACTTGTCCGAGTTCAGCATCAATACCGTCGGGTATCAGTGTATCGAGGTCGGGGGTTAGAGCGATATCGCCGATCACTTGTCGTCTGAAACTATGCCAAAAGCTTAGATGGGGTGTATGTTCGCTGTCAGATCCTAGTGCCACATCAGCAATGTTGTGGCCGATCGGTAATCCTTTAAGAAACTTTGCTCGGGCGCAGTATTTTCCCAACGAGGTACCGTCTAGGTCGGTCGCCATTGTCCTAATACGATTGATGTGATGGCGATCAAGCCATGCTTCTAGGGAGGTTTCGCCTTTGAAGGGTGTGTTGTTCATGTTTGGTCCATCCATTGATGAATGGTGGCATCAGTAATCAAAGCAATGCTCTGCATGCTCCCTAGACATTGCACTCGGCCCTTGAGAATCTCGTCGATCAGCATGGCGTAACCATTATAGAGGTAAGCAAGGGTATCGGCTTTAGCCAATATACTTACCTCATTATTGCCTTCTCCAAAGGTGTGGCGCTCTCCACCACCAATACACTCATGATGGATTCGAAGGTCATCGGTCAACCCTTGGCCATCCATTTCGTAAAACTTCTTTGCTGCCAGCGGCCAGGGCTCGAGATTCGGTGCTAATAATGCACGCAACCTTTGAGCTAAAAAAGGTTGTCGCCATCCTCCGCGGAGTCGAAATGTGGGCGGTAAACCACTAAATGGGTCGAAGTTGCCTTCAAGGGTTGGTTTGTGGGTGCTCGTCGCGGATGAGATAGCAATTCCTGCGGCCGGATCTATAAGCAATGAAAGTGCGCGCTTTGACGGCAGATCACTGATCATGATCCTGCGCGGTAATTTTGATAGGTTCACGGTGTTGGCGCTGCCGGTTAAATTCCGGCGAAGGATGCGCGCCAGATTAAATTCCATAGGCGAGGCCCCTGGTGCGAGGCTTACGGTATATGGCGTCGTCATTGGCAGGCTCCAATCATAGAATCATTTTAAAGCGCACTGCTACTTTCGACAAATTCAACAACTTCAAGGCCAAAACCACCCAGCGCATTATACCGGGAAGGGCTTGCAAGCAGCCGCATTTTGCCGACACCTAGGCTTCGTAAGATTTGCGAGCCTGCCCCAATCACTCGGTAAACGCCCGATTCAACTGCCGGACGCTCTGCGATCGGTAGTTCTGGAAACGACTGTATTTGCGCTAACTCTTGGGCTGGTTGGTGAGGCTGACCGAGGATCACCAAGGCGCCGGCGCCGGCTTTTGAGATAGCTTCAAGAGCTTCTTTTGATGACCAAGAGTGCGGAAAACCGGGTCTTTGGGTGCCTAACACATCTCTTAATACGTTTAGAGTTTGAACCCGGACAAGACAAGGGGTTTCGCTGTCGATGTCCCCACACTGCAGCGCGATGTGGATAACATCGGTCGTTGTATCTTCGTAAGTATGTAGCTGGAAATCACCGAATTCGGTTTCGATGAGTCGCTGATCGAGGGCTTTAATCGTTTGATCGTGTAGCGCTCGATACTCAATAAGATCAGCGATTGTGCCAATGCGGATGCCATGTTCATTGGCAAACCGCTCGAGTTCAGGTCGCTGGGCCATCGTGCCGTCGGGATTCATTACCTCAACGATCACGGCGGCGGGCTCATATCCTGCCATGCGGGCTAAATCACAGCCAGCCTCGGTATGGCCAGCCCGGCTAAGAACCCCGCCGCGCTTGGCGATAAGGGGAAAAATGTGACCTGGCATCACGATATCCTCAGGGCGCGCGCGTTTAGCGACTGCGGCGCGTACGGTTTTCGCGCGGTCAGCGGCAGAGATTCCGGTGGTAATGCCCTCGGCCGCCTCAATCGAGACCGTAAAATTAGTTTCGTGTTGGGACGAATTGTGATCGACCATCAGCGGTAGCTTGAGTTGCTCCGCGCGTTGCTCAGTAATTGTCAGGCAAATGAGGCCACAAGCTTCTCGAGCAAAAAAGGTAATGTGCTCGGGGGTGACAACGTCGGCAGCGATAATCAGATCACCCTCATTCTCTCGATCTTCATCATCTAAGATGAGCACCATCTTGCCTTGCCGGAAATCTTCTAAGATTTCTGCTGTTGTATTGAGCTTCACACCTTCCTCCTGCATGCCGACATCTAGTATAGCCCAGAGTGGCTTACTCTGGGTCTTTGCCTTGTGAGACCCTATACTACGGATTCAAGACAGAAAAGGCTGCAATGATGAATCCTGCCTGGCGTGAAGCTTTGAGGCGTATCGAGGACCTTGAGTTGATAGAGGATCCCGTTCGCAGGAAGGTTTATGAGAGCGACGGCCTGACCGCCCTCGCGCAAATTCCTCCCTTGGTAGCGCTTCCCAGCACCCGTGCAGCGCTTCAAGCGCTACTTCAACTCTGTCATGCTCACAATGTTCCGGTGGTCGCTCGGGGTGCCGGAACAGGGCTTTCTGGGGGGGCAACACCTTTGGCCGAAGGACTGTTAGTGAGTCTGGCGAAGTTCAAACAGATTCTCTCGGTTGACCAAGCTCGGATGACCGCTAGGGTCGAGCCCGGAGTGACCAATCTAGCGATTTCAGAAGCGGTTGCTGATTTAGGTTTATTTTATGCGCCGGATCCGTCCTCACAGATTGCCTGCACCATTGGGGGCAACGTGGCTGAGAATTCTGGTGGTGTGCACTGCTTGAAATACGGATTGACCCTGCATAATGTTTGCGGCTTAACGTTGCTTCTGGCCAATGGCGAGCCGCTGGAGATTGGCGGTGAAGGGCTCTGGGAAGACGGGCTTGACTTGCTGTCGGTGATGCACGGCTCCGAGGGTCTGCTGGGGATCATTGTGGAGGTCATCGTAAAGCTGAGACCCCAGCCTGAGGCAGTTAACGTATTAATGGCGGGTTTCGACAGCGTTGAAGCCGCTGCTAATGCCGTTAGTGACGTTATTCGTGCGGGCGTTTTACCCGCGGGTCTAGAAATGATGGATCAGTTGGCGATCCAGGCCGCTGAAGACTTCGTGGCGGCAGGGTATCCGCGTGACGCGGCGGCATTGCTGCTCTGCGAGCTCGATGGCACCTCAGAGGAGGTTGCTCGAACTTGCGCTGAAGTCACCTCAGTGCTCAAGCGAGCGGGCGCCACCTCCGTTGAGCGAGCAAGCGATGCGGTTGCACGAGCGCGATTATGGCAGGGACGTAAAGCAGCATTTCCTGCGGTTGGGCGGCTAGCGCCGGACTATTACTGCATGGATGGTACGATACCTCGGCGCCATCTGGCAGCCGTGCTAGCGGCGATTACCGAAAAATCTGATCAATATGGACTTCGAGTGGCAAATGTTTTCCATGCTGGTGATGGTAATTTACATCCGTTGATTTTGTATGATGTAAACGATCGTGATCAGTTTCACCGAGCAGAAGCTTTTGGCGCGGATATTTTGAATATCTGTCTCGATTATGGTGGCACCATCACCGGTGAACACGGCGTTGGTCTTGAGAAAATTGACCAAATGTGTCGGCAGTTTGATTCGGTTGAACTCGGTGCTTTTCATGCCTTGAAGTCGGCTTTTGATCCGACTGGATTACTGAACCCGGGTAAAGCGATTCCAACCTTGAATCGATGTGCAGAATTTGGCGCGATGCACGTCCATGGCGCACCCTCGAAATTCTCGACGTTACCAAGATTTTGATATGGATAATACCGCTCAGTTAGCTGATGCTGTAAATGCCGCGATTGCGGTGGGCAAGACGATCGTGCCAAAAGGTGGAGGCAGTAAATCGCATTATCGGGTAGAGCTAGCCGAGTCGGTAACCATCGACACAAGCAATCACGAAGGCATCGTTCATTACCATCCTGATGAGCTGGTTGTTCGAGTTCGCGCAGGCACGAAGATTTCTACACTCAACGCGGTGCTCGCAGAATCGGGTCAATATTTGCCGGCTGAGCCGCCGGATTATGATGGTTTAGCTACGATCGGAGGCGCTATTGCTAGTGGTCTTAGCGGGTCCGGTCGACCTTATTGGGGCGGATTAAAGGATTATGTGCTTGGGATTAAATTGATTTTACCATCTGGTGAAGTCGCCAACTTTGGGGGCGATGTCATGAAAAACGTCGCAGGCTACGACCTCAGTAGACTTCAGGTTGGTGCCATGGGAAGCCTTGGGCTAATTCTAGATATCGCATTAAAAATTTTACCTAAACCCCTGTTAGTAAAATATTTTAAAGTGCATTGTCGGCGTGAGGATGCGGTATCAATGTTGGCGAATTTCGGTCAGATGCCAGGGCTCACAGGGTTGAAGTATTTCGATAGTCAGATACTGGTGCGCTTGTCGGGAAGCGCCGAGGCGGTCGCGCAAGCCGAGCATTTGCTTCCCGTAGAGCGAGCGCCCGCGAATATCACAGATTTTCAAAAAGGCGCGATCGATCAGCTTCAACCAAGCCAGCAGCTGTGGCGTTGGGATGGACAGCCCGCAGCACCGCTTGAGCAGCCAGGCCTGGTTGCTATGGATTGGGGAGGGGCGCTGCGTTGGTTGGATGCAGACTCGAGTCAGCTAAAAAGCGTCGATTCAAGCCAGATGACTTTTGTCAAAACCGGATCTCTGCCGAGGCCGCATTTACAAACCCGCCAAGATGGGGTTGGGCGGCTGCAGAACCGGATTAAAGCCGCGTTAGACCCTGAAGGGCATTTCATCGACTATCCAGCACTTCGGCTTTATTCATGAAAACGCAAATCCACCCGAAGTTTGATAGCAAGCCTGGCGTTGATCGAGCAGATGCAATATTGCGAAGTTGTGTGCACTGTGGATTCTGCACCTCCGGGTGTCCGACTTATCAATTGCTAGGGGATGAGAACGATAGTCCCAGAGGCCGCATCTATCTCATTAATGATTTACTTGAAACAGGGGAGATCAAATCAGCCCATATCACCCATCTAGATCGCTGCTTAACGTGTCGTAACTGCGAGACCAACTGCCCCTCAGGCGTTGCCTATACTGACTTGCTGGATATCGCCAAGGGCCTGATCGAAACGGAAAGTGCTCGCCCGGTCTGGGCCAGAATTGGTCGTCAAATGCTGCAACGCACACTGAAATGGCGTGTGGTGATGACGGCCGGTTTCGCTTTACTGAAGGTGGTGCCGCTTAGGCTCGTACATCGGTTGGCGCTGCCAAGAATCGTAAAATCTTTCAGGCCGATAAAGGAGAAAAAAGCGCAAGGCTCGGCCCAAGTGATCTTGCTCGGTGGGTGTGTTCAAAAGGCAGCAACGCCGCAAGTGAACCGTGCCGCCGAGGCTTTGTTGGCAGCCGCAGGGATTAAAGTCACTCACATTAAACGCGAAGCTTGCTGCGGTGCACTGTCTTATCACTTGGGTCAGCACAGTAGTGGTCGGTCTGACATGAGAAAGCTGATGACACAAATTGAACAGTCGGCGCCCCACGATACCCCCATCGTATCAACGGCGAGTGGTTGCGGCGTGACCTTAAAATCCTTGGCTAAGCACTTTGCGGAGAATGATCCGGATCGTCAAAGAGCGCTGCGTCTTGCCGAACGTGTCGTTGATATATCAGAGGTATTAACTACCACCACTTTAAAGGTAGCGCCGCTACGGATCGCGTTGCATCGTCCTTGTACCTTGAGTCATGGGCAGGGGCTGGGTGAGGATCTCGCCCAGTGGCTGCAAGCAATTGGGTTAACGATTGTTGATCTCGGAATTCATCCTGCCTGTTGTGGATCGGCGGGCACCTACTCGGTATTGCAACCAGAAATGGCAAATCAGCTAAAAAGTGTCATGCTATCAGCGCTAACAGCGGGGAACCCGGCGGTCATCGTGACCGCCAACATTGGTTGTCAACTGCATCTATCCTCAGGCAGCGACGTGCCGGTAAGGCACTGGCTAGAAGTAGTTTGGCAGCAAGTTTCTGCGGCCCGGGCCGGAGTATCAACCGACGCGAACTTGAACCTATGATTGCAAAGTGCTGGCGAAATGCGAGCTTAACCGCCGCGTTTAAGGCTTCCGGTGGGCTGATCTAGCGCGCCGGCAGCTCAATACCTTCGACGATCGCAACCCGACCGTCACTCGCCGATAGCCGATGCTTCATCAGTGCTTGGTAGGCCTCAGATTCATACCAAGCCCGTGCCTCGGTGGCTGAGTCGAATCGAATAATCACTCGTCGAAGGCTGCTCTGATCTCCCTCAAGCTCAATAGGCGTATCGTCAACGGCTAGGAGCTTGCCGTTATGGGTTGCCAATATTGGCATAAATCCCGCTTCGTAAACCGCGTAGCCCTTGCGGTCAATAATCTCAATATCGGCGACGACGTAGACGGCTTTAATCATGCTGAGTGTCAATTAGCAGCCAATGCAGTAAACCCTTCTGAGCATGCAGACGATTGGCCGCTTGATCAAAAATAATAGACCTTGGGTCTCGAACGACCTCTTCGGTAATTTCGTAGTTATTGTGTATCGGCATGTCGTGCATCACCAAGACATTGTGGTCTGCAATCAGGTCTTGATTGATCTGAAAGGGCTGCATTTTTTCCAATAGGGCTTGTTTCGCATCGGATTTGCTGGGGTCATTGAAATACTGCATATCAATCCATGTATCGGTATAGATAAAGTCAGCGGTTGCGACAGCAGCACGGGGATCTTCAATATGATCAATGGTCGAGCAGTCCTCAATAAGCGTCTGAATCTCTGGATCAAAGCTCTCCTGACTCGTGCTCGGCATTGGCGTTGCCAGGGAGAGCTGAAAACCAAGACGGTGAGCCATGATTACAAGCGAGTTGGAAACGTTATTTTGCACCCCGGAATACAGCAAGTGGATCATCTCTAGCGGTTTGTCATGATGTTCGATCATCGTCAATACATCGGTCAAAGCCTGGCAAGGATGGTAGCGTTCACAACAGCCGTTGATCATCGGGACTTGGCTGGCCCCTTTCATCGTCTGAAAATCCTGGTTGCGGAGGAGCCGTGCCATAATTACCTGTACATTTCGGGATAGGTATTCGATTTCATAGCTGAGCTCAGTCAGGACAAAATTAGACGTTTGCCAGTCTAAAAATACGGCATGGCCGCCAAGTTCGGTCATGGCTACCTCAAAGGATACCCGGGTGCGAGTACTGGTTTTTTGAAACAGCATCGCCAAACTCTGGCCGGCAAGCGCGGAACGAAAACCATTCGGGCTGGCTTTAATCTCCTGGGCTCTGCGCAAGATTTGCTGGAGGTCTTGGGTCGTAAAATCCTTTAAATGATCAACGTGCCGCATAACGTTTACCTATCGGGTTACTTATGCCCCGCTATTTAAAGGGCGCCGACGTTAACACAATTTTGTTGGTAGATATAGTGAGTCTGTTGGCAGTCAACCAATCTGGATGCTTGAAGGATGATCGCTGCCTGGTCGGCGCGTGGTCGCGGCAGGGCTTAGGCAGTCCCTGGGCATTGCAGGGCGCAGGGTCAGGATGTGCTTGGTGCAGGCACGCGGGTTGCGCGGTTCGCTTGATTCTTGAAGAAAAAGGTAGAAAGCTCATGGGCGTTGCACAACAGGGGGGCAATCCATGTGTGGAAGACTCAACGTGATCGACGCACCGATCATGGCGTTTCTATCGGAATATTTAAGTGTTGTACCTGTTATCGAATCTCAGGCCAACATTGCTCCGACTGAAAATGTTTGGGTGCTGAATCGGCAAAGTCGTCAGTGGCAGGTAACCTCGATGCGCTGGTGGCTAGTGCCAAGTTGGTCGAAAGGACCCCAACACAAATTCAGCATGTTTAACGCAAGGGCGGAAACCTTGGCGACCAAACCTGCTTATCGAGATTCCTTTCGACGTCGGCGGTGCGTCATCCCCGTTAGCGGCTATTTCGAGTGGCGTAAAACAACCTCAAAACCTCAGCCTATGTATTTTGAGCCTGCAGAAGACCCGGTGTTGCTGTTAGCAGGGCTTTGGGATCAATGGCAGGGAGAAGGCACCTCCGTGACCAGTTGCACGATAGTGACCACTGCTGCAACCGAGGCAATGGCAGGGTTCCATCACAGACTACCGCTGATGCTAAGTCATCAAGAGGTTGATTTATGGGTAGATCCAGAGACGCCTCAAGCAAGATTATCGGAACTCATGATGCCGCGATTACGAGCGCCGCTTTTAGCCACCGACGTATCGACAACAGTGAATAATGCTCGTGAGAAATCAAGGGCGGCTCAATTGCCCTTAGGTGATCCCCGGCTTATTGCGCCGGATTGACCATGGCCCAGCGCTTTACCGAAGAACCAATGATGCTTGCCTTTACGACACTGTATCAACAGCTGCGATTGTTTTTACGTCTTGGGGTGTGGTATCAACAGGCCTTAACAGTAGGGGAAATTTATGGACTATCTGCAATCGTCTGAGGCGGCAGCTCAGTGCGGTATGACACTGGCTTTTCATGCGGCGAAGGCGCCAGATCGACTGGCGGTCGCGTCACAATTTGGGGAGCGAACGTTTTCAGAGCTGAATGCTCGTGCAAACCAGCTTGTTAGAGTCCTGAGGCAGGCCGGACTCAAAGCCGATGATGCGGTTGCCATGATCTTGGTCAATCGACCAGAGTTCATGGAAGTGTATTTTGCCTGCCAACGGGCGGGTTTTCGTGTGACGCCGATTAATTGGCATTTAACCGGCGATAACGCGTCTTATATTGTTGGTAATTGTGAAGCTAAAGCATTCATTGCGGATTATCGATGTGCTGAACCTGCCCAATTGGCGCTCCTTACCCATGGAAGCCAGTTAGCGCTCGCGTTGTCGGTGGGTGGCCCAATTGAAGGGTTTTCAGACTACGACGCCGAACTCGCCGCAGTTGACGACAAAAATATCGACGATCCTGAAATCGGTGCCCAAATGCTTTATACATCCGGTACCACTGGACGCCCCAAAGGGGTTTATCGACCGCGAGTTGCGCCCGCTATCGCTGCCGCGGGTGATCGCGCGAATGCAGATACGGTCACTCGGGCTAGTGTCGCGGCAGCTTGGAATCCAGAAACCGATTGCGCACTTTGTACAGGCCCGGCCTATCACGCGGCGCCATTGGCCTTTAATATTGTAGCGCCAATTAACCATGGGGTGAGCACGGTGCTTATGGATAAGTGGGATCCTGAAGAGACACTGAAGCTCGTTGAGACTTATAAAGTTACGCATACCCATATGGTCGCGACGATGTTCCATCGAATTCTGGCGTTACCAGACCATGTACGCGCGCAGTATGACACGTCGAGCCTTCGTTATGTGCTGCACGGAGCGGCGCCATGCCCGGTCCATACGAAACAACAAATGATGAACTATTTAGGGCCTGTGCTGTTCGAATATTATGCTGCCACCGAAGGTGGCGGCGGGTTTTTTGTTGATCCCATCGAGTGGCTAAAGAAGCCTGGTACGGTTGGAAGATCGCCTGAGGGTTCAGATAATCGGATTTTAGATGATGCCGGTGAGATGGTGCCCGCAGGTACCGTTGGCACGATTTATTTCAAAGCACCCGCAGTTCGTTTCGAGTACTACAAAGATTCGGTAAAAACTGGCGGTAGCTATCGAGGAGATCATTTTACCTTGGGAGATATGGGGTATTTCGATGAAGATGGCTATTTATTTCTCACTGGACGAAGTGCGGAGACGATTATTTCGGGTGGGGTCAATATCTATCCCCAAGAGACTGATGACGTCCTGTTGAAACACTCAGTTGTTGCTGACGTTTGTACCGTGGGTATTCCGAACGAAGAGTGGGGAGAGGAAGTCAAATCATTGGTGATGCTCAATGAGGGTGGGATTCCGAGTGATGATCTGGCCGCCGAGCTTATTGCTTTTTGCCGAACTCAACTGCCCGCTTTTAAATCCCCAAAGTCTATCGATTTTGTCACTGATTTACCGCGTCTGCCCTCAGGGAAAATACAACGCAGATTGGTTCGGGAGCCTTTCTGGGCTGGCAGAAGTAAACAGATATGATCTTTCGCTGCATAAAAAAGTTAATAGGTCAGGTCAAAAAATTCGTCACTGGTACGTTGCCACTGGCGCTTTTGTTTTTTTTCTGCTTTGACCCAAGCGCCTGGTCTTCCCAAGCCGGTTGGACGCGAGGCATGGTCGTTTCATCATCGGTAGATGCCAGCCGAGTCGGGCAAGATATTCTAAAGATGGGTGGCAATGCAGTTGATGCAGCGGTTGCGGTGGGTTTTGCCTTAGCGGTAACTTATCCCGAAGCCGGCAATCTTGGTGGCGGCGGTTTCGCGGTGGTTAGAACGCCGGGAGATGAGGTGTTCACGCTAGATCACCGCGAGCGCGCACCTCTAAAAGCCAGCGCGGGTATGTTCCTCACGGAAACCGGATCGTTAGATTCGAACCTATCGTTAGAAAGTCATTTAGCTTCAGGGACGCCGGGTACCGTCGACGGTCTATTGGTGTTACATGAACGCTTTGGCCGATTGTCCTGGCAGACAGTGCTTGCGCCCGCAATTACGCTCGCTGAAGAGGGATTTTTGTTGAACTCAACTCTTGCAGGACGGCTTAAAGCGCTGCTGCCTGAACTCGTTGACCGTCCTGCGTCGATGGCAAAATTTAGTATCGCCGGTCAGCCAATGGATGAAGGCCATCTCTGGCAACAGCCTGATCTTGCTGAAACCTTAAAGCTGATCGCCGCCAAAAAACGTGAGGGTTTTTACGGGGGCAAGGTTGCTGCTTTGTTGCTGGCTGAGATGGCCCGGGGTGGGGGGCTGATTGAACAAGTCGATCTCGACCGTTATCGGTCGGTCTGGCGTGAGCCGATTCAAGGACAATACCGGGGATATGACATTTACAGCATGGCACCACCATCATCTGGCGGGATTTTGTTGGTTCAGATGCTTAATATGCTTTCTGCATATCCAGTTGGTGCGATGGGTGCAGGCTCACCAGAACTTCTCCATTTAATGATTGAAGTTGAGCGAAGAGCTTACGCCGATCGGGCTCAATACCTTGGCGATGCTGACTTTTATCCCGTGCCGCAAGCCAAGCTCCTAGAACTCGAATATGCTCGTCAGCGAATGGCCAGCTTTGATCCAAAAAAAGCCTCGGCCAGTCGTCTTGTCTCGCATGGTGTGTGGCTTGAGAGCCCCGAGACGACCCATTATTCGGTTATTGATGGTGAGGGCATGATGGTGGCGTTGACCACAACGTTAAATAGCAGCTTTGGCAATAAATGGGTAATTCCGGGTGCTGGTTTTTTGATGAATAACGAAATGGACGATTTTGCAGCGAGCACCACGGAGGCTAATCAATATGGTTTGCTGGGCGCTCAGGCCAATGCCATTGAACCGGGTAAGCGAATGTTAAGTTCCATGACTCCGACGCTGGTGTTGAAAGCGGGCCAGCCTGTACTGGTGACTGGTTCACCTGGTGGGTCCACCATTATCACGACGGTATTGCAGGTGATTTTAAATGTTATCGATCATGGTATGACTGGTGCTGAAGCAGTCGCTGCCCGTCGGGTTCATCATCAATGGCAGCCTGATACAGTCAGCTATGAGGTTGGGGCGATCTCAGATGCTGGTTTAGAAACTTTGAAAGCGATGGGCCATCAACTGATCACCGAGCAGGTGATTGGCGATGCCAATACCATTTGGGTCCAGGAAGGGAGGTTTTTTGGTGGTAAGGATCCTCGAGAACCCGGCGCCGCGCTTGGGCATTAGTTGTAAATTATGAGCGCGTACTCAGATTGTGGAACTTAACCAATTGTTAGCCAGCCCCTTGCTGCAGGTTACATTGGGTAAATAGCTCGTTAATCAGTGCGACATGGTCCTTAAGGGCGCGCCGGGCCAATGTTACGCGGGTGTCGCGTTCCTTGACGAAAGTAGCATAGTTCGGGTCAGCATCGGCTTCCAGGGTCGATTCAAACCGATCAATGAGGGGCCACAAGACGTAGGTTCTTTGATTTAGCCGCGCGATTAAGGGCTGCAGCTGTTTCACAAATACCTCAAGGACAATACTCTGAAATTGCTGCGCTCGAGGATTCACTCGACCATTGTAACAAAGGGGCCGTTTGTCAAGGAACGAGGTTATCAAAGCATTGCCGGCGAGCAGCATTTCAAGCAATTCTGACCACCCTACGAGTAGTAATCCCCCTTCTCCGGATCGAAGCGGTATTAAGGCTTCATTCAATGGTTTAGTGCCGCCCGAATAGGCTAGCGACTGCATGTCATCGATTTGTTCGAGTAAGGCCAAAAAGGCGGTTTCTAGGTCGCTCTGATGCGCGGCGGGATAGTCCCCCATATGGAGTCTGGGTTGCCAAAAAGCCAGCCATTCCGGGCTTCGTAATAGGGTAGTCCGGAGACGATCGGGCAGATCCGCTTGCTTGTGTTGAGCGACGGCTGCGAGCTGGGCAGCGAGATCTGGATGCGCTCGGCTAAGCTGCTGAATGCAAGCTGGGGCTTTTTGTAGAAATTCTATTTCGTAGATCATAGCTGTGGTGGGATTTCCAAGTTTGCCCAGAGTGCCATTTTGAGCACTGATCACTTGATGTAGCTCACAGGGGGCTGTGTTTAGAAATTCAAGTAAGTTTAAACTCGAGCTTGCCTGATTCTGAGGGTCAGGGGCCTTTGGTGCTCTGACGACGGCCAGGGTTGGCCGGTTTGCGTTGATTTCAAATGTGCGGGCGAGGCCCGAAAGATAACGGGTTAACGCACCCTCAAAGGCCGAGGAGCTGCATCCAGACAGGCCCATGGGGCTCAGCATAAAAAATAGTAAGCAGGCGTGCCGTAAGCCGGTGGCAAGACGCCCGCGGTACCATTGGTGTAAACTGCCGGCTTTTGATTTGGAACTGTTGCTCATGGATCTATCTTGCTTTAAGGCCTACGACTTACGCGGGCGAATTCCCGATCAGCTCAACCCAGCACTAGCCTACGACATCGGTAGAGCTTACGCGACGTGGTTAAATCCAAACAGGGTCGTAGTCGGGCAGGATATTCGGTTAACCAGTCCAGAGCTAGCTGATGCGTTATCTGATGGGCTCGAAGCTTCGGGGGTAGATGTTTATCGTATTGGAGAGTGCGGTACCGAAGAGGTGTATTTTGCGACCGATCATTTTGGGATGGACGGCGGTATCATGGTAACGGCCAGTCATAATCCCAAAGACTACAACGGTATGAAATTGGTCAAAGATCAGGCGAAGCCCATAAGCGGTGATACCGGACTGCTAGAGATTAAGACCTTGATCGAACGTCAATCCTTCGTCAACGCGACCCAAAAAGGTACTTCCCAGGTGCTGGATCATCGGGATGCCTATCGAGACCGATTACTTGCCTATTTAGAACCACAAGCAACGCTCTCGCCGCTTAAAATCGTCGTGAATCCTGGTAATGGCGGGGCAGGATCAGTGATTGATCTGTTATCGCCACACGTGCCTTTCAGTTTCGAGAAAGTGCATTTTCAGGCAGATGGCAATTTCCCCAATGGTGTGCCAAATCCCCTTTTACCAGAAAACCGAGCGCCAACAATTGCGGCTATTCAGGCAACAAGCGCCGATCTGGGCATTGCTTGGGATGGTGATTTTGATCGTTGTTTTTTCTTTGATCATAACGGACGGTTTATCGAGGGATATTATATGGTGGGGTTGTTGGCTCAAGCCTTCCTAGCTGCAGACCCTAAAAGCGCCATCGTCCATGACCCAAGACTAACTTGGAACACTCAGGCAATCGTAAGCGATGCGGGTGGCCGCGCAATTATGAGCAAAACAGGGCACGCTTTTATGAAAGAAACTATGCGCGCCGAGGATGCTGTCTACGGTGGAGAGATGAGCGCACATCATTATTTTAAGGATTTTGCCTACTGCGACAGTGGCATGGTGCCATGGCTATTAATCGCGAAATTAATCAGTGAATCAGGTAAAAGCTTAGCCGAATTAGTCGATGCGAGGATGCTAGCCTATCCTGCCAGCGGTGAGATTAATCGCCGAGTTGATGACGCGGAAATTGTGATAGCCAAGATTAAAGCTGCCTTCATTAGCGACGATGCCGACGTTGATTACACCGATGGCCTTAGTCTGAATTTTAGCGACTGGCGTTTCAATCTGCGCATGTCAAACACTGAGCCGGTCATTCGCCTTAATGTTGAGAGCCGAGGTATGCCCGAGCTCATGGCTGAGAAAACCGAAACGCTGCTGGCTTTGATCGGGGGAGAGCCTGCATGACCATGACCCTTGCAAAGGAGGGACAGCGATGAGTTGGATGGGAACGCTGTTCGGTGGGGGTGTAGGATTTTTATTGGGCGGCCCGATAGGCGCAGTGCTGGGTGCGGTGCTCGCCAACCGCATGGGCGGTGGCGGTTCCGGTAGTTTTAGTCAAGTTGAGCAAAAGCAAAGCCTATTTTTTACGGCAACCTTTGCGATGTTAGGACAGCTTTCAAAGGCCGATGGCCGTGTCTCGGAATCAGAGATCGCCGTTGTCGAGCAGGTCATGCGGGAGACCTTGAAGCTTGATGGTAGGGCCCGCGCGCTGGCCATTGATATCTTTAATCAAGCTAAAGACGCACCCTCTGAATTTATGGATTACGCCCAGCAATTTCATGAGGCATTTGCGCGGCAACCACAAATGCTTCAGATGCTCTTAGAGATATTAACTGTCTTGGCATGGTCCGATGGTGAGCTCCATCCAGAAGAAGATCGCTTATTGAGTGAGGCTGCAAGGCTGTTCGGCTGTCGGTCCGAGTATGAGCAATTGAAAGCTAAACATGGTGGGCAAGGAACATCGCTTGAAGCGCATTACGAGACCTTAGGCTGTCGCCCGGAGATGTCTCTGGCGGAGGTTAAACGAGCTTATCGTCGGCTGGCGATGAAGCACCACCCGGACCGAGCCCAAGCAGAGGGATTGCCGCCGGAGCTTCAGGAAGCGGCGCTGGCAAAGTTCAAAGATATTCAAAATGCCTTTGACGCCGTTGAGCAACATCACAAATCCAAGGGTA